>Ga0193962_1000096_pt1 | contig 39309 bp, 44 predicted proteins | sample FB_5_MG_FD_140335 | JGI IMG/M metagenome (GOLD analysis project Ga0193962, IMG submission 140335) | Microbial mat bacterial communities from the Broadkill River, Lewes, Delaware, United States - FB_5_MG | ecosystem: Environmental > Aquatic > Freshwater > River > Microbial mats | place: USA... | reverse complement strand
TTTTATTGATATGATTTAGATCTATATTGAAATATGTATTTAGAATGAGAAGTTTTTAATGATTACTGATTAAAAATTAAAAAATCTGAATCAAGTGATATAGAAGTAAAAATAGTAACAGAAGTATTTACTAAAAATAAGGAAACACTAGAAACAATTTCTTGAAGTTTAAGCCATTTTGATTTAACAGAAGTAGATTGAAGTATTATCTTATGATTAAAAGATTGATTGGCTTTCAAAGAAAAATCAGACTTTATACCTATGTTTAGAAACATAGAATTATATATACCAGAAAATAAAATCATTAACTTATGAAATCATAGACATAATTATTATTCAGATTTTATATGGAATTGTAACAGTAGACAATTTTGAGTAATCAACTGAGAAGTTGTCTGTGTAGAGAAAAAGATAAAAATTAAAAAATAATAGAAAGCTTAACCAAGAGTTAAGTTTTTTATTTTATTAATTTATTATTGATACTAAGTCTTAAAAATAACTTGACATATTTTTCTTTATTAATATATTTTTGAGACTTAATATCATTTAATTTAAAATAAAATATGTCATGATGTAATTGATGTGATGTTTCATTATGTCCAAATTGAGACTGAAACAGGGAAATAGTAGATGAAATAATTGAATCTAACTTAAGTAATGTAGATTTGGATAATTCTGATGAAGTAAGAAAAGCAACAAAAGAAATTATTAAATCTGTTGTAGAAAAAAATATAAAACCTTGCTGAGCATGTTTACAAGTAAAACAATTTATAGATGACAAAAGAAATAATATTATACAAATCGTAAATATTTAATAGTATTTATTTAAAAATTAAATATAATAATTGAAATTTATATCTAATTTTTATCAATGGATCTAAAAAATATATTAAAAGAAAATGGAAAAAGTTATACACTTGAAAGGGAGGTTATTTTTAATGAAATAAAATCTCTTCACCACTTTTCATATGCTGATTTAGAAAATAAACTTACTAATATAAGTAGAGCAAGTATTTTTAGAAACCTTAATTTATTTAAGAGTATTTGAATTATAGATATAGTAGACAATAAAGAATGAGCTTTGATTTATGAAATTTATAATGAAAAAAATCATCATGAACATATGAAATGTTTAGATTGTTGAGATATAATTGAGTTTGATGACTCAGAAGTTCACGATCTATTTGAAAAAATATCTAGAAAACATCATTTTTCTCTACAAAAACATACAATTAGTTTTGAATGAACTTGTGAAAAATGTACAAAATAAAAATCCCATTAGCTTAACGCTATTGGGATTTTTTTATAATAGATCAACAAACATGCTTTTTATTAGCAGGTTGTATTTCTTTTTTTGAACCGATAGAACCTTCAATAGCTTTAATCAATGATTTGTCGTTATAGCTCCTAATTTCAATACTACAATTGCTATCTTGAAATGGATTTATTATAGTAACGTGAAAAGATTTACTATGTGTATAATAATTAATCATTATTATACAGTTACGATTACATTCATCTTCAACTTTTTTTAGAAGTTCTTTCTCTTTTGTGTTTAATTTATTTAATAGTTCTCCCACAGCCTCAAAGATTGTATTACCATAATAACTTCTGATATTAATTTCTGAAGGGGGAATACCTGAAATATAAAACACAATTTTTTTATTTTCGAGCCCTAATTTAATGCAATATCTATTTTCTGATATGCTTCTTTCAAACTCTTGCCAGTTCATTTTTTGAACCCTCGTGCAGTTAGTAACTATATACTAAATAATATTTACTTGAAGTCAAAAAAACTAGATAATTTTTAATTATCTAGTTTTTCTACTATAGAAGCAAATATCTTTAAAAGGCTTTCATCATATCATTTATTTTCACTTAACCATATAGATAAGTTAAATGCTATAGTTGGTTTAGAATATTTTCTAAAATAAGAATTAAATACACTTTCATAAGCAGATGATATTTTTTTCGCATGTTTTAATTTTGATAGGCGAGACTCTAGTTTAGATAAACTAGTATCGAATTTTGCTTGATCAAAATCATCTTCAAATTTTTCTGCTCTTTGAGTAATTGTATCTCTTAAGTATTTCCTTATAGATTCAATTTTATAATAATTCTCAAATTCTCATTCTAATACAACCCAATTATATTTTTTAAAGTCATTTTCATAAACTTTTCATGTTTTATAAGCTTTTCTAATTGATTTGATAATCATATCACGATCAATGTAAAAGTTTTCATCACGATCAATAATAGCAACTACATTTTCTTTTCAGAATAATTCACAAGCGAATACAAACCATTCATAAAGTGCTCATTTACCTCATACATCTATTACACTTATATTTTTATAATTTAGATTAAAATAGTTTTGAGATTCTTCTTTCGTTAAGTTTTTATCTTTTAATTTTGAGTGTTTTCTCCAATTTATATTTTCATATATATTAGGAATAGATATCTTTTCCGTTTCTCATTCAACTAGAATAACTGCATCTGAGAAAAAGATAGATGCATTTTTAAATATTAGATTTATCATTATCTTGTTAAATCTTCAGCCAGAATTATCAATTTTTTTAGTTTTTGTTTCTCAATTTTCTTTCTTAACAAACACTATATCTGATATTTCATACTTATCTTTTCTAAAGTTTGATACTAGGTCTGGGGAATGAGTTGAGTAAAATACTTGAGTATTTTCTAGTTCTCATATTTGTTGAATGATTGAATCAATCATTTTTGTCGCATGAGGATGTAGAAAGTTTTCAGGTTGATCAATAATAAAAATAGTAAAATCTTTATTGTTTGTTTCGTTTATTGAATAAAGATATAGCTTTAATAATGTTATTAGTAGAGTTGTCTTCTTTCTACCAGATTTAGTATTAAGCATTTCAATATTTTCTCTTGTTTTAAAAACAATTTCTTTATTTGTTTCTTTATTTTTTAAAATTAGATCAATTAATTTCATGTATCAATTTTCTTTGTTGTCCTTGTTTATTTTCCTATCACTAGGTATATAAACCAAGTTAACTTTTTTTATGAATTTATTATGATCTTTGTCATAATTAATCTTCTTAGTTTTTACTTCTTTTCAATCAAAAGTTGATTCAATTTTAAGTGTAATCTCTTGATTATTATAGATTATTGTTGATTCTAAAATCAATCTTTTATTTTTTCTCTTAAAATCTTTTTCTTTGATTTTTTTTGAGTTAAACAATTTTTCAATAGCCTTTAAAATAGTAGTTTTTCAACTACCATTTTTTCATACTAAAACAGTTTTATTTTTTCAAAAATTTATAGTCTGATATTCAACTCATCTAAAGTTTTGAATATGGATATTTTTTATTTGATACACAAAAATATTGTTTAAATACTATTTAACATTATTTTATCATATTGTTAAAAAGAAGACAAAAAAAGCTAGATTTTTTCTAGCTTTTTTTTATTTTATTAATATATAACCGTCTGCATAATAATAAGAATTTTGAGATTCTCAGTCATAATCAGGGTTATCAATATTTAAGTTATAAAATATTACTTTATAATTTTTGTTTGTATAACTTAATTGTTCCTTTGTTAATAGGACATTAGAGTCTTTTTTATATATTTCAGTTAGTCATTTTATAAAAGGTTCTAAATTTATAGTATCAATAATTTTTTCGCCTTTAAAGATTTCTATCTTTTTATTTTTTATGTCTACCTTTGTATAAAGAGTATCTTCTCATTCTTCATAATAATCACTAAAATTAAGTATTTTATTATATCAGTTTATATCTAGAGGGAATACATTATTTCATCTTGCAAGTCTAAAATTAATATTTGATATTTCATAATCAGAATAATAAGTTTGAACCTTTATTTCTGAAGTTATATAATCAGTAATTTCCCAGTTACTAGGTTTGTTATAGATTCTAGACTCAATATTTTTTATCATTGCTTCGTTATCACTATAGACTTTTAAATCATCTTTTTTTCTGTTTTCAAAATCTTTTCTATTTTTTTCTTCTAGTTTTTTATATTGATCTGGAAATAAAGTAATTATTTTATTACAACTATCAAAATCACATATATAATCTATTCCTGATGCTATTTGTTTTGATAAATCTTTATCAATATCTGAGTAACTTTTAAGAGGAACTATTTCCCAATCTTTAATAGTTGGAAGCTTAGCATGACTTATATCTTTGTAAATACCTGCTTTTTCTAAGTTAGATACAAGTATGTTATATTGTCTCTTTTCTGGTAAATTATAAACTGACCAAGGTCATATAGATATTATTATTGTAAATAATGTAAGAGAAGAAATTATAACACTAAGTCTTTTTTTACTAGATAGTATAAAGTAGATTGATATTAGAAGTAACCATAATCAAAATATAATAACAAAATATCTATTTATAGTTATATCATATTGAGCAACTCTAAGATATATTGCATAGGCAAGCATAAATACTTGAGGTATAACTACATATGGAAATGCTTTTCTAAATGTCTTTATAAACTTATTTTTTTCTTCAAATATATAACTGAAAATATATGTTATATATCAGAAAATAGAAAATCAAATTACCATCCAACTAACTTCACCTTTAGGCCAATCTCAAAAATTTGATAAAACTTTTACTGTATAAGCGTAAAGTATTATGAAATAAACATATATAAATGGTATTGCTATATATTTTATAAGAAATGAAAAGAATATATTTTCATTGAAGTGATTTTCATTAAAACTTTTTTTGTTTGGTATCTTTCCTAGTGCAAATAGAGGAGTCATTATTGCTAGAGAAATTATTGCCCAATCTCATGTTAACTCTCCATGGTTTCACCACGATATATCAAATAGTTCAAAAGTTGCTGCAATACCTATTTGTCATAATATGAATAAAACGATTCATAGTATAAAAGAAGTAAGAAAAACAACACTTATATTATAAAAGTATGTATAAAATACTGATTGTTTATCATTATTTTTTGTTACTGCTTTTACATATGGTGCAAAGAATAAAAATGAAATTATTCAGACAAGTGTAAGAATAAAAAATATTACATTTTCAAAATTATCTATATTTTGATCAAATCAAAAATAAAAAAGTATACCAAATATTATAGGTATTATCTGTAAAATATTTCTTTTAATACTTGAATAATTGCATGACTCAGATGATATATAAATTCATATACTAAGAAAGAATGTAATTATAGAAGAAAATATTATTCTTCCTATTTCATCTTCAACTATATTAGTTAAATTACCATGAACCATAGTAAAAAACAATCCAGATGTTAACAATATCAATATAATTCAAACAGGAAATCTAGAAACAATTGTTTTCAAATTATTTTTTAGATTCTCTGCTTTTAATATTGAGAATATATTTTTCATAAATAAACAGTTATTAATATAAACTATTTTTAATAATAAAATACTAATTGAATTCTACTTGAAGTAAACTTATTTTTATTTTTTAATAATTCAATTTTATTTCAACTACCGTTTTATAATAAGAAATATAAATATTTTATTATAAAAAACTATGAAGAAAAAATATATTGCATTAAGTTCTATATTGTTGTTATTATTATCATTTTTTATCTATTGAAAATTTAATTGAACAGATACTAAAATAGATAGTTATGAATGAGAAGACATCATTTCTACGGTAGAAAAAAGATGATTTGATTCTAATATCGAAGTAAGTTGAACTACAAAAATAAAAAATGAACAAAAACTTAGATTCAATACAACTGGTAAAATAACAGAAGTAAAATTTAATGTTTGAGATACTGTTAGATTATGAGAAACTTTGGCAGAAATTGATAAAGATGAAATATACAATGAAATTGAAAGAGCTAAGTTAAGTTTGAATACTTCTAAAGTAAGATTAAATAATTTTTTGGATAGCTTAAAGAAAACATGAATTAAAAAAGCAGATTTAGATTTGGAATCTATTAATTCACAAATTATTGATAAAGAAGCATCTTTAAACTTTTTATTATCAAAACAAAAAAATGATTTACTTGAAAAAGAATTATCATTAAAAGAAGAAGCGAACAATTATAAGATATTGGAAAAGGAAACTGTTAAAAATATATCTACTTTAAATCTAACAGATGAAGATAGAGAAAAGATAATAAATGATAAACAATTAGAGCTTTCTAAAGAAAGATTAGATTTTAATAAATTTGAAAATGATTTCGATGATAATCTTAAAAAGAAGATTAACGAATATTATAATTCACTAGAGGAAAATTATTATTGATTAAAAACTCAACTTATAAATTGAGAAAAAAATCTAAAAAAAGTTAATGAGATTTTATGAATCAATAAAAGTAAGTTCAATTATTATGAATATTTTTCTGCTAAAGAAACTTCAAATAGAAATATGGCTAGAAAATATTACCATGAATCTAGTGATAACTTTAATAAGTTTAATGAAGAATTTAAAAATATTAATTCAAAAAAGGATATAAAAAATATAATTATTGCTTTAGAAGCTTCTAAAACTTTTAATGAATCGTTTTACAATTTGAATAATTACATGGTAAAATGATTTGAACAAAGTATAGAAACTTCATGATTTTCTTCATGAGATATTTCTTGATATTCATCTGAATTTTCTTCTTTTATGTCAGATTCAAAAAATAAATTAACATCTGTTAATTCTATAATTGATGATTTAAAAACAACTACATGAATAGATAAAATAGAAGCGGATTTACAAGATGAATTAAAATTAAAAAAGAATAATATTGAAAAACTAGAACTTGAGATTAAAAAAATAAATGATAATCAAAACTTTATAGTAGATACATCTACTTTTTCAATAGAAATAGAAAATATTAAATTAGAAAAAACAAAGAAATCTTTAGAAACAAAATTGTTAGAATTAGAAAAATTTAAAGTATCTCAAGTTGAAGAATTAAAGCAAGAAAAAATTGCTTTAGAAAGATTGAAATTAGACTTAATTGATATAGAAAAAAGAAAAAAAGAATTAGAAAAACTGAATTCAAATGGAGAATATGTTTGATTAAAAAATGAAGTTAAGCAAAACGAAGTTAATCTAAGTGATTCATATAAAAAACTAGAAAATTATATTATTCAAGCACCATTTGACTGAATAATAACTAAGGTTGATTTTAAACCTTGAGATAGATTAAATTCAGACACAGAAAAATATATTTCAATAGTTGATCCTAATACTATAGAAGTAAAAACATTTGTTAATCAGTCAGATATAGTAAAAATTAATAAATGAGCTTTAACAAATTTAGAATTATGAGCTTATCCAGATGTAGCATTCTCTTGAGTTGTTAGTGAAGTAGAAACAACACCAATAGAAGTAAACTGAATATCAAAATTTGAATTAAAAGTATTACTAAATAATCCTGAAAATCTTAAATTGTATTCATGAATGAAGGCAATAGTTAAAATAAAATATGATACAATTCCAGAATGATTAGTAGTACCTTTTACTTCAGTTAGTACTGATAATGATTGAAATAAATTTGTTACTCTAATAAATAATTGAAATAAAGAAAAAAGAATAGTAGAAGTTTGATATACCGATTGAAAATATTACCAAATTATTTCTTGATTAGTTGAATCTGATAAGATATTAGAAATAGACTATAATTCTGATCTATTTAAATGAAATATGTTTGATTCATTTGAAGAAGATGAAGAATGAGAATCAGTTGAAATTTAATAATATAAAAAAACATGTTAAAACTAAATAATATCACAAAATGATATATGATATGAAATGAAAGATTTCAAGTACTTAATTGAGTTAATCTAGATGTTCAACAATGAGATTATTTATCTATTATGTGACCTTCTGGTTCTTGAAAATCAACACTGATGAATATTATTTGATTATTAGATAATAATGAAGAGTGAGAATATTATATAGATAATAAAAGAATAGATGATAAAAATGAAAAAGAAAAATCAAAAATAAGGAGAACTAATATATGATTTATTTTTCAAAATTATTCTCTTATACCAAGAATGAATGTATTGGAACAAGTTAAACTGCCTCTTATTTATCAATGAGTATGAATTTTTGAATCTGAAAAGAGAGCTACTGATGCACTTGAAAAAGTTTGATTGAAATGAAAAGAAACTAATATGCCAAATGAAATTTCATGATGACAAAAACAAAGGGTTGCTATTGCTAGAGCATTAGTTATTAGCCCGAAAATAATGTTGGCTGATGAACCTACAGGGGCTCTTGATACAAAAACTTCCAATGAAATAATGGATTTATTTGAAGAATTAAATAAAGAATGAAAAACAATTATTATCATTACTCATGAAAAGGAGATTGCAGATAGAACAAAAAGAACAATCATAGTTCGTGATTGAAATATTATTAAAAAATAAAAAATGAATATCTATTTATTTATAAAACAAGCACTTTGATCAATTAGAGCGAATAAATTACGTTCTTTTTTATCAACTCTATGAATTATCATTTGAATTGCATCTTTTGTTATAATGTTATCTCTTTGAGAATGAGCGAAAGCATCAATATTAAAAGAGTTTGCATGATCTAGTAATTTGATAAATGTGATACAAAAAGCTAATAATAATAGTTTTGCTAAAAATGTTATAACTGAATCTATTTCTTCTGAAATTCTTGAAAAAGTACCATGAGTAGAAAATACATTTGCTATTTTAGAATCTTGAAATTTTGAAATTTCTTATGATGATAAATATATATGATGACAATTAAGTTGAGTGTCACCTTGATATTTAGAATCAAAGAAACTTGAAATACAATACTGATCTTTGTTTACAAAAAGTGATTTTGAAAATGAAAGCAGGCTTGTGATTTTATGAAATAAATTGGTTAATAAAAATTTTAAAAAAGAGAATCCACTTTGAAAAAAAATAAATGTTTGAGGAGAAGTTTTTATTATTTGATGATTACTTAAAGAAAAAAATTGGAATTTTGACTACAATGTATATATTCCTGATTCAACATTAAAATCTGTATTTAATGTGAGCTCAGTTGATAATATAGAAGTAATTGTGAAAGATGAAAAACAAATGGATTCAGTAAAGAAAAATTTAAATTATTTTCTATTTAAAAAATCATTTATAGATGATAAAAAAGATGTAATTTTTGAAACAAGAACAAATAAAGAAGAGTTAAAACAAGTTCAATGAATTATTAGTAAATTTTCATTATTACTATGATGAATCTGAGCAATATCTTTAATAGTATGAGGTATATGAATCATGAATATAATGCTTGTTTCAGTAACGGAAAGGACTAGAGAAATAGGTATTAGAAAAGCAATATGAGCAACAAATTGAAATATAATGACTCAATTTTTAGTTGAATCTATAATTTTAACTTTAATATGATCAATAGTTGCAATACTATTATCATATTGAGTAGTAACCCTTATTGATAAATTAATACATGATTTTTCTCCACTAATAAATTTAAATGTTATTATGATCGCTACTAGTGTTTCTATATGAATGTGAATACTATTTTGACTTATGCCAGCTTATAAAGCAGCAAAATTAAAACCTATAGATGCTCTACATTTTGAATAATAATTTCAACTAGAATTCAAGATTTAAATTAGTATAATAAATATAAATTATACTAATTTTTTTATTATGAAAATATTAATAGTAGAGGATAACAAGATACTTAGAGAAAATTTATGTTTTTTATTAAAAAAATTTAATTTTCTTTGAGAATCAGCATGAAACTGAAAAGAAGCATTAGAAAAAATATCATATTCAAGTTATGATGCTATTATTTTGGATATAAATATGCCAATAATGAATGGTAAAGAATTTATTATTGAAATGAAAAAGATAGGTAAAAATATTCCTACTATTGCTTTAACTTCGGATGGTTTACTTGAAGATAAACTTAATATGTTTGATCTATGAGTTGATGATTATATGACTAAACCTTTTGAGATAGAAGAATTGATAGCTAGAATTAGATCTGTATTAAAAAGGTGAGAACAAAAAATAGATGATACAAAAGATTTTTGAGATGTTGAAATTAATTTTTCATCTTCTAAAATTTTGTATAAAGGGAATGTTATGAATTTTCCTCATAAACAATATTTAATTATTGAGTACTTATCTAAAAATTATTGATATCCTCAAAACAAAACTAAGATAATGGAGTATGTTTGGTGAGAAGCAGAAGAAAATCTAGATTTTAACTCAACTACTTTGGAATCACATATATATGCGATTAGAAAAAAACTTTGAAAAGAATTTATAAAAACAGTTAAAGGTATTTGATATATAATTGATTAATCATGTGAAATAAACTTAATATATCATTAAAAATATGAAGCTTAGTACTTCTTTCAGCAATTTTATTTTTTATTATTGCACTTTTTTGGTATCAAGATTATTCTAGTATAAAAGAATTTTTGAGTGAATTTATTGTCTGAAAAAATCTTATATTGTTATTTTTTATATTTTGATTTTCTATTTTTATTTGATTTATATCATCATTTTTTATAAAAAATATTTTTAATGATATAGAACTTTATAATAAAAAATTAAAAGATTATAACCATTTTTTAGCTCATGAATTAAAAACTCCTATTGCTGTTATTAACTCAAATCTGGAAGTTTTAAAATATGGTTTTGATGAATGGAAAATAAATGATTCAAAAAATGAATTAAAAAACATAACTAAAATTATAGATTGATTGTTAAATTTTTCTGAATCATTTAATAATCTGGATAAAAAAGAATTAAATGTAGAAAACTTTATTAAATGATTGATATGATTTAATAATAACAATATTAATATTGTTAATACTGAGTTTAATTTTTCAATTGTTACTGATGATTTATTATTTGAAAGGGTCGTGAAAAATTTAATTGAAAATGCTGTTAAATATTCAATAAATAAAAAAGTAGATATTTATGTAAAAAAAGATAGACTTGTATTTATTAACAGTGTTTACAAAACCTTAGAAAAAGAGGAGTTAGATATGATATTTAATAAGTTTTATTCTAAGACTTGTAATGAGAATACATGAAATGGGTTATGACTACCTATGATAAAAGAGATAACTAAAGTATTGTGATATGATTTAATTGTTAAATCTACTGATAATGAATTTATTGTGGAAATAGTTTATTAATAAGAAAATATGAAAAAAGAAGAACTTAATATGGCAATTTTGGAATCATTATTAGATATTCCAAAAGGAAAAGTTACAACATATAAAAATTTAGCAAAGAAATTTGATGTTCATCCAAGAAAAATTGCTCAAACAATGAAATATAATAAAGAACCTGAAGTTTATCCTTGTTATAAAGTAATTGCTACAACAGGAAAGATAGGATGATATAGCTGAACTGGTTGAATTTGATGAAAAGTTTCAAGAATAAAATCTGATTGAATTGAAATAATTGATTGAAAAATAAGTGATGATTATATTGTTTAAAACTAGATTATTTCTAGTTTTTTATTTTCACAAAAATATTCAACTAAAATTCAATTAAGATAATATTATGTAATGTAAATATTAATAAAGATAATTAAAATGAAAATATACAATTTAATATATTGAGACTCTGCTGCGTGAAATCTTAAATATTCTTTGAAATTAAAAAAGAAAAAAGAAAATATAATAGTATTTTCTGATGACTTATCAATATGACCAATCAAAAATTATTTATCTTCAAAATGAAAAGAAAAAAGAAATAGATGGATACTTAAAGATTTATTTAAATATTGAAGAGATGAATATTATGATGATTTCAAAATATATTTAAAAGAATCAGAAAAAACATTTTTAAATGAATTAGTTAAAATAAATAAAGATGATAAAATCATCTTATGGTATTGAGAAAATACTCAAGATAAATTATTTTTATGATATGTATTGAATTTATTAAAAGAATTTAATAATATCTATATTGTAAATATATCTGATTTTAGTTTTTTCCCTTCAGAGAATTTCATAACAACAAGATCAATAGCAGAAATGACACCAGATCTGTTAATTGATTTTATTTGAAAAGAACTACCTTTTGATAACCAGAGTAAAGAATTATCAAGAGATAGTTTTATAAAACTTACTAAATTAGATTGAAACTTAAGGCAATTAGCTTGAGAAAGTATTATTAATATTAATGAAAATTTTTATGATAGTATGATTTTTGATTCAATATCTATCAGTTATAAAAAAGCAGCTAATATTATATGAAAAACATTGTGAAAATCTTATCAGATTATAAATGATGTTTTTATTGAATATAGAATAAATTGTTTGATTGAACAATGAATACTTAAATTTGAATGAAATAGGAAATATACTAATGAATATTCAGTAAGATTGAATCTTGATTTATTCAGAAATTTTGATGAAACTTCAATTTGAAATTTTGATTGGCAAAATGCATCTCAAACTTTACCTAAAGAATGATCAGAAGTTTTAATTTGATTAAAAATAAATGATAATGAATGAGATTTACATAAAATTGTAATTCCAGCAACATTTCAGAATAAATGATTTACTGATACAGAATTTATAAAGAGATTCCCTTTGATCATACAAAAAGAATCATGAGTGTTTACCTGGAAATATCTTGAAGAATTCCCAAATGATTTTTAATAAAAAAAGACTAGTATTACTAGTCTTTTTTATTCTTTGAAAAATATATACTTAAACTTATAAAAAATATACCAATTGCAAATGCTAATAGCTCATATGAATTTGTATATGTTAAATTAATTGAGTATTTGAAATATGTAATTATAAGTATTATAAGAGTAACTGATGTTAGTTTATCTTTTAAATCATCTAGGTTGTTTACAACTAATGATTTAGGTAGTTTTAACTTACTTGTTTCAGTTTTTAAGTATATCTCATATAAACTAAAAGATACAATAAGTGTTATTACTCATAATAGAAATAAATCTATTCAAGATACAATATTAACTATTATTTCTTTTTCTGTTATATATAATCAATCTTTTATGAATAGGGTAAAGTTTCTCATTGTCCAAATAAATAAGAAAACTGAAGACATCATAGTACTTATTATTGCTAATACTATGAAATATCTACTTTTGAATAATAAAAATTCTCAAATTACCTTAATTTTTTCTTTTATTTTTTTCATAAATTTATTTTAATTAAAAAATTTTTCATCTTCTTGATTTCATAACCATACATTACAAGTATATTTTATATCATCTGTAAAGTCAGCTCATACTATCCAATCTAAATAGTTTGGGTCAATTCTTGATACTTCTTCAAATGATTTACCTCTATATTTTCAAAATGCCATATTTTTGATTAATATGTATTCTTTTTGAGTCATTTTAATCATTAATTCAACTACTTCATCATCTGTAATATTAAGTTTTGTTTTGATTATATCAAACATAGATTGAAAAACTCTTTCAAGTACTACAACATCTCAAAATGCATCATGCGCAGTTGTAACTTCTGGTTCTCAATTTTCATCTAATATTTCAAATAATTCAAAGTAATATCTTAAATATTGCATATTAACATATTCTGGATTTTCTGCTTTTGTTTCAGTAAAAACTCATTCTGATAGTAATACTTTAGCAACTTTAAGAGTATCAATTATTTGGTCACTACATTCTATTCAAGATCTAGTTAGTACTTCAATATCAAAAATTGCATTATGAGCTATAAGTATATTTTTTGAAAAAACTGAATTATCAATTTCTATATCATTTATATATTTATTTTCTGATTTTTCTTCAAGTAAAGAAGGGAATATACCATGAGTTGCCATAGCTCATACTTCCATTTTTGTGTCAGTATTGATAAAAATATTTTTATCTTCTTTATTATTATTTTCTAATTTTCTATATGCTAATTGAATCATATCTCAGTTTGATACAATTTGATTCTTTCAATCTTTAATTATTCCAGTTGTTTCAGTATCTAAATATACTAAAGTTTTAGAAATGTTGTTCATTTTTTAATAAGTTAATAGTTTATAATGTTCACTATTATATTGATAAGATTTATTTATTATAATTTATTTGTCACTTTTTATTATTTTCTTCGTTATAGCTTATGTAACTATTTTAAATATTAATTATAATTATATGAAACTTATAACAATGATGCTAGTTTGATTACTTTATATTATATCAAACACTGCAAGTGCAGAATATAAAATATATACTGATTTATCAACTTTTGAAAAAGAAAAATGATCAGTTTGTATGGAAGCTACTGATTGATGTAATAGCTACTCAATAGAAAATGGTAAAGTTGGATCTTGAACTGAAATGTTTTGTGAAGATACAAAAGTTCAATGGAGTTGTACTTCATTTAAAGAAAATGTAATAACTACTAGAGCTTTACCAACAACAACTTCATTAAATCCTGATATGGTTGCGTGTACTATGGAATATGCTCCAGTTTGCTGAGTTGATGGGAAAACATATTGAAATAAATGTAGTGCAGAAAAATGAGCAAAAGTAAAAGTAGATTATCAATGAGAATGTAGAGAAATATCAAAACCATTATATGTAGTTACATGAAAAATTATTGATATTGAAAATTGAAAAGATTGAAAACAAATATATATTGAAACTAAAGATTGAAAAGAATACAATACTGCAGTATCATTTTGAGATACTGTATTAAATGAAAATTTATGATTATATTTATGAAATAATATAAAAATTTACTATACAGATGAAGTAAAATCTATGTGATTATTAATAGGTAATAAAGTAGATATTATTTCAATTTGATTATCTGAGAATGATGAAAATTTTTATAATGTTATCAAAGAAAGACTGGATGATAAATATCAATTAGTTATTGATAAATCCATAAAAAGGTATGAATTAAAAATGAGCAATTATTCATATTCTAAAAAAATTAAGATTAATAATAAATTAATCGAAAAAATTGATAATAAGATATCAGAATTATTATTAAAATATCCACAAGATATTGCATTACCAAAGAAAGCTAACGACAAATATTTAGCGTATACATTATTAAAATTCGAACTTATGAAAATAAATTTTGATAAATAAAAAAAGACTAGTTATAACTAGTCTTTTTTTCATAGTAGAAATACTTTATCAAGTATTTCTTTTCTATTTAATTCATCTCTTTTATTCATTCTATCAAACAATATAAATTGAGTTTTTTTGATTCAACAAAATTTTAACCTATATGTTCACCATAAACCTCATAGATTTAAAGGTAAAAGAAAAAATTTATATAAAAATCCAGGAGCATCACAAGTAGCAATAACTTTTGCTTTTTTCCCTGATAGTAATCATTCAGGTCATTTTTTTGTATATTTAAATGCAAATCATGATGTAAAATTTGTATCTAAAAAATTCTTCATTATTGCTGGTGCATCTCACCACCAAACTGGAAAAATAAATACTAATTCTGAAGCTTCATTGATTTTATTTTGGATTTTTAATCTATTTTTATCTTCTCAAAATATTTTTTTATCTTCAAACTTTAAGTAATCTTGATGAAAATCTTCATCATAAAGATCAATTATTTCTACGTCGCAATGTGCATCTTTAGCTCAATCAGAATAGCTTTCAGCAATTTTATGTGTAAATCATTGGGAACTAGGATGAGCTTTAATAATTAGCTTTTTCATAAGTTTTAATTACATAATATTTACTCTATTATATTGATTTTCTATTCTTTCAAAATTTTTTTTATATACGCTTAACTATTTCTTAATAATAAATTATATAATTATATTCAAGAAGTACTTATTTAAAGGTTATTTTCTTAACTAATTCTTACTTAAGCACTTCTTACTTTAAATTATTATAATACAAATGTGTAAGATGATAATTTTACATATATAAGCTTATAAAAATAAGTAAATAATAATATTTATCCTAAAAACATTAGTATTAATTGAAATACAAAAGAGGATTACTAATATTTAATTTATTTATACATAATTAATAATTTAAACAACAATATTTTTTAATATATATAAAAATGAAAAACAAAAAAAGTATAGCACTATTAACTCTATCTACATTAGTTGCATGATTAGTAGTTTCAATATCTAGTGCAGATTTTTCAGAATCAAATTTTAAATTTGATAGAACTGAAATGAAACAAGATTTTAGAAAAGGACATAATTGAAATATGAAAGGTTTATCAGATGATGAAAAAACAAATTTAGAAACAATGACTGATGAAGAGAAAAAAGAATTTTTTGAAGCTAAAAAAGCAGAAAGAAATTTAGAAAAAGAAGCAAAAAAAATAGAAAGAGAATCTCATGAAAATGTTATTGATAAATTACTTGCATGAGAAGAATTAACAGCTGAAGAAGAAGCAATTAGAGCAGACATTATTGAAAAAAGAGCTGAGAGAAAAATCCAAAAAGAAGCTAATGAAGCTAAAAGAGAAGAAATGAAAATTATAATGGAAAAAGTTCATTCTGATGAAGAATTAACAGATGAAGAACAAGCTAAATTGGATGAAATGAAATCAAATTTTAAAGGTAAGAAGAAATGATATAAAAAATGATGAAATAGATGATGAATGATGAATGATGAATGATAGATAAAAAGATTAAGCTAGCAAATAAAAAAAGAAGAAAATATATTTTCTTCTTTTTTTATTTCCATATTTTTATTCTAAATAATGCTAATATCCATATAAATATAACAATTCACATAGCAGGATATATTTTAAGGGGAGTCCATGTTGCTGCAATTATTCATCATGAAATAAAATATAAATAACTTAATCTTTGAATTTTTTTCCACCAAATTCCTAGTTTTTTTTGAGAAAATGAATTAGAAGTTAGTAATAATATTAATCATGTAATTTCACTAATTCTAGATAAAATAGGATTTACAAAAGAAAAGTTATTTAAACTAAAGTAATTATATAGTTCACTTGGGTTTCAATAAAATTTATAAGCTAGTGCTGTTATTATTATTGATGATGATAGTATTCAAAAAGATTTTCTTAATGATACAAGCTTTGATAAAATACCTAGTTTAGGGAATAGGTCTGCTAATGGTCTTATTCACATTACAAAAACAACAGACCACCAAGATATATCCCAAAAAATTTGAGTATTTATATATTTAAATGTTAAAGGTACAAATACTAATCATAAAAGTATTACAGTCCAAGATAATATATTTATTCAAGGAATATTTCAATTTATAAAGATATCTTTTTGTATTGAAGAAAACTCTTTTGAAATAGTAAAGCTTTCATTAAATATAAATTCAGAAGGATGTCATCTTTCTACTAATCATTCTCTAACTGAATCAACCATTGCTGGATTTCAACAAATATATACTTCTGAGTTTGTATTTATTCTACTTAAACAATCTGTTACTCTTCATTTATTTCAATTAAAGTTATCCCAAGGTTTAGATACTTTTATAATAATTTCTGTATTAGGAAATGATTCAAGTAATTCCTTATAGTAAACATCATCTTCATATCTAACTCAAAATATAACAGTCTTTTTGATTTCATTTGGAGTTTTTTGTAACATTGCTATCATTGGAGCTAAACCAGTTCAAGTTGCTATAAAAATCTTTTCTTTGAGAGTATCTTTTAAATAAAAATTTCACAAAGCTCATAGGTAGCTTACTTGTTTTCATTCTTTTAGTTTATTTAAAAAATATGCTCATCTTCATTTTTCAAGTAATTTAACTGTTAATGTGAAGCTATCCTTATCTCACTTTGCTATAGAATAAGATCTAGAAAATTTTCATCTCCAATCTTTCATTTGAAGTGATACATATTGTCATGGTTTGAATTTAAAATTTTCTGTTTCAAAGTTTAATTCAAGAGTATCTTTAGTTAAAAATTTTTTACTTTTTAACTTTGCATTCTTAAAACTAAGGGTGAAATGTCACTCTTTTTTTACTTTGATAACATTAACAGGACACATAAGTTCTGCTTGTAGTATTTCAGCTTCATTTCATTCATATTTGTTTGAAATAACTTCAGACTTTGGATTAACTTTAAAAATATTTGGACATACAGTTTCACAATTTCTACAACTTATACATCAATCTATAACTTTTACATCTTTTATCATAATTTATTATTTGTTTAATTTACAATTAAATCATTTAGATTTAAATATTTCTCATTTTTTAGTTATTATCATTCATTCTAAACCATTTATATTATTTAAGATCTTAATAGACTCTTCTATGGGAGTAATAAAAAGGGCAGTAGAAAAAATGTCTGAGAAACTAGATAGTTTGTGAGTAAGATATATAGCAACTTTTTCATCATCATTTTTCTTACTTATAGGATTTATTAAATGATTTCATTTTTTTGTCTTCCTTTTAAAAGGGCTACTTGATGCTATTGAAAGATTATTTAGATATATTTCTCATATTGATTTAGTATCATCATATGGATCTTCTAATAATATCTTTTCTTTTCATTTAATTCTAATATCTCATCAAAAATTAATTATAAAATCATCATAAATAGGGTCTAACATATTATAGATTTTATCTACAATATATCATTTTCAAACAGCTCAAATATCTATCGAAACTCAATTTTTTAAATTTATTGTATCTCATAGTATTTCTATATTTTTATATCAGATATTTTCATCTAAATTTCCTTTGTGTATTCAATATCAAATATTTTCCAATAGAGGTAGAACAGTTATATCAAAGTATCATTTTGTTATATTAGACACTTTTTCTGATAATTTTATAATTGATAAAAGTTCTCAAGTTAATTGAGAACTTTTATTCTTATTTAGATTTTCTAAATAATTTCATTTAATAAATCTTGAATACTTCATCTCAAAAGATTCTGTTTCTAAAAAACATTTATTAATAATATCTTCATTTATATCTTCTGAATTTATAGTAATTTGTAGTTTAGATCAGAAAAGTTCTTTAGAGTATTTCATTATAATTTATTATTATTTAATAGCATCTTTAAATGCAGTATTAGTTAAAGATCCACCAGCAATAGATGCTTCAGAAGCTTCTTCAACTGTTTTTCCTACTACTACTTGAACTGCTTTATTATATTCAGTTAAATCGTAAGTTGTAGCCGAAACATTAATAGTTTCGATTTTATTTTCACTATCAAGAGTATAATCTATAACCATATCAACTTCAGTATCTGGATTTGTATATGTAGCATCTAATTTTACTACTTTTGAATCTATTTCTTTATCTTCTTCATCCATTTCTATGTTAGAAATTTCATTATCAATTTCAGAAGTAGTTTTTTCTGTAGCAGTTGTAGCTTCAGTAGTTTCTTTTTCTATTTCTGTATTTTGAGCTGTACAAGAAGCTAAAAATAAAACGGCAACTAGTGTGTATATGTATTTCATAATTTTGTAATTATTAATTAGTAAAATAACCAGCTTATTTTATTAATTGTTAGGTAAATGTCAAAATTATTGCTATAAAAAGTATAGTAATAATTTTGATAATAAAAAAAACATTAAATATATTATTTAATGTTTTTTTTATTTATAGAATTCGAATTATTTTAATTCAACTTCAGCACCAGCATCAACTAATTTAGATTTAATTTCTTCAGCTTCGTCTTTAGCAGCACCTTCTTTAACCATACCTCCGTTATCAGCGATAGCTTTAGCTTCTTTTAATCCTAGACCAGTAATTTCTCTAATTACTTTAATTACACCAATTTTAGATGCACCAGCATTAATTAATTCAACATCAAAAGATGATTTTTCATCAGAACCACCTTCTGCACCACCAGCAGCAACCATAACAGGAGCAGCAGCAGAAACACCAAATTCTTCTTCCATAGCAGTAACTAGGTCGTTTAATTCAACAATTGTTAATTCTTTTACTAGATCCATAATAGATGCAGCATTTTTACTTAATTCAGCCATTTTTTCAAATAGTTATAATAATAAAATATTTTTAATTTTCATTGTAGAAATTTATTTCAATATCTTTAGATTCAGTTTACTAAATTTATAGATACTGAATCAAGTTCTACAACGAACTTTCTAACTTTTAATAGTTAGTTTCTAACTCCCTGAATAATACAGGGAATTAGTGACCAATTATTAAATTGATTTATGAATTATGCTTCAGTTTTTTCTTCAGCAGGAGCTTCTTCAGAAGTTTCTTCTTTTTTAGCTTCTAATTCACCAACTTTAGTTTTTCCTTGAGCTTCAACTTCTTTAGCAGCAGCATCCATGAATCTTGCCATTCCAGAAAGTGGAGACATCATTGATCCAACAAGTCTTGAAAGTAAAGTTTCTCTTGAAGGCATACCAGCAATAACTTTTGTTTCTTCTAAGTCTTTTAATTCTCATTCAAAGATTGAAGCAACCCAAGAAATTTTTTCACCTTTAGATTTTTTAACTAAGTCATTAACTTTACCTAAACCTGCAACAGCATCTTCATTTGAACAAACGAAACCAACTTGTCATTCAAATTTTGATAAATCAATTTCAATATCTAATGCATCTTTTAATGCTTTTTTAACTAATGTTTTTTTAGCTAATGTGTAAGTTGCACCAACTTCTCTTAGAGAAGTTCTTAATTCTGCAAATTCAGAAACAGTCATTGTGTTAGTAGTAGCAAAACCAATAGATTGAGCTTCTTTAATTTTAACAACTAATGCTTCTAATATTTCAACTTTTTGTTGTTTTGAAACAGCCATGTTTTTATTATTATAATATACAAATATGTACTTTCTAGATTAAAAAAATCCTATTTTCTTATTAATCAAAGAAAAAAGGATTAGTTTTTATTATAAAATTTTGGAAATTTTTTTTAAACGTTTCCTCTATAATCTCGGTAGGTCTTTTGTTTGTGCCCACTGTCTTTGATATAGAAAGTACAAGTATTATATTTAGAAAAATTTTAAGTCAATATTTTTTTCAAAAAAAGAGGTAGAAAACTACCTCAATACGTTCTAATCAGTATAGCTAAGTAGAACAGGAGAGTAAATAATGCCGATAAAAAGCATATAAACTGCATTAGTCTAGCTTTTTCTCTTGCTGGTAGTAAAGCTAAAAAACCTATAAATTCTGCTAAAAATATGAAGAACCAACTTGCTAGCTCATCTTTTAACTCATAAACAAAATTTATCGGACCGAACCAAGCTTTGTAAACTGTTGTAAGAAAAATAAAAGGAGTTGCAACTAAAATTATTGTTATAATAATAGTCACAATTTTATTTGCTGTTATCTTTTCCACAAAAAGAGTTGCTGATTCAATCATACTAGAAAAGATATTTTTTATTTTTTCCATTTTGATACCTCTCTTAAATCTTCACTTTCATCACTATATCTATAGTTTATAATTAACAAAATAAAAAAATAAAACCTCTCATTAATATGAGAGGTTTTATTTTTTCTGAAGGACTATTTTTTAAGTGCTTCTGCTTTTTTCATTCTAGCGTAGAATTTATCAACTGCACCAGTTTTAAGAATTCTTTCTTCACCAGTATAGAATGGATGACAAGCTGAACAGATTTCAACTCTTACATCTTCTTTAACTGTTGAGTGAGATTCAAATGAATTTCCGCAAGAACATTCAATTTTGATTAATTTAGTTTCTGGATGTATTCCTGTTTTCATAATTGTAATTAGTTTTATTTGTTCGCCAAAGTACGAAGCAAAAATATAAATATATTTGGAATGGTGCCGAGGGCGAGAATCGAACTCGCACGCCGTGAAGCATTGGTTTCTAAGACCAACATGTCTACCAATTCCATCACCCCGGCTTAAATACAAAAAATTCTAGTCCAAGACTAGTTTCTTTACATAAATGGTGGGCAGAGAGGGAGTCGAACCCCCGAAAGCGAAGCTAGCGGATTTACAGTCCGCCCCATTTGGCCACTCTGGAATCTGCCCAGAACAATATATATCTCAATAAAAAAATTACGAAATACGAATCAAAGATAAGAATTTATTTTAAACTCGTAATTCGTAATTTTAAAAATGGAGCCAATAATCGGATTTGAACCGATGACCGTTCGCTTACAAGGCGAATGCTCTACCAGCTGAGCTATATTGGCTTATCTATATTGCGAGACACATATTATTAAAAAAGATACATAAGTCAAAACTTTTTTCTAAAAAAATATTTTTCTTGAAAAAATGTTTTTCTATAGTAAACTTAAGTCAGTTAATTATAACAATAATAAATGAATTTCAAAGAAAAAATTGATACTTTTTTAAATACTAAATCTAATAGGCAAAAAATAATAGTTGTTTATTGACCAACTGCTAGTTGAAAAACAGGACTTAGTATTGAAATAGCAAAATATATTAATTCTGAAATAATATCTACTGATTCAAGACAAATATTTAAAGAATTAGATATTTGAACATGAAAAGTAACTGAAGAAGAAACAGAATGAATACCGCATTATATGCTTGATTTTATTGAGCCTAATAACGAATATAGTGTATGAGAATATAAAGTTGAAGCTGAAAAGTATATATTAGATATATTTAATTCTAATAAAGTACCTATATTATGTTGAGGGACTTGATTGTATATTGATAGTCTAATTTATGATTTTAATATACCAAATGTTCCTGCAGATGAAGATCTTAGAAATGAACTAGAAAACCTGAGATTAGAAAAATGAAATCAATATATTTGGGATATATTAAAAGATATTGATCCTGAATATGCATTAGAATTACATCCTAATAATCATAGATATGTAATTAGAGCAATTGAAGTAAAAAAACTTACATGAAAAAGTAAAAGAGATTTCAGAACTGAAAAAAAATCTAAATATGACACTCTATTTATAACTCCTTATAATGGTGATAGGGAATATTTATATAATAGAATAAATAAAAGAGTTTGAATGATGTTTGATGATTGATTGATAAACGAAGTAAAAGAATTATTAAATAAGTATGATAAAAGTGATTTTTGAATGAAGACAATATGATATAAAGAAGTTGTTGAGCATTTAGAATGAACTATGACAGAAGAAGAATGTATTGAATTAGTAAAAAAACATAATAGGAATTATGCAAAAAGACAACTAACTTGGTTTAATAAATATGAGTCTTAAAAAATATTATCTACTTGAATTTTATAAAAAAAAGATTAAATTATTATTATATAATTTAATCTTTTTTTATGGAGAATAAAGAAAATAAATGACTATTTACTAAATCTAGAATATTATTTCTTATAGTTGTATTTTTTGTTTTTAGTATGCCTTTATATTATAGATTTTTACAAACATTTTTATAATGAAAAAAATTATTATCTACATATCTAGTTTCGTTTTAGTTGTTGCTTTATTTATTATAGCAATAAATTATTACGTTGTTGGTTTCTCAAAAAATAATTACTATTATACTGTTGATTGATTAGAAAATAAATATGTATGATTAGTATTCTGAGCTTCAGTTATGTCTGATAGAACACCTTCTGATATATTAAAAGATAGATTAAAAGTTGCTTATAAGGCATACGATTTATGAAAAATAGATAAAATAATTGTTTCATGAGATAATTCTAGAATGAGCTATAACGAACCTGAAGCAATGAAAGAATATCTGATTAAACTTTGAGTTGATCTAGATGATATATATTTGGATTATGCTTGATTTGATACTTATGATTCTCTTTATAGAGCTAAGGAAATATTTTGAACTGAAGAATTAGTATTATTTACTCAAGATTTTCATTTAAAGAGAGCTATGTATATAGCAAATAGGTTATGAATTAAGTCTTATTGAGTTGAAACTAACCTACAAAGATATGTAAATGAAGATTACAATAATAGAAGAGAAGTTTTTGCTAGAATAAAAGCATTTATTGAAGTTGATATATTTAGAGTTAAACCTACATATTTATGAGAAAAAATAGAAATTATTTCTGATGAAAAAATAGAAGAAACTAAAAAAGAGATTTTGCAAGAAAAATAAGCCATAAAGTGGCTTATTTTTTTGTTTTTTAAAGATATTATTGTTATAATAATTATATTTAAAATTAATAAATTCATTTATGTGAAAAATTGTTAAAAAATCATTAGATAAAATTGAGTTAAATAGAAAGAAATTTAGATTGTGAATGAAATGAGAATTTAAAATTGATTTTACTAATGATAGTTTTTGACCTTATAACTTTGTTTATTGAAGAGAAGACTGTTATTTTAATGATGGTCTTGAAGATAGATGAACAAAAATTTTTCCTATTAGAAATAAAAAATTTGATAATACTGAGATATTTTTAGAAACTGATGATATTGTTATTGCAGTTTGAGAAAGATGAGGTCTATTATGATCAGAAAAAGAATTTATTGATATTATTAATATAAAAACCGAAAAAAAATATAGATTATTTACAAAAGAAGTAAACCTTATTTTTAATTCTGAAGATAAGGTAATAATAAATGCAGAAGATGAATGATCTTTTAAAACTATAGTATTAGATTTTCTTACAATGGAGAAAATTGATGAAACTTTAGAAGAATTAAATGCCTTTTTTAAAGTAGTGTATAACTCTCTAACAGGTGAATGGTTTGCATTAGACTTTTCCCCAGCCAATCTAAAGGATGATGAAGATCTAAAATATAAAAGCTGATTCTTTATTTTACAAAAGATAAATGTTGAAGGAAAACCTGAATCATTTAATAGAACCAAATTTACTGTTTCAACAGATTCATGAAATATAGATGTTTGGGATAAAAGTATAATTTAGTTATGGTATTGAAAAAACAATCTAAATGAACAATTAAAAATATAACAAAAAATAAGAATTTTTTAAATACACAGAACTATGTTATAAGCACAGATATAAAAAATTCATTATTATTTAATTACCATTTTTTTGATAGTAATTCTATAGCTCCATTAGCTCTTATAATTAATTTTATAAAAAAAATATTACTATTTTTTATGAGATTAATTAATAAAAGAAATGGTAATAATTTGTTTTATTATTATCTAATTCATTTGTTATTTGCTATATTGTGTATTCCATTTTTAAAAGTAGGATTATATTTTTATTTGTGAATTTTATTTGTGATTACATTTTGATTTTCAAATATAAACTATGATTTTACAAATTCTACTGTTTTTATCTTGCGTATTAAAAAATCTCTTTGAAATAAATATTTTAAATTTTCTTATTTATCTAGATTAGTTGAGCAAATAAGATTTTCTGATAAAGTATTTGATAATAATGTACAGATATTTTTATTATCATTGTTATTTACTGTTTCAACTAAATATATTATATACTTTTTACAAATTATTTTTCTACATTAATTATGAATAATATTGTTACAATATACCGCTTCAATACACCTTTTTTAAATATATCTGAAGAAAAAGATAATTTAATTTCTCTTGTTAAAAAAATAGAAAAGTCTATTGAATTTGACTGAATCAACTTTAAACAGATAAGAAAAAAAGAATGAAATTATCATAAAATTTCTTTATTATTTGAAGATGATTTATGAAAAGTAGATTTTTATTATATCTCTAGGGTATGATCAAATGTTTATCATTTACCACTTTTTAAATTAAATATATTTTTAAGAAATGATTTTCTAGTTTCAGAAGATTATAAAAAAAGAGTAGTAGATTTTCTAAATAATATTTTTGAGTGTTTTGATTGATTAAATGAAAAAGAATTTTTGATAGATATAAATCCTAATATATATTATAAAAAAGGATTATTTTGATTTAAAAAATATCCTGTTTATGATTTTTATGATATAGAAAAAGCAAGAGAATTGTTTGAAAATAAATGATGAATAGAGGTTGTTGAAGATTTTATTAAGAAATTTTCTAAAAAGAATTTTGAATTAACTAAAGAAAAAGCTGAATATTATCATACTTTACACTGAATATTTTTATATTTTATATATTTAGTTTTTATAATGTATCAAAATATATCAAATACATCAAATGCAAAGAAACAATTAAAGGAAATTATATCAACAGGAATGTATGAATGACAAATTGACCTTATGAACAAGAGATTATCATATGTAGAAGATATACATACTAAGACATTTGAAAAATATAAAAATAGATTAGAGTTATTCTTTAAATTATTTGATTAATAATATAAAAATATGAAATCAAAAATTTTAATTATTACTGTACTTACTATAGTTTATATATTGTTTAATAATTTTATACCATATTGAAATTATCTGTTATATCCAATAAATTTATTAGTAACATTTCTGCATGAATTTTGACATGCTTTGTGAGCTTTAATAACGTGAGGTAGTATTAAATGAATCCAAATAAATCATGATGGTAGCTGATATGCTATAACTTCAGGCTGACTTAGGTCTATAGTATTAATTGGTTGATATGTATGAAGTGCTATATTATGAAATATACTATTATATATTTGATTAACTAAATCTAAGTACTCAGAGAAAGTGATATATTTTTTATGAGGACTTATGATATTCACTTCTATAGTATTATTCAATTCTATTCTATCTAGTCTAATATTGATAGTACTTGGGTTACTTTTAATATTTTTTGCAAAACAAACGAAATTTGACTCTATTTTTTTATCATTTTTATGATTAGTAAGTGTTCTTTTTATAATTGAAGACTTTAATGTCTGACCAAGTTCTGATTTATCAAAATTTGCTGACTTATTTGTTATATTTCCACAATGATTCTGGATGTATACTTGGTTGTTAATTGTTTTAGTTATAACTTGATTTAATTTTAGATTAATTTTAAAAAAATAAAATGAAGAATAAAGCTAGGAAAAAATATACATGAAACTTCTTAAATAATCAAAATTATGTATTAGGAAATACAGAGAAAAAGAAAATTTTAAGCAAATTTTTCATTGAAAAACTAATTCATTTTTTATATAAAATGTCTCTTTCTTTTAAATCAAGCTTAGATCTTTTTGTTGTATTATTACTATTTATTTTTTTTGTTCCTTTATGGTTTGTTGTTTTGCTTTTTGTTTTAAAAGTAAATCCATTTATAGCATTTTTCCTCAGTACAACTATTGTTTTTATATTTAGTATTATTAAGAATTTTAGAAATGTTAAAGTTAAAAAAAATATAAAAATAAGAGATTTGTTTATTAGTAATAATGTAAATCTTTTCTAAATAATTTTTATATTATGAATTTTACTAGTAGGTGGTATTTATTTTTTAACAGGTTGGTATATTCTGTTGTTTTATGGAATATTATTCATTATTTTTGGAACTATAGAATCTCTAAATAAAATTATGATATATTTATTTAGAATAAAAATTATTCAGATAATAATGATTCCATTTTATTTATTGTTATTAATGATATATGCTTTTAACACTTTTGTTTATATATTTATATTTAGATGAATAAAGTGATTTATGTTTTATAAATTGCTATTAAAGTGAAATATTATTAAAAATTTTGATAAAATAAATCATAATAAAGCAGAAAATAAATACTATAAAATAGTATCTAAATAAGTATCATTTTTGGTACTTATTTTTTTGTTTTATTAGCATATCTGGTATAATTATACCTAATATATTTAACAAAAATTTTATGAACAAAATATTAAAATCCATATTGATATTTATTATGTTTTTCTTGTGTAGTATAGTTGATGCGAACCAAACAGATATATATTGAGAAGAAGCAGCTTATTTAGATATTTATCAAGAAGATAAAATCAATAATCTTGATAAAACTTTAAATGATTTTTATAAAAAGACATGATTAAATACTGATGTTGTCGTTTTAGGGAAGTGAGATTTTTGTTATTTAAATAAAAATTTTGACTCTTGTATCCAAGTTAGAGAGAATTATTCATCAGATTTGGTTATAGTTTTATCTATGAAATCTGATATAAAAAGTAGATGAGACATAAGAACCTTAGTAAAGGATCAATTTAAAGAAATCATGACACCTCTTGTGTTGAAAACCCATCAAGATATGATTACTCATCATTTTAAAAATAATAACTTTATTAATTGATTAGAATCATATTTATCTTCTCTTGAAAATTTTATATCATCTAAATGTTCTGAAGTTTGAGTTGTGTGAGAATGTAATGCTCAAATTTTATCAAAACAATATCATGATTATCTTTCAAAAAAGACTTATGAAGCAAAATATAATGCTATGATGAGAAATATTTATTTATGAATATGATTTATAATTTTTGTTGCCTTATACTTATTTATATTATTTTATTATAGGAAACAAACGTTCTCTTTATATAAAGATGTTAAATTTTATATTTGAAATCTTTCAGAGTATAAAATATTTGAAAATGATAGAAATTTAATCAAAGCAAAATTTGAAAATCAAGAAACTGAAATCAGGAATAGACTATGAAACCTAAGTAAATCAATATTTAGACTTAGATCTTATTACAATGATAATGCAAAAATATTTGAAGAAAATATAAAAGAATTATCTCTTATGCAAAAGAGTTTTTCTGAAAAATGAGAACTAAAAGATAAAGTTAGTGAAATGAAAAAAATTAATCTTTAATATAATAGAATGAGAGATATAAAAAAAATAATTGAAGAAATTAATAAAGTTGAAACTGATTTTGACATTATCAACTCAAGAATAGTAGAGTTCTGAAAATCTACTGATAATACAGTGTTGGATTTTAATTTGGTTAATAAATATATTACTTCTATTGAATGATATATTATTAAATTGGAAAGTTACAAAGAAGATGTTTTAAACAATAAAAACAATTCTGAAGAATATGCTGCCACAAAAAAAATGGTAACTTTTAGAATAGAAAAACAAAAAAAGATATTTTCTAATACATTATGAAAACTAAAAATTATATCTGAGATAAGTTCTAAAGATTATTCAAACAATCAATTAGTAGATGTAGATTTTGATTCTAGAAATGAAATGTTAGAAATTGATAAAAATATTTATGAATTTTATAATGAATATAATTTGAATTTAGAGTTTCAAAAAAAATATGAGATTGAATTATCTTTGGATGATGACTTTGAATCTAAAGCTGAATCAGAGCTATCTACTTCTGAATTAATAAAAAAAGAATTATCTTATATGGAATGATTAAATTATGTTTTCGAAGAATTAGAAGACATTAATTTAGATTTATATAATATTTTTAATGATTCCAAAGAAATAAATGAAGCTTTTTTCTCGAACTTTAATAATAAATACTTTCCATTAAATAAGTCTTCTTATGTTTTTGAAAATTTCACTAACAGAATGGATTCATCTTATGTTAATACTTCATTTGAATTAATTGAAGGGAAGTATTATAATGATTTTAAATGATTTAAAAGAATTGTATCTAAAGAAGTAAATAGTTTAAAACTATTAGTCTCAATTAATAAATTTATATTAGATTTTCATAAATATGAAGAACTTAGTAATAAATATAATTATTTAAATAATTTTAGTTATTTTATTAAATTATTTGAAGTCTGAACAGACTTATTTGATAAAGATTTTAAATCAGCAAGTGAAGCTTCTGATTATTTATCTAATCAATTTGATGGGAAATGAATAACTACTACTAGAAAAATAGTTACATTATTTAATAGAATATTAGCATTATTAGAACTTTATGAATTATTAAATACTAAATATTATAGTGATTTAAATTTTTCAATACTTAGTTTTATAATGTGATTTGTATGAAATTCAAGTAAGACAGTTCAAGAAAAGTATTTAGTATCTTGATTTGAAAACAATAAAAAAGAATCATTAAATAAATTATGACTTATAAAATTAGATTACTCTAAAGAATCATTTGATGAATTATTTAGTTTGCTAAAAAAGGAAATAAGAAGTTTTACAGAGATTAAAAATACTATTACTTCAATAAAAAATTACGTTAATAATAAAATAGTTTATAATTCTTCGTATCAAAAATTATCAAAATATACTACAAATATCAAATCAAAACTATCCGTTCTTAGAAGGCAATTATTGCATAAAGATGATTTACAATTAATTGCTGATTTTGAAAATGATATTTTAAAAGAAGTAAAACAAAGATATAGGTCTAGTAAGTCTAGTTATAACTCTAGAAGTAGTAGCTCATCTGGTTGATCATCTTGGTCATCATGAGGTAGTAGTTTTTCTTCAAGTTATAGTAGTTCAGGTTCTAGTAGTTGGTAATAAAAAGTATGAAAACAAAATCAAAACAAAGAAAATATTCTGAAAATTTTTTAAATAATCAAAACTATATAATATCTAGAGATTCAAAGAAAAGATATTTTTTTGAATTTTTAAGTATAAAAATACTATCGATTATGGTAAATAAATATTTTTTATTTATTTATTATACTATATGATTTTTTCATACTTTCTGAATTAGTTATAGTGGTTTTAATTTTTTTCTAATACTAACTTCAGCTTTATTTATTATTTTAGGTATAATAAGTGCATGAACCTTTTGAGTATCAACTTTTAAATTTGATTATAGATATCTATTTGAAATAAAGCCTAAATTATTTTCTTACAAACATATATATTATAATAATAGATTAACGAATTTTTCTATAATATATTGAATATTAATGTTATGATCATTGATATGAAGTTATCTATTTTTAGATTTGTTTTCTATTATTACTAAAATAAATGAATATTGAAATGTTGGTTTTATATATTCTATTATAGTACTATTGTTTTTAATTGCTTTATATATTCTAACAAAGCTAATTTATTTTAGGTTTAATATAAAATTATTTTTTATAATTTTTTATCCTATTCTTTTTCTTTTAAGTAAGATATATTCTAATAAATATATAGTTTACAAATGATCACCTATAAATAAAGAATATTTATGATTTGATATACTTTCTAAAAATACTTGAATAACTAATAATGATATTATTATTAATATTAAGGAAGATAAAATAGGGAAAAATAATTTTGTATATAATAGTTTAAAATAAATGAGTATGAAATACAAAACATCAAAAAAGAATAAGAACTTAATTGAAAATAGTAATTTTAGAAACAATCAAAATTATGCTATTTCAGAGAGTATGAAATATGAATTTTCTAATAGATATTATGATAAAGTAAATAATATATTACTAAAAATCATTTCATATTTATTGATTTCTATTGTAGCGACATATATGTTTTGAACTCTTATAGAAAAGTATATACCAATTTCATTTGTGCTTATACTTTTTGCAAGTTCAATATTAATACTTTTTACAACAATTATTATAAAAACATATATTGTAAAACCAATTTTTAAATCTACTTACAATGATACTAATAAGAAATTTAACTCTAATAGATTTATTTTCAGAAAAAAGATAAGGAAGAATATATCAAGATGGGATTATATTGCATTTAAAAAATAAAAAAAGATTAGAGTTATACTCTAATCTTTTTTTCTTCTTTATCTTCTTTTAACCATTCATCAAATATTGTCATATCAACATATTTAATAGATGATGTAGTTTCTGAAATAGCTTTTTCCAATAATGCCATTGTAATAACACTATTTTCTAGTTTTTCTTTAAGAGTAGTTACATCTAAAGTATCTACGTTATTAGCTAGATCTAATATAGTTTGACTAGCATCTCTTGCTACCTCATCACATATAGCTTCTATATCTGCAGCTACATAACCTTCAGTTAATTTAGCAAGTTTATCATAATCAATCTCTTTATGAGGTTTTTTTTCTTTTTCTATATATATATGAAATAATTCTTTTCTTGCTTGAAAGTCAGGAGCTCAAATATATATTTTTTTATCTAATCTACCTGATCTCATAATTGCACTATCAAGATGATCTGGTCTATTTGTTGCGGCAATAACAATTAAGTTTGGAGCTTCGTCTAATGCGTTAAATTCTTGAAGAAATTGAGAAACTTCTTCTGCTTTGTTTGCATCAATATTATTAGTTCTTTTTGATAATAGAGAATCTATTTCATCAAGAAATAATATAATTGGTCATTTTTCTGATTCTGCTTTTGCTTGATCAAAAAAGTTCTTAATATTTTGAGACGTTTGGTGGATATAACTTGAACCAAATTCTCAAACAGATTTTTTTATTAAACCTGCTCATAATTCTTGAGCTAATTTTTTTGTTATAAATGTTTTACCTGTACCAGGAGGCCCATAGAATAACATACCAGTAGGTATTGTTACATCAAACTTTTTATAGGCATCATGAATTTGTTTATATATTTTAGACTTTTCATCATCATCTTTAATTCATTCTTTTTCAAGCTTTTCAACTAAAAACTTAAACTTAAGAGGTTTAATAAAATTTTCTCTTAAATCATCTTTTAGTTGGTTCATTCATGCAACTCATGCAAAACCAAAAGTATCAGGATTTTTATTTTCAAAATACTTTATTTCTATATCTTTAGGTTTTTCTTTTTCTTCTTCAATTGTTCTATTTATATAAGGTTTTCAAGAAGAAAAATTCTCTCAAGCTTCTCTTGCTTCAGGAGTATCAAAACTATCTTTAAAGCTAGAAGTTATTTCAGTTGCTTTTGCAATTTCATTTTCCATATTCTTTAAGCCTTCTCTAAAATCAGCAGACCAGTCTTTAGATGTAATATCTTTAATCTCTTGAGAAGATGTTACTGCTTTGAAAAAAGCATCAAATCATGTATCATTTTTACTCATTTTATTTTAATTTATTTATATATAAACTCATTTTTTCAATATGTAATTCTATTTCTTTAATTCTAGATTCTATTCTTGTTTTACTTATTTCTAATGGTCAACTAAGAGAAGGATCATTTGTTTCTTCTATTTGAATTGTTATTCCATTTTTTTGTTTTTCTAAAATTTCTTTATTTTTTTCTAATAGATTTCTTATTTCTAATAGAGGGGAATGTATCTCTTTTTTAATCCAAGAATTATAGATTCAAAAATTAAACATTTCTTTATATTTTGAAGATTTTATTTCATCTTTTAAATCTATGTTTGTATCAATAGCATTTGATACAGATTCATTAATTTTTTTAATTCATGAATTCATTTCAAGTAATAAGCTATCTTTCCAGTCATTATCCTTGGCTTTATTTATATTTTCTATTAATAAATCCTTTTGTTTTGTTAATTCTTTAGAATTATTATCAATATCTTCAAATTTATCATTAATTTTTGTAATTTTATGTCCTGATATTATAAGTATTTGTTTATTTATAATACTCATTATAACTCAGAAAAACCATACAAATAATATTCATATAAAATATATTAATGACATAGATAATGCATATATTGAATATAATACACTTATTAATAGAGCTGCCTGGACTCCATTTTTACCTCATCTGGATTTTCAAAATTTTTCCCATATTAATTTAAATCAATCTCATAATTTATTAACTACTTCGTTAAATATATTTTTTCTAGTTTTTTCTATATTTGATTTTTCAAAAATTTTTTCCTCAAATATTTCTTGATTTTTATTTATATAATCATTAATAACTAGCTTTCAATTATTTAACTTTTTTATATCTCAATCTATAGAAGATGATGAATCTGTTAATAGTACAAATGCATTTTTTCTTAATATATTAGATCTTTTAAGAGATATATAAGTAAGATAAGAGATGAATCAAAAATTTAGTATTATTAAAAATCACCAAAAATAAGTAAACATAAAAGGACTTTCAGCATACATAAGAATTAGAAGAGGTAGGATAAATGCTGCTCATATAAATCCTCAGAACTTACTAAGTATTTTTAGAAAATCCCTTTGAATACTTGCTTTTATATCGTTACTTCAGATCCATTTATAAAGATAAAATCATCTTTCATTTATCTGCTTTTGAATTTTTTCTGGTATTTCAATATCTAATTTATTAGAAAGAGGAAAAATTTCTTTTTCCTCTTTTCTGTTTTGTGTATTTTGATTTCTAGTTTTAGTAATCATTTTCTATTTATTAATTTCTTTAGCTAATTCTTCTTGACCTTCTTTAGAAATAACTTTGATATTTTCTAATTTAATTTTAGCTTCATTAAATAATTCTTTTTCTTTATCAGCTTCAATTTTAATTTGTTGTCTGTATTCATCAATTTCTTCAAAGTGATTTTTTAATTTAGTAACATTTTCAATAAAAATAGTACTTGAAAGAACTGGTTTTGCAGCCATTTCTTCAGATTTTCTAGAAGATTCAATAGCTTTGTCAGTTAACTCACTAGACATTTTATCAATAGTAGAACCCATAACATCCATTGCTTTCATTGATGCGTCAATAGCTTTTTGGCTAGAAGCTTCAATTAGTGCAGTAGAAAGTAGAGTTTTGAAAATTGGTCTACTTGAGTTCATAGCAAGTGATAATTTATTTGCTGAATCAAGTCTCATTAATAATCTTTTTCTAGCCATATCTAAGTTACCAATAAGGACTACAAGATTACCTTGAAAATATTCTACATTTCTTATAAACATTGCTAATTTTTGTTTTTCATCTTCATCAGTTGTAGCATCTAATCTTTCTTTAAAATCAATGATTTTTTGATCGATATATACTTTATATGCTTCAACTTTTCCTAGATTTTGGTCAATACCATCAACGAATTTTTTTTGCATATCAATAGATGTATTGATTGATTCGTAAGAAGTATCAAAACCAGAGAATATAACTCCAATTTTACCTTCCATTGATTTCATATTGAATTTTGCTTCATCAACTTTTTTATCAATAGCATCTGCAACATTTCAAACTAAAGGAATTGATTTCATGATTTTCATAAAAGTACCATCATTATCAATGATATCTTTATATACATCTTGAACACTACCATTCATTTTTTCTAATTCACTACTTACATTCATGATAGGGTCATTATCTATGATTGCAGCAGTTTCACTGATTATATCATCTAAAGGAGCTGTAATTTTTTCTCAAATAGATCTAAAATCTTTTGCTTCAGAAAAAACACCTTCTACTTCAATAGTTTCACTTGCAGATAAAGAAATAACTTCTTTATTATCTACTTTAACTTCTTCCTTAGCTTTTACCTTAGTTGTCATATTGTAAAAATTTATTTATTAAACATTATTAATTGTATTATTTTTTTCAAAATAAATCAATTTTTAGACACCCTTTTTTTTGTTTTTAATAGATTATTATGATAAAATATCTTTAATTAATTTTAAATCTAATAGATGTCAGAAAACATTGAAATAGAAAATAAAGATGACATAGTTGAATTAACTAAGGCTGAAAAAAAAGAGATAAAGAAGGAAGTTAAGGAAATCCTTAAAGTTAAAGAACAACAAACAACTAATGAATCTATCGTAAAAAATGAGCTATCCAAAGAAGAAAAGGTTAGTAATTTTTTTGATAGTATAGAATTTCTGTCTCTTGATGATTCACAGAAAGAAGAAGTAGCAAAAAAAATTAAAGAAGATTCTGCATGAGATAAACTGTATTGGATAGAGATTATTTTATCAAGTGTTATAGCTGCTTTATGATTATTACAAAACTCAGTTGCTGTAGTTATTTGAGCCATGCTTATTGCTCCACTTTTAAGACCAATAAATTGATTAAGTTTTTCAATTGCTAGATGAGGGCAAAAATTTTTTATGACGGCACTTAAAGTATTAATTTACTCGGTTTTTTTATCAATATTGATGTGATATATAATAACTGTTGTTGTATGATTAAATGTAGAAACTTCTGAAATATTAGCGCGTAGTAATCCTAACGCAATTGATTTCTTTATTGCAATATTCTCAGCGGTAGTTGCTGTAATGAGTATTAGATTTTCTAGACTTTGAGAATCTATTGCTTGAGTAGCTATGGCTGCTTCACTTATGCCTCCATTGGCAGTTGTTTGAATAGAACTTGCAATATGAAATTATGGAGCTTCATTTTGAGCTATGATGTTATTTCTAGCCAATTTAGTTGCTATACTTTTAGTTGGTACTGTATTTTTCTGGTTATATTGATTTACTCCTCATGATACTAGGCTTCAAACTAAAGTTTTTAAAAGATCTGCTATGGTTACATTTTTAGTAATTATAATTTTGATACCACTTTTTATTAGTTTTAACTCTATAAAAAGTAATAACCAAATATCAACTAAAACTAATCTGTATTTAGAAAATATAATTTGAAATGACTTAGATTCTTATGAAGTTTCAAATATTAATATTCTTGAAAATAAAGCAGACTTGTTACATCTTAAAGTAGTACTAAAAGTGCCAGAATGATATGATATGACCAAAATACTAGATAATATATATTGGACTATATCTAAAGAGTTTTGAAAGGAAGTAAATATAGATTTAGAAATAATTAGAACATTTAGTATGGTTTGAAAAAAGTAATTGACTTATAGTTAATTACTTTTATTATTGTTTTTACATTTTGATTAATGGTGATAGGAGGAAAATACCATGAAAAAGGTAAAAAAAACAAAAACAAAAAAGATAAATCGTTGGATACTTTTATTATCAAAACTTTCTATTGATTTGTGTAAAAATAGAAATAAGGCTTTACTTGTTATTAAAAAGTACTTAAGAAAATATAAGTCATTATCTTTTTTTAAAGATGCTTTAATCAACATATCAAATGCTAAATTTGATATATCATCTTATTTTACAAAATTATTTAAGGAGGAAAAAATATTAGGTGAATTATTTAAACATGTTTTTGCGTGTTTAAGTTTCTTTGAATTAATATCGAAAGAACAAATTATTGATCAAAGAAGAAAAATTATAAAAAGAGAAGGGAGATAGAGAAATGGTTGATAGAGTAGATAGGTTTGATTTATCAAAAAAGTTTTTTGAGTTTTTAGTTTCGTTATCAACGGAACTTTCTACAAAAAAAGAAGGGGATTTTTGTTATTTATTTAAACAGAAAATTCCAAGTGATGTAAGAGCGATAAAAAGTTTTTCAAATGCGATTGAAAACTACAATGGACAAGACTTTGATTATGTATTGTTTTTTAAAGATAGTTTAAGATTAAATGTAGAACTAGCAGAAGTTCTTATATATTGTTTTAAGTGTTTAGTAAATCTAGAAGTAATTGATATTAAATACGTACAAAAAGAATTAGAAGTGAAAGAAGAAGATTAATATTTCTTTTACTTAAAAAATAAAAACAAAAGAGTTAAAATGAGTGCAAAAGAATTATTAGCAATAGTTTATATGTTGTCTTTACAAATTGATGATGAGGTAAACACTCAAAGAGAGAATCAAGAGATAATAGACAATTGTATTAACATTGAAAAAGAAGAAGTTTTACCAGATTATTTTATTAAATCATTGAAAGAATTATTTAATCATAAGTTTGATTTTAAATCAGAGATTACTAGATGTTCAGATTTTGATGAAAATACTGTAGATGAACTTTCTAAGGCATTGAGTTATTTATCCACTTTCACATTATTTACTTTAAATAATGGTAGGGTCGTGGTTACATAGGTTGTTCTTTAACTATAAAGAATTAATATGAGGCGAGATTTTTTAATCTCGGCTTTTTTATTTGCAAAAAAATCTAAAAAGTTATTATTAAAACAATTTAATAAATGATAAATTATAAAGTATGACAGAAGTTATTGAAAATGAATTTGTTTGAACTGTATTAGAAGAACCAAATTATGTAAGTATTGTTTCTACTGAATTATGATTTAAAGAATTTCAAGTTTCTATTGTTTTAGAATTTATTGCTGAATGAGCAACTGTTCCATTTATAGCAAGGTATAAGAAAGAAAAAACAGGTAATCTAGATGAAGATAATATAAGAGATATTATAGAATTAAGAGCTAAAACAGAGAAAATTCATAAAGCTAAACAAACTGCAATAAACGGTATAGAAGAGCTTTGAAAAATGACTCCTGAGCTTATGGAAAATATCCTTAAGGCAAAAACTTTAAAAGAAGTAGAAGAAATATATAAACCATATAAATCAAAAAAGAAAACAAAAGCAATGATTGCAATTGAAAAATGATTTCAAGTTGTTGCTGATATGATAAAAAAGAATAAAGATTTTACTATCCCAGAAGAACTATTAGCTGAAAATTCAGAAGAAGAAATTTTAGAAGGATGTGTTTACATAATTGCAGCAGAAATCTCTGCAAATTCAGATTTAAGGGCTGACTTAATAGAAACAATTCAAAAATATTGAAATATAATTTCTAAAACTAAAACTGAAAAAGCTTTAGATAAACTAAACGATAAAGATAAAGCACAAATACCAAAATTTGATATATATGCAGATTTTAATCATAAAGTAGCATATCTTAAACCATATCAAATCTTAGCATTAAATAGATGAGAAAATATTTGAATTCTGAATGTTAAATTAGAAAAATGAGAAAAAACATTTGAGTGAATTCAATTTCATTATGCTAGATTATTAGATGTAAGAGTTCCTTTTATAGAAATTTTAGAAAAAGCATTTAAAGAAGGTTACGATACATTATTTAAGTCAGTTGAAACTGAGCTTAGATGAATGCTGAATGAAACTGGTGAAGATGATGCAATTGATACATTTAAACAAAATCTTGGTAACTTACTTATGACAAAACCATCTTATGGAAATAAGATATTAGCAATTGATCCATGATTTAATGCTGGTTGTAAAATGGCTATCCTAGATGAACTATGAAATCCACTTAGTTTTGATAAAATCTTTCTTCATAAAAAAGATATGTCTATAGCTAAATTAAAACTTATCATATCAAAAGATAAACCAGGTGCTATAATTGTTTGAAATGGTACTTGAGTAAATGAAACTATTGAAATACTTCACTCAATTACTGATTTAGATATCTATATTGTAAATGAAAGTTGAGCTTCTGTATATTCTGCTAGTAAAATTGCAAAGGAAGAATTCCCAGATTTAGATTCTCTAGATAGATGAACAGTTTCAATTGGTAGAAGATTTATTGATCCATTATCTGAACTTGTAAAAGTACCAGTAGGTAGCATCGGAGTATGAATGTATCAACATGATATGCCAGAAAAAAAATTAGAAGAAAAACTATGAAATGTAGTTGAAGATGTAGTAAATGAAATTGGTATAAATGTAAATCAAGCTTCAAGTTATGTATTAAATCATATCTCAGGTATTGATAAAAGAACTGCAAAAAAAATCTATAATCATAGACCTTATAAATCTAGAGCTCATCTTAAAAAACAACTTTCAGATAAAGTTTATGAACTTGCTGCATGATTTCTAAGAGTTCCAGATAGTGAAGAAAAATTAGATAATACAGATATTCATCCAGATCAATATGAATTAACTAAATACATGCTAGATAAAGATGTATGACCAACTGATTTTAACGAAAATAAAGATGAAATATTAGCTATCTATCCAGATGCAAATGTATCAACTCTTGAATTTATCGTTTCTTCATATGAAGCAATCTGAGAAG
>Ga0193962_1000094_pt1 | contig 39443 bp, 71 predicted proteins | sample FB_5_MG_FD_140335 | JGI IMG/M metagenome (GOLD analysis project Ga0193962, IMG submission 140335) | Microbial mat bacterial communities from the Broadkill River, Lewes, Delaware, United States - FB_5_MG | ecosystem: Environmental > Aquatic > Freshwater > River > Microbial mats | place: USA... | reverse complement strand
GCGTTATAATAGACAGTAGTTCTCACGAATGGGCATGCTTATTGGAACAAAATCAAACTTTAGCTGATGCTTCTTATAGAGGTAATACTTGGGCTGCTTGGAGCAAGACAACACCAAGGCACGATAAGTTTCTTAGTGCTGTACTTCATGCTCCTTTTCATGTTATCACATGTACACGTTCAAAAACAGAAACTATACAAGAAGGTGGAAAGGTTAAAAAGATAGGAATGAAAGATGAGCAGCGTTCTGGTTGGGAGTATGAGCTTACTGTTTCATTAGAAATTGATCGTGATACACACATGGCAACACCAAGTAAAGATAGAACTAACTTGTTTGAAGGAAAGCAACCTTTTATTATTACAGAGGACACAGGAGCTGAGATATTAGAATGGTGTAATACTGGTGCTAAATTAAAAACTCCTGAAGAAAAACTAAAAGAAGCGACTACATTAACTGAATTAGCAAATGTGTACATTAGCTTCACAACATTGGAGAAAGAGCAAACAAAAGATTTAAAAGATAAACTTAAAAAACAATTTGAAGATGATAAGAACTAAAGAAATATTCCAACAGTATCGAGAAGGAGAAATTCTTTTAGAAGATGCAACTATTCAATTAAGAGAAATTAGAAATAGTCACGAACAAGAATTGAAAGAAATTAAGGAGTTTGAACACGAAAACCTAGAAAACTATAATGAAGGTACTTATAAAGGTTTTGAATTTAAAGTTGTTAATGGTCGTAAAACCTATGATTTTTCAGAAATAGAAGAACATGCGAAAGCTATTAAAAACGTGAAAGAGATTGAAAAAACAGCTAAAACAGCTTTTGATATGTATCAAACAACAGGTCAACGTCCTATTACAGAGGATGGCGAAATTTTGGAACTGCCAAAAATAAACTACGGAAAATCATATTTAAAAGTAACTAAATTAAAATCATAAATAAAATGCAAAAAACAGAAGTAATAATTAGATTAGGAGCAGATGCAACTATAAATGAATCTAGTAACGGTAATACAGTAATAAACTTCGATGGAGCAGCTACTGAACGATGGAAAGACAAAGATGGTAATAAACAAGAAAAAACAACTTGGTACAGATGTTCTTGGTGGCTTAATAACACGACTATAGCGCAATATTTAACTAAAGGAACTCAGGTTTACGTTAGTGGAAAACCTAACGCTAACGCTTATCAAAACAACAACGGAGATATTGTCGCTCAAAATGGAATTTTAGTTCGTGAAGTAGAGTTGTTAGGTGGAAGCAACAATAGTCAACAACAATCAACATCTACTACTGCACCAAGTCAACCAACTCAAGAAGAAAACGACTATTTACCTTTCTAAAAAAACAAACTCCCCTCGCTTAGTTATGAGGGGTAAAAAACAAACAAATTATGGAATACTTAGAAATAAAAAACAAAGGATTAATCGAAGCAGAGGCTTTAACATTGTTAGGAGGAACAACTAAAAGAAACGATGATTCAAAAATAGGTATGTTTGGCAGCGGAAATAAATACGCTTTAGCTTATTTTATAAGAAACAATATAGATATTAATATTTTTTCAGGAGAAGATGAAATTTTAATTGATACAGTAGAGAAAACATTTAGAGGTAATAAAATGAATGTAATTACTGTAAACGGAAGCGAAACTTCTATAACTACAGAAACAGGTCCAGGATGGGATTTATGGCAATGTATTAGGGAAATTTATTCAAATGCAGTTGATGAAGGTATTTTATCGTTTAATCTTGTTGAAGAAATAAATAAAGAAAAGGATGTTACTTCTTTTTACTTAACAGCCACAGAAAAGGTTCTTGATTTTTATAAAAATAAAGAAAAATATATTTATTCAGAAGATAGAATTTTATTTGAATGTGAGATAGGGAGAACATTAAAAAAAGATGGAGATAAAGCAAACATATATAGAAAAGGTATAAGATGTTTTGATACGGATAAAGATAGTTTATATGATTATGACTTGTTTAATATAGATATTAATGAAAGCAGGTTAATTCAAAGAGATAGCGAAGGAATGCAGGGAGTTTGGAGTTTAATGTCGAGGTGTGATAATAAAGAAATAATAGATTATTTTTTATCAAACATATCTAAAGAAGTTTTAGAAAATAATAACTACATAGACTATTGGAGTTTTAATGAGTATAAATTCGAAAAATCAAAAATATGGGACGAAATATTTAAAACAAAACTTGTTGCGCCTTATAAATTAGGTGGATATGTATCTGAATTATGGATAGATAAAACATATCTTGTAAACGACAAACTTTATCAAAAATTAAAAAAAATATACGGAAGAGAAGTAAGTGCTTTGAAAGGAGCTAATGGAGATAATATACAGTATATCCCAAAAGAACCAAATAATTTAGAAAAAGCAACCATAGAAAAGGCTAATATGTTCTTTAAAGAATGTGATTTTGAAATAAATTTACCTATATATGTTGTTGATTTCTTAGTAGACAAAAAAGAATCACTAATGGGATTAGCTCATGAAGGAATTATATTATTGTCATCATACTGTATAGAAAAAGGAGTTCAATATGTAGTAGATACTATATTCGAGGAATATATACATATTAAATATAATGTGTCAGATAAGACTAGACAAATGCAAAATGCATTAATTAATGAAATGATTAATTATATGAAATTTAAAAATACAATTGTTTTGTAGATGACCCCATACACACATCAACAACAACACATTAACGAGATAATACTCGCTTTAAGAAAACACCAACGTGTACTTTTCCAAGCTTCTACAGGCTACGGAAAAACAGTAGTAGCTTCTTTTCTTATTAAGTATTTTACAGAAAGGAATAAGCGAGTATTGTTTATCGTTGATAGTGAAGACCTCGTTCGTCAGACTTGCGAAAAACTTATTAAGTTTGGAGTACCTAACGAGCAAATACTTAGTAAAACGAAAAAGCCTAAACACTTTTCGAATTGCTATGTGTCGATGGAGAGGAGCTTATATAATAGGTTAGAAAAAGATAGTAATTTTCTTAAAACTATTGATGTTATTATAAGTGATGAGTGTCATATATTGGTCCACGAGAAATTATACGACTTTTTCCCAGGAGCAAAAATACTAGGGATGACAGCAACACCAGTAATCCTAAAAAGAGAAACTTTTTTTAAATGTGAAGTATGTAAGAGCGAATACAACGAACTTACAACGTGCTGTGGTACTGAAGTAATGGAATGGACAAAACCGTTCGCAATGGCTTCAATATACAACTATATAGTTGTATCTAACGGAATTGATTGGTTAATTGAAAACGGATATCTAACTCAAGATATTTCGATAGTTAAAAAGTCAGTTGATACGACTAAACTAAAAAAAGATAGTTCTGGGGAATTTACCAATTCATCTCAAACGCAAGTGTTTAGCGATGAAACAAGCTTACAAGCGTTGGTTGATGACTATATGCAACTTTGTAAAGGTAAAAAAACTATTCTTTTTACCTCATCAACTAAAATTAACAAGAAGATAGTTGAATTACTTACTGCTGCAGGTGCTAACGCAATGAGTTACGATAGTAAAAACAACAAAAAAAACGAACGTGTTGAGATATTAGAATGGTTTGAAAATAATCGCGATAGTGTCCTGGTAAACACAGGGTGCTTTGTAAAAGGTTTAGACGTTACGGATATTGAATGTGTTATTGGTTACTTGTCAACTAATAGTCTTAGTAAATACCTTCAATATGTAGGTAGAGCAGGCCGTATTACAAAAAAGATATTCAAAGAAAACTTCTTACACATTGATTACGGTGGTAACATTGAGCGTTTTGGGGAATGGAGTGATCCAACTCGTGATTGGGAAAGTATATTTTATAACGGAATAGGCGAACCACGACCTAAAAAAGAAGTTCTTGAAGCTGTTACGCAATGTGAGGAATGTGGTATATTGTACCCTAGTTCACTTAGCGCATGCCCTAATTGCGGTGCTATTCCTAAACCTAAAAAAAAGAAAGTACAAAAAGGCGAGAAGTATGTATTAGAACCATTACGACCGATGCCACCGCCAAGTGGTAGTAAGATAATAGAGTATACTAAATACATGGAGAAAGATGTTAACTTCTCTTTTAAAGTGTTAACTCATCAAATAGTAGATTTATTTCGTTTTTATCAAGTTACAGAAGAACAATACACCTCAGCTAAAGATAGCGGAGAACTTGACAGTAAAATAGACAGAATGATACAAAAAGCTTATTTCGTTATTATTCGTAGTGGTTTAGGTGGTAAAAACAGAAGATTAAAAACAGTAATTGAATCAATTAAATTAAAAATAGAGAAGTATTATGAAAGTATTAGGAGATAGAATAGCATTGCCTCGAATGGCTTTAAATATGGCTGGTATATATGTAAATGATAAGCAAGTTGATTTGATGCTTAGAATTTTAGATAAGTTAGAAGATAGGAAAGGACTTATGAATATAATAGATGTGTGTAAGATAGAGAGAGAGCATCAAGAAGAGTGGGCAGAATATGAACAAGCTAAGAAAGAACGAAATAAATAACCAAAAAAATTAACACTTTGTTACCTTTTATTTGTGTAATTACGTGTATATTTGTAAAACAAATGACACAGAAGCTAGCAGGGATACCATTGCAATACAAGGATTCGTAAGAAGAGAGTGTCCAAAGCTCATTTGTATTTCCTACCGAGGGCGAGAGTACCCGAACGTAATATCGGTTAAATGGACTGTGTCATTTGTTTATTGTTTACAACGTTAAAGTATATGAACCGTTTAAATCAAAAAATTAACAAATGAGAACATACATTTATAAAAGTTACTTCAATACCAATATTAAATAACGATAACTTATTAATAAAAACTACTGATACAATGGGAAGAGAAGCTTTTTATGAATTAAATAAATTAGGAAACAAAATAAACACTAATTTATATTTTTAACCATGTCAAAATACGAAAAATCATACACACCAGAACAAGAACAAAAAGTAATTAAACTATTTAACAGACCTCTTCGAGAAGGAGAGGTTGTTGTTGATAACTCTAACAGTGCTATAGCTGAAGAAGTAGGACTTCATAAGCAATTAGTAAATACTATTCTTAATAGATATTTAGACGAGAAATTTAGAGTATTAAACATAAAAATTAATAACGGATGTATAATTTAGATAAATTTAGTGATGAAGAAGCTGACTTAATAGTCGCTAGAATGCTTAAAATGGTAAAAGAAAAAGATAATCTATTTACATGTATTAGCGATCATATTATTTCTGAAATGATTCTACAAGATTTAATTGAGATTGATCTTAATAATGAAACTATTGAAGGAACATCCTTAACAAAAAAAGGGTGGAAAATCTTATATGAAAGTAATATTTTATAAAAATTAATAACTGATGAAAATAATAAAAAACCCTAAAGAGTTTTTCAAAGAAAACTATATAAAAGGATCTAAAATAAATGTTACTGAAACAGCTAAAAGTCTCAAAGTAAGTAGAAAATCTATTTACAACTGGATGGACGAAATTAATAACTCTTGATTATGGCAATAATATCAATTTTTAAGAACGTAAAAGACACTTCAAATCCTTTTTACAAATCGGTTGAATATGCTTTAGAAAGAATAAAGAATGGTAAATCTAAAGAAATAGTTGAACAAATAAGACAGTTGCCAAAGGATAAAGCTAATAAATTAAAACAACAACTACCTTCTGTTTGCTTTCAAGGAAAGTTTAAATACAGAAATGAATCTTCACTAATACAACATAGTGGATTTATGATATTAGATTTTGATAACATTACTGATGTAGAAGTTTTTAAAAAAGAGTTGTCGAAAAATGAATATATTTATGCAGCTTGGGTGTCTCCTTCAGGGAATGGAATAAAAGCGTTAACTAAAATACCACCAGAAAAAGAAAATCATAAAGGTTACTTTTTATCTTTTGAAAAGTATTTAGATAGTCCTAATTTTGACGCTTCTGGAAAAGATGTTTCAAGAGCATGTTTTGAGAGTTACGATGAAGATATATACATAAATCCAAATTCGTTAATTTGGTCTGAAAAAGAAGAACCAGAAATTGAGGACGTTGGTAGTTTATCTTCTGAAATAACTATTCCAATAACATCAGAAAATAGAATAATTGAAAACCTATTAGAATGGTGGAAAAAAAAGTATGGAACAACAAAAGGGGATAGAAATAATAATATTTTTAAACTTGCTGCTGCATTTAATGATTTTGGTATAAATATACGAGAAGCAGAAAATGTATTGATAAAGTTTAGTCAAAAAGATTTTACAGAACAAGAAATTAAAACTACTTTAAAATCAGCTTATAAGAAAGTTTCTAGTTTCGGAACAAAAGCCTTTGAGGATAACGAAACTAAAGAGAAAATTGAAAAATTAGTAAGAGCAGGTAAAAAGAAGTCAGAAATAACAAAAGAAATACCTGAAGCTAAAGAACATATTGAAAAAATAAAAGATAACTTAGATGTTGATGAATACTGGTATTTTGATGATAAAAATAAAATCAGGTTAAAACCGCATAAGTATAAATTTTGGCTTCAACAAAACAACTTTTTTAAATACTATCCATCGGAAAAATCAAGTACATATACTTTCATTAAAAGAGATCAAAACTTATTAGAAGAAACTAACGATAAAAGAATAAAAGATTATGTTCTTACAGACATAATGAATAGACCTAACATAGGCTATACTCCGTATGACTTTATGGCGTCTAATACTGGTTACTTCAAACCTGAATTTTTATCAATGATAGATGCTATAGATGTTGATATAATGGAAGATACAAAAGAGAAATCATATTTATATTATAAAAATTGCGTAGTTGAAGTATCTAAAAACGAAATAAAAGAAATTGATTATATAGATTTACCAGGACATGTATGGAAAAGGCAAATAATAGATAGAGATTTTAAAAGATACGACCACCATAAAGCAGAGTTTAGAACTTTTATATGGAAAATAGCAGGAGAAAATATTGAACGATATAATACTTTCAAATCAGTTATAGGATATTTACTTCATGGATATAAAAACAGCGCAAATAATAGAGCTATAATTTTTAATGATGAAACTATAAGCGAAAACCCTAACGGAGGTAGTGGTAAAGGTTTGTTTTGGAACGCTTTAAAACACATGAAAAAAGTTAGCTCTATTGATGGTAAGACTTTTGAGTTTAGCAAGTCCTTTCCATATCAAACAGTTAGTACTGACACGCAAATTCTTGTTTTTGACGATGTAAAGAAGAACTTTAATTTCGAAAATCTATTTAGCTTAATTACTGAAGGAATTACTTTAGAATATAAAGGTCAAGATGCTGTTATTATTCCAGTTGAAAAATCGCCTAAATTATTAATAACAACTAATTACACTATTGGAGGTGTTGGGGGCTCTCACGAAAGAAGGAAGTTTGAAGTTGAGATGTCTAGTTACTTTAATTACAAACACACTCCTGTTGATGAGTTTGGACACATGTTATTTTCTGATTGGTCTGAAGAAGAATGGTTAATGTTCGATAATTACATGATAAATTGTGAACAATACTATTTAGAAAATGGATTAATAGAAAGCCAATATTATAACCTTGAAACTAGAAAATTTATTAAAGAAACTAGCTTCGAGTTTTACGAATGGGTGTTAGATGATAATTTAACTACGAATATAAGGATTAATAAAAATGATAAATTTGAAGATTTTATAAACGAATATACAGATTTAAAAAAATGGTTAACAAAAAGAAGGTTCTCATTTTGGCTGGATTCTTACGCTAACTTTAAAGGTTATGATATTTTAAAAACAAAAACAAATGGTATTCGACAAGTAGAATTTGTATCTAGGACACTTAATAATGAACAAGAGACACTTAATAATTATGAAGAGGACGAAATACCTTTTTAATAAATCATTGATTTACAGCTATTTAAGTGTGTTAGGGCGCAAGGGCGTTTTAAAAGGTATATATTCCTTATATATTTTAATATATTCAAAAAAAATGTTTTTCAATTAAAAAATAAGAAATTAAGTGTCTAAGTGCCCTAATAAGTAGAAAACCTTGTAAATACTGGGAATTATAAAGGGCTCTTATGTATTTTTATAAAAATTAAATGTAATTAACGCCCTAACAAGTGTATTATGAGAAAAAAAACAGAAGCAAATATCCAGAATGAAATTATAATCTGGTGCAACATAAATAGACCTGATATTGTATTAATACCTGTAGTTAATGAAGCAGCGTATAATAATAGAAATCAAACAATTTTAAAAGGTACAAGTGATCTAATAGCTGTTACCAAAGAAAAAGTTATCTTTATCGAGGTAAAACACGGATATAACAAACAAACTAAACCTCAAATAGTTTTTGAGCGTAGAGTTAACAATTTAGGTTACGAATACCACATCGTTAAATCAGTAGAAGAGTTTAAAACAATTATAAAATGAAAGTGCTTGAATTATTTGCAGGAAGTAGATCGATAGGAAAAGTTGCGGACAAACTTGGTTATGAGGTTTTTTCAGTAGATATAAAAAACTTTGACGGAATAGATTTAGTTCAAGATATAGAGTATTTAACCCCTGAACAAATACCTTTTAAACCTGATGTGATATGGGCATCACCTCCTTGCACCACTTATTCTATTGCTGCAATAAGTAAACATAGAGATAACGGAAAACCTAAAACAGATTTTGCAAAAAAAAGCGACCTATTAGTTCTTAATATACTTGCCTTAATAAAATATTTTGGATGCGATTATTATATTGAAAATCCAAGAGGGTATTTGCGAAAAATGGAATTTATGGAAGGGTTGCCTAGAGTTACTATTTGGTATTGTGCTTATGGTGATACAAGAGCAAAACCTACTGATATATGGTCTAACAACATATATAATCCTATGTTTAATAAAAATGGTTGGAAGCCAAGACCTGAATGCTGGAACGGAAATAAGGATTGCCATCACGAACCTGCACCAAGAGGTTCACGTACAGGTACACAAGGACTTAAAAATAATTATGAACGCTCAAAGATACCAGAGCAACTTTGTAAAGAAATACTATCATGCACCTCAACCAAGTAAACAACCCATTTACAACTTATATAAGCCCTAAAAACAGACCTTACAGAGTAGTTTCTATCGAAAAGATACCAAACACTACAAAATGGATAAAAAGGCAAGAAAAGAGCCTATTTAAGGTTTTAATCAAATACCTAGACAACGATACTATGCTATGGTTACTATTTGACTACAACGATAAATTAACAGAAACTAGAAAATTTGAGTAAAATGTGCGGAATTATTGTAATAAACAAAGGAGAAAAAGAAATAGGGACTCCAAGAGAATTTAAAAATCATTTTGGTTTTTTGCCAATAAAAGATGAAGATTTTAACAATATAGAACTTGATTGTTGCCTGTGTCAATGTGATATAGAGGAAACATTTAATAAAAAAGGAATAACTTATGAATATGATTATTCAGATTATTATATAAATGAATAACAAATGTTAAAATTATGTTAAAAAAGAAAAAATATTTTTTCAAACGTTTTTCTTGTTGTATATTTGTAGTGTAATTAATAAACAAATAAAAATAAATATTATGAAATAAATTAACATTTACACTAACGGAAAAAGCTTATTCACTTTAGAAAATTTTGATAAAACAGCAGGTGTTTGCCATCCTTTAAATATCACTTTGCATAAAATAGTAGACAAATTAACTGCTAGAGCAATGCACGAAAGAGGTCAATTACATTACATTTTTGGAATAGGAGATAGAAAAGAGTTATCAGGAGTAACTTTAAATAGAAAAATGAAGTTAAATAACTTTGAAATTTATTAAAAATGAAAATAACAAAAAAACAATACTTAGAAGCTGTACACGTTATAGAACTGTATCGTGAACAACTTAAAGAAGAACTAAAGGAAGTAGAAGAAATAATACAACCTGAAATTGAAACTAAAGTTATATATACAGAAGAAACATATCTTGAAGAAACAGATATTTCAATGAGATTATTAAGATGTACTAGATATGCATTAAATAAAAAACAACCACAATTCAAAGACCTTAAAAATCTTAGAGAATCAAAAGTGTTGAGATGGAGGAATATCGGATATAAATCAGTTAAAGAACTTAAATTACTAATGGCTCAAGCAGGGCTTGAACTTAAAAAATAAATAATTATGAATCAAAATACATTTACATTACAAGAAAAAAATAAGTGGTTAAAAATAGGAATTGAACATCAAAAATCTGATAGATTTATTCAAGGTAATTGGATAAAAGAAAAAGGAGAAGATGGAATTTTTAGAGGTTGTTTTTTCGGATGCTACATGCAGACAGATGATAATGTCCTTTCAACAGCAGCAAAAGAAATGAACATTCCAGAGTGGCTGGTAAGAGTTGCAGAAAAAATATTTGAAGGGTTACCAAAAGAAGAAGCTATATTATTTCCTGTTAAATTAATTGAAGCTATTCCTGTTAATTCTAATTTAGAACAAGTTTGGAAAAATTGGAATTATTCTATACTTATGGATAAAAATAATGGGCAAATAACATTTGTTAAAGGAGATAAAGATGTTGAAAAAGCTATAATTAAAGTAGCTAATTTATTTAAACTAGATTTTATATCAGCAGAGTCAGCATGGTCAGCAGCATGGTCAGCAGCAGAGTCAGCATGGTCAGCAGCAGAGTCAGCAAGGTCAGCAGCAGAGTCAGCAGAGTCAGCAGCAGAGTCAGCAGCAGAGTCAGCAGCAGAGTCAGCAGCAGAGTCAGCAGCAGAAAAACATTATTCTTGGATGAAAAATAAACTTATAGAATTACTTAAAAAATAAATAATCATGACAACAATACAAATATTAATTATAGCTATCGTATTTTTACCAGCTATAATACTAAGAAAAAAAATCAAAGGTTCAACTAAAGAAACAACTTTTTATAAATAATATATATATATATAAAACAGTATCAAATAACTAAAAACAAATAAAACAAATAATAACAAATAATAACAAATCACAACGAGTGAAAGGGCGAATATTACGTACGCCTCAGAGCTCAAGAGCAATAAACGGAGTATCGGTAACTCGTTGTGTTTTTAAACAGTAGTTATGTCAGAATATAGAAAAGGGTTAGAAATGTGGGAAGAATCAGATTCAGTAAGATGCTCTCATTTACTTTATGAAGATTTGAAAAAAGAAAGAACAGATATACCAAAATTTCACTTTTATATTTTTCTTCAAGAAAATTATAGTCATTTAAGAGGGAAATCAGAAGCTGGAAATATGGGATATAAACTAAAATACATACCAAAAAAATAGTAGCATTTCCGCTACGCAAAAACGCAAAAAATGGAAGAAACTTATCACGTAATAAATGTTTTTGTAAAAACAAGAAAAGACCAATGGAACGATAATGATGAAATGTATTATAAATATTTTGAAGATTCTTTTGTCATAGATTGTAACGATAAGGAACTGGAAACTCTTTTAAGCTTAAATGAACATAATGAGAGCGATGGTGTTATTTCATCTTTATTGATACCTGATTTAATAGATGCTCATTTAGGTCATTCAAGTGAGTTAGATTGGGATGATGACGATGTTATTTTCTTGCAAACAAGATTAATTGAAACAGTAAATCCCTAATGATAAATACACTAAAACAGATTTACTGCTTTTTCATAGGTCATAAATTCAATAGCTGGTATAGTGAATTTGATAGATCAGGAAGACAAGCAGTATATTTTTTCTGTTCAAGGTGTGGAAATCACGAATTAAACGGAAAAGAAAGACACGCTCAAAAACAATTAAAACAGTAGAAATTATGGAAATGCCAGTACCATGTCCTAAATGTAACGAATGGACAGAATTAAACGAAACTAGAGAATCAGGTTTAACAAAAAAGCTTCTTTGTCATAGCTGTGCATCAGATGAGAATGAAGTCAACGAATGGGTTGAAGAAGCTAAAACAATAATTTGTGATTTGGAAAATCATGCTGAATATATGAAAGGAGATCGTAGAGGATGGAAAAAAAATTTAAAAGAACTGAAAGAGAAGATTCTTTCAGCTGGTTATGACTATGACAATTTAATACTGTAGAAAACATGAAATTAATAAAAACAAGTTTGGCACTAAGAGTAACCTGTAAATGTGGTGGTGTTGTAGCAGCATCTTTAATTTATGGAGGAGATGCTATTGATGAAGATTTTACAGCAACTATTGCAGAAATCCATCACAAAGGAGGAAAGACAGAAATCATAGATACAGATAAAGAATCTGTTAAGCTAGACGGATGTAAATGTAAAAAACAGTAGAAATCATGACTGGAAAAGAATTAATAACAGATAACGTAATCAGTATTGTATTTGAAAATACAAATTTCGGTGGTACTCCACACAGAAAAGTAGTTGAAACTGCCTTATTAAATATAAATGAGGGTTACTCAATAGGGCATACAGCAAAATGTTGCTTAGTTGAGTTAGGTTTAATTACTGAGCTTTCATATAGAAATATAGAAGTTACTAGAATTGGAAACAAGTATTTAGAAATTTTAAAACAGTAGTATGACAGATAAAGTCAAAAAGGTAATAAAGGAAATTCGAAAAAAAGAAGATGACCATCATTCGAAAGCTTCCTTTTGTCGAGAACACAATATGGTATTAGATGCGATTAAACATGAAGCTATAGAAAGTGAGTTACGACGTGTATGTTCATTAATACAAAATGAATTTGATACAGGATACATCAATTAAAAAAGAAGTTAATATGAAAACAAGAAAGTGTACAAAATGTAAGCATAAATACTCTGCCGATGGAGCTGTATTATTAACCGAAGACGAGTGGACTTATGAAGTTTGTCCAAGTTGTTTAAATACAGAGTATACAGAATAATAGTAATAAAACGAATATTAACTTAAAATAACTATATTTGTAGTATAATTTTTAATAGTTAGTTTGGATTGTTAGTATACGTAAAAACATGCAGGAATTTTTTATATTAAAGTTTTTTTTATACTTTTACGTAAAACTATTTAATTATGGGTAGAAATGGAAATATACATCCTTCGCGTATATTTAAAACACCTGATGAACTACTTGATGTATGGCACGCTTATAAAAATGAACTTAAAGAAAAATCTAAAGAATGGCCTAAAGTTCAATATGTAGGTAAAGAAGCAGAAAGAAAAGTTGATTATCCTGTTTTACCTCTTACTTTAGAAGGTTTGTACAGATATTGTTGGGAAACAGATATAGGAACAATAGAGCAGTATTTTACTAATAAAGGGGGCTATTATGATGACTTTGTAAGTATCTGTTCGCGTATAAAATTAGAAATTAGGGAGCAACAAATAACAGGGGGGATGATAGGTGCTTATAATTCTAGCATAACACAGAGACTAAACAGCCTAGTAGATAAGCAAGAAAATACTGTAAAAGTAGAACAACCTTTATTCGGAGATGATTCTGACTAATGAATACAATGGCTTTAAATACACAACTGCTATAAAGAAATTACGCAGATTAAAAAAGCGTATAAAAAAGATACCCGGTGGGACATCAGCAGGTAAAACATTTGGAGTGCTCCCGATACTTATTGATAAAGCAGCTAGAACTCCATTATTAGAAATTTCAGTAGTATCAGAAAGTGTACCTCATCTTAGAAAGGGTGCTATGAAAGACTTTCTAAAGATAATGAAAGCTACAGGACGTTACAATGATAAGAATTGGAATAGGACGCTTTTAACTTATTACTTTTCAAATGGTAGTTACATCGAGTTTTTTTCAGCAGACCAAGAAGATAAAGTTCGTGGTCCACGTAGAAATATACTCTATGTAAACGAATGTAATAACATTAACTTTGAAACTTACCACCAATTAGCTATTCGTACAGATAAAGAGATATGGCTTGATTATAACCCTACTCACGAATTTTGGATTCATACTGAATTAAAAGATGATCCAGATGCAGAAGAGATAATACTAACATACAAAGATAATGAAGCTCTTGCGGATAGTATTGTGAGAGAAATTGAAAAAGCAAGAGATAAAGCTTTTTTTGATATTGAGCTAGAAAATATATTTCAAGAAAACAACATTAAATCAGCTTACTGGTCTAATTGGTGGAGAGTGTATGGATTAGGTCAAGTAGGAAGCCTAGAAGGAGTTGTTTTTAATAATTGGAGGATAGTTAACGAAGTTCCAAAAGAAGCTAAATTAGTCGGTCATGGTTTAGATTTTGGTTATTCTAATGACCCAACAGCAATAGTTGAAGTGTACGATTGGAATGGTAAGAGAGTGCTTAATGAGATATGTTATCGAACTAAAATGGTTAACAGTGACATTGCTGAGGTGTTGCCTAAAAATCCAATAACTTATGCTGATAGTGCAGAACCTAAATCTATTGAGGAAATAAGGAGATTAGGAAAGTTAATAAAGGGAGTTACTAAAGGAAAGGATAGTATTAATTTCGGAATACAAATAATGCAGCAACAAGACTACTTAGTCACTGCTTCCAGTACAAATTTGATTAAGGAATTTAGAAATTATACTTGGGACACTGATAAAAATGGTAAGAAGATAAACAAACCTATAGATTCATTTAACCACGCTATTGATGCTGTTAGGTATCATGAAATGGAAAGTATCGGTTTAAAAAAGAATTGGTTCGTCGTTTAAAAAATATTTGTATCTTTGATAATAATTTTGTATTAAATGAATTGGTTACAGAGAATTGGAGCAAAAGCTCTAGGATTTAACGTTGTAGGACAGAAGAATAACAACTTGCAATGGCAGATTAATACAGCAGGAGAATGGATTTACCAAAACGGTAGCCAAGCATACATAGACCAAGGATATAAGGCGTTACCTAACGTTTACTCTCTTATTAGTCTTATTCTTAATAAATCTACTATAGTACCTTATGGTATCTACAAGAAAAAAGATAAACGAAAGTATCTAAAGTATAAAGCATCCCTTAAAAACGCTAAAAATCCACAGGATTACGCTAAGACAATAATGCTCAAAAATCAATCTTTAGAACTTGTTGAAGGTACTGAGGTTGAAAAACTACTTGAAGCTCCTAATAGTTATCAATCAGCAGAGCAACTTAATTGGGAGTTAGACGGTTACAAATTACTTACCGGTAATGCTATTCTATATAAGTTATCACTTACAGAAGGTGGAAAACCAAAAGAATTACACAATATACCCTCTCCTCTAGTTGATATGGTTGTTAAGGGTACGCCATTTGAGCCTGAGTTTGAGTATAAAGTAAGTTATTTACAAAACACTATAAAAGGCGATGATATTTGCCATTTTAAATATTGGAACCCTATAAGCTCATACACAACTCCGGGACAGCAATATTGGGGGCTTTCTCCTTTAAAATCTTGTGAAAGGTTACTAGGTCGATACAAAGATGCTGATATAACACAAGGTTTTCAGTTTAAAAATATGGGGCCGGCCGGAATGATAACAGGTGCTTCTTCTAATCTTGAGGCGAACCTAACAGAAGAACAGGCGTTATCTGTTCAAGAAAGGTTCGACCAACAACACACAGGCACATATAATGCAGGTAAGATACTTGTAACGCCTTCGAATTTAAAATGGACGATGTTCGGACTTTCTCCTGTAGATTTGAATATATTAGCGAGTAAGGCAGATATGGCAGTGGAGCTTGCCAACGCTTACCATACACCACCTGAGATGATAGGAGGGGAAAAGAAGTATAGTAACTTTGAGCAGGCTAGAAAGGCGTTTATCACTGATGCTGTTATCCCATTAGTTGAATCAAGAAAACAAGTAATTCAGAAAGGAGTAGTAGATAAATTTAATAATGATTTAGTAATTGAATATGATTATACTATTTTCCATGAGTTACAAGACGATTTAAAGAAGTTAGCTGAGACGTACAAGATTATGGATTGGTACACCGACAATGAAAAGAGGTTAGCAACAGGTGGGGATAGATACGACGATCCAGCAGCAGACAAGCTATACAAGAACCCTAGTTTAGTTCCTATTGAAGTTATAGGAATGACAGGAGAACCACCTATGGTTGATGAAGATTTGTTGAATGAGTAGTCAAGAATCATTACATAAAGCTTTCCTAAATAGGACACGAGCATACGAAAAACGGTATCAAACGCAGTTTTATAGGTATTTAGCGAGTGTTAACTACGCTATTGCTAAAGATATACAAGAGAATGGTTTTAACATCGATATTGACAGTTATTTAGATTACCAAAGAGTTGAAAATATCTACAAAAAACTATATTCTAATGTAACAATAAACGAAGCGAAAATTGAATGGAACTCGTATGATTTTACGCAAGGAATAAAGCAAAAAGACTTATTAGATGATTTGCTAGGTATATTAGCTCCTAACGAAAACCAACCAATAACTTTTTGGCGTAGGCTGTTGAATGACTTCTTAGAACTTAGGATAGCAGGGAGGATAACTCAAGTTAACACTACCACACGTAGAAGAATAGCTACTATAATTGAACAAGGAATAGAAGAAGGTTTAGGAGCTGAAGAAGTTGCTAGTAACATAAGAGCAGATAGAGGGTACAATCGTAACAGAAGCCTTGCTATTGCACGTACAGAAACCATAACAGCAGCCAATCAAGGGATTTACCTTTCCGCTATGTCAACGCCTTATGTAATGGAGAAGTACTGGTCTCCAACTCGTGATTCAAGAACACGCCCTTCTCACTTAGACATGTTCGACCGTCCAGCTATTGACCTTAATGCTTTGTTTTGGGTCGCGAATGCTGACGGAGATTTAGAACAAGCTTTATATCCTTGTGCTGAAACTCTAACTGCTAGTAATACAGTAAATTGCCGTTGTAGGATGGTAGCAAGAGCGAAAAGAGACGAAAATGGTCGCCCGATTAGAAAAAATAGATTATAATTTGTATATTTACGTTTTAATATAAACAATTTAATTATGAAAAAAACATCAAGTCACAAGAAGATTGACAAATTTTTAGAAGATAACGAATTAACATGGCATTCAATTCATAACTGGGTTGAAAACAACGGGTATGTTATCGTAACACAAGAGGAGTATGATAATTTAGAAGTAATAGACCCTGATGGTACATGTCCTTAAATATGTAGTTATGGAAAATCAAATTATATGGGAACAACCTGAACATCACGGTACAGGAAAATTAATGAAAGCTCATGCTTTTAAACATGCTGATAGAGTAAGTAGTGTTTTTACAGTTTATGACGGTAATAAGTCTTTATGCGGTCAATTTGGATTACACAATGGAGATAAATATCTGTCTATGCAAGAAGTTTTAGAAGAAATAGGAATTGAAAAGGATTATCCAGGTGAAAATAAATGCAAACATTGTTTAACAAAATTTAAAAATATTAACAATGAAAGATAAAGCAGAAATAATTAACGAGGTAATACAAGAAGTAGAAGCTACTTCATATTTAGAAATTGGCTACGGAGCAGGACACAACTTTAAAAAAATAAACTGTGAAAACAAAGTAGCAGTTGACCCTAACGTAAAAGATAAATTAGTGTTAAATTTAACTTCTAATGACTTTTTCGATAAAGCTGAGGTTAATTACGATGTTGTGTTTATAGATGGATTACATCACGCAGAGCAAGTGCGTAAAGATATTAATAACGCTTTAAAATGTAACGCTAAAGCTATCATATTACATGATACATTACCTCACAATAAAGCAATGCAAGAAGTACCACGTAAGCAAAGAGTGTGGACAGGAGATTGCTGGCGTGCTGCTGTTGGGTTTATTAAAAGTTACCCTGATGTGTTTACTGTAACATATAGAAGCGACTACGGATTGACAGTTATTTATCCAGAAGGGAAGAAAACACGTGAACACTTTGAAGATATGGGAATCACATATGAAGAGTTTAATAAAAACGAAATAGAATTACTTAATATAATTGATTAATGCCTAAATACTGCATATACACAGTTATTACTAATGATTACGACACTGTTAAACCAATAACAGTACCTAATATTACCCATATACTATTCACTGACAATCCAGGTATTAATGCTAAAGGTTGGAAAATAGTACAAATTGAAAAAACCAAAGACCAACGATTACAACGTAAAATAAAAATATTAGGACATGAAGCGTTAAAATATTATGATGTAACTATCTATATTGATGCAAGTATTACTCTTAAACGAAACTTTTTACAGCTCTTAAGGCAGTATAGAGGAGGTCTAATGATAGGAAAGCATCTAAGACGTAATTGTGTGTATGCTGAAGGTTTAGAGGTAAAAAAACAAGGTAAAGCATCAGAAGAATTAGTCAATAAACATATAGCTGAATATTACAAAAACAATTTTCCTGTTAACTTTGGGATGTGGTCTAGTGGATTTATGATACGAGACAAATCTACTAAAGAAATGTGTGATATATGGCACGAAGAATTGTCTAAATACACTCACAGAGACCAATTAAGTTTACCTTTAGCTTTATTTAAAACAAAAATTAAACCTGTTGAGGTTAACTTAAATCACTACATGACTATTTCACAACATAAAAAAAAAGAACCGCCTAAATTCAGAACAATACAGCCTTGGAGGACTGATAAAAACATAGGAAAAGCGAATAATGAAGAAATAGCTGATTTACCAGATGATTGTTGGGTAGTATTAACAGACGGAGATAGTTGTTGGGTTCGACCTGACTGGGGAAAATGTATAGAAGAGGTTATAAAAGAACATGGGGAGGAATACGCTTTAATTGGATGCGTAGTTAATAGGCTTGGAGGACTTCATCAATGCTATAATAACGAATTTGATAATGAAGTGTCAGGGTATAAGTCTTGGGAGAACGCAACCGAAGCTTGGGAGAGACACGGCGCTAAAGTGGAACCTACAACTGGGGTAGCTGGAGTATGTATGATATTTAAAAAATCAACCTGGAAGAAAGTAGGAGGATTCAAAGAAAATATCATAACAGCAGATACTGAATTTAACAAGGCAGTTAAACGTATAGGTGGTAAGATTGGAATAGCTAAGGGATTATATAGATTTCATTTTTACCGAATTTGGGAAACTGAACATAAAAAAGCTTGGCATTCTGTTGAGCATTTAAAATAACATTATGAAATACACAGTAAGAGATATTGAGTATAAAGGTAACGCTTGGACGGCTAGAGTTGGTAAGTATAAAGATTGTTTCTGTGAATTTGAAGAAACAAGCGTAACAGTTAAAATATTTCAGAATAAACGCCCAACTAGAGAGCAGTTTATTGAAGTTTATAAGAGAGTTGTTCTGTAAAAAATCCCAAACATTAAAGATAGTGAATGAGCTTTATAGGTTGCTCTATTCAGAAAACCATTCGATTAAAGGTAGTAAAATAAACACAGTAAACAAACAGATTAGCAAAGCAATTCCAAACATTAATGGATACATTAATAAATGGAAATCTAATTTAGTAAAAAAAGCTGCTAAATGTATTAATCCGCATGAAACATGGTTACAACTTCAAGGAAAATGATGTATTTTAATAAGTCTTTCATAATTTTATAATTTAATTTCTAGTTCTTCTCCTGTTAAAGCGAAGTATAAGTTTTGTAGTTGGTGGAGGTATTTCGTTACCGCTTGACCTCCGCATATTTTGTTTACACACATTTCTGTATATCCTTTATTAAAGTTAGTTAGAAGATAGTGCTTAGAATTATATCTTTTTATGTAGAAATTATATTTTGTTTTCTCAAACCCACACTTCAAAAGTATTTCTTCTGTTAGGGGGATTGGATTGTACTCTTCTATGTCATCGCTTCCATAAAGTAACCCTCTTTCGTTAATAGTCTCAAACCTACTACCTAAAGAAACAACTTCTAAAAAACTTTCTTTATCTCTATAATGTAAATAATTACCTATTCTTAATTCGTTTGCTTGTATCATAACTCAGCTATTTAGGAACAGCAAAACCAACTGTTCTATTTTCTGAATTGTACACGTTATAAGCATAGCTTAACGTCTTAGCTGCATATTTTTCAGCTTCTAATTCATCATCAAATAACTTCGTTCTACCTTCTTTCACAAAGTCGTTAATTGGCTTTCTTACGTCATTGTATAACGTTTCGTTTTTCTCGTATAGTTCTTGTATTGTTTTCATAATTATTTAATTTTTATTATATTAAAATTTAACCTTTTCAAGATCAGATATAGTTGGTTTTTCACAATTCCAAGCTGCTTTACTTTTTTTTACTCTAAATTGAACTCCCCCATTTTTGTGCCTTCTTGCTTGCAATAAATATATTTCTCCATGGACTGCTCCTGTAGATATATCAGTCCATTTACCCCATTTTGATTTTAATATCATAACTATTTAATTTGGTTAATAATTGTATTTATGTTATCCATGTTGCATCCTGTTAGAGTTACACTTACACCTCCAACCGTTTCAAAAGATACTGTAAACTCTTGCTGTGTTGGATCATCTTATTTGTAAGAAATTATCTCAGCGTAGCCGTTTTCTTCAGACCATAACTTTAAGTTTCTTATAATCCCATCTTCTGTATAATCAATCCAAAACATAGATAACCAATAATGTATGTCTTTTGTTATCTCTACCTCTTCTAGGTTAACGATTCTTCCATCAAACAAAGACTTCACTTCTTTAGCGTTTTTAAAATGTTCTTTTACTTCTTCTAATGTTGGTTTTTTCATAATCCTATTTGTTTAATTGCTGTTTTTGTTAGTTTTAAATTGTATTTCATTAAATGCTCTATAGTTTTTGATGTGTTCCAAGAAGCCCAAAACCTATTACCGTTACCATCTTCTATAAGATAATGCTTATTATCACCATTTAAAAAAGTGCAAGTACACCCATCAAACAACACACGTTCTTTAGCTTGTTGGTATTCATCCCATTTTTTACATATGTAATCAGCTTCTTTTTGTCCTAAATCTGGTTGTGGCTCTAAATAAATTGGATTAAACGGTTCTTCCAACACATTACCTTCTTCATCACAAGTCACGAACATATCTAGTGTTAATGGTTGTTTTAGAAAGTTAGCGTAATTATTCATCAAGTCTAAAACTTGTAATTCATCCCTTGTTTCATCTGAATAGTATTCCAAAACAAAATCTGTCATTGATATTAACTTCATAATTCGTTGTCTTTTTTAAATTTTTTAATTACCTCTTTTAATTCTCCTTGTAAGTGGATAGGTACGGATGCAAATTCATTAATGCAGTCGTAGTGTATATCTGTTAGATTCGTTACATACTCATCTTCTTTATTGTACAATATATCTATCTCTTTACTTTCATGTTTTTGTAACTCTTTTAACGTAAGATTTAAGTGCCTTTTCAATAACCCTTTAGCGTAAAGCGTGCCTTTTAATTTTTCTAAATAAAAGCTTGTTACGTGGCAACTTAATATACAAGATGCTAAGTTCTGAAAAAACACGTTTTCATTTTTAACCCTTATATTCTTAACTATATCCATAGTACTCTAATTAATGTAAAAGTTAAACATAATGCTATTGTGAATGCTATAAAAAATAATCGCTTCCATTTCTTTATCTCTTCTGCTAAACTTGTTATTTCTATAACATTGTTTTCTATTCCGTATTTAATTCTTTGTTGTTTCATTTCGTTTTTAAATTAGTTGGTTTACCTTCTGATTTTTGATACTGAGCTTCCTGCACTTTTACATAGCCGAACTTCATCAAAAAATCGTCTATTGTCTTTTGCTTTGACATTCCTTTTCGCCAGCTTGCTACAAAATTTGATGCTGTTGATTGTGGTATTACTCCTATGTAGTATTTAGGCTCACTAATTATTTTTTCTATTGCTTCGTTTTGTGTCATTTATTGTTTTATTTTTTAATTTGTTTATAATCATTTAACTCTTCTTTCAAAATACCTATAAGATTATATACTAAAAGAAAAAGAGCTATTGAGGGTATCGCTATATATAACATATCTTACCATTTTGTTTCTCTAGGGCAATATTTAGAATATCTTCTTAGTATTATTGCTATTCCGAATACTAACACTATTACTGCTATTGATTTAATTTCCATTGTTGTTTGTTTTAAAGTTTTGTGGTCAAGACAGGATTCGAACCTGTATGAAGTGACCGTTCTACAAGAACTTGTACCAACTCGCGTTCCACTTCTTAACCCCCTTAGCGTCTACCAATTCCGCCACTTGACCTGTACAAATATATAAAAATATTATTACATAAATACACAAATTCGATTTTTTTTTTACATAGAGCTATAATAATTACTTTTATGGTATGGAATTTAAGCAGTTTTCTTACGATATTAAAGACTTTGACGAAAAGCAGGGTATAGTAAAAGCCTATGCTAATGCTTATGACTTCAAAGATAGTGATGGAGATATTTCGGCTAAAGGGTCTTTTAATAAGTCTGTTAGAGAGAATAGAAAGAGAATAAGAGTGCTTAAAGACCATATACCTACTATTACTCTTGGCATTCCTTTAGAGTTCGACACAAGCGATAATTACGGCTTATTGACCACAACTAAGTTTAATCTACAAAAAGAAGTTAGCCGTGATATGTTTACGGATATTCAGCTTCTTAAAGAAAATGGTTTAAACGCTGAGTTATCTATTGGATACGAGATTGTAAAGCGTGATGAGAAAAACCGTAGCATAATAACAGAGTATAAGCTATGGGAATACTCGTTTTTATCTTCTTGGGCAGCTAACGAGCTTAGTACGGTGCAAGATATTAAGAGTATTAAGTCACACTACGGAGTTATGGAGCTGTTAACAAAAGCTTATAACTTACCATATAGCGATAGTAGATTACAACAAATAGAGCAAATATTAAAGTCACTCGACAATAAAGAGCCGATAGAAACTATCACTCCTACAGTAGAGCCGACGCCAACCGAGATAAAAAACATTTTTAAAACATTAAATTTCACAAAATAATGGAAGTTAAGGAAATTAAAGAAATAGTTGACAACGGCTTTAAAGATTTAGAGGGTAAAGTTGACGCTAAATTTCAAACACAATTCGAAAATTCGAAAACTGATATTATAAAGCAAATAGAAGCAAAAGGCTACAAATCAGAAGCAGAAATAAATAAATTAATTGAGTCAAAAACTGCTGACTTAGAAGCCGCGGTAATTGATTTAAAAAAGGCTGGATTTAAAGCTGAAAAAAGCAATAAATCATTCAAAGAGCGTTTAGCAGAAGGAATGAAAGGTTCTAAAGAAGCTCTATCTAACATGAAGAACGGTTCTAAAGGAGCAGTAGACGCAATGTTATTCAAGGCTGATGAAGATTTAGACCCTGCTAATTTTTCAGGAGATTCTTATGAAATTGCAACAAGAGATAATTCAAGAGGTTTATATCAAGCTCCTTTTATGCCTTTATGGTTTAGGTCTTTGATGCCACAAGGTACAACTTCAAGCGGTACAATTCAGTATTTACGAGAAAATGGAGATAACGGAGCGGCAGCAGTTTGGGACGGTACTGGAGCAATTGCTGCCTTAACTGAAAAACCAGGGACAGCACCTTTGTTTGATGATGTTTCTGAAAACGTTTTTTGGATTGCTGGTATCACACGAGTTAAACGTGAGATGTTAGATGATATTTCTTGGTTACAAGGTTATCTATCACGTAGATTAACAGTAGGACGCACAGGTTTATGGGTTGCAGAAAACACTCAGATATATAATAAGTTACAAGCTAATTCTACTACTTACTCAGGAAGTAAAACAAATCCTATTGAGATTTTAATAGATGCTGCTTTTGCAGAGTTAAGAGATTATTACTACAATCCTAGTGTTATATTATTAAATAACCATGATGTTATAGATATTATGTTGAATGTAGCAAGTGGTTCAGGAGAATATAACTTACCTAATGGAGTTGTAGCAATCGTAAATAACACTCTTACTATTGGAGGTATTCCAGTAACTTCTGCGCCTAACGTGCCACAAGGAGAATACTTAATAATGGATAGGTCAGCGACTGAATTTGTAAATAGAATGAGTCCAGAAGTAAGATTCTTTGAGCAAGATAGAGATAATGTTACTAAGAACTTAATAACAGTAAGAGCTGAAGAAAGAATACTACCTTTAGTTTACGATACTAAGGCTATTATAACGGGTTCTTTCACACCATCAACATAAAAAAGAAACTTTTTTTCATAGTTAGTTGTTTATTAATTAGTTGTTTCACGCCCTCTCTTCTTAGAGGGGGTTACTTTTAAAAAATCATGGATTACTACAAAAATATTGACCACTTAGAAAATTCTAACACTCCCTTAACAGCAAGAGGAGTGCAATATAATGTAGTTACTGATTTATCAGTTGAACCTGTGGATGTAGATTTTTTTAAGGAACACGCAAGAATAGACTTTGATACAGATGATAATTTAGTAGCTATTTATTTAAAGTCAGCTAGACAGGTGTTGGAACAATGGGCACAGTTAAGCTTTGGAGTAAAAACAATTAGTCTAACAGCGTTAAGCTTGCCTAAGAACTATAGGTTAATGTATGGTAGAGTTGACACGATAACAACTGCTAACTTTACGAATGTAGGCGATATTTTGAAAGAAGGAGGTAAGGATATAGATATTGAATTTACCACAAAAGACTGGATTTCTGACGACATTAAGATAGCTATTTGCCGTTATGCAGCAGGTTTATACATCAATAGAGAAGATGTTATGGAAACTAAATATTCAAGTTCTGGTAAAATAAATGAGGCTAAACTAATGGTTCAACCATATAAAAATATAACGCTATTATGATGAAAGCAGGTGAGCTTAGGGAGAAGTTAGCTTTTTATAGAAGCGCTAAAACATCTAATGGTAGTGGTGGTTTTGATTGGAACGATGCTTTGTTGTTAAGAACTTACGCTAAAGTAGTAGAAGAACGAAGCGCACCAGTTGTAGTAGCTAACCAAGAGAATGCACAGAACCAAGTTCATTTTGAAATTCGTTATAGACCAGATGTGCCAATAAAAATGGATGATAAGATGGTTTGGCGAGGTAATGAGTTTATCGTTAATAATATTAAAGTTGATCCGTTAAGAACTAAGATAGATATATATGTTAGCTCTTATATAGAAACAAGTCAAAGAGAAGGTTTTACACCACCAATAACAGGAGGATTCCCTTACATATTCCCAATAATATTAAACTAATATGAGTTACTTAAATATACCATATAAAAATACAGGAGACACGTTTTCAAGCGCAGAGTTAAATTCTATTGTAGAAGCTATACAGAATTTACAAAAAGCTTTTGGTTGGGGGACTTATTTTGATACTCAGTATACAATTAGTTCTCCTCAAGTGTTAGTGGGTAATGATGATTGGCAAATATTAAAAAATAATGCAGGAGGTAAAATAGAAGATTATTTACCTTATGGAGTTACTAGCTTATACGATAGTATAACAAATAAAATACAGGCTAATGTAGAAGGAAGTACTGGTAATGGATATATTAGCTTTTTTGCTAAAACAGATACTTCACAAGGAGCATATAGCAGTGTAGGATTAGATATTAATGGAGATGTAGGTGTCATTTTTAAAGATGTATTATCTTTCCCTAGAGGGGCTGATATTTGGCATCCTTTTACTATACCTATTAATGCGTACACATTAGATACTTTTGTTCAAAATGGGGGTATCCCAAAAATAAGCACCCCTACAGGTCAAACTATTAGTGTGTATGGTACTACTTTTTTCATTAATCTATCAAGTAGACCTTTGTAATGAGAATAAACATCACAACACAAGGAAATAGAACAGCGATACAGGCGTTAGGGCGAGCTACTGAAAACTTTATTGAGTTTTTAGAGGATGAAATAATGACAACTACTGACGATATACAAGACAAGGCAGTTAGTAGAGTTGCGGTTAATACAGGGCTGCTAAAAAGCAGCATATACAAAAATCAACAAGGTTTAAACGCTGAGGTAGGAGCAACAAAAAAATACGCTCCGTATGTTGAATTTGGAACAGGGGGGTTAGTCAATGTACCGCAAGGATTAGAAGATTACGCTATACAGTTTAGAGGCAGGAATATGGCAACTGTAAGTTTACCAGCAAGACCTTTTTTATTTAATAGCGCATTCGAAGAGGTGCAAGCAATGATAAGAAGAGTTAATAAAGCTACAGGTCAATAATGGATTTAAGTCAAGCAATAAGAACAGGTTACTATAGTGTGCTAGATGGCAATGTTTTTCATAACGGACACCCAGTGCCTATTTTTGACGATTTTGCAACAGCAGAAGGAGTTAACTATCCTTATATAATTCTAAGTAGTCAAAACAACGTACAAAGGTTTATTAAGCGTTGTAAGAATTATGATAGTACAATAGTTATTGATATTGTAACAGGAAGCAGTAGACCTATAGGAAGAGCAGACAGCGAGGATATTGCGGAGCAAATAGAGAATATAATTAATCCTAATGGATTAGACAACGTAGATATAATTTCTAACGGTTATAGAATAGGTAACACGTTTAGAATAGCAGACAATAATATAGTTTCAAAAAATGACGTTTATTACGTTTACAGAAAGCTATTAACCTATTCACATTTAGTAAGTAAAATTTAAAATCAATAATAAAATGGCAGGAAAAAACAATGCGATAAAAAGCGAAGGGGTTGGGTTGTATTTCAACAACGGAACACCAGAAACACCAGACTGGTTATTAGCTGTGTGTTCAACGTCTGACGGATTCGACTCGTCGGTGGATTCAGTTACCACATCAACTAAATGTGATGGTGGTTGGGTTACTTCATTACCAGGAGATGGTAGTTGGAGTTTTTCACATTCAGCACTTGCGAACTACGAGCCTGGAACTGGAAAGATGTCTTATAAGCAATTACAAGATATTTATTTAGCTAAAACAGTAGGACAATGGAAGTTGGAGAGTGTGGACACTGAGGACGATTACTACTGGGAAGGAGAAGGTTGGATTTCGGCACTTACGGAAACAGCACCTTCTGGGGAGTATTTAACAGTAGATATTACCGTAACTGGTTCAGGAGAGCCAAGTAACACACCAAGCACATAATAAAATATAATAATGGATAAACATTTTAAACTAAGAATTAAAGAAGGAGTAGAGGTAGATTTAACGCTAAACCAAGCGTTTAGCTTTAGGTTTGCTCAATTTTTGGAAGTAGAGGATGCAACAGCTCATAACATTACTGCTGCTTTGGTAGAGAAATTACAGAGCGATTCGTTAAATACAATTAAATATTTAATTTCAGCAGGAATATACGGACACGAGTTTGTCAGTAATGATAATTACGTATCAAGATACAAGCCCTCTGACATTGGACGTATGCTTTTAGAAATGGAAGCTTCAGAGAGTGAAAGACTTGTAAACACAGTTTTTAAAGAGTTGGGTTACGATTTGAAGGCTAAGGCAGAAACTACAGAAGAAGTTGAGGAAGATGATACAGAAAAAAAAAGTTAACTTATGATGATATATTATCTATAGCTTTTGGGGAAATGGAGCTCCTGCCTGATGATTTCTATAGAATGAGTTGGCGGGAGTTCTTTTTACTATACAGGGGAAGAAATAAGAAGAATGAAAATAATTTGATAACACAAGCTTCATTCACAAGGGAAATAGCATATCAAATTTACTGTACTATTCCACTTGGAAAAAACAAAAAACATATTTCTAAGTCTAAATACTGGGCGTTACCAGAGGATAAGGAAAGAGAAAAAGAACAATTAGATTTAATGCGTCAAACTATGGATAAACTCACAAATAAAGCAAGATAATGGATCAGGGCATAAAATTTATAATAACAGGAGACACTTCTGGGTTAAAAAAGTCGGCTAATCAAGCTGAAAACGCACTTGGAAAACTTAATAGTAAAATATCTCAACTAGAGAAAGACATTGCTGATAACATACGTATTACGCAGGGTTATGAAAAGGCTGTTGAGGATTTGTCTAGGGAATTTAAGAGTGGAATAATTAGCCAAGATAAATACGCAAAGAGCTTACAAAGGTTACAACGAGACGAGAAGGAAACTACTTCTGAAACTGACAGGCTTAGAAAAGAGTTATCTAAATTAAAAAGAGATCAAAAATATTTAGCGGCAACAGGAAAAAACACGTTTAAAGGTGTAAAAACAGGTGCTGCAAATGCAACTCCTACACTTATTGAATTTAGCAGGGTAATTCAAGATGCTCCTTATGGTATTCAAGGTGTCGCAAATAATATACAGCAATTAACTACAAATTTTGGACACTTAAGCAGGTCAGCAGGAGGTGGGAAAGCAGCGTTAAAGGCTTTAGTAGGCAGTTTTGCTGGTCCTGCAGGATTAGTTTTTGCGGTTAGTACAGTTACTTCATTACTTGTTACGTATGGAGATGAATTATTCGCTTCAACAAATAAAGCTAAACAACTTGAAGAGCAGTTAGATAGCTTAAACGAGTCTTTTGGTGCTCAATTAAATCTGAACAAAGAAATAACAAGGAATTTAGAATTACAGGGAAAGTCGGTAAAAGGTAATCTAGAGTCTAGGAAAGAAATACTTCGAAATCAATTAAAATCGCTAGATACAATATTAAAAGAGCAAGTAGCGCAATTAAAACTTCAACAAATACAAAACCAAACCACTAGCGACTGGGAAGCTTTTGTTTTAGTGTTAGAAGATGCTTTTAATTCAGTTAGAGCTTTCGCTTCTGTAGCTCTTCAGTTATCAGGATTGTTTTTAAAAGACGCCTTAAAAACTACTGAAGGATTAAAAAATTCTTGGATAACAGGTGTAATACCCGGAATTAAAGAAGCTGTTATAGCCGCAGAAACTTTAAATAAAAAATTAGAAGAAAAGAAAAAACAAAACAAAACAAGTAAAGAAGACTTAGAAAAAGAAAAAAAGTTAGAGCTACAGATAAATGAGTTATTAGCACAGCAATTAGGTATAAGGAATGAAATACTTGAAACGAACAAAAAACAAGCGAAAACTGGTAGTAAGAGTTTAGCCACAGGATTAGGTTTAAACTTTACTCCGAAGATTGTTAGCGACCCAAAAGAGATAGCTAAATCAACTAGGAGTTATGTAGATAGCGTTACTGGCGAAATAAAGAAAATTACATCCGACATTTCTACGGAAGATTTAGCAATAATAAATCCATTTAGTGATTTAAAGCTTGAGATGCCTACTGTAGAAAATGAAGATTTTACTAACAGCTTAGAAGAAGCTTTTAACAGAACAAAAATTTTCACTGATGCTGTAGGGTCAGCTTTTAGCTCTTTAGGCGGTGTTATATCTAACGCTTTAGCTACTGGTAATGCTATTGTAGATGCGTTTGTTAGTAGTATAACTAATAGCTTGACTAGTTTGCTTGCTGAGTTTGTCGCTAATCAGTTAGCTATGTCAGTATTAGGAAAAACACAAATAGCAGGAGAGCAGGCAAAAGCAAACGCTAGCGGTATTGTTGTAGCTACACAAGGTGCAACAGCTTTTGGACCATTAGCACCGTTAGCTTTGCCGGGGTTATTAGCTAGTACAGCCGCTACCATTAACGCAGCATTCGCACCATTATACACATTCTCACAAGGTGGAATTGTTCCCGGAGGTTCGTTTGTTGGAGATAAAGTTCCTATCTTAGCAAATGGAGGAGAAATGATATTAACAGCTCAAGATCAAAGTTTACTAACTCACGTATTAAGAGGAGGTTATGCAGGAACAACGAGCATAGGAAGCGGTCAAACAATCGAAGTTGTTGGCAAGATAAGAAACGAAACAATATATTTAGCTAACAAGAGAGCAACTAAAGAAAATAGAAGAATAAACTAATGGCATACGCAGAAAAATATTTTCATCAATTTTGCAAGCCTTCTGGTAAGGTTTGCAGGATTTCAATACAAAAAAGAGATTATGTTGGGAGCTCAATAGAGTTAGAAGGGCAACCAGACCCTATACTTATCAGTTATGATAATAGCGATGAGTTTAAATTTAAACCGATAATCCCTTCAACTGCTGAGATATTTTTAACGTTTGGAACTGGTAACGGTGTTGATTTTTCAGAGTTTTGGGAAGCTGACGAAAAAACATTTAAAATTGTTTACACAGTTGCAGGTGAGATTGAATGGGTAGGCTTTGTATTAATTGAAGGGTTTGCATACGAACTTTCAGGTGGTGTGTATTATGCACAGATAACCGCTACTGATGGTTTGGGAACTCTTGAATCTATTTTATTTAAAGACCAAAACACAGGGCAAAAATATGGTTTAACCGACTTAACATATAACGATGGATTTAAGTTTCCGTTAATTCTTGTAGCTACTGAGATACTACGTAAGTTGGATTTAGACTTAGATTTGTGGACGTTGGTTGATGTTTACGAACAAAACCAAACAGATAGAACAAGCGATAGCAGAAATAGTGATCCGTTAGCAATAACACAGGTTAACGTAAAGACGTATATTAATGGCTCAGAAAGGAACGATATTCCATACTACCAAGAAGTAGATGAGGCTTGGGATTGCAATAAAGTAATGGAGAACTTGCTTTATGTAATGTGTGGTTCTCAATTGTTCCAAGAGAGCGGAAAATGGAAAATAAAACGTTTTGGCGTTGATGCTAAATACGGATTGCCTTATCCAATAAAAATAGAAGAGTTTAAATACTTCTATAAAGCTGATTTTAACGACGACCCTACGACTTATGCAAATATAAAAGACGCAATATACGACACGAGCTTAGACTTGTATATGTATGTAGATGCTGACAATATTAATATAGGCGACTATTGTTCTAACGATGCAGATTTTTCATCCCCTGCAAAAGAAGGGTATTACAAGTTTTTCTACCTTGGTAAAATTATAGAAGTATCATCTAACGGCTCAGTAATAGGGATAACAAATTACGACAAGCCAGTATATAAGTGGCATAAGTATAACACGCTTGCAGGTTACATAGGAAGTGAAGAATTGAACAATACTATTTTTATACCATGCAAAGACAAAAACAAGTTCTTACTTGGAAACGACCATGTATTACGAATGGATGATCTTTATAAGCAATTTAGAGTTAATTATGAGTATACATATCTAAAAGATGGAGATAGTCCTGATAATTTTATAAAAAACGGCAATTTTGAGCAAGATTTTCAACAGTACGGAAAGCTAGAAGCTCCACCTGAGTGGTATAGAATAAAATGGGGATCATCTTACAAATACCCAAGATTAAGAGTTGAAGATATACCTCTTAATGAGCGTATATATGCTAATGGAGAGACAAAGATGTTAACAATGGGTAGGCAATACAATAATTTAAACATATATGGAAAAGAAAAAGCAGGTAGGCCAACATCTGCTTTAGGGCAAAACAATATAATTGTAACTAAAGGAGATGAAACTTTGCTTCGTGTTTTTGTGCGTTATAATTATAGACCTATAACTAGTAGATATTATCCGATGTTTAGGATTTTTCTAGCGGGAAGTGAAAATTGTTACTTTTTACTTAATGATTTCAAATCAGATGAAAATTATAAAACAAAATGGTCAAACGAACACAAAACTTCTTTAATAAAAAAATATCCAGACGGAAGTATAAATTTAGCTCATGGAAATACTTCAAGTTATAATAAAAAACCAAATATTTTTCAGAAAAATCCAGATTTTTTATACTTAAACGCAAAAGATGCTGAAAATTATGATGAAAACTTAGAGCATGATGAGCGTTGGTATGAGTTTAATTACCGAATACCTCCTATTCCTGAATCTGGACAGATAGCTATATATATTCATGGATTAGCTTCTTCTAGAAAAACTTATAATAATCCATCTACTAAATTTTATGGAGTTTCTGAAAGCGGAAAAACTAGAGTTCTTTATATGCCAAATATAAAATGGGAAGAAGAGGATATAGATATGCACTTAGCTTCTATTAATATAGGAAAAACATATACAAAAGATGAAGTAATTCCTAGTGAAGACTACATTTATGCAAACGAAAACGTAAACTTTACAGACCAAAGAGAGCCTATTGAAATTTTTAATGGAGATACTGAAGATGTAGTTGTACAAAGCAGTTTAATTGTACCTGCTAATAACACAGGAGGTAAGAATAAATGGGATACATCAAATAATGACTTTGGCAAAAGTGATTTAGGTCTAATTCTTTGTAAATCAGTGATGAAGCAATACGGGAATCCTTCAAGATTATTAGAAGGTGGAGTGGCTGCTGAAGATGCTACGTATGGTACACGATTTTTGTTTGAAGCTATACCTAACACTTACTTTATGTTATTAAGAGGAGATTTTAATCCTATTAAGGGATACATAGAAGATGCTACATTTGCTGAGATAGGAAGTGCAGCAATAAAGAGAGGTGGTATAATTAACGGGGAAAGCTTAGACCCTGTTTGGGATTTTACAGGAGAAATAAGATGTATTAAAGAGAACGATCTAAACACAGGTTATTATGAAGAAGAGCAGTTAGATATAAATAGAAATAGCGAAACTTTCGGAGTTACTAGATGGATATTAGGAGAAGAAGATACAGAACTCTGTCCTATTGGTCAGCCTAGTAAATATTATTGGGGTTGCGATAATGCAGGTTACCAATTAGCTAACTTTACAGACTATACAGTTTTAAATGAAGAAAACAATACAGTATCAGTAGGTTATACACAAGAAGGTGGAAAGTATATTTACTTTTTACACTTGGCTAGTTTAGGTACAGTTAACAGGATTTCTAATGAATTTCAATATAACATTATATCCAGTTTTCAATATCTTGCAGATATAACAATTAATGGTTACCTTTATCGTGTATTGCGTCAAGACTTTGTAACCGATGAAATGGATAATTTCTCACAAACTTTTGATTTTAATTAGAAAATATGAGTCAACAAATAAATGATAATTTTGATTTACTAGCTGGACTTCCAGTTGAGGTAGATGATAGGCACGAAACAATTAGCGGTAGAGATAGCATACCTATGACTAAGCGTTATACAGGTCGTATGTGTTATGTTGAGCAAACAAGTACTTTGTATATCCTTATTGGAGGTATAGATAACACTAACTGGGTGGCTATTAACGGCGCAGGAGGTACAGCAGGAGTTGAAACTTATTTAGTAGAAGGTTATCCTTTTATTTGGCGTAAAGGTTTTGGAAATGATAATAATTCAATGGAGGTAGGCGATGTTATAATGTCAGGACAATGTAATTATGACGATGGAAGCGGAAGTAAAGAAACGTTTGTTAAATACGCTGTTTACGTTAGCGGAGACCCTAGTTTTATAACAAGTTATGATGTAATAGAATATATACAGTAAAATGAATCCAACAAGTTTTAAATACGGTATTAGATTACCACAAGCAACAGAAGATAACAGTAAGTTGAAGCTAGTAGCTATTGATGATGATGGTAATATACAGGCTTATATTACAGAAATACCTGCTAGTATGCTACCGCCTATTGCTATAACAAGTGTTATTATAGCTACAGAAACAACAATCTCAGACTTTGCTTCAAATAGTGGTAGTTATACTTTTGAGCAAGGAGATGTAATAGTGTTAGATAATGGTAACGGAAACTATTATATGTACAACGGAGGCACTAAAACAGATGTTAGTGCATATAACGAGATAACAGCTTCTGAAATTGATTGGAATCAAATTGTAAATGTACCAACAGATGTAACTAACCCAACATTAGAAGATGTTTTAAATAATGGAATTTTTGGGGGAATTAATAATAATATAATACTTCAAGGTGATGGATATTTAAGAACAGATAATAATATTAAGATAAAGCCTAAATTAGCTATTACAGAATCGGATGGTTATAGTAGTATAGGTGTTTTATCAGAGGATTTATTCTACTTGTTGCAGACTAAAAACACAGGAGAAAACTCATATTATTTAGGTTTAGATATTTCTAATTTAACTGCTAACAGAGTTGTTGAAATTCAAGATTTCGGTGGGAAACTACCTGTTTTAGGGGTAAATACTAATGATGGAGATTTTGAAATAAATGGTATATTTACAGGAAATGGTAGTGGTTTAACTGATGTGAATGCAACTCAATTAGGGGGGCAACCTGCTAGTTATTATAATTTTAGAAATTATGGTTTAGGAGGATCGGCTATCTCAACAAATAACTTTGACACAATAGACGCTACTGGTTTTTATTACAACCCGGCACCTGGTGCAGTTGGGCAACCAGCTAATTTAGGTCTGCTATGTATATCTCATTTTCAAATAGATAATAACACAGCTACACAAGATGCTAGAAGAGCAGGAGGAGACCAGCAATGGTATCGCAGAAAAATTGGAGGTGTTTGGTACCCTTGGGTAGAGCTTATTACCGAAGACAATATTTCAAATTACTCATCTTTACCAGCAGGTTTTTACGAAGAAGGTACTTTTACGCCTACTTTAGTTGATGCAGGAGGGGGAGCTACTTACTCTTTTACTGTAGATGAGGCTAATTATGTTAGGCAAGGTAATTCTGTTACTTTTAATATAAGATTATTATCAATAAATACAACTGGAACGCCCAGTGGTATCTTACAGCTTGGTAATCTTCCTTTTAATACATCTACTAATGTAAATCCAATATCTGTAAGTGCTTTCACTGGTAGTGATTTGTCTAGTTCTAACTTAGATAGATTAGCTGCAAGAGTAACTACATCTAATTATATTCTTTTTAAATCTGTATCTTCAGCAGCTGTTTCTGTAGCTATTACATTTTCATCAGGTGTTATTGAAGTTGGTGGCACATACATAACAAATGTTTACACACCATAAGATGAAAAAATTAATAGAAATAATAAATAAGCTAACACCTAAAGAAGATAAATTAAAGCACTTCTTCTGGGGTTTTGTTTACGCATTAGTTAGCTATGTAATAGGTGTGTATTTGCTAGATAGTAAATTGTTTACCATGTTTTTACCAGTAGCCTTCGGAGCTGCAAAAGAGATATATGATGATATTAAATACGGAGGTTTTGACGTTGAAGATTTATTTTATACATTAATACCTTCTTTTATAATAACTTTAATCATATTACAATGAACGTAAAGAAAAAAACAATTTTAGTTGTTCGGGTTTTGTGTTTTATAATTATGATTTTGTACACCGTTTTTAGAATTGCAATCCCAGTTATTAAGAACAATCCTATATACATGGATAAAAACGACGGTTATATATTAATTGGTTCAGTTATTACTTGGTTAGTTGCTGAAGCGATATATGCAGCTCTTAACGGAGCAGTTAAGGTATTTTTTAGTAACTTAGCTAATAAATTTAAAATTAAATAAAAATGAAAGCAGATTATTATTGTATGCCTGATGGCGTAGAAGAGATTACAGAACAAGACACAGGGGGAGACGGAACAGATGAGGATGGAGAAGTATAAAAATACTATATTATTTTCATTAATAATTCTAAGCCAAATACATGTATTATTTAGAGGTGTTGGGAGTTTTACATGGGTTCTAAATGACGTAGAAAAGACTTTTAGCCTTTCTACGTTTTTATTTGTAAAACACTTAACTACATTTGTATTGTACTACATGATAATAAATCCTAAAGGAATAAATAAAAACTTACTTTATTTTTGCTTTATTATTTCTGGTTTAGATATTATACATTTTATTGTATTGTCTGGTTTTGGATATGGTTTGGTTAAACTTATACTTTCTTTTGCAATATTAACCATATATTACTTTTTTAAAAAATGATCAAACTATTCGGTATCAGCATTAAAACATTAATTAACTACTTTTTCAATGGAGTAACGTGTTATTATTTTATAAACGTGTTAAAAGTAATACTACCTTTTACAGATTCTCAAATTGACAATATAAAAATAGCAGGGAGCTTATTAGTAGCTATATTTGCTTCTATATATTGGATAATAAGAGGTATTAACTCATTAATTGAATTACCTTATAAAAAAAGAGAAAGACGTATAAGAGAAAGGATATCGGAATTAGAAGAGATAAAAAAAAGAATGGAAATAATGAATGATATGACAAAAGATGATATAGATAAAATATTAAAAAATGATAAATAGATGAAAGTAGCTTTTGTAATAGGGCACCATAAATTAAGTAAAGGCGCTTTTTCAAAATGGTTTCAAAGAAAAGAATATGATTTTTGGAAAGGTTTTGAATGTGAATTAAAAGAGGTAGGAGATGTTTTTTACCACGATCAGTTTATTTTTGGTTATAATTCCAGACAAAGAGCAATGGCTAAAAAAACAAAAGACTACGATGTTGTTTTTGAGGTTCATTTTAACTCTTTTAAAGGAGAAACACAAGGTTGTGAAGCATTGTACTACCATACAAACGAAAAGACAAAAGATATATGCGATAAGTTTTGCTTTGTATATTCAAGCTTATCAGATGGAAACAGCAGAGGAAGTAAGCCTTTAAGTAACGACAAACAAAGAGGTTTTGGATTTGTTTATTATCAAAGAACTAATGCTGTAATATTAGAGCCTTTTTTCGGAGATAATTATACAGATTGCTCAAAGTTTGAAATAAATAAATTTATAGACGCTGTAAAAATATCAATAAAATGAAACACTTCAAACATATAATTTACGGAATAGTAATTTTAATAATTGTTTTTCAATTTAAGACTTGCTTCATTCGCTCAAAAACAGAAGTTTTAAGGATAGATACTGTTGAGGTGGTTAAGATTATACCAAGTAAAGAAAATACGTTTGTAAAAGATAGTTTAATACCCATATATATAGACACATCAAAACATTATGAGAAATTATTTAAACAACTCGAAAAAAAATACAATAAAAAAGCCGATAGCGTTACGATTTTACGAGAATTACTACAAGCTACACGTACAAGAAAATATAAAGAAACGTTTACGGATAGCGTTTTGGATGCTGAAGTAGTTGCACATACTACTGGAACTTTAGATAGTTTAAAATTTTCGTATAAAACAAAGCCACAAGAGGTTCGTTACAACGAGATAACGAAATATGTATCGCCTAAATTTAGAGTATTAGCAGGGGCTAATGCTAGTTTTGGAGGAGATATGAATAGTACTATTTTAGGCATAAATGCAGGAATTCAAGACAAGAAAGGTAATATATACACTATAGGCGTAGATACGCAGAAAAGCGTTAACTTCTCCGCGTATATTAATTTGTTTAGTGGGTATTAGTTTCACTAAGCTCTCTATTTATTAATTGTTTAATTGTGTTGTAAGTAACTACACTTACACTTCCTACATTATATAAGTAAGATATTTGACTATAAGCTATTATTAACTTGTCTTTATCACAAGTATTCTGTGTATCGTTGTTTTTTAGATCGTTCTTCATCTGCTTTTAGTTTGTCTATATAATTTCTAGCTTCATTAATTGATGTGAATATCTTAGGTATTGATATTGGCATTAATAAAGTTTCTTCTCTTACAGGAAACCACCAAAACAACCAAAATCTTTTTTCAATTATATATGTTGAGTTGTAATAACTCTTAATTCTGTATTTTTTCATTTTTTAAATAAAATTACATCCAACTTCTATTTCTTCATAAATATAATCCAAATGAAACTGTTTTAATAATGGTTCTAATTTCATTTTTGAGTTACCACCAGTAACATAATTATCATAATTGTTTTTTCTGTGCCATTCAAACAATTTACTTTTATTAGCATTTAATACTGCTTGTGCTTTTTTAGATAAAAAACTTCCTTTTTCATAAAAATTCATGTCTAAAACAATGTCTTTTAAAACCTGTACTGTTCTGCTTGTAGGTTTTGAGCTATACCCCCATTCCTCTCTATTTATTTGAGTTCCATTGCTTATTCCGCTTTCAATCTCAATAAAGAAGTTTTCTTTATAACCAAAATCTACTTCATAATAATAAGTGTACTGCAAAGCATTGTGTTTTTCTATATCAAAACTTATTTTACACTTATAATGTTCTTCAAGTTTTTTTAATTCAATTTCATAAGTTGGCTCAATTCCACACAATTCATCTACGAAATTATTTGTATCTATTTTTTTCATTTTATTTGTTTTTAATTAATTAAACCCTCTCCGAATAATCAGCTGTGTAACATTCTTTAGAGCAGTAGTTTTTATCGTCTTTTATTTCAACGCCACAGAACCAACAACAGTTGCCTTCTTCGTGGTTATATTCGTCTTGTATGTCCATTTTTTTTGTTTATTAGGAGTTGGTTGCAATTAAGCACGTATTTTTTCAATAATGCTTTGTCTAATTAATTCACGTCCTTTAAGGATGAACTGTTTTAAGTTATAATCTTTATGGTGGTAGCTAAAGTCTTTTATGCTATCTTTTTTAAACCAACCCGTTTCAACTAAATTGTCTAAGTCATCTAAATATTGTTTTAATTCTTCTTTTGTGTAATCTTCTTTTAATGCTTCTATCATAATTTTAATGCACCCTAACAAAGTATAAAAACAAAAGCCTGTTAAGGTGCTTAATTTTAAAGCTTCTGTTTGTTTAATATGTTTATTTTATTAATTCAACTTGTGTAAGTTTTGCACGGGGTCAAATTTTATAAAAGTCTGTTAAACCCCCTTAGATTTTAAATAATTATCTATCTTAATGAGATTGCACATACCCGGCTTTACCTTTCCTTGCTCATATCTACTAAGCAATGATATGTTAATTCCTGTATCTTCAGCCATCTTAGCTAAAGAAATAGCTCTACATCTATTAATTACGCCGTAGCTTGCTCTTCTGTACTTGAAATCTTCTACTTTTATTTCCATGTTTATACTTTTAATGTTATCTGAAGCAAAGATATAAAAAACTTTTTTAATATTTTCTTTTTTTTATAAATATTTTCTTTATATATTTGTCAACGTAACAATTAAACAGTAATAACATGAAGAAAAAAACCTTACCAACAGGAGTAGTTATACATTATGATAGTAACGGGAATATGAAGTACGTAGAAAGTCCTTACTACGGAAAAAAGAAAAACAACCCAGTTAGAGGCAGCATATTAAAACACTTGTCTTACCAATTAAAACAATTAATAAAATGAGTCCATACGAACAACTACAAATTTTAAAGAAAAACATAGCTAAAGTTCATGCTCCTGATTTATTATTTGTAATGAATCAGAAATCTAGAGAATTACAACAACAAATTAATAGAATAAACAATTTAACAGTAAATTATGAGCAAGTTACAACTTAAAAAAGCAGAAAGAAAACAGGTAAAACTTAGACTTAATCTATCCGCTCCAAGTGGCGCAGGTAAAACAATGTCAGCGCTTAGAATGGCAAAAGGATTAGTCGGTGATTGGACAAAAATAGCTGTATTAGATACAGAAAACGGCAGTGCGAGTCTTTACAGTCATTTAGGAGAATTTAATACAATAGAATTAACTCCTCCGTTTACTCCTGAGAGCTATATTGAAGCGTTAAACATATGTGCAAAAGCAGATATGCAATGC
>Ga0193962_1000092_pt1 | contig 39625 bp, 44 predicted proteins | sample FB_5_MG_FD_140335 | JGI IMG/M metagenome (GOLD analysis project Ga0193962, IMG submission 140335) | Microbial mat bacterial communities from the Broadkill River, Lewes, Delaware, United States - FB_5_MG | ecosystem: Environmental > Aquatic > Freshwater > River > Microbial mats | place: USA... | reverse complement strand
CCAAACATAGAGAAAGCCGATTTAGTTAGTTCTAAGTCGGCTTTTTCGTATCTGGAATTTGGCAAAGACTGAGAAAAGTAGAAGTGCTCGTCGGGCTCAGCTCATGTAACCCCGGGCGAAGGTCGTTGGTTAAAACCAGCCCCCGCTACCAAACATAGAGAAAGCCGATTTAGTTAGTTCTAAGTCGGCTTTTTCGTATCTGGAATTTGGCAAGACTGAGAAAAGTAGAAATGCTCGTCGGGCTCTGCTCTTGTAACCCTGAGCGAAGGTCGTTGGTTCAGCGATTACGAAGTAATTACCATCTAGTGGGAGCGCGCAGCCTGAAAGGTGACTTTAGCCAATAAATCCAGCCGTATACCCTACGAGAGACCAGGCCTAGAGAAAGCCGATTTGGTTCATTTCAAGTCGGCTTTTTTGTATCTGCTGCTGGCTGGGGTATGGAGGCTCCATAAGCTCCTAGCGAATATGCGTACCTTTATTTGCCAATAGTAACGCTTAGCCGCTATGGTTTAGTTACAGCGTTTAAGGGATGAAGTATGAGTACAAAAGATAGGGGGCCAGGCGTTAAAGTGCCACCTCCTCTGATCTATCTTTTTTTTATGGTGCTTGGGTATGTTGTCAATATGATTCTACCCTTAGGATTTAGCTTATATGGCTTGAATGAGGTGCTGGCCTATTTATTGTTTGTGGTGGGTGGTGCTATAGCGGTGGTAGCAGTATTTCACTTTTGGCGGGCTAAAACTCATATAGAACCTTGGCAGCCAGCTTCATCTTTGATCACCAGTGGTATCTTCTCATACTCGCGTAATCCGATTTATGTGGCATTTATTATTGTGACTCTTGGGTGCGGGGCTCTCCTTGGTAGCTTATGGATTTTGTTTAGTGTCATTCCATCAACACTTTGTCTCTATCATTGGGTTATTAAAAAAGAGGAGCGTTATTTGGAGCAAAAATTTGGAGAGTGTTATCTTATATATAAAAACAAAGTGCGCTGTTGGTTATAGCTATGATTAAGGGTGGATGAAAATGGATGTGAGTGCATTGATAGTGCTGCCAAGTGTTTCAGATAGTGGTGATGAACTATCGCTAGGAAGCTCAAGTGAATTTGAGGATGAAGTGAAGGCGGTGACTGATATTTTGCCTGATGAAATTGGTCATGTTTCTGTCATGGTTCCTTCAAAATATAATGCCCTGAAGGCAGAGCTACCTGTTTTATATGCATCTGAAAAGGGGGTGTTGGCATCGCTGCTTATAGCGCTTCAGGCGCAGGAATCGGGCTTGTTATTGGTGCTGGATGCTAAGCCACGAACGCGTGAGCAAGTAGAAAGCATGCTGGATTATTCGAGCAGGCTACCGCATATGACTGTGGTTGCGACCGAAAATGGTCTTCCGCTACTTTTTCCCATGATTTTGCCCGCTTCGGCTAAAGAGGATATTGAAATGTTTATGCATTCAGGCGAACTAGAGCTAGAGCAGTGGTTAGCTCAAGGGGTATATGTGGAGTGCGAACTTGCGGGTCCTGGCAGTTGAATGTTTAGATGAATTGCGTTTCTAATGCACCTCCATGATTAATCTCATGGCGATAGTTGGGGTGCCCTTTGCTTCATAGTGCAGTTGCTTAGTGAGTAAGCTCTCAGGTGTTTCCTGTTGGCCTAACGGTTGATAATTATTCATGCGGTAGAATAATGTTAAGTGGGGGTAAGCAAGAAGGTATAGGTCGTATTTGTTGTCAGTGGCATGTTGATTAATACTTCGCAATAAGAGAGTGCCTAGTGTCTGTCCTCTATGTGATTTGTGCACCCAGAGGCCACGTAACTGTCGAATGGTTGTTTCGTCATTGAGTGGGCTTATGCGAGCTGCGGCAGTGATTTCTTCGTTTATTTCAATCCAAGCGCATAGATCGTCGCTTTGTATCTTTCCTTTATAGCCATTGCGCTTGTAAAACCGCCCTAAATCGGGCGTCTGTATCTTCTGTCCCCGTAAAAAGAAGTATTGCAGATTAGCTGTTAGATCCCGCAACTTCCCATGCCTCGTTTTATCAAATATTGTTGATGGTACTCTTCAGCGGGCCAATAGGTTTGGGCGGGTGATATTTCTGTTACAACAGGGTTTGTCAAAAGGTCGCTGTGGTTCAAATCTTTTTTGCTTTGCTCTGCTAAGTGTTGCTGTTCTGGGGTGTGATAGAAAATGGCAGAACGGTATTGGGTGCCGACATCAGGGCCTTGACGATTGAGGGTTGTTGGATCGTGCATTGTCCAAAAGGCGTTTAAAAGAGCGCTGTAGTCAATGATGTTTGGGTTGAATTCAACTTGCACAACTTCTGCATGCTGGGTTTGACCTGTACATACTGTTTTGTAATCCGGTTGCTCAATATCTCCTCCCATATAGCCAACGGATGTATTAGTAACGCCTTCGATTTTAGAAAATTTAAGCTCGATTCCCCAGAAACAGCCTGCGGCAAATGTCGCAATATTCATGATGTTGATCCTTATCGTTAATCTGTAAATATCATAGCTGAAATTTTTATTATTTATTCGCCCAGATACAGTGCAAGGAGCGGCTAGCGTTGCTCCTAAAGTGTGCATCTCATATTTGTGTTTTTTGTAATATTACTTTAAATAAAATGTAACATATTGTTTTATTTTGTTTTTTTGGCTTTGGCATAGAGTGTGCTTTGTTGGTGGTAACGAAAGTATTTCATTTTATCCTAGGGGGAAATTACTAATGATGAAATCTACCACAAAAACACTGATCGCTGCGGGACTATTATCTGCTTCTGTAATGGCTGAAGCGGGTTTGTCTGCGAATATTGGTGCGATGAGTGATTATTACTTCCGAGGTCTTGATCAGACCAATAACGGTGCATCTATGATGGGTGGACTAGATTATGAGCATGAGTCTGGTATTTATGTCGGTACTTGGATTGCCTCGGTGACGGATGGTGTTGAGTACGATATATATGGCGGTTACGCCGGAACTGTAGGTGATTTTGGCTATAGCGTTGGCTATACAGGTTACTTTTATAGTGATGATGATTGGGTTGATGGTAATTATCAGGAAGTTAATTTGTCAGTATCTTATGGGCCTGTAACGCTAGCGCATAATGTAGGTGAGTATGATGATGAGAGTGCAGCAAATAACGATGTCGATTACACTTTTACATCGCTAACCGGTGAATACGAAGGTGCATATTTGACGTATGGTGCTTATGGTGATGAGGTTGATGGCGACTATTTTGAAGTGGGCTACGGTGCGACTTACGAGGGCTTAGATCTTGGTGTTGCAGTGATCTTCCCGGATATGGATACAGCAGCCACTAACTCTTGGATTAGCGATAATGATACGATTACATTCTCGATCAGTAAGTCGTTTGATTTTTAATTGCTAAACCCTGATCGATATAGATACTAGTATTTAAGCCCGCGTAAGCGGGTTTTTTTTATGTCGAAATACAAAAAAAAGCCGCGATGAACGCGGCTATTTTGCTGTTGCGAAAGCGCTAGCTAACTAATGCATCTAGCTTTTGCTTGAGCATTCCTTGTACTTGGCCTGGGTTGGCTTTACCTTGCGAGGCTTTCATGACTTGCCCCATAAAGAAGCCAACCATTTTTCCGCGTTTATCAGGTTCAGCGTTGATATACTGATCAACTTGGGCGTTATTGTTGGCGATTACTTCATCGACGATTTTTTCAATCGCACCACTGTCGGTTACTTGCTTGAGGCCTTTAGCTTCGATAATGTCATCCGCTGAGCCGCCATCAGACCACATAACCTCGAATACCTGCTTGGCAATCTTTCCTGAAATGGTGTCATCTTTTATTCGTTCAAGAAGGCCGCCTAACAGCTCGGCTGTAACAGGGCTATCTTTTACATGGGTATCATTTTGATTGAGCATTTTGGATAACTCGCCCATAACCCAGTTGGCGGCAAGTTTTGCATCTTTAGCTGCCTTGGCAACTGTTTCAAAGTAAGCAGCGGTATGATGATCACCAGAGAGCACCATTGCGTCATATTCGCTTAGTTTATAATCAGTTATAAAGCGAGCCTTACGAGCATCAGGTAGCTCAGGTAGCGTAGCTCGGACCGCCTCGATGTATTCTTCGTCAATAACGATTGGCAAAAGATCAGGGCAGGGGAAATAACGATAGTCATTCGCTTCCTCTTTCGAGCGCATTGACCTGGTTTCGTTTTTATCTGCGTCATATAGGCGTGTTGCTTGTATGACTTGGCCGCCATCTTCTACTAGATCTATTTGGCGATCTATTTCGCCTAAGATGGCTTTTTCAATAAAGCGGAAAGAGTTAATGTTTTTCGTTTCCGTGCGCGGCCCGAACGCTTCCTGCCCTTTGGGGCGAATAGATACGTTGCAGTCGCAGCGGAATGAGCCTTCAGCCATATTGCCATCACAGATGCCAAGGCTTGTCACAATAGAGTGAATTTTGCGTACATAGGCTACTGCTTCTTCTGCGCTGCGCATATCCGGTTCAGAAACGATCTCTAAAAGAGGTGTGCCAGCCCGGTTAAGGTCGATACCTGTCATGCCCGGAAATTCATCATGCAGAGACTTACCTGCATCCTCTTCCAGATGTGCTCGGGTTACACCGATGCGTTTGTTGGTGCCATCTTCCAGTGTGATATCAATATGACCAATGCCGACTATCGGGTGAAACAGTTGGCTTGTCTGATAACCTTTAGGTAGATCAGGGTAAAAGTAGTTTTTACGATCAAATACTGACTTGCGACCAATCTCTGCATCTACGGCTAAACCGAATTTTACGGCCATCCTCAATGCTTCTTCATTAAACACCGGTAGGGTGCCCGGAAGAGCAAGATCTACAGCGCAAGCTTGTGTGTTGGGTTCTGCGCCAAATGCTGTGCTGGCACCCGAAAATATTTTGGATTTTGTCGCTAGTTGGGCGTGGATTTCAAGCCCGATTACCGCTTCCCATTCCATCGTTATTTATCCTCTCAGATGCCTTGTGGTGACTGTGTATGCCAATCAGTTGCTAGCTGGAATTGATGAGCAACATTGAGCAGTTTCTGTTCGGCAAAGTAGTCGCCAATGATTTGTAGTCCTGTGGGTAGTCCATTGACTGTTCCGCAGGGAACTGACATGCCCGGTAGGCCTGCTAGATTAAGGGAGATTGTAAAGATATCTTCCATATACATAGCGACAGGATCTGAGGTTTTTTCGCCTAGCTTGAAGGCTGGATGTGGGGTCGTTGGGCCCATGATAACGTCAACTTCGTTAAGAACTTGTGCAAAATCATCGCGAATTAAACGACGAATCTGCTGTGCTTTGTTGTAGTAAGCATCATAGAAGCCTTCAGAAAGAGCGTAGGCGCCGACCATAATGCGCCGTTTAACTTCTGTGCCAAAGCCTTCGCCGCGGGAGCGCTTGTATAAATCTTCCAGATCAACTGGGTTTTCACAGCGATAGCCATATCGAACACCGTCAAAACGAGAAAGGTTTGAAGAGGCTTCCGCTGGTGCAATTATATAATAGGCGGGTATGGACAGTGCTGTGTTTGGTAAGCTGACTTCTTTTACTGTTGCTCCCAGCTTTTCAAACTCTTTTATTGCTGCTTGTGTTTGAGCGGCAATGGCGGAGTCCATATCGTCTACGAAAAATTCTTTAGGTAGGCCGATTCGCAAGCCGTTTAAAGGTTTATCTAACTCAGCTGTATAGTCAGGTACTTCGCGGTCAACCGATGTAGAATCTTGCTTATCAAAGCCTGCCATTACGTTTAGCATCATAGCGGCATCTTCAGCGGTTTTTGTCATCGGTCCGCCTTGGTCTAAAGATGAAGCGAAGGCGATCATACCAAAGCGCGAAACACGCCCGTAGGTTGGTTTTAAGCCTGTAATACCACATAAAGCAGCGGGTTGGCGGATAGAGCCACCAGTATCCGTGCCTGTAGCAGCGGGTGCTAACTGTGCAGAAACCGCCGCCGCAGAACCGCCAGATGAGCCCCCAGGAACACGGTCAGTATCCCATGGGTTACGCGAAGGCCCGTAGAAGCTGCTTTCGTTGGAGGAGCCCATAGCAAACTCGTCCATGTTTGTTTTGCCTAAAGTAACTGCACCTGCTTGATTAAATTTATCTACGACAGTGGCGTCATAAGGGGAGATAAAGTTGTCTAGCATCTTGGATGCGCAGCTGGTGCGTACGCCCTTAGTGCAAAAAATATCTTTATGGGCGATCGGCAAGCCAGTGAAAAGGCCTGCGTTGCCCGCGGCAATTTGTTGATCAGCCGCTTGTGCCTGTTGCAGTGCTTGTTCTTCTGTCACTGTTATAAAGCTATTGTATTTCTTGTCTTCAGCTTTGATGCGCTTTAAATATGCTTGCGTAAGTTCTACGCTGCTGAATTCACCCGTTTTAAGCCCATTGGCGAGTTCAGCTAGTGTTTTATCAAACATTGAATTCGTATCCTTAAAAAATATTCCAATTGAATAAGAGGCGAAGTGGTTTGCCTTATTCGATAACTTTAGGAACTAGGAATAGGCCGTTTTCGACGGCTGGCGCAACAGATTGTAGATTCTCGCGCTGGTTTTCTTCAGTAATCAGATCACTGCGAAGACGTTGCACTGCATCTAGAGGATGCGCCATAGGAGATACGTCAGTAGTATCGATGGCTTGCATCTGGTCAACCAGATCCAAAATGTTTGACAAATTTTGCGCGTATTCAGGAGTGTCCTGTTCTTCAATTTGAAGTCGCGCCAGATGGGCGATCTTGTCCACATCAGTGCGGTCCAGAGACATAATTTACTCTCACTTTTTGGGGTGTTGTCGATGAAAATGACAAAGGAAATAAAATAAAGGCCTACGTTATCATATTGGTGGTGTATCATGAAGATTAAATAAGCGAGTTATTTAAGTAGTTTTACTTATTTTCAACTTGCTCAAACCGCTTGCCATTGTTAGAGTTACGTGTTTTCAGGATATAGCGGCTATACCTGCAGATTTCTTAGGACTCCCTGTACATGCTCAAGAAAATTCGTGGTCTTTTTTCCAGCGATCTGTCCATTGACCTGGGCACTGCAAATACACTGATATATGTCCGCGATAAGGATATTGTTCTGGATGAGCCATCTGTTGTTGCAATTAGACAGACTGGTAACCAGAAATCCGTTGCTGCGGTAGGTGCTGACGCAAAACGTATGCTAGGCCGAACGCCTGGTTCCATTACGGCTATCCGTCCTATGAAGGATGGAGTTATTGCAGATTTCCATGTGACGGAAAAAATGCTGCAATACTTTATTAGTAAAGTTCATGATACGAACTTTCTAACGCCTAGCCCTCGTGTATTGGTATGTGTGCCATGCAAGTCTACCCAAGTAGAGCGTCGAGCGATTAAAGAATCGGCGATGGGTGCTGGTGCGCGTGAAGTTTATTTAATTGATGAGCCAATGGCTGCAGCAATCGGAGCGGGTTTGCCTGTCGATGAGGCAAGCGGCTCAATGGTTGTTGATATCGGCGGTGGTACGACTGAAATCGCAGTTATCTCGTTAAACGGCATTGTTTATGCGGACTCTGTTCGTCTGGGTGGTGACCGATTTGATGAGTATATTGTGACTTACGTTCGCCGAAATTACGGTAGTTTAATTGGTGATTCGACAGCTGAGCGCATTAAACAAGAGATAGGCACAGCTTATCCATCTTCTGAAATGCACGAAATTGATGTGCGTGGCAGAAACTTAGCTGAAGGTATCCCACGTAGTTTTACGTTAAATAGCAATGAGATTCTTGAAGCCTTGCAAGAACCTCTGTCAGCGATTGTCCAAGCGGTTAAAAGCGCTCTGGAGCAATGTCCGCCTGAGTTGGCTTCGGATATAGCTGAGCGTGGTATTGTATTGACGGGTGGTGGCGCATTGCTTCGGAACATTGATCGGCTTATCAGTGAAGAAACAGGGCTACCTGTTATTGTTGCTGAAGATCCATTAACTTGTGTTGCTCGTGGTGGCGGTCGTGCGCTTGAGATGCTGGATAAGCATGGCTTCGAGCTGGTAAGTCATGACTAGCCCATGGCCTCAAACAATTTTGCTCTAATGTTTACTATTCACCTCCGGTACACACGGTTGTGCCAGGGGGTGGGTAATTAAATCTATTTTTCGCGGACGCTCTTCCGGTCGCCGCTTCTTTATTCTTATCTTTATCGCATTTGCTTTAATGGCGGCTGATCTTTATTCCGCGAAAGTTCAAGAAAGTCGTGCCTATCTTTCGTTGTTGCTGACTCCGTTGCAGTGGATTGTCGATGTCCCGAGTCGTGTTGCCGGCGAAGTATCTGATGTAGTTGTAGATAGAAGTTTACTATTAAAAGAGAACGCCAAACTTAAAGCTGAGGCGTTGCAGCTTGAAAGAAAGGTGCAGCAGAATGCAGCATTGTGGCTGGAAAATGAGCGCTTACGCTCTCTTTTAAGTGGTGCAGAGCGGGTTGATGAGGAGGTTCGCCTTGTTGAGCTTATTGGTGTAAACCCAGATCCTTTTCAGCATCAGGTGATAATCAATAAGGGAAGTGAAAATCTGGTTACACTAGGGCAGCCGATTCTAGATGCCGGTGGTGTGATGGGGCAGGTGACCGAAATGTCTCACTATACAAGTCGAGTGATGCTTATTACCGATGCCCGCCATGCGTTACCTGTTGAGATTAATCGTAATGGATTTAGAACGATCGCATTAGGAAAAGGTGAGCTTGGAGAGCTAGAGTTGGATCATGTGCCTGATACTGCGGATATCGTAAAAGGGGATCTTGTTATTACTTCGGGTTTAGGCGGACGATTCCCTAGAGGCTATCCTGTTGCAATAGTGTCTGATGTCCTAAGAGATCCTGGGCGACAGTTTGCTCGGGTGAGAGTTATGCCAACAGCCTTGCTGAATAAATCTAGGCATCTTCTGTTAGTCGATATGCCTGCAGAACTGCATGAAGCTGTAATACCGAATGAGGTATCAGAGTGAATCCTGGCTCACCAGCTCCAGCAGGAGGCGGTGGATTTATCATTCTAGGGACTTTTTTAGTCGGCTTGATGTTAAGCCAAATGCCTCTCCCTTATCTAATAGAATGGGCAAGACCTGAATGGGTCGCGATGATCCTGATCTATTGGGTTATGGCTTTACCGCATCGTGTCGGCATGGGTACTGCCTTCTTTTTAGGTCTTTTCTTGGATGTTATTAAGGGAAGTGTTCTGGGTTTGAATGCGCTTTCTTTAACTATTATCGCGTTTCTTACACTGTTATTGCATCAGCGGCTGAGAATGTTTCCGGTTATACAGCAAGCATTAATGGTGATGGTGCTTGTTGGGATTAACCAGCTTTTGTTCCACTGGATGCAATCCTTTACAGGTTATACCGGCGATAACCTTATATTTCTCCTTCCTTGTTTGATAAGTGCCTTGCTTTGGCCTTGGTTGTTTGTTGTCTTGCGCGGTATTCGTCGGTTATTTCGTATTCGTTAGGAGTGGAACGTACTCATGGAATTAGTGCTAGCATCAGCTTCCCCTCGAAGAAAAGAGCTGTTAAATCAGATTGGCGTTCAGTTTAGTGTGAAGGCTGCTGATATTTGTGAGGCAGTTAGACCTGGGGAAACTGCCAAGGCCTATGTGAAACGTTTGGCCATCGAAAAAGCGCAGGCTGCATTTAGTGACTGTTCATTGGATACGGCTGTTCTTGGGGCTGATACCACCGTTGTTTTAGATGGTAATATTATTGGTAAACCGCAAAACAAAGCGGATGCGATTGATATATTGATGAGCTTATCGGGCAAGACTCATCAGGTCATTACCTCGGTAGCTATAGTGAGTGATGAACAAACTTTAAGTGTAGTGGTCGAAACTAATGTTACGTTTCGAACGCTGTCTATGGAAGAATGTGATACTTATTGGAATACTGGGGAACCGTTAGATAAAGCGGGTTCGTATGGGATTCAGGGGTTTGGTGCAGTTTTTGTTGATCGTATAGAAGGTAGTTACTCCGCTGTAGTGGGATTGCCTTTAGCTGAAACCGCTGAGCTTTTACAAGTAATAGGTGTAAGTATCTGGCAACAAGAAGAGATTCAAGGATAAATCATGGGCGAAGAGATTTTAATCAACTTTACACCAATGGAAACTCGGGTTGCTGTTATTGAAAATGGTATGCCTCAAGAAGTGTATGTCGAACGCGTGCACCGTAGAGGTATCGTTGGCAATATCTATCAAGGGAAGGTGGTTAGGGTTTTGCCTGGTATGCAGGCTGCTTTCGTCGATATAGGTTTAGAAAGAGCAGCATTTATTCATGTTGAAGAGGTGTTACCTCAAAGCGCGACGCATGAAGAAAAGAATAATACGTCTATTGCTCAAGTATTGCGCGAAGGCCAGTCATTGTTGGTCCAAGTTACCAAAGATCCAATTGGTACTAAAGGCGCGCGTCTAACTACGCATCTTTCTTTGCCCTCGCGCTATCTTGTTTGTATGCCAGGAAACCAGCATGTTGGTGTATCGCAACGAATAGAAGATGTAGAAGAGAGAGATCGGTTGCGGGGCATTATTCAAAAGCTTTCGGCGAATGATGATGGTGAACCGGCTGGCTTTATACTTAGAACCGTTGCTGAAGGTGCTGCGGAGGCAGAGCTAGCAGCTGATATACAGTTCTTACGTAGGTTGTGGGCTTCAATTAAAGATAAAATATCTTCAGCTAAAGCACCTAGTGTTATTTATGAAGATCTACCCCTTAATATGCGTGCTTTACGTGATATGGCGCATTCTGGACTTGAAAAGATCAGAATAGATTCACGTGAGACTTTCCAAAAGGCGCAAGAGTTCGTAAAAGCGTTGGTGCCGGAAGCGACCGATACCCTAGAATACTATCCAGGTGAGCGTCCTATTTTTGACCTTTTTAATGTTGAAGAAGAGATTCAGAAAGCATTAGGGAGAAAAGTCGAACTCAAATCCGGTGGTTATCTGATTTTTGATCAGACGGAAGCGATGACGACCGTTGATATTAATACGGGTGCATTCGTAGGGCATCGTAATCTTGAAGAGACAATCTTTAAGACGAACCTAGAAGCGGCGACAGCCATTGGGCGTCAATTGCGTCTTAGAAATTTGGGCGGGATTATTATTATCGATTTTATCGATATGGAGGATTCAGATCATCAGCGCCAAGTGTTAAGGACGTTGGAACGAGTGCTAGAGCGTGATCACGCTAAATGCAAATTAACAGGTGTTTCTGATCTTGGCTTGGTCGAGATGACAAGGAAAAGAACAAGAGAAAGCCTAGAGCAAGTTCTGTGTGATGTCTGTAATGAGTGTCAGGGACGTGGCTCAATAAAAACCCCTGAAACAGTCTGTTATGAAATATTTCGTGAAATTTTGAGGCAGCATCGAGCTTATGATACCGATAGCTATTTGGTGTTAGCGGCTCAACCTGTCGTCGATTACGTACTGGATGATGCCTCAAATCATGTGGCAGAGTTGGAGACGTTTATTGGTAAAACCATCCGTTTTCAGGTTGAGCCTATGTATAACGCTGAAAGCTTCGATGTCGTTTTAAGGTAAAGGGAAGTTTTGTGAAGCGGCATGCGCACTCGTTTTTATGGTTTTTATATTGGTTTCTGGCCATTGTTTTCGCGCTTGTGGCGGGACTATCGCTTGTCGTTAAGCTTGTAGTTGATGATTTAGGCCACTATCGACAAAATATTGAAGAGGTTCTTTCTTCGCAGCTGCAGGCTAAAGTTCATTTAGTCTCAATTAATGGTAGTTGGGATGGTTGGCAGCCTGTTGTTGAATTGAAAGGCCTGTCTATCGACCGTGTTTCAGATCAACCAGGGCTATCTTTGGCGCTGATGGATGCAACGATTAAGCTTGACCCTAGTGAGTCTTTGGCAGAATTTTCACCTGTTTTTTCCCAGTTAGACCTTGCTGATCTTACTGTGCGCTATGACCTTGCTCAGAGAGTGCAAAGCCAAAGTGATATGCCGGATATCGAAGATAGGCCTTCGGCAAAGAGCGAAACATCGAATTTTCTCACATTTTTACTTCAGCAGCGTTCTATTCGTTTGGATGACACTAAGATTGTACTTAGTTCGGAGAAAGGCGAAGAGGTTTCTGTTTCTCCTATCCAGTTGCGACTTCAGCATGATGGCCTGTTACACCAGCTCAAGGTTGATGCTGATCTTGAAGCGGGGGATAACAATGCCTCGATTAGGTTTGTCGCAGAGGTAGAGGGAAGTCCTTCTCGTAATCCTGTTGATTTTTATTTGGAGGTTGATGGCTTGGATCAAGGGTTACTGAATCCTTGGTTAGGCTTAGCCAGCATTCAAGTGAGAAGCTTGAAAGCTAATCAAGAGGTATGGGGGCAGTTTTATCGTGGAAGGCTCACTTATCTGACAGGTAAAACTGATGTACAGCATTTTCAATATCAAGAGTATGCTTTAGAGCGGTTCGATCTTCATACTGCGTTAATTCGTAGGGATAAAGGTTATCAGCTTCAATTGACTGATCTCTACATTGATGCTGCAAAAAGTAAAATTGACCTTCCAAAGGTTAGCTTGGATCTAGAGCGACAGGCAGGACAGGTTAAGCCGCGTAAGCTCATGATTGACAAAATAGAGCTAAGTTCTATTACAAACTGGCTATTGGAACAGCCTTTTATCCCCTCTGAAATAACAGATATTTTGACCGCTTTATCGCCAGAAGGTGTGGTAGAGAATGTTACGCTAGATTGGTCTAAGGATGCTGAATTAGAAGAGTTTCAACTTAATGGGGATCTCTTAAATGTCGGCATTAATGCTTGGGATGATGTGCCTGAGCTTAAAGGTATTAATGGCTTGCTTGAAGCAACGAAAGATAGTGGGAAGATCCATTTAGTCAGTAATGACTTTGCAATGAAGTATCCTACGTTATTCGATTACCGTTGGACCTATCCTTACGCAGAAGGGATTGTTGGTTGGCGGTTTGAGGATGAGGGCGTTGTTGTTGCTTCGCAGCTGTTAAAGTTGAAAAACAGCGACTTATCGGCTTCAGGCCGATTTAGTGTTTATCTGCCGTTTTCTAAGGATAAGCAGCCGCTGCTGAATCTGCAAATAGGCCTTCAATCAAGTGATGGGCTTCAGGCAAAGTACTACATCCCCCCTGAAGAGGTAGGTGAAGCGACCTATGAATGGTTAGTAGAAGCGATTAAAGCGGGGCATATTAATCGTGCTGGTTTTGTTCTGAATGGAGTGACCCGCTCGCGTTTATCTGACTATCAATTGCCTTCGGTCCAGTTGTTTTTCGATATTAGCGATGCAACCTTTAATTACCAACCTGGCTGGCCAGGGATTAAAGGAGCGAACACGTTTGTATATTTTCGCAATGGTGAGCTGATTGCTGAGGCAAGTAAGGGAGGGATTTATGACTCTTCTATTGATCATGCTTGGGTTCATCTACCCTCTTCAGGTGAGAATTTATTAGTAGCAGGTTCTGTTGCCGGTAAGGCTGAAGATATCCAACGGTTATTTATTGAAAGTGATCTTCGGCAAGAAGTTGGCAGTGATTTAGATGAATGGGCGATGAGCGGTAATGTCACTACCCAGCTTGAGCTTGATCTACCCCTTGCGGGCAAGCAATCTCCAAGCGTTCTGGTTCAAACCGAGCTTTTTGAAGGCGGCTTTAATTCCGAGAAAGAAAGAATTAATTTTACAAATATTAAAGGCCTTATACGGTATGACTCTAAATCGGGTCTTTCTGCTCCGAAATTAACGGCTTCGTTGTTTGATCAATCTCTAGTTGCAAATATTAAAACAGAGAAGAAGAAAACGCAGATCTCTATTAAAAGCAAAGTGGCGACAGAGTACTTAAAGCGTTGGTTGGAGCTTGATCTATTATCAATCATGAAAGGTACCTTGAGTTATCATGCAAGGGTAGATCTTTGCCCTAATAAATCATGCAATAAATTAGTGATTACAAGTGATTTGAAAGGTGTCGAAGTGTCTGCCCCGGCCCCTATAGGGAAACGGAGTGCTGATAAATCATCGCTGACAGTTGTAAGCGATTTAGGTACTCGTTATAACGATGAGCGCAGTGTTATTCGGTTGAATATGGGTAATCAGCTGCGTGGTGTTATGGTGAACAAAAGCGATCAGGTTGAGCGAGCCCGTTTTAGCTTAGGGGGGAAGAAACCTGAAATACCGGCTGCAAAAGGGATTTGGGTTGACGGGCATCTGGAGCGGTTGAATTACAAAGAGTTGGATCAGTTTTTGATGGGTGCGGGTTTAACAGCTAGTAACAATAGCCAAGCAGCGTCGGCAGGTCCAAGTAATCCACGTAATAGCGCGCTTGAAAAGGTTGCGCTGTCTCTCGGTGTTTTTGAAGCATCGGATTATAAATTGACTGATCTAATGGTGGAATTAAAGCCAGAACCATTGGGTTGGATGCTTAATGTTGATAGTGATGATCTGTCTGGCCGCCTATGGTTGCCAGATGATGCTTCTCAGCCCTATCGTGTTAATTTGAAGCGATTAGTCCTTGAGTCGGATTCTGAAGAAGCGGAAAAGGAGGGTGGGAATAAACGCTCTGTGGAGATTAAACCCGAAGATATTCCTAGTCTCAACGTTAGTATTGATAGCCTGAATATAAATCAAAAAGCTTTAGGTGAGTGGCGTTTTCAGCTTAGACGAACTGAGAATGGAGCAAGAGTCAGCGATATCACGGCGGATATGCATGGGGCGAAAGTGAATGGCGAGCTTCGTTGGTCATCTGGTGCAGAACAGATCTCAGATTTAACGGTGAAATTAAAAGGGCAAGACTTTAAAAAGGTCTTAGATGCTTGGGGAATCTCTGAATCGATTGAAACCAAAAGTCTGGAGGCGTATCTGCAGCTGTCTTGGAATAAAGCGCCTTGGGAGTTTGAGCTGGGTCAGGCTGATGGTGAGCTGCAGTTCACAGCAAAAGATGGTCGGATTTTGGATGTAGGTAAGTCGGGAAATATTCTGAGGGTATTCGGTATTTTAAATCTACAATCTCTGGGAAGGCGGTTGCGTTTAGATTTTACTGATCTAGTGGAGAGTGGTGTGGCTTTCGATGAGATGAAAGCTAGTTATTCGATCTTAAAGGGTATCGCTCGTACAACTGAACCTTTCGTGATGACCGGCCCTTCGGCAAATATGGCGATGCAGGGGCAGTTAGATTTGGTTAATGAGACTGTAGATAAAGATATTGAAGTCGCGCTTCCTGTAACAGGGAGTATTCCTCTGGTCAGTGTGTTGCTGGGTGCGCCACAAGTGGCGGGTGCTGTTTTTCTTTTTGATAAGCTGATTGGCGACCCTTTAGCCAAATTCACAACAGTGAAATATCATCTGTCAGGTGACTGGGGTGATCCAGTGATTGATATTGATGAGAGTAAAAAGAAGTGAATACTCTAGGTGACCGCTTTCCGTTAGGTATTTAGGTGATGGTAACAAAAGTTGCAGTGGCTCAAATGCTTTCTGGAGCCGATCTCGATCTTAACATGCGTTGTGTTAGAGATCTGGCAAGTCAGGCTGCTAAACAGTCTGCAAAAATTTTAGTCTTACCCGAAAATTTTGCCCTGTTCGATTCTGCGAAATTAATTGATCTGGCAAAGTCTGAAGCAAGAAGCTCTTTTATTCATAATGCACTTTCTGCTCTTGCTAAAGAGTTTGGTCTGTGGATTATCGCTGGAAGTGTGCCGTTATTTTTAAGGTCTATTGATAAAGTTACAGCAAGTTGCTTGGTCTTCGATGATAAAGGGGAGCTGGTTAGTCGGTATGATAAGATCCATCTTTTCGATGTAGATTTGGCTGATCGGCAAAGCAGTTATCGCGAGTCAGATCTTTTTGAACCAGGGAGTCAGCTTCAGATTGTTGACTCGCCTTTTGGCGTTATCGGTTTGTCTATTTGTTATGACTTGAGGTTTCCTGAGCAATATCAAAAACTGAGGGCTTTGGGTGCTCAAATTATTGTTGTGCCTTCTGCCTTTACTTATCTTACAGGGCAGGCACATTGGGAGGTGCTTCTGCGAGCTAGAGCAATCGAAAACCAATGTTATATTCTTGCGGCAAATCAGGGTGGTCAACACTCAGAAACAAGAACGAGTTGGGGAAATAGTATGGTAGTAGATCCTTGGGGGGAGGTGCTTGCTATTAAAACTCAGTCGGGGGCGGGTTTAGTTTTGGCCGAAATAGATCTAGCTGAAGTGCATAATCGGCGTCAGGCTATGCCGATCATGCAGCACCGCAATAAAGCTGGCTTTTAAGCGCCGGCGATTTCCCGTAGGTATTTAAAGAGTTTTCTAGATGACGCAGGCGGTTTATTCAGTTTTAGCTCTTTTTGCGCATTGCGAATAAGCTGCCTTAAGTGTTGAACGTCGGCGTTGCTGTGCTCTTGGATATATTCTTGTAGGGCGCTATTACCTTCATTGATTAAGCGATCTCTCCAGCGCTCAAGCTTATGGAAGGTCTGAGTGTGGGCTTGTTGCCCGGCTTCGTACAGACCGAGATCATGTTCAATCTTGTCACTATCTTCTGTCCGAATTATCTTGCCAACGTATTGGAGATGTCTTTTTTGCGCGCCATTGGACTTTATGCGGTGGAACTCTTCTATAGCCGAATGAAGCCTATCACTAAGCTCTAGCTTGGCTAGTTGATCTTTGTTTAGTTTTGTTAAGCGAAGCCCTAAATCTTGTAACGCGTGCATCTGGCGTTTTAATTCGGTTTTGCTTAGGAGCTCGTCATCTTGCTCATGTAGATGAGAGTTTTCGAAATTTTCGCTTTCGCTCATGGTAGTCTCAGGCGTAAAAAATGGTGGCTAGGCCTAAAAAGGCAAAGAAGCCGACCACATCGGTTATGGTGGTTAGCAGAACACTGCCTGCTAGAGCGGGATCAATACCCATAGATTTTAAGCCGATAGGTAATAATGTGCCAGCAATAGCGCCAGCCACTAAGTTTATAACGATTGCTAAGGCTATTATTATGCCAATATTACTGTCTTGGAACCAGATGGTTGCTACCACGGCAATGACTGCTGCCCAAAGAAGCCCATTAATCGCGCCAACAATCATCTCTCTATTTAATAACCAGCCAGCATTCGATCTTTCTACATGCCCTAATGCTTGCCCACGTATGACGAGGGTTAATGTTTGAGAGCCTGCGATACCTCCCATTGAAGCAACAATGGGCATTAGAACGGCTAGAGCGACTACTTTATCGATTGTTTCTTCGAAAATTCCGATAACAGCGGAAGCAATAAAGGCGGTGAGTAAGTTGATGCCAAGCCAAACCGCTCTGCGCCGGGTAGTTTTCATAACAGGGGCAAAAGTATCTTCATCTTCATCGAGGCCAGCCATACTCATTAGGGAGTGATCTGCATCCTCTCTGATAACATCAACAACATCATCGATAGTGATACGGCCAACTAACTTACCTTTCTCATCTACAACAGGCGCTGACACGAGATCGTGTTCTTCAAATAAAGCGGCAACTTGATCGTCTGGCATGTCAGCGTTAATGGGCTCTATATCGGTATTCATAATCTCTCTGATCGTAATAGAGAGATCTGAGACAAGTAGCTTTGTTAATGGCAGTAAACCAATATATGAATCCTTACGACTGACAACGATAAGACTGTCAGTCATCTCAGGAATTTCATCATGACGTCTGATATAGCGGAGTGTTGTTTCGACAGTAATATCCGGGCGGATTGTCGTGGTATCCGTGTTCATCAATCCGCCGGCAGTATCTTCAGGGTAGGACAGCAGCTTCTCGACACGACGTCGATTCTGCTTGTCCATGATGCGGAGTGTTTCTTTCATCACCCGATTGGGTAGCTGCTGAAGAACATCGACCATATCATCTGAGTCGAGAGACTCAGTTAATGCAAGCACTTCTTCTGAATTCATTCTGCTGAGAATGTCAGCTTGAATGTCATCTCCTAGGTGCTGTAGTACTTCAGCTTCAAGTTCTTGGGAAACAAGATTCCAGAGTATTTGTCGTTCTTTAGGAGGTGATTTTTCGATTAAACGCGCCACTTCTGTAGGGCGCAGTGTGTAATTCAGCGTGAAGCGGATTTGGCGAAACTCACCACTGTCTAAAGCATCATTAAGCTTATCAAGATGTGATTTAGTTTCTTTAACAGCCATAGGTATGATCGCTTCTGGGCTTTACTCGATCTTCTACTGAAAAGGAGAAGAGTTAATAGACTATGGAGCAATTATAACGGAATGTTAAGGTGTTAGATAATTAAACGGCCTGAGTTGAGCGTTTATTACTCATCTTCATCAAAACGATTGTTAATAAGTATCTCTATTGCTTCTAGTGCTGCGCTTTCATCACTACCATTGGTAATGACATTAAGCGTAGTTCCTTTGCTTGCTGCTAGCATCATAACGGACATAATGCTTTTGCCGTCAACTTCTCTGCTCTCTTTTACTAATGTGATATCAGAAGAAAAGCGCGAAGTGACACTAATAAGCTTAGCTGCTGCACGTGCATGTAAGCCGAGCTTATTAATAATGAGGAGTTCTTTCTGCTGCATAATTTTAATTCAGCTCTCGATGACGGACATGGATATTATCCATATCTTGAGAAAAATGAGAAGCCAATTGCTCGCTAATGTAAACCGAGCGATGTTGTCCGCCTGTGCAGCCTATCCCAATAGTGATGTAACTGCGGTTATTTTCTGCGAAGCGAGGAAGCCATCTTTCTAAAAAATTTTGTATATCTTCGATCATCTCTTTAACTTCTGGAGCGCTATGGAGAAAATCTTGTACTGGTTTCTCTCTGCCTGTGTATTTTCTTAATTCTGGAATCCAATGCGGATTGGGTAGGGCTCTTACGTCGTAGACAAAATCCACATCAAGAGGCACGCCGTGTTTGAAGCCAAAAGATTCAAATTGAACCGACAGGGTTTGTTCTTTACGTTTTGCAACGCGCAGTTTTACGGTATCACGAAGTTCATAAAGAGATAGTCGTGTTGTATCGATACGAATATCCGCTAAGCTAGCAATGGGTTCGAGTAGATCGGATTCGGATTGAATCGATTGCTGCAGGTTTTTATGTTCATCGGATAGTGGGTGCTTACGCCTCGTTGAGCTATAGCGCTTCAAAAGTGTTGCTTCAGAAGAATCCAGGAAAATAACTTCGTACTCAGCCCAGTGGTCTTGGCGAAGTTGTTGTAAAATATCAGGAAATTTGGACAGATTGCTGAGTAAGTTACGAGCGTCGATGCTTACTGCAATTTGATCTGGATGGCTTGGCTCGCTACTCATTTGCTGTACTAAATCTGGGAGGAGTAGGGCAGGTAAGTTGTCGATGCAATAGAAACCAATATCTTCTAATGCTTGTAGTGCAGTACTTTTACCTGACCCTGAGCGTCCGCTTATCACTACAAGCTTCATCTTACTTATCCTATGCGCTTAGTTTGCAAACCGTTTCGTAGAGCGTGTTGCTATCTGTTGTTTGCCTGAGAGTTTCTCTAACTTGTTCTTGACTAAAAAGCTCAGCAATAGAGGCTAGTGTTTGCAAATGCTCGGAGGTTGAGTCTTCAGGTACGATTAAAACGAATAAGAGATCAACAGGTTTGCTGTCAATAGAATCGAAATCGATAGGCGTGCAAAGCTTTACTAAGTAGCCATGCGCCTCAGAGCAATCAGCGAGTCGGCAATGAGGGATAGCTATACCATCACCAATGCCCGTGCTGCCTAGTTTTTCGCGTGCGTGAAGGCCGTTGAAAATACAAGAGCTGCTCATGTCTGGGTGTTGCTCAGATATGACCTCAGCAGCATTTTCTAAAACTCTTTTTTTACTACCGCCCTCAAGACCGCACAAGGTGCTTGAGGGGGTTAATAGTTCATGAAGCAGCATAATAGGTTGGGATATATGACCAGTTATTTATGATTTTTGATCTTTTCTTTATGTTTGATAACTTGGCGATCTAACTTATCAGTTAGTCCGTCAATAGCAGCATACATATCTTCGTGTTCGTGAGTTGCAAATATCTGAGCTCCTGAGAGGTGCATTTCGGCCTCTGCTTTTTGGCGCTGTTTTTCTACACTCAGCGTAACTTGGACATTGGTAATATTATCAAAATGACGTTCAATTTTCTGCATCTTTGAGAGAACGTAATCATTCATTGATTCAGTCAATTCTACATGATGTCCAGTAATGTTGATCTGCATAGGTCTCTCCTAATTAGTGTGACATTTGTTGTCACTCTGTTTTCTTTTTATTAAACCAGACGCTTTCGTTCATTTGAAGGTGGAATGCCAATCGCTTCGCGATATTTAGCAATTGTGCGTCGGGCTACTTTGAAACCTTGTTCGTCGAGGAATTGTGCAATTTTATTATCGCTGAGGGGTTTAGCTGTATTTTCAGCAGCGACCATTTTCTTGATAAGCGCTCGAATTGCGGTTGACGAAGCAGCGCCTCCAGTAGCGGTGCTCACGTGACTGGAGAAAAAGTATTTTAATTCGAATATACCTCGATGGGTATGCATGAACTTTTGAGTGGTAACTCGAGAAATAGTCGATTCGTGCATATCTACAGCTTCGGCAATATCGTGCAAGACCATTGGCTTCATACCTTCTTCACCATGGTCAAGAAAGCCTGCTTGGCGTTTAACTATTTCATTAGAAACTTTCAAAAGCGTTTCGTTTCTGCTCTGTAAGCTTTTAATGAACCAGCGGGCTTCTTGAAGGTGGTTTTTTAGATAGGTGTTGTCTGAGCTATTGTCTGCTCGCTTTACAAGTCCTGCGTAACCAGAGTTGATTCTAAGTTTAGGTGATACTTCCGGGTTTAGATTAACCGTCCATGCCCCGTTTTGTTTAGTTACGATGACATCGGGGATAACATATTCAGCTGTACTGCTGCTAATTGAAGCGCCAGGTTTAGGGTTGAGGCTCTGTATCAGCTCAATGACCTGTTGTAATTGTGGTTCCTTTAGGCGAGTTTTTCTCATCAATTGGCGGTAATCATGTGTGCCAAGTAGTTTGATATGCTGTTGTACAACTTTCAGTGCCTCTTTTTTCCAGGCGGTGTCGCTAGGCAATTGTTGTAACTGTATGCTCAAGCACTCACTTAAATCTCGGCAAGCAATACCCGCAGGATCAAATTGCTGGATACGATGCAAAACGGCTTCTATCTCGTCTAGTTCGATCTCTTCAAATTGTTCTTCTGTTTGTGCCTGGAAGTGTTCGAAGATCTCATCGAGAGTAATGGTTAAGTAACCATCAGGGTTGATGCCATCAATAATATTGGTTGCAATGAGACGGTCTATATCGCTCATTGGTGTTAAATTTAGCTGCCAATGCAAATGGTCTTGTAGGGTTTCTTCTGCCGTGTCATTGGATTCAAAAGAGTCTAGGTCTTCTTTGTTTAAGCTAGGACCAGAGGACTGATAAGTATCTTCCCAGCTGCTATCGGTTGATAATTCATCGGGTATTTTCTCATTCCAGCTATCTTCGGGAAAAGGGTTGTCGTCAAAATCTGTGTCTGATGCTGTGCTGGTTGTTTCCGTTGTTGCTTCTGCGCTGCTAGCTGTTTCCGGCGCTTGACTGTTGCTACCTTGTTCTTCAGAAGTGGATTGTGAGTGCTCGTCTTCAGAAACATCCAGCATTGGGTTGCTTTCAAGTGCTTCCTGAATCTCTTGCTGCAGGTCAAGTGTTGAAAGCTGCAGTAAGCGGATGGCTTGCTGAAGCTGGGGGGTCATAGTGAGCTGCTGCCCAATTTTTAGATGAAGCGCTTGTTTCATAATACTAGGGGCCACACTCCTGAAACTACTTTATTCATTATGACTCAGTATAAGCTTAAAGTGTAAATTGGTCGCCAAGATAAGCGTTTCTGACCGCTTCATTGGCCATTATCGTTGCTGGCGTGCCGTTAGCAAGGATGGTTCCTTCGCTGACGATATAGGCGCTCTCACAAATATCTAGGGTTTCTCTTACATTATGGTCGGTGATTAAAATACCTATCCCTCTAGACTGTAAGTGACGAATTGTTTGTTTTATGTCATTCACCGATATGGGGTCTACACCTGCGAAAGGCTCGTCTAACAAAACAAATTCGGGCTCAGTAGCCAGTGCTCTTGCAATCTCTACACGCCGCCTCTCTCCGCCAGATAAACTCATGCCCATGCTATCTCGTATATGCGTGATATGGAACTCTTCTAATAACGCTTCCATTTTAGCTTGAGCTTGCTGCTTGCTTAAGTCTTTTCGGTTTTCTAATATCGCAAGCAAATTGTCTTTGACGGAGAGTTTGCGAAAGATAGAGGCTTCTTGAGGAAGGTAGCCGATACCTTGCCTTGCTCGCCCATGCATTGGTAGTGCGGTTATATCCTCGCCTTTGATTTTGACCCGTCCGTTATCTGCTTGAACAAGGCCTACAATCATGTAGAAACAGGTTGTTTTACCTGCTCCGTTGGGGCCCAAAAGACCTACTATCTCACCGCTGTTTATTTGCAAAGAGACATCTTTAACTACTTCGCGCCCTTTATAGCGCTTAGCTAGATTGCGGGCTTCCAATAAGCTCATGAGTTTAGTTGGCCTTGTTGTTCTTTTTGGGTTGGATAACCATGTTTACTCGTCCTTTTGACTTCTCTTGGCTGCCTGACTGGCTGCCGAAAGCATCGACAATTGACTTGTCCAAATCATAAATGATTTTTTCACCGGTGAAGGTATCTTGTGCTTGGATTACTTTTGCTTCTTTGGTGATCGTCAGCTTCTGATCGTCAACTTGGTATACCATGTGTTTTCCCCAAGCATCGCTATACGGGTCGCCTTTATTAGGTAGTTGGCGAAAGTGAGCTGGGGAGCCTTTCGTAATCAGTTTTTCAACGCCCTCATCTCCACGGTACATATCAACATGGGCCCCTTCAATAAGGAGGGAGCCTTGTTTAATAATGACGTTACCTTTATACGTGGTGATTCCCGTAGCATCATTAATACTAGCGGAGTCAGCCGTAATATAAATGGGCTGATCTTGATCGTCAGGAAGTGCGTAAATATTGTTTGCATGTATGCAGCATATAACAAAGATGACTTTAATAAGCTTATTAGTCATTTGTATGGGTCCCTTCTACCCTGGAGTGTAAATTTAAGGTGCGGTCATTAAATTGGATGTCCATGCCAACACCTTCCATCCTAGTCAGTTGTGATTCTATCGTTACTGGTTGATCAGTTTCGGCATAATCTTCTTTTGGGAAAACGGAAAGCTGATCTGTTTTAAGCACTGTAGCAGATTTGGGGTCAGAATTATCATTAACTATGACATTGCTTTCAAGGTCTGTCCTGCTGTTGTCGTCAAGGACTATTCCCGAATCTGAGGTTATTTGAACCCTCGAATTATTATCGCGATAAATAAGGCTTTTGGGTTTATCTAGCTGGCTTTGCTTAGTCGTTGGATCGTGCTCTAGCCTAGTAGTTACTAACTTTTGTTGCGGGTATCCATTGTTATCCCATTCTTTGATAACGGCTTTATCCACAAAATAGTCCATCGTATCGGAAAGGCCGTTATTTTGTTCTCTGCTTTCGTTGGGCGAAGACGCAAAGCCCCAATACAGCAGTACAGGGATCAAAATTAAAGCGGTCATCCAGATGCGTATTTTATTTGTTAGCTCAAACATTTATAGGTAAGTGCTTTGTAGTTGCTCTAGTTTTCCCTGTCCTTCGAGAATTAATTCACAAAACTCTCTAGCAGCGCCTTCGCCTCCGGCGTTTGTGGTACACCAATCAGCATGTTGTTTTACAAAAGGGTGTCCGTTTGGAACGGATGCGCCAAATGCACAGGCTTTAATGGCTGAAAGATCTGGGTAGTCATCTCCAATGTAGGCAGTTGTATCGGCACTATGTTGAGTCATCTGCCAAATTTCCTGTAGAGCGGTAAGCTTATCTTCGCGTCCCTGTTTAAGATGGTTTATACCTAGCGATTTGCTGCGAAGCTCAACTTGAGGAGAGCTTCGGCCCGTAATAATCGCTGTATCGATACCTGCCTGCATAAGTAGTTTTATGCCTAATCCATCTAATGTGCTGAATTGCTTAACTTCTTGGCCATTGGCTAAGAAAAGCAGTTGGCCGTTGGTTAATATTCCATCAACGTCAAATACAGCAAGAGTGATCTTGGAAAGATTTGGGTGGCCTTCGGTTTTATGGCTCATTAGATGACACCTGCCTTGAGAAGATCGTGCATATTTAGAGCACCAATCGGTTGATTGGTTTCATCGGTAACGATGAGGGCGTTTATTTTTTTGGACTCCATGATCAATAAGCATTCAGCGGCTAGCATTTCGGCAGTGACAGTAGTTCCGTTGGGAGTCATCACGTTTTCAATCAATGTGTTTTGGAGATCTACGTTGTTATCCAGTGCTCTTCGTAAATCACCATCAGTAAAGATACCTTGAAGAACATTATTGTTGTCTATAACTGCGGTCATGCCCAAGCGTTTTTGGGTTACTTCTATAAGGGCATCCTTTAGCGGGGTGCCATTTTTTACCATAGGTATCGCTGAGCCTGAATGCATTATGTCGTTTACTTTTAGAAGTAAACGTCGCCCAAGGCTGCCCCCTGGATGAGAAAAGGCAAAATCTTCAGCGCTAAAACCGCGTGCTTCTAGTAGTGCGATGGCTAGTGCATCGCCTAATACCAGTTGTGTTGTGGTACTTGACGTGGGTGCTAAGCCAAGAGGACAGGCTTCTTTTTCAACACCGATATGTAAATTGGCTGCCGCTGCTTTAGAGAGTGATGAGTTTGGGTTGGCCGTGATACTTATAAAGGGAGCGTTCATCCTCTTAAGTAGCGGGATGATGGTAACTACCTCAGCAGTCTCTCCTGAATTGGATAGCGCGATGACCACATCATTAGGTGTAATCATTCCTAAGTCACCGTGACTTGCTTCACCCGGGTGGACGAAGAAGGAGGGGGTGCCGGTGCTAGCCAGTGTTGCCGCGATTTTTTTTCCTATATGCCCTGATTTTCCCATGCCGGTGACGATGACTCTGCCTGAGCAGTTGAGCATAAGTTGGCAAGCATCAACGAAGTGCTGATCTAAATGATTGAGTAAGTCAGAAACAGCCGAGGCTTCCAATGAAATAGTGCGCTGTGCTGAAGTAAGGAAATCAGGTTTGCTCATCGTAATAATCAACTTCTATTGTGACACGGTCATAGTGTATAGCAGTACGAGATAACCTGCATAGGCGCAGGTTAGAATGCTGCCTTCAAAACGATTAATTGAAGGGGGCTTCTGCCATAGCGCAAAGGCAAGTAAGGCAAAAGTTAAGCCAAGCATAGCAATATAGTCACGTTGAAGGACGATCGCATCCATCCCGATTGGCGAGACTAAACCTGGTATGGCCATGACGGCAACTAGATTGAAAATGTTGGAGCCTACGACATTACCTATAGCAATGTCGTGATGGTTTTTGAGCGCACTGGCAATAGATGCGGCGAGCTCAGGAAGACTAGTGCCAATAGCTACAATGGTTAAACCAACGACTAGCTTGCTTACCCCAAGAGAAAACGCGATTTCGCTTGCTCCCCAAACCAGCATGCGAGAACTAATCGCAAGGATGATCAGGCCGGTGATAAGCCAGAAAATGGCTGAGCGGTTAGCCATCGTTGGGATTTCATCTTCATCATCACTTAGGGTGTCTTGTGTCGCGTTTTTTTGAAAATGGCTAAATAGATAGAGGCATACCGCTAACGCGATCAAAAGTATGATGCCGTCAATAATACCTAAATGAAGATCAAATAGAAGTATGCCTGCAAGTAAAGTTACCCCTAAAAGCAGAGGAAGTTCTTTTTTTAGAACGCCTGATTTCACTGGGAGGGGGGCGATTAATGCTGTTATACCGAGCACGAGTGCAATGTTTGCAATATTTGACCCTAAGGCATTACCAATTGCTAAATCACCAGCCCCAGAGGTCGACGCCATTAAAGAAACTAAAATTTCAGGCGCAGATGTACCGAAAGATACAATGGTTAGGCCTATTAGCATTGGAGACATACCAAAGTTTTTGGCTGTGGCTGCTGCGCCTAAAACAAATCTATCTGCACTCCAGACCAAAAGAATGAGTCCTACAATAAGTGCCAAAATTGGATATAACATAGATCTAGTTGGTTCCAGTAAAAAATAAGAAGGGTATTAAAACAGAATGCTATGTCGGTTTGAATCAGTACGAAGGAGGTAGCTGAAAATATTCCTGTTTTTATATCGAAATGGTATAGTTGCCGCCCCTTTATAGTGAAGGGTGTTAACGCAGACTGAACAGTAGTAATGGAATTTATCTGTTCTAGACATATTACGGAATCTTATGACCCAGTTTGATGATGTTGTCATCGATATACAGAAGCTAAGTTTTTCTCGAGGTGATAGACCTATTTACAATGAGGTCGATATAAAAATACCACGAGGGAAGATTACAGCCATTATGGGCCCTTCAGGTACAGGTAAAACAACCCTTCTTAAATTGATAGGGGGGCAACTTAAACCTGACTCGGGTTCTATTTTTGTTGATTCTAAAAATATTCCGGCACTGAGCCGTAGTGATCTATTCAATGTTCGTGAGCGAATGGGGATGCTTTTTCAAAGTGGTGCGCTATTCACGGATATAAGCGTTTTTGAAAATGTAGCTTTTCCAATTCGAGTTCATACGGATCTATCGGAAGATATGATTCGTGATGTGGTATTGATGAAGCTGCATGCAGTGGGGCTGCGTGGAGCACATGATTTAATGCCAAGCGAGTTGTCTGGGGGTATGGCCAGGCGTGTCGCTTTGGCACGCGCTATAGCGTTGGATCCAGATATCGTTATGTATGATGAACCGTTTACTGGACAGGACCCTATCGCAATGGGTGTGTTAGTAAACCTTATTCGTCGTTTGAATCATTCGTTGGGCCATACCAGTATTATTGTTTCACATGATATTCAAGAAACACTTGGGATCGCTGATTACATCTATATTATCGCGGATTCGAAGGTTATCGCTTCAGGTACGCCAGAAGAGTTGAGTCGTGTTGAATCTGAACAAGTTAAGCAGTTTATACAGGGATTGCCTGATGGTCCTGTGCCATTTCATTTTCCAGCAAATGATTATGAAGACGATCTGTTAAAGGGGAATAGATAATGGATCAGCTTGCATTACTCGGCCGTAAGGGGTTGGATAAACTAGCAGCATTTGGGCGAGCAGGGATGATTTTATATCAATCCTTGGTGGCCAAACCCCAGCCATTGGTCATGTTTCCTTTGTTTGTGAAGCAGATCTATTTTATCGGTGTTTTATCGCTGATTATTATTGTCGTTTCAGGTTTATTCATAGGTATGGTGCTTGGCTTACAAGGCTACACTATTCTAGTTGATTACGGTTCTGAGCAGGCGGTAGGCCAGATGGTGGCATTAAGCCTAGTTAGAGAGTTAGCTCCGGTTGTAACTGCATTGCTATTTGCAGGACGGGCAGGTTCAGCCTTGACTGCTGAAATAGGGCTTATGAAGGCCACGGAACAATTGTCTAGCTTAGAGATGATTGGCGTTGATCCTTTAAGACGGATTATAGCACCGCGCTTTTGGGCTGGATTTATCTGTTTACCAATATTGTCCGCGATCTTTGCAATTGTAGGGGTCTATGGCGGTTCTATTGTAAGTATTGATTGGTTAGGTATATATGATGGTTCTTTTTGGGCCAATATGCAGAATTCGGTCAACTTTTATGATGATGTATTGAATGGCCTGATTAAGGCTGTCGTATTTGGTTTTGTTGTGACTTGGATTGCAGTGTTTCAAGGTTATGATTGTATTCCAACCTCGGAAGGAATTAGTCAGGCAACAACTAAAACAGTGGTCTATTCATCCTTAGCGGTGCTTGGCCTGGATTTTATTCTTACTGCTGTAATGTTTGGAGAACTTTAATATGCGTATGCGGATCTTGGAGATCAGCGTAGGTGCCTTTATTTTGGCAGGGATTCTCGCTTTGGTGGGTCTCGCGTTGAACGTTAGTGGTTTAAATGTGTCTAACACCGAAGGTGCTTATACCGTTTATGCTAGATTTGAAAATATTGGTGGGTTAACCCCAAGAGCCAAAGTTACCATGTCTGGTGTCGCTATCGGAGAGGTAACCGAGGTGGTTCTGGATCGAGATGAATTGGTCGCACGGGTTGCTATGAATATTCATTCTGATGTGGATTTCTTGTCGACTGATAGTTCAGCTTCTATTCTTACTGCGGGCCTTTTAGGTGAGCAGTATATTGGTATTACCGTGGGGGCGGAGGAGGAGTATCTTCAGAATGGTGATTATATTGAAGATACGCAGTCTGCCCTAGTACTGGAAGAGCTAATTGGCAAATTCCTATTTAACGAGGTGAGCGAGTAGGTCTTATGTTGTTTGATTTTTTAGGTCGATTTAAACATCTTTGTTTGGTTTTCGCGCTGGCCGTGCTGAGTGTGAATGTAAACGCGGAAACATGGGACGAGGCTGGTGGCGTTATTGAAGGCGCGACCCAAGGGGTGCTGGCACTTTTAGAAAAAGACGAGCTGGTGCAGGAAGGGGCTGAAGATCAGCTGATTTCTGAAATTGATACAGTGCTCTCGCCTGTGGTTGATTTTGATTACATTGCTAAACGCGTTATGGGTAAATACTATCGCAAAGCATCGAAAGAGCAGCGCGTGCAGTTTTCTGCCGTATTTAAAACCACTCTGCTTAAAACCTATGCTAAAGCTTTAGTTGGTTTTAAAATTGAAAATTATGCAATGGTGCCACCCCGTAAGAAAAGCCCAGATGAGAAAAAGCAGGTAATTACCGTTGACGTGTTTGCTGCTGATGGCACTAAATTTTCTCTAGTTTATTATATGAAGAAAAGTGACGATGGCTGGAAACTGGTGAATGCTATTCTTGATGGAAGTATTAATATTCGTCTGAGTTTTAAAAATCAGTTTGCTGATCTAATGCAAAGAAGCAACGGTGATGTGGCTAAGGTTATCTCTACTTGGAAAGAGAAGGTCGATCCGGGAAAGGGTAAAGCATAATGGCAACGGTTCGACAAATCAGTGAACAGTTGATTGGTCTTGAAGGGGAGTTGAAATTCCCAGTCATTATGCAAACACGTAAACAGCTAGAGCTGCTATTAGGTAAGAGTTCAGGCGTTGTTGAGGTGGATTTTTCGGCGATTACCTCTGTGGATAGCTCTGCTTTGTCATTCTGGTTCTGCTGTTTGCGTTATGTTGCAAATACGAAATGTGAACTTTGTGCCACTAATCTTCCAGAAGAGATGGTAGGAATTGCCGAATTGGTTGGATTGCAAAAACAATTTAGCTAATTTCATTAGGTTTGAATTGGATTAAGGCGGTGCTTGGCATCGCCTTTTTTGTTGTTATCCGGTATCATTTCCGCCTCAAATTCTATCTGTAGTATTCGATCAGGAGCTCTGAATGCAGGCTGAACAGGTTAAGCAGATTCTTGAAACTCAACTAGAGAACTGCACAGTTACAACAGCAGGTGAAGGCTGTGATTTTCAAGTAGTGGTAGTAGGTGAAATATTTGAAGGTCTACGCCCAGTAAAAAGTCAGCAGCTAGTATATGCTTGCCTGAACGAATATATTGCAAACGGTACTATTCATGCGTTAACGATCAAGACCTATACGCCTGAGCAGTGGCAAGCGTCACAGAACTAAATCCTCGACTGGACATACCATGGATAAATTAATGATTACGGGTGGCGAGCCGCTCAGAGGTGAAGTACGTATCTCTGGAGCGAAGAACTCGGCGCTACCTATACTGGCTGCTACATTGTTAGCATCAGAACCAGTGACTGTTTGTAACCTGCCGCATCTTCACGATATCACGACAATGCTCGAGCTGTTACGTCGTATGGGGGTTGAGCTGGTTGTTGATGAAAAGCTCAACGTCGAAATTGATGCGAGTACAATTAAACAACTCGTTGCACCTTATGAGCTTGTGAAAACAATGCGAGCATCGATTCTTGTGTTGGGGCCAATGGTTGCTCATTTTGGTGAAGCGGAAGTTTCCCTGCCAGGTGGTTGCGCAATAGGATCTCGACCTGTTGATCTACATATCCAGGGTCTTCGTGCGATGGGCGCGGATGTTGTTGTAGAAGCTGGTTATATTCGGGCGAAAAGTAATGGCCGCTTGAAAGGTGCTCGGATCTTTTTCGATACCGTAACGGTGACAGGCACAGAAAATATTCTTATGGCGGCTACATTAGCTGAGGGTCAGAGTATCATTGAAAATGCTGCTCGTGAGCCTGAGGTTGTTGATTTAGCTGAGTGCTTGATCGCTATGGGAGCTGATATCTCCGGTCATGGCACGGATACGATCACGGTCAATGGTGTTGAGAAGTTACATGGGTGTAAATTCCCGGTTGTTGCTGATCGTATTGAGACCGGTACATACCTAACGGCTGTTGCAGCAACGCGCGGTAAGATCAAAGTTAAAAATACTAATCCTAGAATTCTTGATGCGGTATTGCAGAAGCTTGAAGAAGCGGGTGCACATATCACTACAGGTGATGATTGGATTGAGCTGGATATGAAAGGGCAGCGTCCGAAAGCGATCAACATCACCACGGCACCTTACCCTGCATTTCCAACTGATATGCAAGCCCAGTTTTCGGCAATGAATGCTGTTTCTGAAGGTGTCAGCATTTTGAAAGAAACCATCTTTGAAAATCGTTTCATGCATATGCAAGAGATGATTCGCATGGGCGCGAAAATTAATATTGATGCCAATACTGCGGTTGTGGAAGGTGTTGAACGATTGCAGGCCGCGCCTGTGATGGCGACAGACCTAAGAGCTTCAGCAAGTCTTGTTATTGCAGCGCTTGTGGCTGATGGTGATACGGTCATTGATCGTATCTATCATATTGATCGTGGCTATGAGTGTATTGAAGAAAAATTACAGTTATTGGGTGCGCGTATTAAGCGTATACCAGGTTAAGTATAGGTATAGATAAAGCTATGAAGCAGCAACTTACAATTGCATTGTCCAAAGGACGTATCCTCAAAGAAACACTGCCGTTATTGGCGGAAGCAGATATTGTTCCTGCGGAGGATATTCATAGCAGCCGCAAGCTCATATTTGATACTAACCATGACAATATTAAGTTGGTTGTCATTCGTGCCACGGATGTTCCTACCTATGTAGAGTATGGTGGTGCAGATATGGGCATTGCTGGCAAAGATGTATTACTTGAGCACGGAGCAGCGGGTCTGTACGAGCCACTAGATTTAAGAATATCTAAGTGCAAGCTTATGGTTGCAGGCCCCAAAAATGCGCAACCTGTTGAAGGTCGCATGAAAGTCGCGAGTAAGTTCGTTAATGTCACTCGTGATTACTTTGCTAAACAGGGTTGCCAAGTTGATATCATAAAACTCTATGGTGCGATGGAGCTTGCTCCCTTGATGGGCTTAGCTGATCGTATCGTCGATATCGTTGATACGGGCAACACGCTGCGTGCTAACGGTTTAGAACCAATGGAAGAGATTGCTGATATAAGCTCTCGTCTTGTGGTGGGTCAGCCCTCGATGAAGATGAAACATCGCCAGATCCAACCGATTCTTGATAAGTTGGCTGATGCAATCAATCGACGTGATGCGGAGGTTTCTTAATGAATGCGCTTTCATTGAAGAGACTTTGCTCTACTCAAGCTGATTTTAATCAGCAGATGGACACTCTTTTAGCTTGGGAAGCCGTTTCTGATGAAAAGGTTAACCAGATAGTAAATGAAATTCTGCAGCGAGTGCGTACCGAAGGTGATTCGGCGGTTGTTGAATATACTAATCGCTTCGATGGAACATCTGTAGAGTCTATAGAGCAGCTGGAAATGAGCGCTGAGCGCTTACAAATAGCGTTGGATGGTTTACCAGAAGCTCAGCGTAATGCGCTTGAAACGGCTGCACAAAGAGTGCGCTCTTATCATGAGCGTCAAAAAGGTGAGTCTTGGCAATATACTGAAGATGATGGAACGATGTTGGGGCAAAAAGTAACCCCAATGGATCGTGTTGGCTTATATGTTCCTGGGGGCAAAGCGGCATATCCATCATCTGTTCTAATGAACGCAATGCCTGCAAAGGTAGCTGGTGTTGAAGAGATCATCATGGTCGTTCCTACGCCGGGTGGTGTAGTGAATGAACTTGTTTTGGCTGCCGCTTGTTTGGCCGGTGTTGATCGTGTTTTTTGTGTTGGAGGGGCGCAAGCTGTTGCTGCACTCGCTTACGGAACCGAGACGATTCCAAAGGTTGATAAGATAGTTGGTCCAGGTAATATTTTTGTTGCGACGGCTAAGCGGGCTGTTTTTGGTGCAGTGGGCATCGATATGATTGCCGGCCCTTCTGAGATATTGGTTGTGTGTGATGGCAAAACCGATCCTGATTGGGTGGCTATGGATCTATTTTCTCAAGCTGAACACGATGAGGATGCACAGCCCATATTAGTAACCCCTGATGCCAATTTTATTGATGCGGTTGAAAAGAGTATTAATAAGCTGCTTCCTACGATGGAGCGTAGAGAGATTATTGAAACTTCGCTTCGTTTACGTGCGGCTTTGATTAAAGTCGAAGACATTGATGAAGCCATTGAAGTTTCTAATCGTATTGCGCCTGAGCATTTGGAATTATCGGTAGAAGACCCTGAAAGTTTGCTTCCAAAGATACGCCATGCAGGCGCAATTTTTATGGGGCGCTATACAGCGGAGGCGTTAGGTGATTACTGCGCAGGGCCTAATCATGTTCTGCCTACATCAGGTACAGCGCGTTTCTCCTCTCCACTCGGTGTATATGATTTCCAGAAACGTTCTTCACTGATTATGTTCTCGGAAGAGGGGGCGTCGGAGATGGGCAAAGTTGCTTCGGTGCTGGCACGAGGTGAAAGCCTAACAGCTCATGCGCGTTCCGCAGAATACAGAATTAAGAAATAAGCAGCGCAGATAACATAAAAAAGCAGGCCATGGGCCTGCTTTTTTTATGTTTTAGAATTGTTGCGCTTATTTGGGGTGTCTAGTTTTCAGTTCTAGTTTTCAGTGCGTGGGCGTTCGCCGATCGTCGCGCTAAAACTGAGCTCTTCACCTTGTCTTAATACTTTTACTTGGATGCTTTGATTTGGCCTGTATCGTGCTATTTCAGTCATCGACTTTCGGCCATTCATAATGGGGCGGTCGTTTATAGAAAGCATGACATCTCCAGGCTGAAGACCTGCCAGGTGAGCAGGGCCATCACGGAAGACGCCCGCAATAATCAGTCCTTGCATTTTCTCAAGCCCAAATGACTCTGCGAGACTGGGTGTTAGTTCTTGAATCTCGATACCAAGCCAGCCGCGTATGACCCGACCGTGTTTAGTTAAATCCAACATAACCTGTCTGGTGAGGTTTGATGGGATCGCAAAGCCGATACCTTGGGAGCCTCCAGATTTTGAAAAGATCGCGGTATTAATGCCAATGAGGTTGCCATAGGCATCGATGAGAGCACCACCAGAATTTCCTGGATTGATAGCCGCATCCGTTTGAATAAAATCTTCGTAGGTATTAATACCTAAACTGTGCCTTCCTGTGGCACTAATAATACCCATGGTCACCGTTTGGCCAACGCCAAAAGGGTTGCCGATGGCTAATACAACATCCCCTACACGACTATCATCTGATTGGCTTAAAGCAATGCTAGGAAGATTGCTCATGGATATTTTCAGGACGGCGAGGTCGGTTTCTGGATCGGTTCCAATCACTTCGGCAATGGCTTCTCTGCCATCTTTCAACGCGACTACGATGCTATCGGCACCTGTGATCACGTGATTATTGGTTACTATGTAGCCTTGCGGGCTCATAATAACGCCAGATCCTAAGCTGGATTGAATTCGTTCTTGTTGAGGGATGCTGTCTGCATCAAAAAAGTTTCGAAAAAAAGGATCATTAAAAAGCGGATGTACTTTCTGTTTTACAACCGTTTGGGTATAGATATTCACTACTGCTGGCGAGGCAACTTCCACGGCATCAGCATATGAAACGGGTCCTAGGGCACTAGCACCACCTAGAGGGCGGTTGGCTTCCCTGAAGTCGATAGCATCTGTGTTGGTTGCCAATAAATTAGGGAAAAACTGCAATAATAATACTGCAACAAGTATCCCTGAGAGGACAGGCCAAAAAAGAAAGTTAAATCTGCGCATGTGTTTTATAGTTATTTACCCGTAAACAAGCATAGAATTATACGGTGAATTAATGTTTTGTGAATGGATAAGCGAATAATGTCAGTAAAACTTACCGATCTTGTAACGTATATCAATGAGATGTTGCAGCCTGAAATGTTCAAAGATTATTGCCCTAATGGGCTGCAGGTAGAAGGAGGGGCTGATGTAAGCACCATTGTATCAGGGGTGACGGCCTCACAGGCGCTCATTGATAAAGCTGTGGAGATGAAAGCGGATGTGCTTTTAGTGCACCATGGCTTTTTCTGGAGAGGAGAGGATAGCTGTATAACGAAGATTAAAAAACGTCGTATAAAAGCACTCTTGGAGAACGATATTAGTCTTCTTGCTTATCACTTGCCTTTAGATGCTCACCCTAGTCTCGGTAATAATGCTCAGTTGGCTGATAAATTGGGCATCAGAATTACATCAGGGCTTGAATTGGACAATCCGCGGAGTGTTGGTAACTTCGGGTGCTTTAGTGAAAGCATAACGGCTGATGAATTAGCGCAACGTATCGATAGCGCACTGGGAAGAAAACCGTTGCTGATAGCGGGTGGCGATCATGTTATTCAAAATGTTGCTTGGTGTACTGGTGGAGCGCAAGGATATATTGATAAAGCGATAGCATTAGGTGCGGATGCTTACATATCTGGCGAAATATCAGAGTCTACAGTGCATACAGCGAGAGAAGCGGGAATTCACTATTTTGCTGCGGGCCATCATGCCACGGAACGCTATGGTGTTCAGGCTTTAGGGGAATGTCTTGAGCAAGAGTTTGATGTGAAACATCATTTCGTTGAAATAAGTAACCCTGCATAGGGTTACTTATTCAGAAGTTTATTTGAGCAATCAGCTGAGCCTATTTTTTGTCGTCTGTTATTGCTTCATGGGCGGTAGGGTTAGTTAACTCGTCTGCTTTGGTCTCTTCAGTCGTTTCTTCTTCCTTTAAGCCAAATGTTTCGGAGAGGGTGCCTTCGTCCTCTGGATTTTTTGGTGCGTAATCTCTTGGCGGCTCAGGAGTATCATCGACTGGATCAGAGGTTGGTATATCAGAAGCGTTGTTATTACTCTCTTGGTTTTCTAGTTTTGCATGCATTGCAGGCTCAAGCGCTAAGTCAATTGAGCCTGGGGTGCAAAGTCCTTGTGCGCCAGTGGCTAAGTGTTCATGAACATCTTTATAGCTATTGGTAAGATTGTTCACTAAAGATGCGGTCTTTTCGAAGTGCTCATTAACTTCCGCTTTGTAGCCTTCTAGTTCTGTTTTGGCGCTTTCTAGTTGTTCTGCAAGCTCGGCTTGGCGATTAGAATTGCCTCCAGAACGGCCCATTAGAAAGCCAATAGCAGCACCCACAATTAACGCTATAATGCTGATTAACCAAATATTCTCCACGAAAACTCCTTAAATGCTGATAATGCAATAGATGATCTATAACCCTTTTGGGCTAAGTCGAATAGGATAAAGTAATTGGACCTTACTGCCTATAATTCGATTAGTTTGCTTTGTGTTTTAGATCAAAGGTATTAGAGATTGGTCGAGGGGGCTTCAAGTTTGCTTTTGTTGGTGGCTCTCTTGGGCTTCTTCATGAAGTTGATCTAAATACGTGATCTGTTCTGCAATGATGGCGCAGGCTAACGTTTTATTTTGTTCCCGGATCGCCCCTAGCAATCGTTTGTGTTGCCCTGTAATGATTTCACGTTCTCTAAAGCGGTAAGCGATCATATTGGCAACGGGCTGAAGTGCTTCAATAAGCGTATACATAACAAAACTGAGCATGCGGTTATGGCTGGCTTCGGCGATAGCGCGATGAAAGCGAACATCAGCGGCGCAGAAGTCTTCAGGGCTGATACGGTTATCAAGCTGTTGCCCTAGTTCAAACTCCATTTTTTCTAGGTCAGCATCAGTGCGGTGGTCGCAAGCGAGTTGGCAGCAGAGGCTTTCCATTTCAAGGCGCGTACTGCTTACTTCAGGAAGTGATATCTGGTTCATACTCACATACAGCGTTGATGCAGTAGTTAAGTGATCACTCAGTTCGCTTGTTCCTAAATGATTGACAAAAGTGCCACCTGTTGGGCCGCGTCGAGATCGAATGAGGTTTTTAGCCGCTAGTCTTTTGAGTGCTTCACGAATAGTTGGGCGTGAAACCTGAAAGCGTTTAGCTAGTTCATCTTCGGTGGGCAAGCGATCATCAGCTTTTAGCGATCCATCTAAGATTGCTTCTTGAAGTTGATCGGCTACTTGCTTCGATAAGCTAGATTTATTGACCGGTCCAAGCGCTAAGCTCACGTTGTGCTCCATTGGTTGACTAACGGTTATCTATTTCCTGTCCTATTCTAACGGTAGGGACTGTAATGATCATAGCAGTTTGCAAAATTAATTATAGTATTTTATATTTGTATGACAAATTAACTTTATGCGAGCGACAACCAATATGGGCATGTTTAAAGCACTGGTTCTAAATCAAGATGAAGGTAAGACTACAGCTGCCGTTGAAGAGTTGGCTTTAACCGATTTACCGGACGAAAATGTTTTAGTAAAAGTCGATTATTCGTCTTTGAATTATAAGGATGGTTTGGCTGTAACAGGTAAAGGGAAAATTATTCGGAAATTCCCGATGGTTCCGGGTATCGATATGGTCGGAACCGTTGAAGAGAGCGCCGATGACCGTTATTCAGCTGGCGATAAGGTCGTGCTTACTGGCTGGGGAGTTGGCGAAAATTTCTGGGGAGGCTACGCTCAATATGCGCGTCTAAAGGCTGATTGGTTAGTGCCGCTACCTGAAGGAATGGAGCCGATCCGTACGATGCAAATTGGTACTGCGGGCCTTACCGCCATGCTCTGTGTAATGGCTCTTGAAGAGGGAGGGGTAACACCTGAAAGTGGGCCTGTTGTGGTTAGTGGCGCGGCAGGAGGGGTTGGTAGTGTCGCAGTTGCTATTCTCGCAGGGCTTGGTTATCAGGTGTCTGCTATTACAGGTAGACCGGAAACTGAAAGTTATCTTCGAGCATTGGGTGCCTCAGAGATCCTTAATCGAGCAGAGATGGCAGAGCCAGCAAGGCCGCTAGAGAAGCAAAAATGGGCAGGTGCGGTAGATACAGCAGGTGATACTATTTTGGCCCGAATTTTAGCAGAAGCCGATTATAACGGTGTTGTTACGGCCTGTGGGCTTGCGGCAAGCTTTAAATTGCCATCAACGGTGATGCCCTTTATTTTACGTAATGTACGTTTGCAAGGGGTTGATTCTGTTATGTGTCCAACAGAACGTCGTCAAGTTGCGTGGCAGCGTCTGTTAACTCAACTTCCTGAAAATGCGTTAGGGGATATTGCTCAAATTATAGCACTTTCAGATGTGCCTGATTATGCGGAGAAGATTACCAACGGCCAAGTTAAAGGCCGTGTTGTTGTCGATCTGAATGCATAGTGTTGATCTTGTTTTTAAAAAAAGGCCTCTGATTAGAGGCCTTTTTGTTTTTATCCATAAATACCATCAACGCGAGGCTTAATAAGGATGGGTGTATATTTGATAATAAACAGTATCCAAGCTATGCACCATAAGGCACCTGATATGTGTAAAGAGGTTAGGTAAGCAAAGGGAAGAAGATCGATACACACTCTTATTAACGCGGCTAAAAGCATAAGTACAAATGCGCTGACCATCATCGGGCCGGTAGCTAACTTTCGGCCGGTGTGTCCTAGTGATACACGGGCCATCATGCCGAGCGTTAATCCGCCAATCCCGCCTGCAGCAAATGCATGGTAAGCAACGGATTGGGATACAAGATCATATAAGCTTAAAGCGTATAAAAAGAAGCCGACAGTGATAAAGGCATAGCTCAGTTGCAGTATCCAGACAAGGGGGACTTTGAAAATCCGAGTGTCAAACCATCCAGCAATCCGGATGAGACTCATGATCCCTGTTATCCCGCTGATCAATGCAATCGCTGGAGTGTAACCTGTTAAGCTGCTGATGACCCAGAGCGCGGTAGTTGGGATGATTAGCTTTTCTACTAAAGAAAATCTCTTACAGCTGACCCCTGATACACCCTTCTCCGTAAAGAAGGGGATAACACGCCCTCCAATGATTGTAATTACCATAATGACTAAACTTAAACCTAGTTGGATTCCTAAGTTAGCCGTGCCTTCTGTTACGCCTAGTAGTTCGAGATGCATTAACAGATTGGCGATAAAAAAGGCTGTTAGTAAAGGAAGGAATAAGAGATTTCTATAGTTTTTAGAACGGACAATGGGTAAGCCTATTCCAAGCGCAACGAGAGGAATAAATAATAGATCGGTGATAGCTATCAACGTATCAGGCACAGCACTGATTAAAGGGAAGATGCGGGCGATAAGCCAAACGAGAAAAATAATACCAAGCGACCAGCCGAAAGGGGTCTGTACATTGGTCCAAGTCCGAACAGCCGTTAGCAGGAAGCCTGCAATAATTGCCATACTAAACCCAAAAATCATTTCATGTGCGTGCCAATATACCCCAATGTTGTAATAGTTGGGTTGATAGCCTTGGCGGTACATCACAAGCCAGACTGCGATGAGAATAACGGCACTAGTTGCCCCTGCCAGAAAAAAAGGTCTAAACCCTAAATTGAAAAGAGAGAAACTGGATGGTTCTCGCCGTTCCTGAAGTTGGATCATCTTAATCTCCGTTGGGTTTACAAGTGGTATACTGTTATATCTTCTGTTTTTATTATGTATTAAAAATACATCTTAATAAATGGATAATTGATATGTTTTTTGATCTCGATAGTTTTTGGTGGTGTTTTTTGTGCGTCAGTTAATTTTAGGTGGGGCCCGTTCTGGTAAAAGTAAGCTCGCGCAGCAGCGGGCGATAGATACAGCGTTGCCTGTTATGTATATCGCGACAGCTGATGCTGGCGATGTGGAGATGGAAGCTCGAATTGCGTTGCATAAAGCGGATCGTCCAGAAGAATGGGAGTTGAGAGAAGAAGCACTTGAATTGCCAGCATTGCTTTCTGATTTAAGTGGAAAAGGCTATACCGTTTTGGTGGATTGCTTAACACTTTGGTTGACGAACCTACTTTTAAAAGACCTAACGTTGATGCAAGCAGAGATGAAGCATCTGGTTGAGGTTGTTAACAATTTTGACGGTCAGCTCATTCTCGTATCGAATGAGGTTGGTTGGGGAATAGTACCTATGGGCGAGTTAAGTCGACAGTTTCAAGATAATACAGGGCGTTTGCATCAAGATTTAGCCGCCATTGTTGAGCGAGTAAGTTTAAGTGTTGCGGGTATAGCGATTGAGATTAAGGGTGGGTAAGCAATGAGCATGATCGAGTGGGAGAATCGTGAAATTGCTGACATAGATGTTGCTGCTTCTGAGCGAGCATTGCTTCGTCAAGGCCAGCTTACAAAGCCGCCTGGCTCGCTTGGTGAGTTGGAGGATGCTGTTGTTAGGTTGGCGGGTATGCAGGGCCTTGAATGTCCAGCGTGCGACAATGTTCATATAGCTGTGTT
>Ga0193962_1000091_pt1 | contig 39660 bp, 42 predicted proteins | sample FB_5_MG_FD_140335 | JGI IMG/M metagenome (GOLD analysis project Ga0193962, IMG submission 140335) | Microbial mat bacterial communities from the Broadkill River, Lewes, Delaware, United States - FB_5_MG | ecosystem: Environmental > Aquatic > Freshwater > River > Microbial mats | place: USA... | reverse complement strand
TCGTTGTCGATCTAATGACATTAACTGGCGCGGCAATGGCAGCAGGAGCGGATTCAATCGCTACGGATTCAATCTCTTTGGAATCATTGCTGCCGTTTGCTTTCTGCGGGGCGCTATTAACGACTGTCGTGTTGTCGTTAGTGGATTGATTTGGCTCAGCAGGCGAACTGTTCTCTAGTGCCTGTTGCTCTACTTCTTTGACTAACGCTTCGTTAACGGCACAGTCCCACTCGCCATTTTTTGTCATGCTGCAACTCCATGCCATTTCAGGCTCTGAGGGAGCTGCTTCTGCGCTTGCATAACTCGAGATTAATGCGGCGCTAATAGCAAGCGTGAGTGTATAAGTCGAACGTTTGGCGAAGGGCATCTATTAACTAAATCCGTTTCAGCTGTTACCGGAGAATCCGGTATATGCCCGAACCCTATTAAATAAAGTGTAAAGCGAAGAATGATAAATCATTCTCAGCAGCGAGTGTAGCATTCCGATGGGTTTTTATGCGGTTGCTATAGTCTTTCTGTATAAACTTGCAGGAGTTATACCCATTTTGATGAGTGAAATGTAATAATAGCGGCCATTATTTTCACGATTGAGGTTTTCAGGTCTAATGGATCAGCGTTATACGCAACTGCAAAATTGGTTGGAGCAAGTTCTGCCTCAATTTGAAGGATTTGATTGTGCAAATTGGCAGTTGTTAGCCGTTTCGGGTGATGCTAGTTTTCGGCGCTATTTTCGTGCCCATTCGGGTGAGTCTACTTGGATTGCGGTAGATGCTCCGCCAGCGAAAGAAGATAGTCGACCTTTTGTAACCATTGCTACAGAGCTTGAGGCTGCCGGTGTTTCTGTTCCTCATGTTTATCAGTCCGATTTCACGCAAGGGTTTATGTTGCTTGAGGACTTTGGTGATGATCAATACTTAGCGCAATTGAATGATGAAACCGTTCATTCGCTTTATACAGATGCACTGAATGTTCTGGCTGTCATGCAGGACTGCCAACCTTCGAATGGTCGTTTGTTTCCGTTATACGATCAGCCATTGCTTCAGCGAGAAGTGGAGTTGTTTCGTGAATGGTTTCTGCAGGGGTTGTTAGAACTCTCCCTCGATGCCGATGAACAACAGATGGTCGACTTCCTTTTTAATTATTTAATTGATGCTTCACTCGAGCAGCCAACTGTTTTTGTTCACCGGGATTATCATTCAAGAAACTTAATGTTTCGTGATCAACAACCTCCGGGGGTGATCGATTTTCAAGATGCCGTTGAAGGGCCTATTACCTATGACTTGGTATCCCTTTTAAGAGACTGCTATATCAGTTGGCCTGATGAGTTGGTTTATGCGTGGGTGGAAAACTTCCGTTTGGGTTTGATTGAGCGGGGGCGGGTAATGCCGGATAGTGTCTATTTTAAACGTTGGTTCGATCTTATGGGCGCGCAGCGCCACCTTAAAGCGATCGGTATTTTTTCAAGACTCAATATACGCGATGGTAAACCAGGGTACTTGGCAGATATTCCGCGTACTTTGGGCTATTTGATAGCGGTTGCAGCAAAAACTGAAGAGCTGCAGCATATTGCCGGTTGGTTGGTGGAAAAGGTGGTGCCAGTCATGCGTCAAAGTCCCTATTTTGATGACAATGTATTGGACGACTGGGTGGTAGAATGAAAGCGATGATTCTGGCGGCTGGTCTGGGTAAAAGGATGCGGCCGCTCACGTTGGATACGCCAAAGCCCTTACTGAAAGTCGCTGGTATTCCCTTGATTGAATATCATATTCGTCGCCTTGTTGATGCAGGCTTTAACGAAATTGTAATTAATCATGCATGGCTTGGTGACAAGATAGAGGCTTATCTTGGTACAGGAGAACGGTTTGGCGCTGAGATTAGCTATTCTCGAGAAGATGCACCGCTGGAGACTGCTGGTGGAATTCGCAAAGCGTTGCCATTATTAGTCTCAAGTGATGATGAGTCCTTCTTGGTTGTAAATGGCGATGTTTTTACTAACTACCCCTTTGCGCAATTAGCGTCTCAAGCCGGTTGTGCTCCCCATGTGGTTCTTGTGAATAATCCAGAGCATAACCCTGCGGGCGATTTTTTTCTTAACCGTGGTAAGTTGGATCTAGTCGAGGGTGAAAAGTTAACGTTTAGTGGTGTTAGTGTATTACCCGCATCGATGTTTGCACCACTAGAACTAGGGGCTAAGCATGCCTTGGGACCCATTTTGCGAAATTGTACAGAGAAAGGCTTGGTGAGTGCGGAGCGTTACGATGGTTTTTGGGCTGATATCGGTACACCAGAACGTTTAAAATATGTAGATACGTTGGTAAGGGAGCATAAGATAGATGGCTTTTGATGCGCAGACAAAAGGGGCAGAGGTAGGTATGTCCGTTAAGAAACATTCGACTTCTATTTTATTGGGGGCGGTTGTTGGTTTGTTATCTGGTGGTTTCTGGGGACTGATTTTTGGTGGGTTTGTAGGTTTTCTGATTAGCCGGGCTTTGAAAGGTGCTGTGGCGGCAATCAATCCGCAAGCGGCCTTTTTTAAGGCGACCTTTACCGTGATGGGCAAAGTTGCTAAGGCTGATGGTCGGGTGACTGAAAATGAAATTCAGTTTGCGCGTGATGTGATGGCGCAGATGCGCTTGGATGAAGCAAGGCGTCGCCAAGCAATGGAGTTTTTTACAGAGGGGAAAGATCCAGACTTTGATGTCTCGAAGGTGGTGAAATCGTTATCGGTGATGCTGAGGCATCGTCCGGCTGTAAAACTGATGTTTATCGAAATTCAGCTACAAGCTGCAATGGCTGATGGTGAGGTAAGTGAGCCCGAGTTAAAAGTTATAGATGAAATGTGCCGTTTACTTGATTTTGGGGCGGATACGGTCGAAGAGGTTGTCGCTAGGGTTAAGGCGCAGAGAGATTTTTATCAGCACGGACAAGCTGGCGTTGATAGTGCTGTGCTATTGAAAGATGCTTACGCTGTTTTGGGTGTTGATGAAGCTGCAAGTGATGCAGAGGTTAAAAAAGCTTACCGTCGTCAAATGAGTCAGCATCATCCTGATAAATTGGTATCCAAAGGGTTACCAGAAGAGATGATTGAAATAGCTAAAGAAAAATCGCAGGAGATTCAAGCTGCCTACGAGCGAATTAAGACAGCGAGGAAACCTTAGCAAAGGATTGTTGTCAGCTCCTAGCCGGGCGCTTTTTCCTTGTTTTGAGTTGCTTTGTCATTAAGCTCGATTGAGCGTTGGGCTTGCTCGGCTTTAATAATGTAAGTGTTGATCATGCCTCGGGTGTGTTTTAACAGCCAAGAATTGTTGCGTTTCCAATTGTCAGATGTCGCTGGCATTCTGCTCTGATGGAAGTTGTTCATGCGTTTTTGCCGTGCGAGGCGAAGACGTCTAGCAGGTGATTCTGGTGAGAAGTTATTCGCATCCATGCCACGTGTACTGTGGTGGAGATCAATAATTGTGCTTGAAATCTCTGGCAGTAACGCTAGTAGATCTGGAGCGTCGCTTTTCTGTGGGTTTCTAGCATTTATCATAACTAATCGTAGGTCTTGCTCTTCTTCATGTTGTTCTACATATTTTGCGGCCCAAACTGCCCCGGTCCCAATACCCATGACTATAAATCTGCTTAGGCTTTCTGTCTGCACCATATGAGCTATTGCCGTACTTCCTAGGCGATCACTTTTTTCTGCATAAGTCTCTTCCGGTTCTTCGTTTGGTGTCTCTGCTTTGTCTGTTGGTGTTTCTGCTTGCGTTTCTTCAGTGGGTTCAGCAGGTGTACTGTCGTTAGTGTCTTCTGTTTCAGCTGGCTGCTCTGACTCATCATCTTGAGCAGCTTGGGTGTCTGCTTGTGCTGGGTTTATTGCAGAGAGTACGGGAAGCGTGCGTTTGGGTATTTTGTCTTTTTTGGGGCTTGGAAGGTAAATAGACAATGTATACCAGCCATAGTTTGAAAGCCCTTCGCGGAGATAGTTTAAGTTATCGGGCCAGTCCATATGAGTGTTCTGATCCGGGAACATAATAATGCCCCCTTGCTTTATACCGCTGCCCTCTGTTTGGTAAAAGGCGATAAGTTGTTCGCCCTCTTTGCCAGTATCTAGTTGTAAAATTTCGGTGTCGGGTGTTTTGAATTTCAGTAGTTCTTGGATCTGGTTTTGCTCGATATTGGGCTCGGTGCGCGGAATCTCAGCGAGCGAAGGCTGTGCAGTACTTGCAGCGACTTCGTTCTCTTCAGCGGCATGGCTGTATGAGGCGAAAAGCAAAATAAAGGTAAAAATTGATAAAATAATTTTCATAATTGGGATTATGAGTAAGAAGCTGGCTGACAGCAAGATGCTTGCTCCGCTAAAATAGGTCCAAATTTTATATATTGGACAAGAAACCATGCCTGATTTCAAAATAGCCCCTTCAATTTTATCTGCAGATTTTGCTCGTTTGGGTGAAGAGGTGGATAACGTACTGGCTTCTGGAGCAGATATTGTTCATTTCGATGTGATGGATAACCATTACGTGCCAAATCTTACTATTGGGCCAATGGTGTGTACTGCATTGAGAAAGCATGGTGTGACAGCGCCAATTGATGTGCATTTAATGGTGAAACCGGTTGATCGTATTATCGGTGACTTTATTGAAGCGGGTGCTAGCTATATTACTTTCCATCCTGAAGGGTCTGAGCATGTAGATCGTTCGCTGCAAATGATCCGTGATGGCGGTTGTAAATCAGGCTTAGTTTTTAACCCTGCTACACCGTTAAGTCATTTGGAATACGTGCTGGATAAAGTTGATATGGTGTTGTTGATGTCAGTGAACCCCGGTTTTGGTGGTCAGAAGTTTATTCCAGGGACGTTGGATAAGCTAAGGCAGGCGCGTGACATTATTGATGACAGCGGTTTTGACATTCGCCTTGAGATAGATGGTGGTGTTGGAATTGGCAATATCCGTGAGATAGCTGAAGCGGGAGCGGACACGTTTGTTGCGGGCTCAGCAATCTTCAATACCGATGATTACACGGCGACTATTGAAAAAATGCGCGAGCAGTTGGCGCTAGTTGGACAGTAGGCGTGCGACACCTATTTGAGGGGCAGTATCCTAAACTCGTCCTCTTTGATTTAGATGGCACGCTGGTTGATAGTGTGCCTGATTTAGCTAACGCTGTAGATCGTATGTTAATCGCGTTATTGCGTCCCGCTGCTGGCGTAGAGAAAGTACGTTGTTGGGTCGGGAATGGGGCGCCAATGCTTGTTAAACGGGCGTTGGCTGATTGTATGTGTCCCAGTGAGGCTGATGATCCCCTTTTTGAAAAGGCCTACGCGCTGTTTTTGCAGTTCTACGGTGAATCGACTGCCGGTGATAGTGTTATCTATCCGGGGGTGCTTCGTTGTTTGCAGGGATTGCGGGAAGCGGGCGTTCCCATGGGACTGGTGACCAATAAACCCATTCATTTTACGCATCACCTCCTATCGGGCATGAAGATTGATCATTTCTTTGGTGCTGTGTTGGGCGGTGATAGCCTTGCCAAAAAAAAGCCGGATCCGCTGCCGTTGCAAGAAATTATGCGGCGCTTTGACGTGTCTCCTGTTGAAACGTTGATGGTGGGTGATTCAATAAGTGATGTAAATGCAGCCAGGGCTGCGGGCTGTGCTATAGCATGTGTGCCTTATGGCTATAACCATGGGGAAGATATTGCTATATCAGACCCTGATCTGATGGTCGAGCGCTTAGATATGTTGCTTTAGTCATACCGTTTAATATTTCATCTACATAAAAATCGATCTTTAGGGTAACTAAAATCGATTTTTCTTGTTTTAGGGGCTGAGCTAACCTTATACCAGCTCACAAGTCATCCCCCATTTGATAATGACTTGTACTGCTAAGTTGAAGAGTTTAAGACATAGCAGAATCTTATCACAGCACTTGTATGCCCCGGTTTACCGGGGCTTTTTTTTCGGTGCCTAAAATGGCTTCGTTTTGAGGAGTGTATTATGCCTGCAGTAATCCAATCATTTATTAAGCATGAATCCGCTGGTGGAATTCTACTGATTTTTGCCATGTTATTGGCTATGTTGATGGCTAATACCTTTCTTGATCAATCTTATATGGCTGTTTTGCAGCTTCCTGTTGAGGTGCGCGTAGGTGAGCTTCAATTGGCTAAGCCGCTGCTGTTGTGGATAAACGACGGCTTGATGGCGGTGTTCTTTTTCTTAGTTGGGTTGGAAGTAAAGCGTGAAGTACTAACGGGGCAGTTATCTCAGCCTTCGCAGATTGTATTGCCAGGGGTTGCCGCAATAGGCGGGATGGTTGTGCCTGCGCTGGTGTTTACTTATTTTAATGCGGGTGATGAAACGGCTATGCGTGGTTGGGCTATTCCAACGGCGACCGATATAGCGTTTGCATTAGGTGTCTTGTCTTTACTGGGTTCAAGAGTACCGGTTTCCCTTAAGTTGTTTTTGATGACGTTGGCGATTATCGATGATTTGGGCGCAATCATCATTATTGCTCTTTTTTATACGGTTGATCTGTCGGTTGAGTCCTTGATTATTGCAACTGTATCTATGATTACACTGATTTTGATGAATCGTTTAGGTGTGGTCCGAATTGCAGCCTATATCCTAGTGGGCGTAGTGCTTTGGATTAGTGTGCTTAAATCAGGAGTGCATGCAACACTTGCCGGGGTGGTTTTAGCGTTTGCGATTCCAATGCGAGACAAAAAACAGCCGGGTTATTCTCCGCTTGAGACATTAGAGCATGCGCTGCATCCCTGGGTTGTTTTTATGATCCTGCCTGTTTTTGCATTTGCGAATGCAGGGGTTTCCCTCGAAGGACTGTCAATTGAAAAATTAGCAGAACCTGTTCCGATGGGGATTATGATGGGACTGTTTTTTGGTAAGCAGATCGGCGTCTTTGTATTTAGTGCGGTTGCGATATTGCTGGGTTGGAGTCAAAAACCAGAAGGGAGTACTTGGTTGTCCATATATGCAGTATCTATATTAACGGGCATCGGCTTTACCATGAGCTTATTTATAGATTCGCTTGCTTATGAAGGAATGGAGGCTCTGTTCGAGTCAGCTGATAAACTTGCTATTCTTATCGGTTCGTTTGCTTCAGCAATATTAGGCTATTTGCTACTTTGGATGGGGGCAAAAAAAGATAAAGCCTAATAAAAAAGTCTCAATCCTCTATAGCAGCGGTTGATTCAAATTAACCGCTGCTATATTGTTTGCTTATCCATAAATTTAACCTAAGCCTAACGTGATGCCATTTGCTATAGCAATGCAAAAAAATGATGCCGCGATCGAACGTTTACTCCTGACGGGAGAACGATGGCGATGGCGTGTCTGATTTTTACTTTGGCAGACATTAATGTAGGTAGGTTTGGTATAGCTGATTGAAATGAATAATCAGTCAAATATTTAAAACACGCGCTGTCCAGCGTTGTTGATGATTTACTTCTCCTCTCTTTGATTCGTCTGCTCAGTACGCCTTTAACTTTTAGATAATACCGGCATTATGAGAGACCAACATGACTCCTGAACAGTTCGCGGAACTGTCCGCACAAGATTACAATCGTATCCCTGTCACGCGAGAAGTGCTTGCTGATTTTGATACACCCCTTTCGACATATAAAAAACTGGCCAATGCTCCTTATAGCTACCTTCTTGAATCTGTTGAGGGTGGTGAAACTTGGGGGCGATACTCGATTATTGGTTTGCCTTGTAAAACAATCCTCAAAGTTCATGGTGAACAGGTCTCTATTTATCAAGAGGGGCAGTTATCTGAACAATATGAGGTGGAAGATCCTCTTGAATTTGTAGAATCATTCCAGCAGCGTTACCGCGTGCCAGAGTTGGAAGGGATGCCGCGCTTTAATGGTGGGCTGGTAGGGTATTTTGGCTACGATTGTGTTCGTTATGTTGAAAAACGCCTTAAAGACAGCTGCCCAGAAGATGTTTTGGGAACGCCGGATATTCTGCTAATGGTCTCAGACGAAGTGGTCGTGTTTGATAATTTGGCAGGCAAATTGGTGTTGATCTGTCACGCAGATCCCGCTGAAGAAAATGCTTATACCGAGGCTGAAAGCCGTTTGGATCAGCTGGTTGCTCAGTTAAGGGCTGCAACGCCATATGATGAGACGCCTGTTGAGCAGCAGAGAATCGTTAATGAAGCCGAATTTAAGTCTAGTTTTGGCGAACAGGCTTTTATGGATTCTGTGGAGAAGATAAAAGAGTACGTCCTGGATGGAGATATCATGCAGTGCGTTATATCTCAGCGGATGTCGATTCCTTTTACGAGCAAACCGTTGGATCTATATCGAGCGCTTCGCTGCTTAAACCCTTCGCCTTATATGTATGTTTTAAATCTGGATGATTTTCATGTTGTGGGTTCATCTCCAGAAATTTTGGCCCGGGTTGAAGATGGTCAGGTGAGTGTTCGCCCTATTGCTGGTACGCGCAAGCGAGGCCTAACACCGGATGAAGATTTAGCGATGGAAAAAGAGTTGCTTGCTGATCCAAAGGAGATTGCTGAGCATCTGATGTTGATTGATCTAGGTCGAAATGATGTCGGGCGTGTGGCCGAAATTGGTGGTGTAGAGCTGACAGATAAAATGGTCATCGAGCGTTATTCTCACGTGATGCATATTGTTTCTAATGTGAATGCGACGCTGAAACCTGATGTGTCGTCGATGGATGTGCTGCGAGCAACACTGCCCGCAGGTACATTAAGTGGTGCACCTAAAGTGCGGGCGATGGAAATTATTGACGAGATGGAGTCAGTAAAGCGCGGTGTCTATGGTGGTGCAGTTGGCTATCTATCTTGGAATGGAAATATGGATACCGCAATCGCAATAAGAACCGCCGTTATTAAGGATGATGTGCTTCATATCCAGGCCGGAGCGGGTGTTGTTGCAGATTCGGTCCCTCGTTTAGAGTGGAAAGAAACGATGAACAAAGGGCGCGCTATTTTTAGTGCTGTAGCCATGGTCGAGAAAGGTTTGGATAACTTGTGATGAAGAGTGTTTTTAAAGGGCTAAATGCTTCTAATCGATCAGCGCCTATTGTTGTTTTAACCAGATGTTTTGGGAGTGTTAAATAATGCTTTTGATGATTGATAACTACGACTCCTTTACCTATAACGTCGTCCAGTATTTTGGTGAGCTTGGTGCTGATGTTCGGGTGTTCCGAAATGATGAAATAACAATTGAAGAGATTGAGGCATTAGCGCCCGATCATCTTGTTATATCGCCAGGCCCTTGCACCCCAAGCGAAGCAGGCATATCGGTGGCAGCAATTAAACATTTTGCTGGCAAACTGCCAATACTCGGTATCTGTTTAGGGCATCAAAGTATCGGTCAGGCCTTTGGTGGAAATGTTGTTCGAGCGAAACAGGTGATGCATGGGAAAACGTCCCCTGTTTATCATCATGATAACGCGGTATTTGAGGATTTAAATAATCCGGTTGAGGTGACACGCTATCACTCGCTGGTAATAGATCAGGACAGTTTGCCTGAGTGCTTAGAGGTGACTTCGTGGACGCAAGACGCCGCAGGTAATGTTGATGAAATTATGGGTGTTCGTCATAAAGAGCTTGATATTGAAGGGGTGCAATTTCACCCGGAATCAATTTTGACTGAGCAGGGACATGAGCTGTTAGCTAACTTCCTGAAGCGAACAAAATAACCGAGTGGTTTAAAAGGGTAATCTTATGGATATTAAACAAGCGTTGGCAACCGTTGTGGACCAAAAAGATTTGTCTGAACCGCAAATGAAGTTGGTTATGCAGCAGATTATGACGGGCAATGCGACCGATGCACAGATTGGCGGTTTGTTAATTGCGCTTAGGATGAAAGGCGAAACGGTGGGAGAGATTACAGGAGCTGCTGACGCAATGCGTGAGTTAGCGATTCCTGTTCATATCACTGTGCCGAATGCAGTGGATATTGTTGGAACGGGTGGCGATAGTGCGAATTTGTTCAACGTTTCAAGTGCTTGTTCGTTTGTTGTTGCCGCTGCCGGAGGTCATGTTGCGAAACATGGTAATCGATCTGTTTCCTCTAGTTCTGGTTCTGCCGACCTGCTCGAAACAGCGGGCATTAATTTAGCGCTTACGCCTGAACAAGTGGCTTCCTGTATCGAAAATATTGGATTGGGTTTCATGTTTGCTCCGCAGCACCACAGTGCGATGAAACATGCGATAGGACCTCGTAAAGAGATGTCGTTACGTACCTTGTTTAATATCTTGGGGCCGCTGACGAATCCTGCTGGAGCGAAGCATTATCTATTGGGTGTGTTTGATAAGTCTCTATGTAAGCCGATGGCAGAAGCGCTTAAGTCGTTGGGTGCGGTGCATGCACTGGTTGTGCACGCGGCTGAAGGTTTGGATGAGATTAGTTTGGCAGGTGATACATTTGTCGCTGAGTTAAAAGATGGTCAGGTAAGCGAATATACACTTACTGCTGAGGACGCAGGGCTTCAGATTCAGAGCTTAGATGGCTTGCAAGTACAGAGCTCTTCCGAGAGTTTAGGATTGATTAATGCCGCTTTCGCTGGTGAGAATATGAAGGCTGTGGATATGATCGCTTTGAATGCTGGGGCTGCGATCTATGCAGCTGACCTTGCTTCAAGTTTGAAAGAGGGTGTAGCTACTGCAAAAGAAGCAATTCTAAGTGGTGCAGCGGCTGCCAAAGTGCAAGAGTTAGCTGATTACAGTCAAGCATTTAAAGGTTAAGTAATGTCTGATACTCCAACAATTTTAAAAAAAATATTAGCGCGTAAGGCCGAAGAAGTTGCTGAGCGCCAGCCAAACGTTTCTATTGCCGACTTGCAGGCTAAAATTGCAGACCAGAAAGGCACTGCCTTTGATCCGAGAGGTTTCGTTCAAAATATGGCGAAATCGATTGCAGCAGGGCGTTCGGCGGTTATTGCTGAAGCAAAAAAACAGAGTCCTTCTAAAGGCTTGTTGAGAGATCCGTTTATTCCCGCTGAGATTGCGAAATCTTATGAATTGGGCGGTGCGAGCTGCTTATCGGTATTAACGGATAAAGATTATTTTCATGGTAGCGAAGCCTATCTAATGCAAGCAAGAGCGGCATGCTCTCTACCTGTGATTAGAAAAGACTTTATTGTCGATCCATATCAAGTATATGAAGCGCGCGCGATCGGTGCTGATTGTATTCTTCTTATTGCTTCTGCCCTTGGCGATCAGCAGATGGCTGATTTGAATGGTTTGGCGCAAGAGTTAGGGATGGATGTATTGATTGAGGTGCATGGTGCAGAAGAGTTGCAGCGTACGCTTCCTTTGAACACGCGTCTGATCGGTATCAATAACCGAAACCTGCATACTTTTGAGGTGACGTTGAATAATACCTACGATTTGCTAAGTTCAATCCCGGATGATCGCATAGTTGTGACGGAAAGTGGCATTCATAGTGTTGACGATGTTGCCGCGATGAGAGCGCATAACGTGCATAGCTTCCTTGTCGGCGAAGCGTTTATGCGTGCTGCGGATCCAGGTGAGAAATTAAAAGAGCTATTTGCATAAGGTTGTAATCAAATGAGTATGAGTGCCAAGGTAAAATGGGATGGTGATGTGCGCTTTCAAGGTACAACGGGTTCCGGTTTCGATCTGACGCTAGATGGTGAGCTAAAGCAAGGGCCTCGGCCGATGGAGTTAATGCTGATCGGTCTGGGCGGTTGCACTAGTTATGATGTGCTAGGTATTTTGAAAAAAACACGCCAAGATGTTGTCGATTGTGTTGCTGAAATTGAGGCGGAACGCGCAGATGCTGTGCCTGCAGTCTTTACAAAAATACATGTAAAGTTTGTCGTCAGTGGGCGCGGGCTTAATGAGAAAAAGGTCGAGCGTGCTGTGAAACTTTCTGCTGAACAGTATTGCTCAGCGTCAATAATGCTCGAAAAAGGCGGTGTTGAAATCAGCCATAGTTTCGAGATAGTTGAAGTCGAATAAGTTTTAATCGACTGATCTACATCAAACGAGCGTTTTAATAGGGCGCTCGTTTTTTTGTTTAGGGCTGGAGTAAGTCTAAAAATAAGCTATAGTAAGTCCGCTTTGGAATTGTTTACTTATTGATTTAGTAAGGTTTTATCTGTTTGTAATGGCCTATTAGAGTCGAAGGTGGAAGTTATGCAAGTAAGAGTGATGGTGTAGATGCGCTTATCGATATCGAAAGCATTAGCTTTAGGCATAGTCTCATTGCAAGTTGTTACTGTCTGCGTGATCCTAGCGTCCTCTTACTTAAGCACTGAGCAGGTTTTGATTGGCCATGCTCAGCAATTGATGCGTAATTTATCACGCGAGGTTATTGATCGTTCTGAAGAGTTTCTTTCTCCGGCGAGGTCAGCTGTTAGTTTGACCGGAAGTTTAGCTCGTCATCAGGTTGTTAGTTCTGAAAAGCCAGATGAGATGGAGCAGTATTTCTTTGATCAGTTAGTGTTGTATCCACATATTGCCGGTATTTATTACGGTAATTTGGACGGTGATTTTCATTTTGTCCGCCGCAATATTGGAGATAGTGCATTTCAGATAAAGCGCATATCTGAAAGCAAAGGCAGCCGAGAGGTATTAAACCGCTGGTATAGCGTGGAGCACGCACTCGTTAAAGCGGCCGCGGACCCTGAAGATAGTTACGACCCGCGTACACGCCCTTGGTTTATTAAAGCCTTAAAAGAAAAAAAGCAGATATGGACAGATCCTTATCTGTTTTTTACCTCTAAAACCCCCGGGATTACTGTTGCCAGTCCTGTTTTTTCTAAAGCGGGCGATATAGTTGGGGTGGTAGGGGTAGATATTGATCTATCAGCGTTATCTGATTTTCTTGGTTTTTTGGAATTGAGTGAACACGCCTCTGCCCTGATTCTCAATAACAATGGTGATGTTATTGCGCACCGAAGTGAGGGTGGGCTGTATGCTGAAGACCCCGAAACAGGTATGCGGCGACTATTAAATATCGAAGAGCTTAAAAGTCCTTCCGCTCAGGCGGCTGTGGGCTCGTTGAATAAGGCGCCTGGTTGGTATGTGCTTAATACAGCAGTGAATACCAGCTTTAGATACGATGAGAAATTATACCAGGCGGTATTTACCCCCTTCTCAGATAATTGGCCCTGGCTGCTCGGTATTTATGTGCCAGAAGATGATTTTCTGATGGCGATTAAAGAAAATCGTAAGATAAACATTATCTTGGCATTGGGGATTACTTTAATCAGCGTCATTGTTGGGATTATGTTTGCTCGATCATTATCCCAGCCTATTCTGTCACTACAGAAAAGTGTAAATGCGGTTAAAAATGGTGAGCTTGAAGTTAATATTGATTCACGATCAAGTATGTTCAGTGATATCGAAGAGACAACCACCGCATTTAGTCATATGGTTGCGTTCTTAAAAGAAAATCAGCAAAAAAGTATCGATCTGCAAAAGAATCTGTCCCATCAAGCGCATTTTATGGAAGCGGTGTTAGCCGCTATTGAGAATGGTGTGGTGGTGTGTGACAACGATGGGAAATTGATCTATTCCAACCGTGTGGTAATGAAGTTGCGAGGGTTGCCGGAGGATCATAGGTTTGAACGATTTGAGGATGTGCCTTTTAAACTGTTTTATGAAAATAGTACGCTTGAGCTGAAAAAGTCGCAATGGCCTATCTTTAGAGCGTTGGCGGAAGAGAGGGTTAACGAAGAGCGTATTGTTATCGAATCTGCGCAAGGGGTTCGCACGCATATTTGTGTTAGCGGTCGAGCAATATTTGACACGAATGGCGAGAAACTCGGTGCCTATGTCTCTATGCGCGAAGAAAACGTTAAATGATTTGGAGGATGCGTTTTAGCACAGACTTGCGCTTTCTTGAAAAATAACTATTGGCTTGCATAACGATTGCGACATGCGTAATATTACGCGTCCTTTGGAGAACTATTTCCAATCTCCTTGCTGCCGGTCACATGGTGTGAGCCGGGGGCTTTTAACCCGAAAGGAGCTAAAATGCGTCATTATGAAATCGTATTTCTGGTTCACCCGAACCAGAGTGAGCAGGTTTCTGCGATGGTTGAGCGTTACACCTCTCTTATTGAAGGTGCAGAAGGCACAATTCATCGTCTAGAAGATTGGGGCCGTCGTCAGTTGGCTTACCCAATCAACAATGCTCATAAAGCACACTACATCCTGATGAACATCGAATGTACTCAGGAAGTACTAGACGAGCTGGAAGGCCTATTCCGTTACAACGATGCAGTTCTGCGTAACATGGTAATCCGCCGTAAAGAAGCGATCACTGAGATCTCTCCAATCAAAGCAGCTGAATCTCGCGAAGAGCGTAAGCCTCGCCGTGAAGAGAAGCCTGCTGAAAAACCAGCTGAAGAAGCGGCACTTGCTGCTGAAGAAGCTTCTACTGAAGCAGCTGCTGAGTAATTTAATTTCTGAGGAGAGATACAATGGCTCGTTTTTTCCGCCGTCGTAAGTTCTGCCGTTTTACGGCTGAAGGTGTTCAGGAGATCGATTATAAAGATCTGGACACTCTAAAAGGTTATGTAACCGAAACTGGTAAGATCGTACCTAGCCGCATCACAGGTACTAAAGCTCGTTACCAGCGTCAGTTGGCAACTGCTATTAAGCGTGCACGTTTTGTTGCGCTACTGCCTTACACTGATGGTCATCAGTAACAGGTAGGAGAGTCGCATGCGAGCCTTGGCCGAATTGGTCATGAAAGGCCGCAAACAAGCGGCTTTTGTGGCGGTTATTGCCGCCTTGCTGCCACTGCTTTATTGGGTGAGTGCAGCGGCCATCGCGTTGGTTACTTTGAGAAAAGGACCACAAGATGGCGCCGGAGTTTTAGTTTGGGCTTTTTTGCCTGCTGGAGCTTGGGCATACAGTGGGGATCCGACACCCCTGGCCGTAATGGTAGGAGTTTATCTTCTGGCTGTTGCGTTAAGAAAGACCGCCAACTGGTCAACCGTGTTAATCATTGCATTACCGGTTGGAGCTAGTGTGGGATTGGCGCTGGAGACGGTGCTTGATGGTCTTTTAGGTCAGGTGATTGATGCGACTGAAAAGTATCTTTCACAGTCGGCAAGTCAGGCTACAGAGAGTATTACTCTTGATAAAGAGCGGTTAAGGTCGCTTCTATTAGGTGGTCTGACATCAGTGCACACAGCGATTATGTTGGTGTGTTTGATACTGGCACGATCTTGGCAGTCTGGGTTGTTTAATCCAGGTGGTTTTCAAAAAGAGTTTCATTCGTTGAAACTTCCGATGAGAACAACAGGCGTGTTAGTGATCATGTTGTTGCTTAGCTCTCAATTAGAGCTGGACTTCATGCGCTGGTTACCATTGTTGCTGCTTCCTTGGGTCTTTGCGGGTTTCGCATTGGTGCATGGTAGCTTGGCTAAACGTGATTTAGGCAGGTCCTGGCTGATAGTGTTTTATCTCTCAGTCGTGTTTATAGGGCCTTATGTGATTACGCTGCTGGTTATTGCAGCCGTTATTGACAGTTTTGTTAATATTCGGGCGCGGATTCCAGCCAAGAACTAGGACTGCAATTAGATTGCAGAACAAAAGAGGTTTACGAGATGGAAGTTATTCTGCTCGAGAAAATTGGTAAGCTAGGTAACCTCGGTGACAAAGTTTCCGTAAAAAGCGGTTTCGGTCGCAACTACCTAGTACCGCAGGGCAAAGCTGTTCCTGCAACAGAATCAAACGTTGCTAAATTTGAAGAGCGTCGTGCTGAGCTAGAAGCTGCTGCTGCAGAAAAACTAGCGACTGCAACTACGCGTGCTGAAGTATTGAATGCAACTGAAGTTACTATCACTGCTAAGTGTGGCGATGAAGGTAAATTGTTCGGTTCTATCGGTACTCGTGATATCGCTGATGCGATCACAGCAGCTGGTGCTGAAGCATGTAAAAGTGAAGTTCGTCTACCTGAAGGCGCTCTGCGTTCTATCGGTGAGTTCGAAATCGCTGTTCAGCTTCACCCAGAAGTTACAGCGACAGTTAAACTGGCTGTTGTAGGCGAGTAATCGTCTTTAGCTAAGTACAACTGTACGGTACTATAAAGCACTGCATGGCTAACCATGCGGTGCTTTTTCGTTTTAGGCTGTTGTTAAATTATGGAAATGAATCAATTTACAGACGCTGACCTGGCAAAAATCAAGGTCCCACCCCACTCAATGGAAGCCGAGCAATCTGTTTTGGGTGGCTTGATGCTTGATAACAATGCTTGGGATACGGTTTCTGAGGTAGTGCTAGAGGATAACTTTTATCGTCAAGAGCATCGTCAGATTTATCGTACCATGCAAAAGCTGGTTAATGATGGTAGTCCTATTGATGTTGTTACGCTCTCAGAGGAGCTGGATAAAACAGCTGAACTAGAAGGTGCTGGTGGCCTTGATTACCTGATTGAGCTGGCTAAGAACACGCCGAGTGCCTCAAATATTCGTGCCTATTCTGAGATAGTCAGGGATCGCGCTTTATTGCGCCAGATGATTTCCGCTGCAAATGAAATTGCTGATCAGGCGTTTCATACTGAAGGTCGAAGCTCTGAAGAGATTCTTAATGAAGCCGAGCAGAAGATATTTCGGATCGCTGAAAACCGTCCTAATCAAGGCGGCCCTGAAGGGGTTAATGTACTGCTTAAAAAAGCAGTGGATCGCATTGATACACTGTTTAATAGTGATGGCGATCTTACCGGCGTTACAACAGGTTTTGATGACCTGGATAGTAAGACAGCAGGCTTGCAGCCCTCCGATTTGGTTATTGTCGCGGCGCGACCTTCTATGGGTAAAACTACCTTTGCGATGAACTTGGTTGAAAATGCTTTAATGGCATCTAATAAGCCAGTATTAGTTTTCAGCTTGGAGATGCCGGCAGATCAGCTGGTTACTCGTATGTTGTCGTCGTTGGGGCGAATTGATCAGACGCGGGTCAGAACCGGTACACTGGAAGAAGAGGATTGGCCTAAACTAACAACCGCGGTCAATATGATGCGCGATAAGCCGCTGTTTATTGATGATCAAGCGGGTATTAGTCCAAACGAAATGCGTACGCGAGCTCGTAGAATTATGCGAGAGCATGGTGAAATCGGTTTGATTATGATCGATTACCTTCAGCTTATGCAGATGAAAACAGCCGGTATTGAAAGTCGTACCCAAGAGATATCAGAGATATCTCGATCGCTCAAAGCGTTGGCTAAAGAGCTTGAATGCCCTGTTGTCGCTCTGTCCCAGCTTAACCGATCGTTAGAGCAGCGGCCCAATAAGCGTCCTGTTAACTCGGACTTGCGTGAATCGGGGGCGATTGAACAGGATGCGGATGTTATTATGTTTATCTATCGTGATGAGGTCTATAACGAAGATTCTGAGCATAAAGGTGTGGCTGAAATCATTATTGGTAAGCAACGTAATGGTCCTATCGGTACTTCAAGATTGGCCTTCATCGGTAAGTACACCAAGTTTGAGAACCTAGCGCCTGATGTTTATGCGCAATATGCAGGAATGGATGATTAAATAAAAAGGCCGCTAAATATAGCGGCTTTTTATTAAGCGTCTTTAGCGACTTTGTTCATGAAGCTTTCCGGCACAGGGCTGACTTTGCGCGCTTCATAATCAAAGAACACTACGCCTGTTTTAGCGTGTGAGATTTCGACCGCTGTTTTCTTGTTAGATATAAGGTAATAAATATCGCAGCCGTATTTGTTGAAGTCGCCAACAGCAATATCGACTTGTAGTAAATCACCATGAAACCCTTCAGCTTTATACACAATCGCTGAGTCGGTCATAATGAGGCCAAGTCCTTCTATATCTAATTCACCATAATGGTAATGATTTAAAAAACGGATTCTAGCTTCGTGAATAATTGATAGCATGGCATCGTTGCTCAAGTGACCGCCGTAATTAATGTCACTTATACGAATAGGTAATTCAGTGGAAAAAATATAGTTTTCCGGCATATCTATTTTGATTCTTGCCATTGTACTTCCTTTAATAGTTGTAGCAGGCTACGGCATCTACCATGCCGGTTGTCAGCGTGGATAAATCTTCATCGTTCATGACGTAAGGTGGCATCACATAGATAAGCTTACCGAATGGACGTATCCATAAACCCCTTTCTATAAAAAGCTTTTGAATTTCAGTCGTATTGACGGCTTCTTTCATCTCGATGACGCCTATCGCGCCTAAGCATCTAACGTTTGCGACAGAGGCTAGGCTCTCTGCTTCGCTTAAGCCAGATACTAGGCCTTTTTCTATACGTTGTACGTTGTTATACCAGTCTGTGCTTTCGAGTAACTCTAAGCTTTTGTTAGCAATGGCACAGGCAAGTGGGTTGCCCATAAATGTTGGGCCATGCATAAAGCAGCCTGCTCCTCCTTTAGAGATGGTTTCACCAATTTTTGTGCTGGTCAACGTAGCTGCTAAGCTCATATAGCCACCCGTTATCGCTTTGCCTAAGCACAGAATATCAGGTTGAATTTGGGCGTGCTCGCAAGCAAATAGTTTGCCGCTCCGACCAAATCCTGTGGCTATTTCATCGGCGATAAGTAACACATTATATTGATCACAAAGCTTTCTTGCTTTTACTAGGTATTGGGGCGAATAGAATCGCATGCCTCCAGCGCCTTGGACAATAGGCTCAAGAATTAAGGCGGCGATGTTTTGGTGGTTGGTTTCTAGTATGGACTTTAGGTCCGCAATATCTTTCTCATCCCAGGTTTCAGAGAAGCCGATCTGGGGAGCGGGCGCAAAATGATGTTTTGGTAGTAGAGATGTAAAAATTTCATGCATCCCTGTGACAGGATCGCAAACTGACATCGCGCCAAAGGTGTCGCCATGATAACCATTTTTAATGGTCAGGAGCTTGCATTTTTCAGGCATTGATTGAGCGTGAAAGTATTGAATCGCCATTTTGATGGCGACTTCTACTGCGACTGATCCCGAATCAGCAAGAAACACTTTGTCTAAATTACTAGGGGTGAGCTTAACAAGTTTTCGGCAAAGCTCGATCGCCGGCTCGTGTGTTAGTCCACCAAACATAACATGAGACATCTTATCGATCTGTTCATGCGCTGCTTTGTTAAGTTCTGGGTGCCCATAACCGTGTATTACCGACCACCATGAGGCCATACCGTCGATAAGCTCTTGACCGCTACTCAGTTTAATTCTTACCCCTGACGTTGATTCAACCGGATACATCGGCGGGGGATTGATCATCGATGAATAGGGGTGCCAGATATGTTGTTGGTCGAAAGAAACCTGCTCAGAGGTGATCATTGATAAAGCATCCAAAAAAGAGAATGTAGTGAGGATTGAATCCTAATTAGATCGTGCTTCTAAAACTTGTTCAAGGAAATGATCCTGATTAAACCAAAGTTCTAGGGAACAAAATAGAAAAAATATGTTCTATTAAACTGTGTTTGTTGTGTTGAACGTTTTTTAAGATTTATTTTAATTCGATGAAACTTTCTCAACAACCTAGAGTCACAAACGCAAGAGCTAGTGACAGGCTCTGAAAACTTATAATTCTTTAGCAAGATGATAATAATTGATAATTGGGGTGAATCCAAAATGGCTAATAATACTTCTGTAAAACCTATGGTAGCTGCTGTTGGCGCAGCATTCATTGCTGGTATGGCAACAGCGCCTGTAGCAACTGCTGCGGAGAACCCTTTTGCTGCGACAGACTTGTCTTCTGGCTATAGCCAGCAAGTTGCAATGAATGAAGGTAAATGCGGCGAAGGTAAGTGTGGCGGCAAAAAAGCTGACAAATCTGAAGGTAAATGCGGCGAAGGCAAATGTGGCGGTGACAAAGCTGAGAAGTCTGAAGGCAAATGTGGCGAAGGCAAGTGCGGCGGCGACAAAGCTAAGAAATCTGAAGGCAAGTGTGGCGAAGGCAAATGTGGCGGCGACAAAGCTGAGAAGTCTGAAGGCAAGTGCGGCGAAGGCAAATGTGGCGGCGCTAAAGCTGAGAAATCTGAAGGCAAGTGTGGCGAAGGTAAATGTGGCGGTAAAAAATAATTACCGTTTTACTTTGTAGCAGCTTTTAGGCCCTGCTAAGCGGGGCCTTTTGATCTTTAAGGTTTGAGGTGGCAAATGAGCAGAGATAGTTATCCTGTTGAGGGTGCCGGTTTTGGGTTTCGGCGTTGTATGTCCGAAACGTTAAAAACGGTTGAACCCGGCGCGTTTGATTTCTTAGAAATTGCGCCAGAAAACTGGATGGGTTTAGGAGGCCGTTTTGGTAAAGCGTTTCGTCAATATACAGAACAGCATCCCTTTATTGCTCATGGGCTCTCCCTTTCTATTGGCGGACCAACGCCATTAGATATGGACTTTTTGAATAGGCTTAAATTGTTTATGAGTGAGCATAATATTCGTGCTTATTCTGAACATCTAAGTTATTGCTCAGATGATGGTCACTTGTATGATCTGATGCCGATTCCTTTTACTGAAGATGCTGTGAAATATGTTGCTCAACGTATACGCCAAGTACAGGATGTTCTTGAGCAAAAGATAGCGATGGAAAATGTATCTTTTTATGGGGCACCTGGCTCGGAAATGAGTGAGCAAGAGTTTTTGCTTGCGGTATTGGAAGAAGCTGATTGTGACTTGTTGCTAGATGTTAACAATATCTATGTGAACAGTGTTAACCATGGTTATGATGCCACTGAATTCTTGAAAGCGATGCCAGCTGAGCGTGTTATGTATCTGCATATTGCAGGGCATTACACGGAGGCAGAAGATCTGATTGTTGATACGCATGGTGCGCCTGTTGTTGATCCTGTTTGGACGCTACTGCAGCAGGCTTATAGGCAGTTTGGTTTGGTTCCTACCTTATTGGAGCGAGACTTTAATATTCCGCCTTTACCTGAATTGCTTGAAGAGGTTGAGCAAGTTCGTTTCTATCAAAACCAGTGGAAAATGAGTCATGCACAAACCGTCGCCTGATCTACCCCATTTTCAAACCCTGCAGTATCAGTTTGCCGCGCATATTAGAAACCCTGATGTGAATGCTGCACCAAGTGATATTGAAGATCGCAGAATGGCGATTTATAGGGACCTGTTCTTTAATAATGTTGAAGGCTTTCTTTCGGGGAACTTTCCAGTATTAAAGCAGATTAGTTCTGAGGCTTATTGGCTGAAACTGGCACGTGGTTTTTTTGATACGCACCGTTGTCATACGCCCTATTTTTTGGAGATAGGCGAGGAGTTTATTGATTACGTTAATAATGAGCGTGAGTCGATAGATGATGATCCTGCTTTTTTAAAAGAGTTAATCCATTATGAATGGGTAGAGTTGGCATTAGATGCTTCCACCGTGGCGTTACCGATTGATGGTCTTGATGCGAATGGTGATCTCCTACAGGGGCACCCCGTACAATCGCCATTGGCGTGGTTGCTTTCATATCAGTTTCCTGTTCACTGCATACGTCCAGATTTTCAACCAGAGACACCTTCTGATACGCCTACTTTTTTGATTGCGTACCGCAATAGAGAGGATGAGGTGAATTTTATGGAAGTGAATATGGTAACGGGGCGTCTTCTCTATCTATTGTCTGAAGATGAGCAGCTCACGGGTATTGATGCGCTGACGCAGATCGCAACGGAAATGAATCATCCTGATCGTGAACAGGTTGTTTCTGGTGGCTTGCAAACATTAGAGCATCTGCGCTCTAAAGGTATTTTGCTGGGTACAAGTATATAAAAAGTGTCGGGAAGTTTGGGCTTACAAGGCATATTGATGAAGGATGTTAAAATGGCTAATGCTGTGATGAATCTAGCTAACCGCTTACAAGATATGTTAAATAGCACGCGTTGTATGGATGGCCTGGCGCCACTATTGCTTCGCTTATATCTGGCACCTGTATTTATGCAGGCTGGTTGGAATAAACTGTCGCACTTTGAGGATACTGCGGCATGGTTTGGTAACCCGGATTGGGGGTTAGGCTTACCTATGCCAGAGGTGCTTGCTGGATTGGCGGCCACGACTGAGCTGGTGGGTGGTGCAATGCTAATCGTCGGACTAGCCGTGCGTTGGATAAGTATTCCGTTAATGGTAACAATGCTAGTTGCAGCGTTTGCGGTGCATTGGGAAAACGGTTGGTTGGCAATCGCTGATGGCGGCAGTTGGTTAGCGAATGAGCGAGTGCTTGATGCGCAGGAACGTTTAGCCGCGGCTAAAAGCTTACTGCAAGAAAATGGCAATTATGATTGGTTAACAGGCAAGGGCTCAGTGGTTATTTTAAATAACGGTATCGAGTTTGCGATTACATACTTTATTATGCTATTTAGTCTTTTCTTTACTGGGGCTGGGCGTGTATTTAGTATCGATTATTGGGTCGCTAAAGCATGTCGTGATGAGGCGTGAAGCCAGATAACCTGAATATTAAAAAAGGCCGCTGTTGCGACCTTTTTTATTAAGAATCATCTAACGTTCTTGTGGGTGGTTAAGCATATTGTAGAAAGCATCAGCATACCAATGTGACGCACTCATAAGATCGTTAACGGATTCAGACTCAAATACTCGTTCTACATAGCATTCAAATAATGCGCTTGATTCTTCAATGATATTTTCTACTTGGGCAATGCTGTAATTCATATTCACCTCACTAACGGTTAGGTTTTCTCCTTTTCGTTCCTGAATATCTAGACAAACTAATCAGTGGTCTAGCGTGGTCGAAATCCTTATTAATTCCGACTATTTTACTTGGGTTTTATACTTTAGTCAAAGTGCTTCTGTGCTTAGAAGCTATCGCGGAGAAGTTTTTCTTTCTGCTTTTCGTTTAACGAGTCGATAGGTTCATCGGTTAAGCTTTCAAGCATCTCGTTCAGTAAATGGGCGCACTCATTCCCAGAATCTAGCGCGTTATCAATGATGTTACCTATCGTCATGTCTGGTTGGCTTTTAAGCGCTTGTTGATCGTCCATGCATTGGAGATAGTTTTTCATATAATTTGAGCTGCTAGCACCCCGTTCTTCTATAAAACTAGGCAGCTGGGATATCCAGTCTTGCCAGTGTTCGGTACTAGCGGAGGCATATAAGGAAGTAGAATAAAGACTCAAGCTGATTATTAAGCGCATAGCGAATTTCATAATTTCTACCTAGATAGCTGCTATCTAATAGAGTAAGAACATCACTTTAAACTATTCGGGCTGAAGATAGTATGAATGGATGTTTCTTTGAACTGCTTCAAGCATGAATGGAATCAACTAAAATATGTTGGTCTGAAATGCTAAACCGAATATTTAAATCATATAGTCGAATGCCATAGCTTTTGTCCGGGGTGTTTTTCTTATAAGCGGGCCTAGGGTCGCACTTTAATAGTTCGGTTATCTGTCTTTTAACGGGTTGTTCGAGGCGCTGTTCTGCTTCGGTGAGTGCCGCCATTGCTTGTTCCGAGTAGAAAACCTCCTGCGTAAGTAGCTCAATCTTATCGGCTATATCAAAGGATGCCTCGCTGACGATGTCGGAATAGGGCAGATAGGGTTTGATGTCCAGTATGGGTGTGCCATCTAAAAGGTCTGCACCGCTTATCGATAGTTCTACGGTGCCTGATTTTACGCATATGGAATGGAGTTTTACTGGCGATAGACCAATGGGGTTAGGTCTAAACGGTGAGCGGGTCGCAAAGACACCTAAGCGCTTGTTTCCGCCTAAACGAGGAGGGCGTACAGTCGGGGTCCAGCCTTTGTCGATGCATTCACTGAAAATGAATATTAACCATATATGGCTACAGCCTTCTAGCCCACGAATAATGTCTGGTGCGCAGTAATCAGGCAATAGCTGTATGGTTGAAGTGAGACTGTTAGCAAGCCCGGGCTGTCGTGGAATGCCAAATTTCTCTTTGTAGGGACTAGAGATAATACCAATAGGCTGCATTTCGAATGCTTCAGACATATGCGTTTTTTACGTCGGTTTAATAATTGATTCACGGCTTTGAATAGGGATTATGCTGCTCCAGTAACGAGCTGCTTTTTCTACTTGTTCGGCTAAGCGGTGAATATGGCTTAGAGCATCTAATAGTGAGATGCTCTCTTTCGGGTTGAGCTTACCCTCAATGCTGCTTTCAACAACATAGTTTTTCAGGTGTTGGTACTGTTTCTCCAGTGACTTCAAAAGTTTGCGGCTTTCATGCCCCGAGATGTAAGAGTTTTGGTTTATTTCGCAGCTATCAATTAAGGCAATGGTTTCATGTTGATAGTCGTGAATTAACTCTTTTAATGAGCGGTCTGAAAGCCGTTCCAGATGCTCATAATATTTCGGCATAAGGGCTGATAGCCGGGCTATTTCGCTGTAGTAACGCGTAATTCGCATAGCCGATGGCAGGATTGTGCTGATCTCTTCCGTTAGGTTTTCTTGCGCAATTTTTTGATTATAACGACCGATATGGCCATTCAGTTCATGCAGATTGTTCATCATCGCCGTGAGTTTGCTGATCTCTGTAATATCTGCACTTATTGCTGCGCGAGCCATGTCGGAAGTAAGCACGCTAACTCGACAGAGTTCATTGCTCATGGCCTCTACGGCGAGAGAGGGTGAGGCTAAAATAGTTTTATCAAGATAGCGGGGGTGTCCAATACTTTCCTCTTGTGATCGGAACCGTTGACCCAAAAAGATTTCTAATTTGTCAGTTAGCGGCCACATGACGGCAACGCCTATTAAATTGAAAAGCGTATGAAATGCAGCTAGTAGTGTGACTAGGCTAAGGTTTTGAAGGTCGTTATTGATTAGCCCGGCTAAGAGAACGAGAAGAGCGACACCAATAATACCCGTAATAAGGTTGAAAATAACATGGGCGGCTGCGATGCGTTTCGCATTAGAAGTAGCGCCAATAACGGCTAGCATGGCAGTCGATGTTGTTCCTAGATTTGCGCCAATCACCAGAGCGCCAGCAGAGGCTAGAGGAATTGAACCTGCAGCCGTTAGAGAGAGGGTGATCGCCATGGCAGCAGAAGAGGACTGCATTAAGAAGGTTAATATAAAACCGGCCGCGACAAAAAGTATTAGTCCAGTTGGGGAATGAGAGATTTGATTAAGCGGAAGTTGGCTATCGAGTCCATCGAAAGCATTTTTAAGATAATCTAAACCAATAAAAAATAGACCAAACCCTGCTAAAGCCATACCTAGGTGGCTTATTCTACGGTCGTTCCCCGTTAATTTTAGTAGCATCCCAATCGCTACTAGAGGCAAGGCAAACGCGCTGATCTTTATTTTAAAACCAATCATAGCGACCAGCCAGCCGGTCATGGTAGTGCCAATATTACAGCCATAAATGACGGTGATGGATTGGCGTAATTTGAGTAGGCCTGCATTAACAAAGCCTATGGTTGCGACGGTGACGGCGCTAGATGATTGCACGATCGCGGTAATCAGTATTCCCGAGGTTAGCCCTCTTATAGGAGATTCCGTCGCCGCTTGTAGTGCCTTTTTAAGGCCTTGGCCTGCTGCTTGTTGCATACCGTTGGTCATTAGATGCATGCCAAGAAGGAATAAGCCTATTCCGCCTGCTAAGTCACCGATAAGTCCAAGTTCCATAATATTCTTAACTCTGATTGCGCATCGTTAAATGTTAATCGATTAGTCACAAGAAGCAATGAGCTGGCAGGCCTTTCTTACATTTATTCAACCGGGTAACTTACTTTGGCGTACGGGCAATGACGATCGCATCCACTTGATAAGCACCGGCAGATAATAGAGCTCGGCTTGCGGCTTCTAAAGTTGCTCCCGTTGTCATGACATCGTCGATTAAAACGATATGTTTATCGGGTATCGCGTTACAACAAAAAGCCTCGAGTTGATTTTTTAGGCGTGCTTTCCGGCTTAAGCCCATTTGTTTGCTGGTGGGTCTTCGCTTTCTTAAGGAGGTGTTATCTATTGGCAGGTTGGTCAGTTTGCTCAGTTCTGTGGCAAGTAGTTCTGCTTGATTGAAACCGCGTTGAAGTAAATTTCTTTGGAGCATTGGGATAGGGATTAAACAATCAATGGATGATGCTAATGACAGTTTTAATGTAAGTAGTTGTGCTAAGTGACCAATGAATTGTGTTTTTTGATTGTATTTGATTTTGGTGACCAACTGGTCGATTGGAAATTGATAAAGAAAAAGGGCGTCTACTTTCGTAAAGCTTGGTCGTAGCTTAAGGCATTGGCCGCAGATAAGTTGGTTGTTGCTGTTAAGTGGAAACGCACAGATACTGCAACTATTGAGTAACCAGGGTAGGTCATCTTGGCATGATAGGCAGGCCCCTGAAGGGTGGTCGGTGGCTTGATAGCAGAAAATGCACTGATCAATTATTGATCTAAGGTCTACTTTTGATGATATCATAGGTTGACAGTTCCTTCTGTCAGGATAAAATTGCGTTATTAGACAGGATAGCCTGTAGAACAACGAAGCATCATGCTTCATGAGCGTTATTTTCCGAGGGATACTTCCAAGATGCAACAGCTAGGTGCAATTCGTCATGATTGGACGGCCGCAGAGGTAAAAGAACTGTTTGAACTGCCTTTTAATGATCTTATGTTTAAGGCGCATACAGTGCACCGGCAGAACTTTGATCCTAATGAGGTGCAGGTGAGTACTTTATTGTCTATTAAGACAGGGGCTTGCCCAGAGGATTGTAAGTATTGTCCACAAAGCGGGCATTATAATACAGGGCTTGAGAAAGAGCGCTTAATGCAGGTTGAGCAGGTTATTGAAAAGGCTAAAAAAGCTAAAGAAACCGGCTCTACTCGCTTTTGTATGGGCGCTGCGTGGAAGCATCCTGCTGATAAGGATATGCCATACGTTATCGATATGGTTAAACAGGTTAAAGAGCTAGGTCTTGAGACTTGTATGACATTAGGCATGCTTGATGAGGGTAAGGCGGGCCAATTAGCTGATGCCGGGCTGGATTACTATAACCATAACTTAGATACGTCCCCTGAGTTTTACGACAAAATTATCACTACTCGTAGTTATCAAGATCGATTAGACACATTACAGAACGTACGCGATTCGGGTATGAAAATCTGCAGTGGTGGTATTTTGGGAATGGGTGAGACTGCTACGGATCGATATGGATTGCTGATGCAGCTTGCTAATATGCCAGTCCAACCGGAAAGTGTACCTATCAATATGTTGGTTAAAGTGGCAGGTACGCCGTTAGAAAATGTAGAAGATCTTGATCATCTAGATTTTATACGCACTATTGCTGTTGCTAGGATAATGATGCCTGCGTCTCATGTGCGCTTATCGGCGGGTCGTGAGCAGATGAGTGATGAAACGCAAGCGATGACATTTTTTGCCGGTGCCAACTCCATTTTCTATGGAGAGTGCTTATTAACGACACCAAACCCTGAGACTCATCGAGATGTTCAGCTTTTCCATAAATTAGGTATCAATATGGAACAGCGGATATCGGATGCTGATGAGACCCAAGAAGCGGCTATTATTAAAGATTTGCAAAAGCAGCAAGATAGCCAGCATTTCTACGAAGCTTAATTCGTTTTTGTCATTGCGGGGTGTGCTACCACCCCCAATCCTCTCTGTTCGGAATCAGTTATGTCATTTGATGACTTATCCAAAGAACTCAAACTGCGAAAAGAGCAGTCGCTCTATCGACAGCGTCGGACGTTACAAACTCCACAGCAGCCGTTGGTTCAAGTGGATGGGCGTGAATATTTGGCGTTTTGCTCGAATGATTATTTGGGATTGGCAAACCACCCTGACGTCATTAAAAGCTTTCAAGATGCGGCTAATCTCTATGGTGTAGGAGGCGGTGCTTCGCATCTTGTTAATGGCCATAGTCAAGCGCATCACGAATTAGAAGAGGCTTTGGCTGATTTTACTGGGCGCCCAAGAGCATTATTATTTTCCACGGGTTATATGGCAAATATTGGTGCCGTTAATGCGTTGTTGAATAAGCAAGATGCTATTTTCCAAGACCGTTTAAATCATGCCTCGCTATTGGATGCAGGCTTGCTAAGCGGGGCACGTTTTCAGCGTTATTTACACAACGATGCTGATAGCCTTGCTAAGAAGTTAGAAAAGTCTGATGCAAGAAGAAAGCTCGTCGTCACTGATGGCGTGTTTAGTATGGATGGTGATTTGGCGGATCTGCCAGCGTTATCGGATGTCTGTAAAAAGGAAAGTGCGTGGCTGATGGTTGATGATGCGCACGGTTTTGGTTGCTTAGGCGAACAAGGAGGGGGTTGTGCTGAATATTACGCGATGCCAAACCAGGATTTGCAGGTGCTGGTCGGCACACTAGGTAAAGGGTTTGGAACAGCCGGTGCCTTTGTTGCAGGTTCAGAAGCGCTAATTGAAACCCTGGTTCAGCATGCTCGAACGTACATATACACAACGAGTATGCCGCCAGCTGTCGCGGCAGCCACGCTAACAAGTTTGCGGATATTGCGTGAGGACACTTGGCGTCGCGAACATCTTAATAAGCTAATTAAACAGTTTAGGAAGGGGTGTGAGGCGTTAGGCTTGGCGCTAATGGATTCTCCGACCCCGATTCAGCCAATCGTTATTGGTGAATCAGAGAAAGCGATGAAAATTAGTCAATCATTAGAAAATGATGGGATTTTTATCAGCGCAATTCGTCCGCCTACTGTTCCGCAAGGGAGTGCTCGTCTGCGTGTTACCTTGAGTGCATCCCATAGCGAAGCCCAAGTGGATCGATTGCTTAGATCGCTTGAAAAGGTGGTGCTATGAGCCTTTATGTTTGTCGACGTGAAAATAAGGGCCAGCCAGAACTTGTACTATTACATGGTTGGGGGATGGGAAGTGATGTTTGGGAGGAATTCGCCCAAGCGTTATCGCCATTTTTTTCATTAACGCTAATTGATCTGCCAGGGCTGGGCCGCTCATCTCAATACCCAGAGCCTTATTCGGCTGAGTCCGTGATTGATATGCTGGCTGACGTTGCTCCTGAGAAAGCGATATGGCTGGGTTGGTCCATGGGAGGGCAGGTATCAATAGAGTATGCCGCTAAGTACCCTGCTAGAGTCAATGCGCTTATCACAGTGGCTTCCAACCCTTGTTTTGTTCAACGGGATGACTGGCCGTGTGCGATGGATGAAAGCACGCATCAGAAGTTTGAGCAGGCGTTAGAGGCTAATCAAGCAAAAACATTACAACGTTTTATTATGTTGCAGACGCAAGGGGCTTCAGAAGGTCGCGAAACGTTAAAAATGTTGAAACGTATCATTAAAGATGTGGAGCCTGCTGCTGCCAAGGAGAGTTTGGTTTTGCTTCGCGATGATGTGCGAGACAAACTGTCTGTTTTAAGTATGCCCGTTTTGCAGTTATTTGGTGAAAAAGATCTTTTAGTGCCGGTGGAGGCTTCGACAGCTTGCGAGCAATTGGTGGGTACGAAGGTAAAAGTTTATCCAGGTGCTGGTCATCTACCCTTTTGCTCTCACGGTGATGATGTGTTGGCTGATATTCGTGAATTTCTGCAAGGATCAGTGACGAAGTGACAATGTTGATTGATAAGCAGAAAGTGGCTAATTCATTTAGTCGCGCAGCAGGTACCTACGATAGCGTAGCTGAGTTACAAAGAGATATAGGCAATAAATTAATTGATTTTCTACCTAAGTCTGTCCCACAGAGAGTGTTGGATCTAGGATGTGGTACCGGTTATTTTTCATCAAAACTTAATTCTACCTACCCTGGCGCGTCATTGCTTAATCTTGATTTGGCTCTGGGGATGTTGCGTTTTGCTCGCGAGCATCGCTCCGTGGAGCAAGCTCATTGGCTTTGTGGTGATGCTGAAGCGTTGCCATTAGTCAATGACAGTATTGATGTTATTTTTTCTAGCTTAGCTATTCAGTGGTGTGAAGACCTTCCTGCTCTTTTTAATGAAATACTAAGAGTGTTATCACCGGGTGGTTACTTTGTTTTTGCAACCTTAGGTCCTGACACCTTAAAAGAGTTGCGCCAAGCGTGGCAGCAGGCGGACTCGTTTACTCATGTGAATAGGTTTTTATCTTTAGAGCAACATCTATCAGCTTTGCCAGAGTCTCTAGTGGTAGAAGAGATTCAAGAGGAGGAGCGGGTTTTACGTTATCGACAGTTAAAAGAATTGACCGATGAGTTAAAGCGATTAGGTGCGCATAATATGAATGCGGGTCAGCAGACCGGTTTAACAGGCCGCGAGCGAGTAAAGCGCTTTAAAGCTGCTTATGAACAGCAGCGTTTAGTTGATGGCGCTATCCCGGCAACCTATCAAGTTTTTTATGCTGTATTGCATAAGCCCCTAGAGGAGTAGTTAATGGCTAAGCGAAGTTTTTTTGTAGCGGGTACTGATACTGATGCAGGTAAAACAATTGCTGCCGCTGGATTGTTGGCCGCAGCGAATAGTAAGGGGCTCTCTTCCATGGGCTTAAAGCCTATTGCTGCCGGTTGTGAGCGTACAGAAGATGGACTGAGGAATTCTGATGCCCTTATGCTACAAAAAGCAGCGTCCATTGAGCTTCCTTATGAGCAAGTGAACCCTATCGCTTTTGAGCCGGCAATAGCGCCACATATTGCGGCACAGCAAGAGCAGCGGACGCTAAGTGCGGATCGAATCTCTGCTATGTGTCGTGGGACTTTGATGAAACCTGCTGATTTTGCAATTATTGAAGGGGCGGGTGGTTGGCGAGTGCCGCTAAGTCATCGAGAGACAATGGCGCATATCCCAAAGCAGCTTAATATACCGGTCATTCTGGTCGTCGGTGTTAAGTTAGGCTGTATCAATCATGCACTGTTAACGGCGGAAAGCATCGCTAGAGATGGCCTGCATTTAGCGGGCTGGATTGCCAATTCAGTGGATTCGGATATGGCGTGTTTTGAACAAAATGTAGCGACTATTGCATCGATGTTGCGAGCACCTTTGATCGCGACAATCCCATTTTTGGATGATCCCTCGCCAGAAAATGTTGCTTCGTTTATTGATATAGATTCATTGCTAGATTAAATGTATGGTTAAAAAATGAACATTTCCGCAGTATGATCTATAATTATGGTTGCGATAGCTGTATCTGAAAAAAATGAGGTATCAGCATGAATGTTACTAATGCGTTGCAATCAGGTTTTATTGGTATCAACCGTGGTTTAGATAATGCGCCTAGGGCGGCCAGTGATGTGACTGGCTCGGGCAAGCCTGAAGATGTCGAACAAGCGACGGGTCGCCTCCAGAATGAGAGCGTTGTCGAATCGGCTGCTGGGAAAGATGTAGAAGCAGCGGCGACCAAAGTGGTCGGACAAGTTGAAGAGTTAGGCCAGCCAGGGTCTATTATAAATATCCGTGTTTAAGCGTGATTCATGGAAAGAATCAGAAATGAAAATAAAGTGCGTGTAGCTTTATATGTTAATAAAGGAGAGGAGGGCTGTTAATGCAGATCGTCAGCTCTAATAACTCTCAGGCCTTAAATTCCAAGCCTGCATCGCCTGAGTTTCGTTCTCAAGAAGCTCAAAAGGTGCTATCGTCTGTTGCAAACCCAACCTCCCAGCAAGAACTTCAATCTAGTAGTGCTTTATTAAATCGAGATCGCGTAACGCTCTCTTCTGAAGCGGCTGCGTTGTCGCGTCAGTTTGGGGTGGCGAGTAGCCGCTTGGAAACTGAAGATGGAGAGTTGGTTGGCCTTGATTCGACTAATCCTGCCCTAACTAAAGCTTCTGTTAATGCTTCCAGTGAAGAGGAAATAGTAAAACAGGAGCAGGAAATTAGCCGTGAATTAGCAGAGAGGGATCGGGAGGTTCGCGCCCACGAACAAACTCATGCTTCGATTGGAGGACAGTATGCATCTGCACCTAGCTATACATATGAGCGAGGACCGGATGGGAGAATGTATGCCGTGTCGGGAGAGGTGAAGATAGATACGTCACCTATACCTAATGATCCACAGGCTACATTAGAAAAAGCCGAAATAATTCAGCGTGCCGCGCTAAGTGTTGCAGAACCCTCTTCTGCAGATAGAGCGGCCGCCGCCGATGCCCGTGCCATGGCGGTAGAAGCACGCGCTGAAATGCTTCAGCAGGAAAATGAGGTGAGTGCTGAACGGGCGAATGCTGATGAGCAGGATGAAGAAGAGTCTAAAGATAAACCTACCGCTGGCGAACGGTTACAAGAGCTAAGGGATGAAAAGGCGGCACGCTCTGAAGGCGCAGCTGAAGCGCTAAATGACTTTAACAACCGTTTGAATGAGATTAATAAACAGCTGGCTGAGATTAACAAAAAATTAGTGGATGCCGGTGTTTTTCAAAAGCTATTTCCGGAAGGATCACTTCTAGATAGACAAGCCTAAAGTTCTTTTTGGCTCTGTGTAAGTTTCTATTCGTTGAGTAAATGATTTAGCACTACTTTGCTAAATGCTTCTGGTTTTTCCGCGTGTGGCCAATGCCCAGCATCTTTAATAATGGTGTACTTAGCTTTTGGGAAAAGTGTGATGACGGCATCTCTATACGCGGGAATCATATAGTCTGAGTTACCACCTTTGATAAACAGTGTTGTCGATTGGTAAGGCGTACCATGGGGTGCGGCGCTGATGTCAGTGTATTTTGCATAAAGCGTTTCTAAGTTCATTCGCCAAGCAAATGTTTTTTCTTCAGTACGGTAAAGGTTTTTTAATAGGAATGCGCGAACGCTAAGCTCCGGTATGAACTGAGAGAGTTGCTTGTCTGCATCGCTTCTGGATTTGAGTGAGACTAAATCAACGGCATGAAGCCCTTTAAATACTGCTTCATGATGGGCGCTATAGGTAACCGGTGCGATATCTACAACGATCAGCTTGTCGATTACACTGGGGTTGTTTAATGCCAGTTGCATCGCCGCTTTGCCGCCCATTGAATGACCTAGTATATGGGCTTTAGCGATGTCTAAATCTTGTATTAATTGATGAATGTCAGCTGCCATTAGCTGATAATTCATCTCGTTGGAGTGTTCTGAACGTCCGTGATTGCGCAGGTCTACCGCGATAACCTGAAAATGTTTGGCAAGCGCTTTGATTTGGCTGCCCCAGTTCTCCAGTGTGCCAAAAAGGCCGTGAAGAATGATCAGTGGTTGGCCTTCGCCGTGGATTTGGTAGTTCAGATGCATTGTTGGATATGCCTAGTTGTCGATAGAAGAGTAGCTCAATGAGCTACCCGTGTCTGAAATTAAAGAATTTCTAACAGTTCTACATCAAATACTAATGCTGAATAAGGAGGAATGCCGCCAGGAGATCCCTGCTCGCCGTATGCTAAGTTGTAAGGGATGTATAGTTTCCACTTAGCGCCTTTGTTCATTAGTTGAAGTGCTTCAGTCCAGCCTGCAATAACGCCGCCTACAGGGAACTCAGCAGGTTGTCCGCGATCGTAAGAGCTATCGAATACTTTGCCATCGATAAATGTGCCGTGGTAATGCGTACGAACTTTAGATTCGCGTGTTGGTTTCTCGCTACCTTCTTCACCCGCTTCAATAACTTCGTACTGTAAGCCTGATTCTAAAACGGTAACGCCGTCACGTTTTGCGTTGTCTGCTAAGAATGCTTCGCCTACTGCAGAAGCTTTTTTCGCTTCTTCTTCTTGCTGGGCACGCATGCGTTCATTTAGAACGTTAAAAGCTTCTTGGATTTCGTTTACTTCTACACGAAGACCTTCGCCGTTGAATGCATCGGCAATACCTGCAGAGATTGCACTCAGGTCCATGCCGTCAAATGGCTGTTGTGCTAGTTGATCACCCATTTGGCGACCGATACCGTAGCTTGCTTTTTGTTCTAGTGTTTCTAGTTGTACGTCAGACATGAATTAGAGTCCCACTGTGTCATAAAAAAACGAGCCTGCTAGGCTCGCCCTAAGAAATTATTGATTCAAAAATAATATGGGGTCGACCCTAGTATTATTCAAGCTTACGCTCCAGTGAAGGTGCGGGCCTGTGACTCGACCCGTTTTGCCAATAGCCCCTAATGAGTCGCCAGTATTAACGCGGTCACCAATTTGCACATCGATTTTGCTCATATGGCAGTACATCGTTGTAAGGCCGAAACCATGGTCAACAATGACTGTTTTGCCATTGAAAAAGTAGTCGCCAGTATCAACGACTACACCCGTCGCAGGGGCTGTTATTGGGGCTCCGTGTGGTGCTGCAATGTCTAGTCCGCTATGGGGATTTCTAGGCTGTTTGTTGAAAAAACGTTTTAGGCCAAAAGGGCTGCTATAAGGACCTTTTGCCGGTAATGAAAATTGAACGGCAGGTTGGTCTGGGGTGCTCCAGCTCTTATAAGCAGCGACCATTTTTGTTTTTTCTGTTCGCCAGCGTTTTATGTCTTCAGGATCGGGTTCAACGTGGCGTTTGTTTTTGATCGTTAGGTATTGTGCTTTGTAGGCTTTATCCTTTACGTCAAAATAAAATGATGTGGTATCCGCTTTAAGGTGTTGTTTCTTGTCAGCTTTGGCGCTGAGCGGGATGCCTGCGATTGCAATCCATCTGCTTTTGTCGCTGTACTGAGTCCCTTTGCTGGGGATAACCATGACTCGGTTGCCTTTATACCAGGTAGAAGGGGCTATTGAGCTATTAAGGCCTGTTAAAGGAATAATGGCGATTCCACCGGGTACGCGGCTTTCCTTGGGTAAGTGCTGTGCGTAGGTAAAAGTGCTAGCAAGTAAAAAGCTTAATATTACGACTAAATGTTTTATCTTCATTCTGTTATCACTTCGTCTACGCGGCACCGTAGTCGTCCTTTGTGTAATTGGGTCTCGATTAGATTGCCCGGTTTTTGTGTTGATGCGTCAAGTATTATTGTGTTTTGGGCATCTTTGGCGATGGCATAGCCCCTCTCCAGTGTTGCGAGGGGGCTAACGGTATTTAGCTGAGCGGCTAAAGCACTCAACTTTAAATTTTGTTGCTGTAGTTGGCTGCGGCTGATTTGTATCAATCGAAGTTTAAGTGATTCAATAAATTCTCTTTTGCGCACTAACGATTGCTGCGGGGATTGGGCGGTAAGTCTGTGGCGCGAATGCTGCAATCTGTTTTTTCTAGACTCAATCAGGGAGAGGATTGCGCTTTTAAAACGTAATTCGAGATGATCTAAGCGCTGAGATTGTTCTTTGAGCTGTTGATCTGGGTGTTTGAGTCTAGCGTTCAGGTAAGAGACGTTTTGTTTAGATGATGCGATTCTATGTTGAAATTGGCGCACTAAGCGCTGCTTTAATTGGGATAGCTTTGAAATAAACTGCTGCTGATCAGGGCTCAGCATCTCTGCTGCTGCAGAAGGCGTCGGTGCACGAGTATCAGCGATAAAATCACTAATGACGATGTCTACTTCATGGCCAACGGCGCTCACGATAGGGATGTCACAATCAAAAACGGCTCTCGCAACAGGTTCAGTATTAAATGCCCATAGGTCTTCTAATGAGCCGCCACCGCGGCCGAGAATGATTACATCACATTCGTTATGAATTTCAGCTAGCAAAATGGCTTTACATATTTGAGCTGGCGCTTCATCGCCTTGCACAGCGGTAGGGTAAATAGTGACAGGTAAGCCGGGGAAGCGACGTTTTAGTACGGTAAGGATGTCGTGTACCGCTGCACCTGTAGCTGAAGTTATTATGCCTATATGAGATGGGTGGGCAGGCAGCGTTTTTTTGTGCTGGGGTTCGAATAACCCTTCGCTTTTTAGCTTTGCTTTTAACTCGTCGAAAGCTATTTGAAGCGAACCATTACCACTTGATTCCATCGAATCGCAGATCAGCTGATAATCACCGCGGCCTTCGTACAAGCTAACTTTAGCTCTAACAATGACTTTGTCGCCTTGTTGGGGAGGCGGGATGAATTGATTGCGATTTTTGAACATCGCGCAACGTACTTGGGCTTTGTTGTCCTTGAGTGTGAAGTACCAATGCCCTGAGCTGGGCTTTACAAAATTAGAGATTTCGCCTTCAACTTGAATCGTCAGGAAGGAGCGTTCAAGCAGAGTGCGTGCTTGGCGGTTGAGTTCCGAAACGCTGATGGCGTGAGCGCCACGTGCGTTAGAATGGTTTTTGTCATTAAGCATGCCCTAATAGTAAACGAAGTTGTTTGTTCTGGCAGCTGTGATTGCTGTTTTTGTCACCGCTTCTGGGTAGTTTTGAGAGCTTATTGATAAAAATAATTATATTCGGTCTATATTTGTTCTGTTGGACTTTTCTAAACAATGAAAAGAGAAGTTTTCGATTGAGACAAAAGGCTAATTTCTGTATAATTTCGCGTTTAAATTTATTTACTACACAGGCTGGCAAATAATGTTGCGAATTGCTGAGGAAGCACTCACTTTTGACGATGTGTTGCTTGTTCCAGGGTACTCTGAAGTACTACCGAAAGACGTTTCTTTGAAAACGCGTTTAACAAAGGAAATTGAACTTAACATTCCTTTGGTTTCTGCAGCTATGGATACAGTGACTGAATCTGGTCTAGCTATCGCAATGGCGCAAGAAGGTGGTATTGGTATTATCCATAAGAACCTGACGATTGAGCAACAGGCTGCAGAAGTGCTGCGTGTTAAAAAATATGAAGCGGGCGTGGTGAGTGATCCTGTCACTTGCCGTTCTGATATGACGGTTGGTGAATTGCGCCAGCTGTCTGAATCAGTAGGCTTTTCAGGTTTTCCCGTTGTTGATGATGGCGATCTAGTAGGTATCGTTACTGACCGTGATTTCCGTTTTGAATTAAAACTGGATGCGTTGGTTGCTTCAATCATGACACCTAAAGATCGTTTAGTAACGGTTGAAGAGGGTGCTGATCCTGATGAAGTTAGAAATTTACTGCGGAAGCATCGTATTGAGAAAATTCTTGTTGTAGATAGTGCCTTCACTCTACGTGGAATGATGACTGTTAAAGACATGAATAAGGCTCAATCTCACCCGAATGCAGCAAAAGATGCAAAAGGGCGTTTGATCGTAGGTGCCGCAGTAGGTACAGGTCCTGAAACACCAGATCGTGTCACTGCTCTGGTTGCAGCGGGTGTTGATGTCATTATCGTTGATACTGCTCATGGACACTCTAAAGGTGTTATTGATCGAGTGGCTTGGGTTAAGGAAACGTTCCCTCAAGTGCAGGTTATTGGTGGCAACATTGCGACTGCTGAAGCGGCCATTGCATTAGCAGATGCGGGTGCGGATGGTGTGAAGGTTGGTATCGGTCCAGGTTCTATTTGTACAACACGTATTGTCGCGGGTGTAGGTGTTCCTCAGATCAGTGCGGTTGCGAATGTTGCTGCAGCGATGGCTGAACGTGGCGTTCCGGTTGTGGCAGATGGTGGTGTACGCTTCTCCGGCGATTTGGCGAAAGCGATTGTTGCTGGTGCTTCTGCCATTATGGTGGGCTCGATGCTTGCGGGTACTGATGAAGCGCCTGGCGAAGTTGAACTGTTCCAAGGCCGTGCGTTTAAATCTTATCGTGGCATGGGATCCCTTGGGGCAATGGGGCAGTCTACGGGCTCTTCCGATCGCTATTTTCAGGATGCCTCTAAAGGTGTAGAGAAATTAGTGCCAGAAGGAATTGAGGGTCGAGTGCCTTGTAAAGGCCCTATGGGTGGCGTTGTTCATCAACTGGTAGGTGGCCTGCGAGCATCTATGGGCTATACCGGCAGTGCTGATATCGCTACTATGCGTACAGTGCCACAGTTTGTTCGTATCACGAATGCAGGTATGAATGAAAGCCATGTGCACGATGTGAGCATTACGAAAGAAGCTCCAAACTATCGTGTAAGCTAATTTTATAAACTCTAAAAAATGGGGTGGTTCCTAGTTACCACCCCATTTTTTTTTTGCAGAAACATTAACTCTGTAAAGCATAGAGATAAAACGTTATGACCAAAGATATTCATGCTCAACGAATTCTGATTCTAGATTTTGGCTCTCAGTACACGCAGTTAATTGCACGACGTGTTCGTGAGATCGGCGTTTACTGCGAAATTCGCGCTTGGGATATGGCTGAGGAAGAGATCCGAGAGTTTGCGCCTAAGGGGGTGATTCTTGCGGGTGGTCCTGAGTCTGTGACGGAGGGCGATTCTCCTCGTGCTCCTGGCGTGGTATTTGATCTAGGTGTTCCTGTTCTTGGTATCTGTTATGGCATGCAAACCATGGCAGAGCAACTTGGGGGTAAGGTATCTACATCAGATAAGCGTGAGTTTGGTTATGCGCAAGTACGCCTGGAAGATAGTCCTAGTCGTTTGTTGGAAGGTATAGAAGATCATTTGGCTAATAATGGTTCATTGTTGCTAGATGTTTGGATGAGTCATGGTGATAAAGTTACCGGGCTTCCTGATGGTTTCTCTGTTATCGCATCAACTGAATCTGCGCCTATTGCAGCAATGTGCCATCCTCATAAAAACTTCTATGGTGTGCAGTTCCACCCTGAGGTTACTCATACTAAACAAGGCGGTCGTATCCTTGAGCGTTTTGTGGTTGATATCTGTGGTACAGAGGCGCTATGGAATTCTGCAAATATCATTGCAGATCAGATTGAAAAAGTGCGTGCTCAGGTTGGTGATCAAAAAGTACTGTTAGGTTTGTCTGGCGGTGTAGATTCATCTGTTGTTGCGGCGCTTTTGCATAAAGCGATCGGCGATCAGTTGACATGTGTCTTTGTTGATAATGGCTTGCTGCGTAAGCAGGAAGGCGATCAAGTGATGGACATGTTTGCTAAGAATATGGGCGTCCGAGTCATCCGTGCGGATGCTGAAGAGATGTTTCTTAGTAGGCTTCTTGGTGAAAATGATCCTGAGAAAAAGCGTAAGATTATCGGTAATACTTTTATTGAAGTATTTGATGATGAAGCGACTAAGCTGCAGGATGTTAACTTTTTAGCGCAGGGTACTATCTATCCTGATGTTATTGAGTCCGCGGCTGCTAAAACGGGTAAGGCGCATGTCATCAAGTCCCATCATAATGTGGGTGGCTTGCCCGAAGATATGCAGTTTGATCTTGTTGAGCCTCTGCGTGAGCTGTTCAAGGATGAAGTGCGTAAGCTAGGTCTAGAGCTTGGGTTACCATATGATATGGTTTACCGTCATCCATTCCCAGGGCCAGGTTTGGGCGTGCGTATTCTTGGGGAAGTAAAGAAAGAGTATGCAGATATTCTGCGTGAAGCAGATGCTATCTTTATCGAAGAGCTTCATAAGGCTGATTGGTACCATAAGACAAGTCAGGCTTTTGCTGTGTTTTTGCCAGTAAAATCGGTAGGTGTTGTTGGTGATGGTCGCCGTTATGAATACGTTATTGCTATACGTGCTGTTGAGACGATAGATTTTATGACTGCTCGTTGGGCGCATTTGCCATACGAGTTGCTTGAGACCGTATCTAGTCGAATCATTAATGAGATTCCTAAGGTTTCTCGTGTGACTTATGATGTGAGTTCTAAGCCGCCAGCAACGATTGAGTGGGAATAGTTTTCTCAGAATTGACGTTAAAAAGCCTGCATTGATGCGGGCTTTTTTGTGGAATGGTTGGCGCGTTAGCAGATAGTGAGGGTGAAATGGAGCAGCATGAACAAGATCAATTTTGGATGCGTAAGGCTTTGTTGTTGGCTGAGCGCGCTAATAGCGTAGATGAGGTGCCCGTTGGTGCAGTTGTTGTGCTCAATGGTGAGGTTATTGGTGAAGGGTGGAATCAACCCATTAGTGGTCACGACCCTACGGCGCATGCAGAGATAATTGCGTTAAGAGATGCAGCATCAAGGATAGGGAATTATCGATTAGT
>Ga0193962_1000088_pt1 | contig 40829 bp, 43 predicted proteins | sample FB_5_MG_FD_140335 | JGI IMG/M metagenome (GOLD analysis project Ga0193962, IMG submission 140335) | Microbial mat bacterial communities from the Broadkill River, Lewes, Delaware, United States - FB_5_MG | ecosystem: Environmental > Aquatic > Freshwater > River > Microbial mats | place: USA... | reverse complement strand
CTCTTGTTTTATCTCACGTCTTAACTCTTTTAAGTTTAGGGCATTTGACATCTCTTCTATATCTTCTTCTATATTATTCTTATCTAGCTTTTTCTTTAGTTCTTTTGACAATCGTTAGCCTTTAGTGTTGTCTAAAATATAATTTCATAGATTATCTAGTTTTTTATAATAAATAAATTAATTTATTATGTTATCTTTGTTTTTTTCAGAATTTATTTGATATTTTGGAAGAGTATTTATTCTTTAAGTTTTTGAACTTGTCTTCAAATATGAGTTTATATGCTAGTTTAAAGTTTTATAATTAAAGAAGAATGTTCTCTCCTCTTTTTAATATTTTATTTATGATAATTTTCTAATAAATACCACTTTTAAATAAGAACTTTCTCTAAATTCATCAATAACTTTAAAATCTTTTGGGAGAGAAAATGATTCTTCAATTTTATATTTTTTATGTGATTCTTTAAATGCTTTTGCAATAAAATCTCTAAATGTCACCATTCCAAAGTTTGCACAATTTGTTGAGGCAACTATGATTCCATCTTTATTTGTGATTTGTATAATCTCTTTTAAAAGTTTTACATAATCTTTTGCCACAGAAAAAGTTCTTTTTTTAGATCTTGCAAAACTAGGAGGATCAACTACCACCATATCAAATAAAAAATCTTTTTTAACTGCAAAATTAAAATAATCAAAAACATCTTGAACTATGATCTCTTGTTTTTCTATATCTATATTATTGATTACAAATTGTTCTTGTGTTTTTGCACGGCTTCTATTTGCTAAATCAACACTTGTTGTTTTTTTTGCACCTCCACGGGCTGCAAATACTGAAAATGCACCTGTATAAGAAAAAGTATTTAATACCGTTTTATCTTTTGCATATTTATCTCTTATTGTTTTTCTAACTTCTCTTTGGTCTAAAAATACTCCAACCATAGGGCCATCATCTAAATAGATTGCAAAGTTTTCATTATTTTCTTTAATTATCAGTGGTTCTGGTGCTTTTTCTCCAAAAACAAAATCATTATCGCTTTCTAAATATTGACCTTTTGTATCAAATCTTCTTTTTTGATAAATACCTTTATATGAAACTTCAGATTTAAGGGCTTCAATAATTTCATCTTTAAATTGATAAATTCCTAAGCTATACCAAGTTAGTAAATAAAAGCCATCAAAATAATCAATTGTAAGACCCCCTAAATTATCTCCTTCTCCATTTAAAACTCTAAAAGCTGTGGTTTCTTTATTTTTGTAAAAATCTTCTCTGTATTTTATAGCTTTATTTATTTTCTCTTTAAAAAATTCTAAATTTATTTTTTGTTTTTTTTCTTTTGTTAAGACCCAACCCATACCTTTGTTTTGTACTCCGTGATAAGCTTTTGCAATAAATCTTCTTTTTTCATCTAAAAGATTAAGAATAGTTCCTTCTTTTGAAACTTTTTCCCAAGAATTTAATGACTCTTTTGAAATTAATGGATATCCATCTTTAAATTCATCAATAAATCTATTTTTTATTATTACATCTAGTTCTTCGTACATATTTGATTTTGTCCTTAAGCTTTTTTAATTTTTTATTATACCAAAGCATTTAAAATATTGATAACAATCAATTCTAAAGAAAGAGTATTTATGTATAATTTCACAAAAAATATTAAGGAAAAACAATGAGTGAGACAATTACTACATTTTTAACAAAAGATCATAGAGCATGTGATGAAGAATTTGCTAAATTAGAAAACACAGTGGCAAGTGGAGATTGGAATGAAGTAGAAAAAGTATTTGCCTCTTTTTATAGTGATATGCAACATCATTTTGATATGGAAGAAAAAGTTATGTTCCCAAGTTTTGAAGCAAAAACAGGTATGCAAGGTGGTCCCACTCAAATGATGAGAATGGAACATGCTCAAATGCTACAAGTATTAGATCAAATGAAAAATGATGTAGAGAATAAGAATAAAGATCATTTTTTTGGTTTAAGTGAAACACTTATGATGCTTATGCAACAACATAATATGAAAGAAGAACAAATGCTTTATAGAATGGCTGACCAACATTTAAGTCAAGATTCTTCAAATGTAGTTTTACAAATGAAAGAATTAGAAAGAGTATAAGATGTTTAACCAAGGTCTATCCCTAGATCAAGCTCCCCCTATATCTGTTCCTTTTAGATTTTTTCTTACAGCACCAATTTTTGCAATAATAATTGGTGCTTTGATTATCTTAAATGATGCTAATTTAATAATGAATAGATACTCTGACATAACAATTGCGATTGTACATTTGTTTACTCTTGGTATTTTATCAATGATAATAGTAGGTGCAATGCAACAAATGATGCCAGTACTTGCAGGAGCTGTTATAAAAAAACCTATTTTATTTGCAAATATTGTTCATGCGAGCTTGAGTTTAGGTACTATACTTTTTGCATCATATTTTATATATAAGATAAAAATTTTATTAATTCTTGCAACGGTATTGCTAGCAATTGCCTTTTTGACTTTCTTTTTTGTAGCTATTAAACTTCTCTTTAAAGTACAGTTTTTAACTTCAACAGTAGTTGCTATGAGGATTTTCACAATCCTAGGACTTATAACTATACTTTTAGGGCTTCACTTAGCAGGTGCTCATATTGGCCAAAATATAGGACAAAATCATTACTCTTTTGTAGCAATACATATTATTTTTGGAATGTTTGGTTTTGCTACTTTACTTATTATGGGTGTTTCTTTTCAAGTTATTCCTATGTTTTATGTGGCAAAAGATTTTCCAAAATTTATACAAAATAAAATACCTTATCTTTTAGCTTTTTTACTTTTTGCTTACATGGCTTTTGAGTTTTTAGATATAGATATAACAATCTTGAAATTTCTTTTCTTATTTATAATTGGATTATTTGCTTATTTTGGAATACATAGTTTAAATAATAGAAAAAGACCAATTTTTGACGTAACTCTTTTATATTGGAAATTATCTTTATACTCTTTACTTATTTCACTTTTTATTTGGACTTTTGTAAAAAATGATATTTCATATTTATTAAGTATTATTTTTGCCTTAGGTTTCTTATATTCACTTTTACAAGGTATGGTTTATAAAATCATTCCTTTTTTATGTTGGTTTCATTTAACTTCAAAAGGCCATTTTACTGTTCCTACTATGAGAGAATTAATTATTGAAAGTAGTATTAGATTACAATTTTATATTTATGCTTCTTCTTTATTATTTTTCATTCTTGCTTCTTTTTTAAGTCCTATATTTTTATATTTAGGTGCAGGTTTATTTATAGTTTCAAATATTTTATTTTTTATAAATATTGTAATTGCAGTTAATAAATATAGAGAAATTGCAAAAACTGACCCAATGGATATGTCAAGTTTTAAAATGCCTTCATAATCATTTTTTAGTTATAATACGCCAAATTTAACCAAGTGGCGTATTATAAAAAGGATATTATAGATGGCAAATGACCAAATACTAAAAAACACAAATGCAAAAATTTTAGATGAATTTAATGCTTCAATTATGTTTGATAAAGAGCTTTATTCTCAAGATATAAGAGGTTCTATTGCACACTCTCAAATGTTGCAAGAACAAGGAATCCTAACAAAAGAAGAACAAGAGTCTATTGAGTCTGGATTATTACAAGTAAAAGAAGAAATAGAATCAGGGAAATTTGAGTTCTCATTGGCATATGAAGATATTCATATGGCTGTTGAAAATAGGCTTACAGAAATTGTTGGTGAACCTGGAAAAAGACTACATACTGCAAGAAGTAGAAATGACCAAGTTGTAACTGATTTTAGACTTTATGTGCAAGAAAAATCATTAAGTATTAAAGGTTTATTAAAAGAATTAATAGAAGCCTTTGTATCTGTTTCAGATAAGCATACAACTACATTAATCCCTGGAATGACTCATTTACAGCATGCTCAACCACTTAATTTTGGCTATCATTTACTAGCTTATGCAAATATGTTTAAAAGGGATTTTGAAAGATTTGAAAGTTCATACGAAAGAAACAATTATTCTCCTCTAGGAAGTGCAGCACTAGCAGGGACACCACATAATATAAATAGAGATAGTACAAGTTCAAAACTAGGCTTTAAAGCTCCAAGTGCACATGCTATGGATTCAGTTTCAGATAGAGATTTTGCATTAGAAATTTTATTTAATATATCAACATCAATGATGCATATCTCTAGAATTTCAGAAGAGTTAGTAATTTGGTCATCTTATGAGTTCCAATTTATTAGAATGAGCGATGAATATGCTACAACATCTTCAATTATGCCACAAAAGAAAAACCCTGATGTACCTGAACTTTTACGTGGGAAAACAGGTCGCGTTTACGGGAATTTAATTTCACTTTTTACAGTTATGAAAGGTTTACCTTTAGCTTATAATAAAGACACACAAGAAGATAAAGAGGGTGTTTTTGATTCAGTTAAAACTATAGAAATTTCATTAAAAATATTAACTCAAGTTATTAAAACAATGATAGTAAACACAGAAAAAATGGAAAATGCTTGTAAAATAGGACACTTAAGTGCTACAGATTTAGCAGATTATTTAGTTCAAAAGCAAAATATGCCATTTAGAACAGCTTATTATATTACAAAAGATGTAGTGGCTAAAGCCAATTCTCTTAATAAAGATATTTCTGAACTAAATCTTAGTGAAATTAGAGAATCTAATGAAGAAATTAAAGATATAAATGAAGAGATTATTATGTATCTTGATTTAAGAAATTCAATGAATGCAAGAATTTCATATGGCGGAACGTCAACTATACAAACAGTTGAACAAATAAAAGATTTTGAAGAGTGGTTAATAAATAATTAAAAAATCTTAACCTTCATTTGTTCCTTAAGCTAAAGCCTAAGGAACTTGAAGGAATATTCTTATGATAAAAATTGTTTTACTGTAGTATAAAGTGCTTTAATATCAGTTTTACCTATAAATCCATCAATACCTATTCTATTCATTTTATTTTTTACAGCATCTGTTGTCATAGATGAATTAACAATAACAGGAATATGAGCTAAACTACTACTAGTTTTAATATAAGAAGCAACTTGGAAGCCATCTGTTTCAGGCATTTCAATATCTGTAATAATAAGAGCAATATTATCACCACCTAATTCTTCTACTCTTTGTAAAAGTAGAGCTCCATTATTAAACATTTCAAAATTAATTTCTGCTTTGTGAAAGAACTTACTTAAAATTTCTCTAGCAACTCCTGAATCTTCAGCAGCAAGTACTATTTTATTTGTTTTAAATGGTTCTTCAATATATTTATTTAAAATATCTTCCCCATCTTCAACCCAGCCTAAATCTTTTAAAAGTTGTTCTGCGTTAAAAACTGTACATAATTCATCTTTATTATGAACTTTTACATAAGTTGTGTAAGTTATTTTTGAATTTGTTTCTTCTGAATGTCTTAATTCGTCAGTTGTTTTTTCAACAATATCCAACATATCTTTTATTAAAAAACCTACTTTTTTATGATTAAATTCACAGTAAATTATTAATTTATATTCTGATGTCTTCATAGTAGGAAGTCCTAACCATGCATCAAGATTAATTAATGTGATAGGTTCCCCTCTGATTGTCGCAATTCCAGCAATTACTGGTGTATTTGTAGGTGTATCATTAATTGTTACTTCTTCAGTTATAATAAATGCTTTAACTTTTGCAATATTGATTGCATAAATATTATTATGACCAGTATAAAATACAGCTAATTGTTGCACGTTTCTTAAATGACCTTGTGTCATTTGCTCAACACTATTAATACCACTCATGAATGCCCTTTTTTACTTAATTGTTTAAATTATATTGCTTTTTTTCTTATACTTAACTTTAAAAAATTATTTTATGTTTTCTTATTAAGTATTTTTTGAATAGTTACAGACGCAAGCATGAATCCAAATGATCCAGTAACTGCTTCGAAACTACCTTTTTCAAGGCACTTAGGCTCTTCACTTGAAAAAACAACCTTAAACTTTTTCTTGAAACCTAATTTTTTAAGTTCATATCTTATTTTTCTAATAAAAGGATCATTGTAAGTTTCCCATATTGATATATATTCGATTTTTGAAGGATCAATTCTTTTTGCACCTCCACTTGTTGAGATTACTTTTGAATAATATTTATTAATTAAATGTACTTTTGGCTTAATATCATCAATTGCATCTAAAATATAATCGTACGAAGAAAAATCAAATTCGTCAATCCATTGGGGTGTAATTTTTATATTTATAATTTCTACTTCAGGATATCTTTCTTTTAAAACTTCAACTTTTATTCTATCTATATTTCCATGACTTCCTAATTGTCTATTCATATTTGATTCTTCATAAGTATCAAAATCAACAATTGTAATATTTGTAATTCCTGTATTATAAAGTGAATCAAGAGCAAAGCCGCCAACTCCCCCAACTCCTAGTATAATCAATTTAGTATTTCTAAATTTTTGGAAGTTTTCATCCCCAAATAGTTTTATAATTCTGTCATATTTTTGCATTTATACTCTTTTATTAAAATTTCGGTATTATATCAAATTAAATGAATAAAAATAAAATTAATATATTAGGGAGGCTTTCTATGGATAAAGAGCCAATGACACGAGTAGGATATGAAAAAATTACAGGCGAATTAAATTTTTTAAAAAAAACAGAAAGACCTGAAACAGTAATTGCCTTAGAAGAAGCTAGACAATTAGGTGACTTAAAAGAAAATGCAGAATATCATGCTGCAAAAGAAAAGCTAGCCTTAATCGATGTTCATGTAGCAGAGCTAGGGGCTGTAATTAGTAAAGCTGTTATTATAGATCCTGAAACATTGCCTCATGATAAAGTTAGTTTTGGTTCAACAGTTGAACTAGTTAATTGTGATACGGATGAAGAGTTTATGTATTCAATTGTTGGCGGAGTTGAATCAAATGCAGAAAAAGGTCTTATTTCTTTTAATTCTCCTTTAGCTAAGCAACTTTTAGGAAAAGAAGAGGGTGATGAAATTATTGCAACACTTCCTGGTGGGCAAAAAACTTTTGAAATATTATCAGTAGGGTATAAGGAGCTAAAATTATAATGAATGTAGCAATAATTGGAGCTAGTGGTTATACAGGTTTAGAATTAATAAAAATACTTATAACTCATCCAAAATTTGATATTAAATATATAGCAAATTCAAGTGGGGAGCAAAATGTTCAAGAATTACATCCTTGTTTAAAAAATGTTATAAATATGGAAGTTTCAAAAGCTGATGCAAAAGAAGTAAAAAAAGTTGCAGATTTAGCATTTTTAGCACTTCCTCACAAAACATCAATGTCTTTTGCAAAAGAGTTATTAGACCTTGGTGTAAAAGTTGTTGATTTATCTGCTGATTATAGACTTGAACTAGATACTTATGAAGAACATTATTGTGCTCATGAAGATAAAGGACATATAAAAGATTCAGTATATGGTTTACCTGAATATTTTGCAGATGAGATTAAAAAATCTAATCTTGTTGCAAATCCAGGGTGTTATCCAACTGCATCACTTTTAGCTCTTTTACCTTTTATAGATTATATTCAAGAAGAAACGCAAATATTTATAGATGCAAAATCAGGAGTTAGTGGAGCTGGTAAAAAACTTAGTGAAGTAGCTCATTTTGTAAATTTAAATGAAAATACTCATGCTTATAATCCTTTTAAACATAGACATATGCCTGAAATTGAAGAAAAAATAAAAATTATAAAAGATAAAAAGTTTCAAATAAACTTTGTTCCTCATTTATTACCTGTAACTAGAGGAATGTTAGTATCAGTATATGCCACATTAAAAGATGAAATAAATGTTGATGAAATTTTAGATAAAGCATATGTAGATTCAGAATTTGTAAGAATCAGAAAAGCCCCTGTTGATTTAAAATCAGTAGCAGGAACAAACTTTTGTGATATTTATGTTGCAAGAAATGGTAAAGCCTTATTTATAAACTCTTCGATTGATAATCTTCTAAGAGGAGCTTCCTCTCAAGCTGTTGTAAATGCAAACTTAATGTGTGGTTTTGAAGAAAGCGAAGGAATACCAAAAATAGCCTATGTACCTTAATATCCAAAACAGAGCTATTTTTGTAGCGGATTCTCATTATAATGAAAAAAATCCTGAGTTTTTAATCTTTTTAAAGAAGTTAAAAAATAAAGAGATCACCACAACTCAGCTTTTTTTGATGGGGGATATGTTCGATTTTATCTCAGGAGAAAGCAAATATTTTATAAAAAGAAATCAAAAATTAATTGATATTATAAATGAGTTATCAAAGAGTATGGAAGTTATATACTTAGAGGGAAATCATGACTATAATATGCAAAATCTTTTTCCTTTAGTAAAAGTTTATCAAAGAGAAAATCAACCAATAATTGCTAAGTATAAAGAAAAAAGTATAAGCTTAGCCCATGGTGATATTTTTACTCCTTGGCATTATAATTTATATTGTAAAATTATTAGAAATCATTCTTTATTAGTTTTTTTAAACTTGCTTGATTTTAATAATTATATTTCCAAAAAAATATATTTTGGCTTATTAGGAAAGAATATTTGTTCTCAAATGAAAAACTTTAAAGAGTTCGCAATAAAAAGAACTAATAATTATAAAACTGATATAATTATAGAAGGACATTTTCACCAAGGGAAAAATTTAAAACAAAAGAATCAATTATATATAAATATTCCATCTTTATGTTGTGAGAAAAAATATATTATTTTAGAACAAGAGTTTAGGGGAGAAAGCTTATGAGTACATTAAATATTGTTATTTTAATAATATTAATTCTTGTTATTTTATTGCTAAGTATGTTAGTGATTAGTTTAAATAAAGAAAAAATAGTTAAAAAAGAAGAAGTAATTTTACCAGAAGAGATGCATATCCCTATGCCTAATGCTTATGGTCTTTCTTTACCTCCAAAAGTTGATAATATTAGTAAAATAGAACTTCTTCAAATAGTTAAAAAAATATTTAATCCATTTAAATATCTAGATTATAAAAATAAAAGCATTGCTGAACTTGATAAAAAAGAGTGGCACTCTTGGCAAATATCTATTCTTCTTTCAATGTATAAAAGAGATGAAGAATTTTTTATAACAGATCAAGAAGAGTATTTTCATTCGATTTTATTAAATGCAAATGAAAATGATATAAAAAGTTTAATGACTTCAATTATAAAAAAATATAAAAACTATGTGGAACCAAATAAAAGTAAAGATGAATTGTCAAAAAACTATATTTGGTCAAATAAAGATGCTTCTATAATCTTTTACTTTTTAGCAAATTATAAGAAATATAGCAGGTAATAGAAGAAAATTAAGAATAAGATTTAGGTATTGTTATTGTAAATTCTGCCCCAGAATAATTTTTATATTCATATTCATAATTTACATTATTAGCATGAATTGTCCCGTTCATTCCATCAACTATTAGATTATATGTCATATGAAGACCTAATCCTGTTCCTTGACTTTGGTGTTTTGTTGTAAAATATGGTTCAAATATTTTTGGTAAAATCTTTTCTTTTATTCCTAACGCATTATCTCTTATTTTTATAATTACTTTATCTTTTTTATCTATTGTAGATATAAATATCATTTTCTCATCTTCATTTTTTATATTTATTAAAGCATCTTTTGCATTTTTAAATATATTAATAAAGCATTGAGCTAATTCATTTTCATAGCCATCTATTGTTATATCTTCTTCCAAAGTTAATAATACTTTAATATTATTGTCTTTTATACTTCCTTCAACTAATTGAAGAAAACTATGTATGTTATCTTTTAAATTAAAAATAGTTTTTTCTCTATTCCCTTTTATAAAATTCCTAAAATCATCTATTGTTTTTGATAAATATTGTGCATTTTTATTTATTAAGTCACAAATATTATCAATATCAATATCTGCCAAATTATTATACTCTTTTTGCATTTTCATGCCTGTTGCAGCAGTTGATATAACAGATAAAGGTTGTCTCCACTGATGTGCTATATTTCCTATCATTTCACCTAAGGATGCCATTTTAGATTGTTCAAATAATAATTTCTCATTTTGTTTATTTTTTGTTAAATCATAGCCTACATTAATTATTTCCCCATTTGAAAGATAAATATGTGCCCACATAGTTGTTAATTTTTCACCTTTTTTATTTAAAGGATGCCAAACTCTAAATATCTTTTCTGCTTCATTTGTTATTGTATCTATAGCTTTTTTTTGCATTTCAACTTCTGGATAAAATAGCTCTAAAGAATTAGTTGATTTATTAATCTCTTCAATTGTCCAACCAAATACTTTTTCACACTCTTTATTCCATAGAACACATTTACCATTTTTATCAAATGAATCTATAAAAATAGGAGCAACTTCAAACAATGTTCTAAATATTTTTTCACTTCGTTCTATTTCTTGTATTTTTATATCTAAAGAATTATTTAAATGATTTATCTCAGTAGTATCGAAACTATAAACTAGTATTTTATTTGAATCTCTTGATCCTCTTAACTGTAAAGAATAATATCTATCCATAGCTGAAATAGTCAGGGTTTTTTCTTGATTATTATCAATCATATTGTATATTTCTTTTCTGTTAAATGAAGGTAATATATCTTTGATTTTTGCAATATGTGGCAAGTGTTCTTTCTTTGCTTGATTAGCTGAACAAATTTCTCCTTCTCTATTAAAAGCAAATATTGCTTGATTATTATATTTTGGAAAGTCTATTAAATTTGCTTGTTTTAAATTTAATTCATCTAATTTATTTTTTAATATTATATTTTCTTGTAAAATTAAATTATCACTATGTTCTACTTCATTTATTATAGGAGCATCTTCTTTTCTACACCATTCATTCCATCCTGCAAAATATATTCTTATATTTTTATAGCCTAATTTTCTAAGTGCGATGTAAGTATTTGCAATTCTAGCCCCTTTAAAACAGTATAATACAATATCATCATCTTCTTTTATAGCCTTTTTATCAAGTGCTAATTGTATATTTTCTAATGACCTTACACTTAGCATATCATTAGTTATAAACTCATACCACTCTATCCATATAGCATTAGGAATTCTTCCTTTTTTTGGTGCATAATTAATTCCATAAGGCGAAGAACTAATACCTATCCATTCATCTTTGTCTCTTACATCAAGGGTAATTATAGAACTATCTTTAATAATAACTTTCATCTCATTGTAATCAACAAAAAAATCCTCATTAATATTGACAATAAAGTCCTTTGGATTATTTTGTATAAAGGTAGTAGTAGTTTCAAAATTATTTTGGCACCAGGAATAGTACCCTCCATCTAGGACTTTTATCTTTTCTTCATTATGACCCAAGTATTTTAAAATAGCTAATCCTCTTGGAGACATTAATGTGAATTTATTTTCATAAAATACTACTGTATCATTTGAACCTACACCTGCTTTTGAAAAAGTATCTTTATAAAAATTAATAAAATCTTCTTTTTCTGTAGGTGTTGTAAGACCTTCTGGCAAGTATGTAAATATTTCAGGAATATTAATTGCATTAATGATATGTCCCTTAGAATATTCATCAATGCTTCTTACATCTATAATAATTGTTTCTTTTTCATTTATGATTTTATTTAATTTTTTCGAGCTAATCATAAAGTTTATATTGTCATGCATTGATTTTCCCTAATATTTTAAACATAATATTGTAATTAAACTTTCATAAAATTTTAATAGATAATATAATTTAGTATACAGTTATTTATGTTCATAAAATACTCAAAAAATTAACTAAAATATTTATTAAAGCATTTATATTAATCTGATATAATCTTTTTCATGGCAAAATTTAAAATAAAAAGTGAATACTCTCCAGCAGGAGACCAACCAACTGCAATTAAAGCAATTAGTGATTCTATATTAAATGGAAATAAATATACAACATTAGAAGGTGTTACCGGCTCTGGTAAGACTTATACTATGGCAAAAGTTATTGAAAAAACTCAAATGCCAACTCTTATTATGACTCATAATAAAACTCTTGCAGCGCAATTGTATTCTGAGTTTAGGCAGTTTTTCCCAAACAATCATGTCGAATATTTTATTTCATATTATGATTATTATCAACCTGAAGCTTATATTCCTAGAACTGATTTATTTATAGAAAAAGATTCTTCAATAAATAGTGAGCTTGAAAGATTAAGATTAAGTACAACAGCATCACTTTTATCTTTTGATGATGTTATTGTTATTGCTTCTGTGTCTGCTAATTATGGTTTAGGAAATCCTTCTGAATATAAAGCAATGGTTCAAAGAATAGAAGTTGGCTTTGAATATTCTCAAAGAGAACTTTTATTGAAACTTGTAGAAATGGGTTATAAAAGAAATGATAACTTTTTTGATAGAGCTGATTTTAGAGTAAATGGAGATGTAATAGATATTTTTCCTGCGTATTATGAGGATGAATTTATTAGAGTTGAATTTTTTGGTGATGAAGTTGAATCGATTACAAAACATGAATATCTAACAAATGAAAAACATAAAGAAGTAGATGAAGTTATTATTTATTCTGTTAATCCTTTTGTTGTTACAAGTGAAAATTTAGGGCGAGCTGTTAAACAAATAGAAGAAGAGCTTGATGATAGATTAAAATATTATGAAAAAGAAGATAGAAGAGTTGAATATCAAAGATTAAAACAAAGAGTTGAGTTTGATTTAGAGATGATAGAAGGAACAGGAATGTGTAAAGGAATTGAAAACTATGCACGACATTTAACTGGATTAAAACCTGGAGAGACTCCTTATTCTATGATGAATTATTTTGAACAAATAGGAAAAGATTTTTTACTTATTGTTGATGAGTCACATGTGTCTTTACCTCAGTTTAGAGGAATGCACGCAGCTGATAGATCTAGAAAAGAGGTTTTAGTTGATTATGGATTTAGACTTCCAAGTGCTTTGGATAATAGACCTTTAATGTTTGACGAATTTATAACAAAATCCCCACATTATCTTTTTGTAAGTGCAACACCTGCTCCTTTGGAAATAGAAAAAAGTGCAGTTGTAGCAAGGCAAGTTATACGGCCAACAGGACTTCTTGATCCTACTATTGAAATAGTAAATTCAGAATTTCAAGTTGAAAAATTACACGATGAAATAAAAAAGACTGTAGCAAAAAAAGAAAGAGTATTAGTTACAGTGCTTACTAAAAAAATGGCTGAAGAACTTACTTCTTATTATGCAGATTTAGGAATGAAAGTAAAATATATGCATAGTGATATTGATGCAATTCAAAGAAACCATATAATAAGGGAACTTAGGCTTGGCGTATTTGATGTTCTTGTTGGAATCAATCTTTTAAGGGAAGGTTTAGATATTCCAGAAACCTCACTTGTAGCTATATTAGATGCAGATAAAGAAGGTTTTTTAAGAAGTAAGACTTCCCTTGTCCAAACAATGGGAAGAGCTGCTAGAAATGAAAATGGAAGAGTAATCTTATATGCAAAACGAATCACTGATTCCATGCAATATGCTATTGATTTAACAAATAAAAGAAGAGCAATTCAAGAAGCTCATAATAAAGAATATGGAATTACTCCTACGTCTACAAAAAGAACTTTGGATGAAAGTTTAAAACTTGAAGAGTACGATGATTTAGCTTGGAAAAAAAATAAAATAGAAAAAATGCCAGCAAGTGAACGTAAAAAAATGTTAATAGAATTAAATCAACAAATGAAAAAAGCAGCAAAAGATTTACATTTTGAAGAAGCAATTAGACTTCGTGATGAGATTGAAAAATTAAAGAAATTATAAAAATAAAATGAAAAGGAAATAGAATTTGCCAAGATTAAAAAAAGCAAGCAAAGAAGATATAGAAATTATAAAAGAAGCTTTTCAAGAGAAGTATTCTGATGCTGTAACTGAACTAAATTATAAAAATGATTATGAATTACTTATTGCTATTATTTTAAGTGCACAATGTACGGATAAAAGAGTAAATATTATTACTCCTGCACTTTTTCTTAAATATCCTTCAGTTTTTGAACTAGCAGATGCTTCTTTGGATGAGGTAAAAGATTTATTAAAATCTTGTTCATTTTTTAATAATAAATCAAAAAATATTATAAAAATGGCACAAAGTGTAATTGCAAATTATGATGGGGAAATTCCTCATATTCAAAAGGAGCTTATGAAGCTTGCTGGTGTTGGAAATAAAACAGCAAATGTATTTATGATTGAATTTGAAGGTGCAAATTTAATGGCAGTTGATACTCATGTATTTAGGGTTTCTCATAGACTTGGGCTTTCATATGAAAAAACAGTTGAGAAAACAGAAGCGGAATTAGTGAAAAAACTAAAAGGTCATGATTTGCATATTTTCCACCAAGCGATGGTTTTATTTGGAAGATATACTTGCAAGGCTTTAAGTCCAGATTGTGATAATTGTTTATTCCCTCATGTCTGTAAAACTAAAAAAAGTTTTAAACCTGCGTAAAATTAATTTAAACTTAAAAAATTTTACAATCTTAGACTTTTCTGCTAAAATTGATTAATATACTTTTAAGGAGTAAAATATGACTGAGAGTTTAAAAGTAAAAAAAATAGTTTTAGCAAATTATTCTAGAAAAGATGAAATTAATATTGCTCATATTGAAAAACCATATGGCGAATTTAGTAATCCTGTTGTTAGAATAGATAGAATAGAAAGTGGTGAGAAAACTGGTATTATTGAGATACCATATGAAAATTTAGATGAAGTAATAGAAGCTTTATATAAAGCTGAACTTATTAGTGAAAGTATTCCTCGTAATGATATTCATGGTGAGCTAAAATCAGATATTGGTGGCGGAGCTTAAGAGTAAAGAGATATGTGTTTTAAACATATCTCTTAATTTTTATTTTTAGAACAATTCTCATCTAATTTATCAAAGCTATTAAAAATATACTCATCTTCAATTTTTTTGATAACGACATTTTTTAAACTACAAACATATTCATTACCATCTTTACTGATAATATAATCAAAATTATAAATAAATTCAGTGCTTGAAGAAACGTTTTTATTGTTTAATCTCTCAAATGAAAATTTTAATATTTTTGCATTTTTATTTGCTTGATATCTCTCTTTAAATATTTCTGGAACTTTTGTTTCATTTTCTTGTAATGAATATAATATTCCACCAATACTTATAATAATCAAGGAGATTAAGATTGTGATTTCTTTTGTCCCAAATTTATTATTTACTCTAAATACTATAAAAGCTACTAATGCAATTAAGATTAGCACGAATATCATTATTTGCATATTATTTACCCTTTTTTAATTTGTTTTTAAACTCTTGAGGAGATAAATATCTTCCTGTGGAAGTCGTTTTTGCAAGAAATTCATCTTCTAATGGTCTTTTTCTTTGATATAATTTTTCTTTATATTTATCTTTAGAAATATACCTTTTATTACTTTGAGTACTTTTAGTATTATTTTTTAGATTATTATTTTCAAGTGAAATATTACTTATAAGTTCAGTTTTTAAATTTTCTAAGATATTTAATACTATTGATAAGTTTTTATCTTCAACATCAAGTACAACTTTCGCCATTAAATTCCTTTTTTAAGAGTATAGCCAAAAAATTATTTTAGATATCTTTCTTAATATAAACTAAATATTAACAATTAATTAACAGAAATTATTTAGAATTACAAAAGATTGAAAAAAGGAAAAATATGAAAAAAATAACGTCTTTTTCGTTGGTGTGTATGACATTATTAAATGCAAGTGAAGTTTTAGAACTTTCGCCAATTGATGTAAATGAAAAAAGAATTAATACAAAAGTTATAAAGAATATTAGTGAAGAAGAAATAAAATCAGCAGACTTAGCAGAGGCTTTAACTAAGCATGTTCCTTCAATATCAATTGTAAGAAGAAGTGGTATTGCAAATGATATTATTTTAAGAGGTGCAAAAAAAGATAATATCAATGTACTAATAGATAATAGTAAAATTTATGGTGCCTGTCCTAATAGAATGGATCCAACTACTTCTCATGTATTAGCAAATAATATTGAGAAAGTAGAAGTAACTGAAGGTCCTTATGATGTTGAAAACTTTGGTACTTTAAGTGGATTAGTAAAGGTTAAAACAAAAGAACCAATTCAAGAATTTAGTGGTGATATTAATTTAAACATTGGAAGTTTTGGATATAAAAAAGGTTCTTTTACTGTAAGTGGTGGAAATGAATATATTAAATTATTGTTATCTGCATCAAAAGAAGAATCTGACCAATATAAAGATGGAAATGGTAATAATTTTTATGAACAACAAGTTGCTAATGGAACGGCAACGAAAACAACTAGTGAGTATTCTCTTAAGAATAGAAATTTTAAAGCATATGAAAAGAAAACTTTACTTACAAAAGCAATTATAAATTTAGATGATAGTTCTGAATTTAAGTTATCTTATACAGCAAATAGAAGTGATAATGTACTTTATCCAAATACACCAATGGATGCAGATTATGATGATTCTGACATTTATACAATTGGATATACAAAAAGAAATTTGGGTAAATATTCAAAAGAGTTAAATGCTGAATATTATTATTCAAAAGTTGACCATCCAATGAGTACAACTTTAAGAGATAATGGTGCAATGCAAATGACAAACCATATGAAATCGTCAATTTGGGGTACAAAAATCAAAAACTCAATGGATATTGCAAATGGAGAATTGTTATTAGGAGTAGATACTTCAACAAGAAACTGGAAAGGGCATTATTATAATAAGATAAAATCGCATATTAGAAATTCTATTCCAAGTACAGATACAGATAATAGGGCAATTTTTTCACAGTATGAAAAATCATTTGGAAAACTAGATATTGAAGTTGGAGCTAGATATGACAATACATCAATAAAAACTGATGATACGACAAGAAATGACAATAATTATAATGCTCTAAATGGACATATCTTTTCTGTATATAATCTAGACGAGGATACAAAAATCTTTGCTGGAATTGGGAAAGCCGAAAGAGTACCTGATGCAAGAGAGTTATATATTACTAATGCTAATGGTACAATTCCTGGAAATGATGATCTAAAAGCAACAAAAAATTATGAAATTGATTTAGGAATTGAAAAAAGATTTGGAGATTTTTCTATAAAATCAAAAATCTTTTATTCTAAATTAAAAGATTATATTTATAATAAAAATGGCGTTAGTTTTGAAAATATTGATGCAAAAATATATGGTGCTGAAGTTTCTGGTTATTATTTAATTGGCGATAACATGATTTTGGATTATGGTATTAGTTATTTAAAAGGTAAAAAAGACAATCCTATATCTGGTCAAACAGATAAAGATTTAGCTGAAATCCCACCATTAAAAGCAAATTTATCATTAAGTTATGATTTTGGACCTAGCATATTAACTACACAATTGATAGCATCAAAATCATGGAGTAATTATGATGAAGATAATGGAGAACAAGATTTAGCAGGATATGCTGTTATTAATACAAAGTACAATCATAAAATAAACAAAAATTTTGACGTGACATTAGGTATTGATAATATTTTTGATAAAACTTATGCTTCAACAAATACCTATAATGATATTAAATATATTGGGATTGGAGATACTGAGCTAATGAATGACCCAGGAAGATATTTCTACGTAAATCTAAAATATAGTTTTTAAAACTAAAAGAGAGCTTTTCTCTTTTAGTTTATTTATTCTTTAATCAAAATCCATTCTAACTTAAATAAATAGTGACAATACCGATACTTAGAATAAAACTGTGACAGTTACTTTATGATTTAGTATGTTTTGGGATCAAAAATGGGAACAGTTTTAGTTTTTTCAATTAAGTAATTCAACACAATTTATTTAAAATTTTCTGTTGTTTATCTTATGTAAAATAATATAATAAAGTATATTTTTGTTATAATATTTTCTTAAATTATAAATAAAAGTAGAATTAAATATGCTTGGTAATTATGAAGTAAAAAAAGCAGAAGATATACGATACAGAGATTTGGAAAAAATAGTATCAGAATTTTTTGGGAAAAGAGATTTTGAAAATTTTATAAGTAAAGAAAGAATAGGATATAGCAGATATACTAAAGAGTATTGGTTAAAAGAGTATGAAAGAGGAAATATATTTGTACTAAAAGATAATCCTTTTTCTCCTGCATTAACATATACTAAAAATGGATATGAAATAAGAGGTTCAAACAATTTATTTTTCGATAGTAGTTTAAATAGACTTATTTCAAATGTAAGACCAAATACTCCACCACCTGCACAATATAAAATGAAAGTACAAGAACCTATTTATGAACCTTACGTTGAATATGAACCAAAAGAAGAGACTAAAAAAGAAGAAAAAGGTTTAACTGTATTTTTAGGTGGTGCAGGGATGAGAGGTAATTATCAATATGATTTCATAAAAGCTTTAAAGAATGTTGGTATTTCAAATGTTGTAAGAGGTAATTATTCCGCTTTTTTTCATGGAATAGATGAAAGTTTAAATGAAAAAGTTGATATATTTAGTGATTCCGCAGCAGTAATCTTTTATAATCAAGATACAAGTGACCCTATTGCTCTACAACTTGTAGATACAAGAGGTTGTGAAGTAGAAAAAGAGTTTGAATTTTTAAGTCTTAAATTTGTTTCATATAAGGGAAAAACAATAAAAAACAATGAATGTCCAAATACTTATAAATATGAATTGGAAACATCTAGTAAAAAAGAATTTAATTTAAAAAATATACAAATTAATGAACAAATACCAAAAGAAGGTCAATTTAATTTTATAGGATATTCTTGGGGAAGTATAGTTGCTGCGAGAACAGCATTAGAGTATGCAAAGAAAGGAATAAAAGTACATAATTTAGTTTTAATTGGCTCACCAATAAACTATTCATTACTTCAATCCGTTCAAAAAAATAAAACCATAGAAAATGTAATTATTATAAACTTAACAGAATTTGGTGACCCCATTTATGCAGGTATGACAGATGATGAAATATTAAAGTCTATATTTACTTTAAAAAAACAAATGGAAATTGGTTCAGGACACTTTTATTATTCGATAGAGAATACAGATGGAAAAGTAAGAAGAATGAAATTATCAAAAGAATTATTTAAAAAAGGTTTAAGATGAGTATTGACAGTTCAATTTTTGGGGTAATTTTACTTTGTTTATCACTTTTTGTAATACTTATATGGAAAAAAACGGTTATTACTATAACATTTTTAAGAATTATACTTATTATTATTTCTATATTTTGTATATTAATAAATGTATTTGTTGAAAATAGAGAAGATATATCTTCAAATCACTTAAATCAATTTTTATTTGATTATACTTTTTTCTTATGGCCACTTTTGTATATTCTTCCAATAATTTTAATTAGTTATGATATATATAAATTCATACAAATGAAAAATAAAATTTATCTATACTATTTTACTATAAATATTATATTGCCATTAATAGCTAATTATAATTATAATTTATTTTTTAATAGATTTATTAATAGTTAACTGTATTGATTATTAAAATTTCTTAAATAATATTATTCTACTTTGTAAACTACTTCTTAAATCAGTGTTAAAAATTTCAACTTGTACCATTCTGTTTCCTTATAAATTATTTATTTTAAATTTAATAATGATATTATATATAAAATTAATTAAAGGTTTAAAATGTCACTTGAAGAAGCATACAGTACAGAACTAAATAGAATAGTAAATGCTTTTTGATGTGACTACACTTATTCAGACAAAGAATACAAAGCTATTCTGAGTTAAAATAAATAATAAGTGGAGATCAAATGAAAAATAGTAAGTACACCAAAGAATTTAAAGATTCAACAATTCAACTTGTAATGAATAGTGATAAAAGTGCTATGCAAATAGCCAAAGATTTAGATATTAATGATAAAACTTTATATAGTTGGGTAAGAGAATATAAAAAAGCAAATAATATTCATATTGATGATAGGCGAACTACTCAAAAAACTTCCTCAAAAGAAACATTAGAAGAAGAGAATAAACGCCTAAGAAAAGAGCTTGCTATTGTTAAGCAAGAAAGAGAGATTTTAAAAAAGGCAACCGCATACTTTGCAAAAGAAACTCTATAAAGTATGATTGGATAAAAGAACATCAACTGAGTTTCAGTGTTACCCTTATATGTAAAGTATTTAAATTAAATCGAAGTGCTTATTATTATTGGATTAAAAATGGATGTGTTGTAAATAAGATTGATGAACAGTTAAATAAGCTTATCAAAGATATCTTTATTCAATCGAGGCAGACGTATGGAACAAGACGATTAAAGCACTCCTTAGTTAAGAGATATGGGCTTATAGTTTCTAAAAGACGTATTGGTAAAATTATGCATTCTCTAAATTTAAAAACAAAAATGAAACGAAGATTTAAAGTTACGACAACTAATTCAAATCATAATTTTACTATTGCACCAAATAGAATAAATAGAGACTTTTATAGTTCCACACCAAATGATAAATATGTAGGAGATATAACTTATATTAAAACACAACAAGGAGTCCTTTACCTTGCCACTGTGATTGATTTATACTCACGAAAAGTTGTTGGATGGTCAATGGATAATACGATGAAAACTTCATTAGTAAATGATGCATTGATTATGGCAATAAAAAGGAGAAATCCAAATAAAGGGCTTATATGGCACATGGATAGAGGGAGTCAATACGCCTCACATGAACATAAAGATTTACTCAAAAAATATGGAATAATTTAAAGTATGAGCAGAAAAGGTGATTGTTGGGATAATGCTGTTTCAGAGAGTTTCTTTCATTCTCTCAAAACTGAACTTGTTTATCATGAGACTTTCAAAACTAAAGCTCAAGCAAATGAAATGATATTTGAATATATTGAAATATTTTACAATAGACAGAGGTTACATTCATATAATAATTACATGTCACCTGTTGAGTTTGAAGAAAAAATGTTACGTTTGGAAATGGTTGCTTAGAATATAGATTTATTTGTCTGATTTAGGGTTGACAGATCAAAACTACGTATCTACCGATACTTAGACTAAAACTGTGACAGTTACTTTATGATTTGATATGTTTTGGGAACAAAAATGGGAACAGTTTTAATTTAATTTACTCTCTAAAAACCAAGGTTCATTATTTGGTATAAAGAATCTAGTCTCAAGTTTTGTTATATCAGTATTTAAATACTCTTTACAATAATTCTCTAATTGTTCTTGTTCTTCTTGATTCTCTAAAGGTAATTGAATTTTTATCATTTGCTTATCATTTTTGCCAATAATTATAAGGAAGTTATGAATTATGTTTTTTTTAAAATATAACCTTTTAAAGATAGTATTAAATATAAAGTACATAAGAAATATTGGTGAAATGATGATTAAAAAAAATCTCCCAATCAAATGATGTCTTCTAATACTAAAATAATCATCAAGAATTAAGAAAAAAGAGATTATATATATTTCTTTTATGTCTCCAGTATTGATTTCAATTTCTTTTGATTTATTAATGATTTTATTTTTATAAAAATTTATTTTATATTTGTATTTATAAAAAAATATAATTCCATAAAATCCTTTTCCTAATAATAGCCATGTAACAAATATTGCAACTGGATTAGGATTATTTGATACTTCTTGCCATAAGTGATTCTCATAAACAATTAAATAACCTATTATTCCCAATATTAAAAAATTGACATGAGATACTAAATACATATAATCTTTTGTTTCAAAGATAGAATCTTTATGCATATTTTCATTTTCTTTCAAATCAATCCTTTTATATAACAAATATGATTATATCAAAATAGGTATAAAATATAAAGTGAGTTTAATTTTTGAAATAATTTGGGAACAAGTTTTTAAAAAGTCTCTGTATATCCCTAAAATAGGCTATTGAAAATTAGCTAAAATCCATTCTAACTTGAGTTTGACCTGTTGTACAAAATTCTTCGTCAATTTGTTTTGCTATATCTAAGAAGTTTATTCCTTGAATTTCTTTTAGACCTTTCATTATCAGCTTTTTACCATTTACTAGTTCTTTTGATTTTATTCCATGTGAAATAGATAATGATGCTTCTACAAAAGCTGAGAGTTTATCACATTGTTTTAATGCTGCTCCATCAATGGCATTATATTTGTCCATATTATATTTTGAAACATCATCTACAACTTTTATTTCATCTTCATTAATTCTATTTTGAAATTCATCTTTTTTATTTTTATTAAGACCTAAAATATAACGAAATTCATCATGCATAAATTCAGGCACATTTGGCAGAATTTCTTCATTGATTTTTTTGATTTCATACTCTGCTATAATTTCAGATAAATCATCTACTGAGTATTTAACTGGTGTTATAATATCTCTAGTTAAGGCTTCTGGTAAATCATGAAAAAGTGAGACAAAAAAGTTATTTTGTAATCTTTTATCACAAGCATTTACTTCAAGTGAATAAAAGTAAGAGAAAATAGCAACTGTTAGCATATGTCCTAAAACTGATGTTTCAGGAACTCTTGGTGTTTGAGCCCATCTTTTTTGAAATCTTAATCTTCCACTTAAATCAACTATTTTTGCTAATTTTTTATTTAATGCAATTTTTCTAACACCAATTAATTCATAATAATCTTCAATTTCTTCTTCAACACTTTTTTTAACATCATCAATATCTGATAAAAAAGCTGATGTTTGATATACAATTAAAAACTCCCATCTAGTAGAAAGATATGAAGCTGCTTTTAAAATAAATCTCTCTTTTTTATACATATTAGGGTTTGATAAATAGTCTTCAAATTTTTGTAAAAAGTTTCCATTATCAATACCTTCAATTGATGTTTTTAAGTTCGCAATTACCCATGCATTTATTTCTTTTGCTTTTTTTTGTAAAGCATTTCTAAATACGTCAGGTCTTATATCTGTAACAACAACACGTCTTAGAAACTCATAAATACCAGCTTCTATTAAGTGAGTATAGTTTATGTCTTTTTCAAATTTTGCAATAAAATATGCAATAATAAATTTATGAGCTTGTTTATCTAATTCTACAAGTTCAACCATTCGTGGGTAGTCATTCCATCTTTGAATTGAAGCTGAAGAAAAAATAGAATCTATAATCTTTGGATTAATCATTTTGATTTCCCATCTTTCTTAGTCTCTTTTTTTTCATTTTCATTTTCATTTTTATTCTTATCATCTGAAAAAAATATCATTTTTTTTCCAAGTAGCATAAAGAAAGTAACTAAGCCTACAACAACATAAGCTACCCATGGTTCTCTCAAAATTATACCCGGCAGCTTCCAAGATTATTAATCTTTTCTACTCTTCCTTCATGTCTTCCACCTTCAAAAGAGGCTTTATCCCATGCTTCAACTATAGCTTCAACCATTCCATATCCTGAAACTCTTTCTCCTAAGCAAATTACATTAGCATCGTTGTGTTCTCTAGCCATTTTTGCACTATATTCATTATGACAAAGAGCAGCTCTAATCCCATCAAATTTATTTGCAGACATACTCATTCCAATTCCTGAACCACAAATTAAAATACCTTTGCTTTCTGGATTCGCTAGAACTTCTTGACAAACTTTTGCAGCAAAATCTGGATAATCTACTCTATCTTTATTATAAGGTCCTAAATCAATAACTTCATGACCTCTTGCTTCAAATAATTCTTTTACATAAGCTTTTATATCAATTCCTGCGTGATCTGCTGCTATATAATATTTCATTAATAAATTCCTTCTTCATGTTTTATTTCTACGTCTTTACCTATCATATTATCTTCTATAGTTTTAACTGTACTAAATACTCTATCCCATCTAATTACTTTGTTTTTATCCCATGAAAAATATACGAACCAAGGTTTTCCAACTACAAATTTGTATGGAACTGTTCCCCAAAATCTTGAATCATTTGAGTGATCTCTATTGTCACCCATCATAAAAAATTCACCCTTAGGTATTTGAATTGGTAACATATCAAATAATTGATATGGTTGAGAGCCATCTCTTGTAACATTTGGATCATTATGAATACCTGGGTGATCAATTTTATATGGATTAACTACAAAATATTTGCCGTCCGCTTCAACAATTCTATCTTCTGGATAATTGCTTTTAACGTATTCATTTCCTTCTTTTGGATGAAGTAATAAGTGTTTGTCTTTTAACGCAATAATATCACCACCAACAGCAACACATCTTTTTACATAATGAATATCATCATTTTTTGGATATCTAAATACTACAATATCTCCACGTTCAGGCTTAGGACCTTCTATTAAATGTCCATTATCATTAAAATCAGGTAAGACTTTTACTTCAAGCCAAGGAATTCTAGGAGTTGGAATACCATAAGAGAATTTCTTTACAAATAACATGTCTCCAATTAAAAGTGTATTTTTCATACTTCCACTTGGTATTACAAAAGCTTGTGCTACAAAAAATATAATTGTTAGAACAATTACTATTGTTCCAGTCCAAGAACTAGACCATCGATAAATTTTTCCAAACATCTATTTTTTTTCTCTTTTCTCTCTTAGTTTTGCAGCTTTAACTGTATTTTTTAATAACATTGCAATAGTCATTGGTCCAACACCACCTGGAACCGGAGTTATATATGAACATTTATCTTTACATTCTTCATAATTTACATCTCCAACAAGTTTTCCAGTTTCTAGTCTATTAATTCCTACATCAATAATAATAGCGCCATCTTTTACCATATCAGGAGTAATTAGATTAACACGTCCAGCAGCTACAATTAAAATATCTGCATTTAATGTATGTGCTTTTAAATCTTTTGTTTTTGAGTTACAAATTTCAACTGTCGCTTTCGCATTTATCATCAAAGCAGCCATTGGTTTACCTACAATATCAGAAGATCCAATAATACAAACATTTTTTCCTAAAACATCGATTTTATATTCTTCAAGTAGTTTCATAACACCAAATGGAGTTGCTGGCAAAAATGCATCTAAATTAGATACCATTCTTCCTACATTATAAGGATGAAAACCATCTACATCTTTTCTAGGATCAATTGCTTCTAAAATAGTTGTTGTATCAACTTGTGGAGGAAGTGGTAATTGAACTAAAATTCCATCTAAACTTGGATTTTCATTCATTCTGTCAATAATATCCAAAATCTCATCTTGTGTGATTGTATCAGGCATCTCATGAACTACTGAATAAATACCTGCATTTTTACATGACTTAGCTTTCATTCCTACATATGTTGAACTAGCTGGGTCATTTCCTACTAAAATAACTGCTAATCCTGGCGTGATATGCTTTGTTTTTTGAAGCTCTTCAACTTCTACTTTTACTTCTTCTTTAATTTTATTAGATAGTGCTTTTCCATCAAGAATTGTCATTGCTTATAGCCTCATATATATTTAATTTTAGCTTGATATAATACCTAAAATCTTTTTAATAATGGATTACACAAAAAGGCATATATTGAAAGCTATTTTTTTTATAAGTTTTTTCTCAACTTATTTACTTTCTCAAATCATTGACAATTCATTTATTACAAAATTTGAATATGGCGCGATGCTTTACGCAAATCCGCGAGGAGTTGGATGTGTTTTATGTCATAAAAATGGCGATAAAAGTGTTGTAATTGCAAAATATAAAAAAAAAGATAAAAAGACAAAAAAACTAGTAGAAAAAGAAATTATAGCTCCTGCTATAAACAAAGTATCTTTTGAAGTTTTTTTAGACAAAATGACATCAGATAAAACTGAATCAAGAATCATGCCTACATACTTTTTAACTGACGATGAATTAAAATCTTTATATTTTTATATAAAAAACATAAAGAAAAAGTAAACTTACATCTTTATTAAACTAACTTTTAACAAATTTTATATATAATCGCGCTCAAATTAAAATTAAAAGGATAGTTATGTTAGAGGGTATCGTTAGAGATAGTATGACAAAACAAGCAACAAAAACTTTAAGAAGAGATGGTTTCTTAATTGCAAACATCTATGGAAAAGGTTTAGAAAATATTAGTGCAGCGTTCAAAAGAAATGATTTCATTAAATATTTAAAAAATAAAGAAACAATTGCATTTAATGTAAAAGTTGGTGAAAATACTTGTAAAGTAGTAGTTCAAGAATATCAAAAATGTCCTATAACTTCAGATTTATTACACGTTGATTTAATGGTTGCACAACCTGGTGTTAAAACTGCTTATAAAGTTCCAGTATTAGCTGAAGGTACTCCAATAGGTGTTAAAAACAAAGGTCTTTTTGTATTCCATAAAAAAAGAGTTCCTGTTAAATGTACTATTGAAGACTTACCAGAGTCATTTACAATTGAAGTTGCAAAACTAGATGTTGGTCACTCTGTATTAGTTAGAGATTTAGTAATGCCAGAAGGTGTTGTATGTTATTTAGATCCAAGAGTTCCTGTTTTAGGTGTTATTAAAGCTAAGTAATTTTTTAGTATGCATTTAATAGTAGGTCTTGGAAATATTGGTGATAAATACCAATTAAATAGACATAACGTAGGATTTTTAGTAATTGATGAAATTGCTAAAAGTCTTGCATCTTCAAATACAAACACTTCAAATATAAATAAATCAAACTTCAAAGCTAATGTTTTAAAATCAGGTTACAATCTACTTGTTAAACCAAATACATATATGAATAATTCAGGTGAAGCAGTACAAGCTATCAAAGAATATTATAAACTTGATATGGAAAATATTATTGTAATTCATGATGATTTAGATTTACCTTTTGGAACTGTAAAGTTTAAAATTGGTGGCGGACATGGCGGACATAATGGTCTGCGTTCCATTGATTCACATTTAGGAAAAGAGTATATTAGAGTTAGAATTGGCATAGGGAAACCTGATGTTAAGTCTGATGTGGCAAATTATGTATTATCTAATTTTTCAAAAGAAGAATTAAATAAATTAGAAGGTATAATCTCACATACTATCAAAGCAATTGAAGCTATTAAAACGGCTTCTGATATTGTTGAAGTAAAATCAAAATTTACATTGAAATAAATGAGCATATTAACCAAATATATTTTAGAAAAATATCTATTACATTTTATTATTGTTTTAATCTCACTACAACTATTTTTCGTGGGAATGGATTTTTTACAAAATTCTAAGAACTTACCTAATTCTGCGAACTTGCAATTATTATATCTTATGTATAATAGTTTTTTTACCCTAACTCTTACCTTGCCTTTGTCCTTAGTTTTTGGATGGATTTTAACATTGGTTGTTTTTGTAAGAAATAATGAACTTGTTGCATTTACCTCTTTAGGTGCAAAAAAGTTTAATATATATTCTCCTATTATTTTAGTCTCTTTAGTATTACTAGTCATCCTTGTTTTTATTCAAATGACTCCTTTAGCTTATGCCTATGAGCAAAAGAAAAAGATTTTAGAAGGAAACTATTTTACAAATACAAAGTCAGATATTTTTTTAAAATATGATGATAATTTTATCTATTTTAAAAAGTTATTACCTTTGGAAAAACGAGCAGAAGGTATTCATATTTATAAAATAAAAGATGAAGATGTAGTTGAAACAATTATTGCAAAAAAAGCTTATTTTCAAAATGATAAATGGTATATTGTTGATGCAAAAATAATTAAGAAACCCTCAGAACTAAATTTCAAAGACTCAAAATTAGAAGTAAGGCATGAAAAATTTTTAAATACTTTGGAAGGTTTTAAGCCAAAAATTCTTGACAATGTTTATGATGAAAAATCAACTTTTTCTATACTTGATGCTATTTCAGCTTTAGATTTATTATCAAAACAAGATGTAAATACTGACAAAATACGAGCGGCGATTTATTATGAACTTGTAGTTCCTTTTTTTGTTTTACCTTTAATTATGTTGATATATACGTATACTTCCTATAATAGAAGATTTTTTAATATAGGTTCTTTTACATCTTTTTCAATTTTTGGAACACTTGTAATCTGGGGAATATTTTTTATGCTTCATAAATTTTCAAATAATGGAGTGATCTCTCCTGAGATTTCTTTACTTTTACCAATGTTTCTTTGGTATTCAATTTCAATTTTTATTTATAGAAAGAAGAATAAAATATAATGGGAAAAGAAAAAGCATATGGGATTTTACTTTATAAAGTAGAAAAAAAATCAATAAAAGTTTTACTTTGTAAATCTGTAAAAAGTTTAGATAGATGGGGTTGTTTAAAAGGCGTTGTAAGCGGAAATGAGAGCCCTAAAGAGTGTGCAAAAAGAGAGTTTAAAGAAGAGTGTGGAATAAATATTGAAACCTATCTTTTTGAGGAATATTTTTTCCAAGAGAATGATGAAAAAGATATAGGTATTTGGGTTGTAAATGCTAAGAAAATTAATACTTTGGATGAATATTTTATTGAAGATAAACTTATTGAGAGATATTTATCTTGGGAAAATTCAAAAGTTAAATTTTTTGATATAAATGAACTCCCAAATATAAAAAAGAAACAGAAAACTTTAGCTAAAGATATTAAGGATTTTTTGCAAAATAAGAGTCAATTCCATTAGCAATTCCTAAAGCTAAGTTCTTTTGGTATCTTTTCTCAAAAAGTCTTCTTCCTTCTTTAGGATGAGTAATATAACCAATTTCTACAAGAACAGAAGGCATTTGTGCTCCGACTAATACCCAAAATGGTCCTTCTCTAACTCCACCATCAACGACATCTTTATATTGTTTTCTAACACTATAAAGCATATTTTTCTGAATATCAATTGAAAGTTTATGTGAAGCTGTAATTCTTGGTCTATTAAGAGACTCTAAGAATACCTGTTTTGTTGCTCCATTCATTTTTCTAACATCAGATTTATTTTCTTTTGCTGCAACTCTTTTCGCTCTTTCACTTCTAGCTGGGCTTAAGAAGAAAGTCTCAATTCCTCTTGCTTGTTTTACTTTACTTTTGTGGGCTGCATTTGCATGAATAGATAAAAATATATCAGCTTTTTTCTTATTAGCTAAAACTGTTCTATTATTAACTTTTATATATTTATCTTTTGTTCTAGTAAGATATACCTTATATCCTCTTTGTTTTAATATTGATCCTAGATATCTTGTAACTGCCAATACTGAATTCTTTTCATACTTCTTTTTAGAACCAATAGCTCCTGGATCCTTTCCTCCATGTCCTGCATCTAAAACAACAACTCTATTTTCTCCAATTTTTCTTATTTTTTGACTTATTCTTGGAGATTTTGAATTTTTTGTTTTTGTGGCTGAAATATTTTTTTTGTCAATATTTAAAACTGTCAAAGTAAGTAGTTTTTTATTTACATTATAAACAGTTTTTAAATTTATTCTATCTTCAAAAAGTATTCTAAGTGTATTTTGTTTCTCTTGTTTTATAACAATTTGTTTTACACCTTTTATTCTAAGTTTAGTAGGCTGGGCATCTTTGAAGCTGCCTTTTATATCATAGATATCTTGGTTTCCACTTTTTGTTTTCTTTTCAAAAAATTTTATATAGTTTTTTGTGATATTTGTTTTAAAATGTATAAATATTTGATTGTCTTTTGAATAGACTGAATCAATTGTATATTTTGATTTGTTAACATCATATTTTGATATTCTAGGTCTATTTATCTTTTTAGTATTTTTTATTGTATTTATTTTTATTGGTTTTATTTTTTTTGAATTAGTATGAATATTATTTATTGAACCATTATATTTTTTTAATTCTTTTTGATATCTTGAAACATCTTTTTTAAGTTTTTTCCCAGAAGAGATTAAGATCTTCAGGTTTTTGATTTCTACATCTTGATTATTGTTTAAAACAGCCTTTAAATACTGCATTCTAGCAGTATTAAAGCTTTGGTTTAAATTTTCTGAGGCAGAAAGAAAATTAGGAGATAGGAATATAAAAAATAGAAGAATAAATTTTTTTAAAATTTTATTCTCCTTTTGTCAATTTTTCCATTAATTCATGAACTGAAATGATTTTATTTAACCTATAACCATTTGATCCAGTGAAGAAAAGACCTGTATCTACATCACCTTCATAAGCAGCACCTAATCTATCTGCAATACAATAGCCTACTGCTTTTGCTTCTACTCCTCTATTACAAGGAGCAACACAGTTTGATATACATTGAACTTTTGGAGCTGTATTATTTTCAATTGAGAATTGTAAATTTGTTCTAACCCCACGTGCTGGAAGACCAACAGGAGATTTCATTAATTTAATATCATCTTCTTTGGCATTTAATAATACATTTTTAAAATTTGCATCCGCATCACATTCATATGTACCAATAAATCTAGTTGCCATTTGTACCCCAGTACAACCCATAGCAATAAATTTATCAATATCATTCTTATCCCAAATTCCACCAGCTGCAATAATAGGTATATCTTCTCCCCAATTTTTTGCTTCTTCAATAACTGGTCCTACAATATTTTCTAATTGTGATTCTTCTTTAAAACAATCATCATATTTAAAACCTTGATGTCCTCCACTTAAGGGACCTTCAACAATTATTGCATCTGGAATTTTGTCATATTTTTTCCATTTTTTACAAATAAGTTTTAATGCACGAGCAGAAGATACAATAGGAACCAGAGCTACATCTGGAAAATCTTTTGTAAATTTTGGCATATTAATAGGTAAACCAGCACCTGTAATTATAATATTTATACCAGCTTCACAAGCATCTTTTACTATTCTTCCATAATCATTACACGCTTGTAATATATTACATGCTAAGGGTGCATCTCCACAAATTTTTCTTGCATTTTCAACAATTTCAAAAAAAGATTCTCTTGAGTAAAAATTCATTACATCTTTTGGTTTATCTTTTTTTAATACTACATTAACATTTTCACTTTTGTTTTTGTAATAACCTGTACCAACTGAAGAGATGACACCTAAGCCACCTTCTTTACTTACGGTTCCAGATAATTGATCCCAACTAATTCCAACACCCATTCCACCTTGGATAATTGGATGTTTTATTTCATATTTTCCTATTTTCAAAACTGGCCTTTATTTTATTATTATCTTAGCGAAATTCTTTTTACCTTTTTGTAAAATATATTCACCAGGTTCTAAATTTAGTTTATCATCTGTAATCTTTTGCTGATTTATACTAACAGCATTTGAATTTATATCACGTCTTGCTTGCGATGTTGAAGCAACTAACAATGAATCCACTAATGCTTGACAAATCCAAATTCCACTTTCAAGTTTAAATTCTGGAATATCTGTAGGGATATCTTTTTTTGCAAATACTTTTTTAAATTCAGCTTTTGCTTCTTCTCCAGCACCTTTTCCATGGTATCTATCTACAATTTCAATGGCAAGTGAATCTTTAACATCTTTTGGATGTAAAGTTTTATTTTCTACACCTTCTTTTAATTCTTCAATCTCTTTTATAGATTTAGTTGAAAGAAGTTCATAAAATCTCCACATAAGCTCATCAGAAATAGATAATACCTTTCCAAACATATCAAAAGCTTCATCTGTTACACCAATATAATTATTTAAGGATTTTGACATTTTTTGAACACCATCTAGTCCTTCTAAAATTGGCATCATTAATACAGCTTGTTGTTTCCCTATATTATATGCTTTTTGTATAGTTCTACCCATTAGTAGATTGAATTTTTGGTCTGTTCCACCAAGTTCAATATCTGTATTCATTGCTACTGAATCATAACCTTGAAGTAAAGGGTATGTAAATTCACTTACAGCAATAGGAGTATTACTTGCATATCTATTAGCAAAATCATCACGTTCTAACATTCTAGCAACTGTTAAGTTTGAAGCAAGACTAATAATTCCAGCTGTTCCTAAATCTTTTAACCATTTCGAGTTAAACATAACTTCTGTTTTTGCAGGATCTAAAATTTTAAATACTTGTTCTTTATATGAAACTGCATTGTCTAGAACATTTTTTTCAGTTAAGACTTTTCTTGTTTCACTTTTCCCTGAAGGATCTCCAATAGTTGCAGTAAAATCTCCAATTAAAAATTGTACTATTCCACCATATTTTTGAAAAGTTGCAAGCTTTTGAATTAAAACAGTGTGTCCTAAGTGTAAATCTGGAGCCGTGGGATCAAATCCAGCTTTCACATAAAAATTTTTACCATTTTCGAAATAATTTTTTATTAATTTTTCAATACCTTCAAGGTCAATAATTTCAGCTGTTCCTCTTTGTATTTCAGCTAATGCATCTTTTATTTTTTCTTCCATATTTCCTCTTTTATATATTTTATAAATTTTTTATTTATTATAAGCATCTTTTTTTGAAAAAAATTCTATTACTTTTGCTTTTTTCTCAATAATTTTTCTAACTTCCTCAATATTTGAATTGTTAAGTTCAAATTCAATATCACAATACTGTCTATAGGAATGATTTTCTCTTCCATATTCAACTGATAGGATATATCCTTCATATTGACTCATATAAATTAAAAGACGCGCAAGTTCACCTTTTGTATTTGGAAGACTAACTACCATTTTATATTTATACAAAGTATCTTTTGTCCATTTACAAAAAAGCATTTCTTCATTGCTTACAATTTTTTTATATGCTTTATCACACATTTTATGATGAACAACTGCCTTGTGCCCTTCTTTAAATGCCACTATTTCATCACCAAATTTTGGGTGACAACAGTGGTCAAAGGATACAGAACTAATACTAAAATTTGAATATACAAGCATATTGTCAAATTTGAATTTTTTGATTTTACTCGTATATATTTTAAATCTAGCTACAATACCCTGATATTTGATGATATTTTTTTCAATTTGATGTTTTACGTGTTTAAAGTAATCAATAATAAGAGGTATTTTATGTAAAGAGTCAACTTTATATCTATCAGCTACATCAGGAATAATTTTAGTAAATACTGTATTAATAATATTTCTTCCTGTTAATTCGTCAATCTCTTTTACTCTTTGCGAGCATAACATTCTTATTTGTTTCTTCGCTCGGCTAGTTTTTACCATATCAATCCAAGAGCACCTAGCCATTGCATGATCTCCTGTTTTAATTGCAACAATATCAGAACTATGCAGTTCTGTTAATAATGGCTTTTTTACCTTATTTATATAACACTCAATTGCATTTTTACCAACATCAGTATGCACAGCATATGCAAAATCATAAGCTGTTGAAGAACGAGGAAGGTTAAAAGTATCACCTTGAGGAGAATATACAACTATTTCTTCTGAATAAAGGTCTTCTTTTGTATTAGCATAGAATTCTTCAACATTATCATTTGAAAACTCTAATGATTTAAGCCAATTTAAATTCGGTTGCTGTTTAACACCTGTTTTATACATCCAATGTGCTGCAATTCCATACTCTGCAACTTTATTCATTTCAAAAGTTCTAATTTGAACTTCATAAATTTTTGAATTAGAAAATACGGTTGTGTGAATAGTTTGATAACCATTTTCTTTAGGATTTGAGACATAATCTTTAAATCTTGAAATTAAAGGTTTGTATTCTAAATGTAAATATCCTAATACTTTATAACAATCAATATCTTTCTCAACTAAAATTCTAATAGCAAAAAGGTCAAGTACTTCATCCATACTTACGCCTTTTCTTTGCATTTTTAAATAAATTGAATAGTAGTGTTTAATTCGTGAGAATATTTGAACTTTATTTAAATCAATTTCATTTTTTTCGAGAACTTTAGTAGTTGATGAGATAAATTTATTAAAAGTAAGTTGCATAGAGTGTTGATGCTCTTTTATAAAATTGTCGATTTTTTCATATTCACTAGGGTAAAGATAAAAAAATGCCAAGTCTTCTAAGTGGTTTTTAACTGTTGAAATTCCAAGTCTATGTGCGATAGGAACATAAACTACTAAGGTTTCTTCCGCAATTCTTTGCTGTTTATTTTCAGGTAGGGCAGATAAAGTTAGCATATTATGAAGTCTATCACAAAGTTTTACAACTAATACTCTTACATCATCAATTGATGCAATTAACATTTTTCTAAATGTCATAGCAGAAGAAATTAATTTTGTACTAGAATCAGAAGGGGGAAGTTCAGTTTCTCTTATTTCATCAATTTTAGTAAGGCCATCAACCATGTGGGCTATATCTTCACCCCACTTATTGCTTACAAACTCTAAAGAGTATTTTGTATCTTCAACAACATCATGTAAAAGTGCAGTTGCAATTATGTCCTCATCTTTTGAGAATCGTGAGGCAACAGTAGCTACAAGAATAGGGTGAACTGCATATGGTTCTCCACTTTTTCTATATTGGCCTTTATGAGCTTCTATAGTAAAAGCAATTATTTCTTCAAGTTTTGGAGTTATAATTGCTTCACTTTTAAGAAAATTGATGGCTGCGTCTAAGTCATTGACGCTTTGAATTTTTTGAATAAATGGATCCATATTGTTCCTAGGAGGTTATAAAAGCTTAAGCTTTTATAACTAATCTCTGTCTACTAGACCTTCGATTACAAGTAATCCGTTTGCAATTTCATCAATTGCAATGTCAGTATATTTCATGTGTTGCGTATTTTGTTCTAATAAAGGTTTAGCACCTTTACTTAAATCATCTGCTCTTTGACCAACAGCTATTGCTAAAATATATCTATCATTATCTACTTTTTTTAAAGCTTTTGACATTCTTTCTTCTAATCTCATTGAAATTCCTTATTTTTTACTTTACTTTATTTTACTATTGAACATTTTGTATAATCGCCGTTGATTATACTTAATAAGTTGCCTTTTTCACTCATGTTTGCAACAACTATAGGAAGTTTATTATCTTTTGCAAGAGCAATAGCAGTATCATCCATAACTTTGATATGATCTTCTAAAGCTTGGTCATATGTAATAGTATCTAATTTAACAGCATCTTTAAACTTCATTGGGTCTTTATTATAAACACCATCAACTTTTGTTGCTTTTATTAACATAGTAGCTCCAATTTCAGTAGCTCTTAGCGTTGCAGCAGTATCAGTTGTAAAATATGGGTTTCCAGTTCCAGCACTGAAAATCACAACTCGACCTTTTTCAAGGTGTCTAGTTGCTTTTCTTACAATATATGGTTCTGCAATTTGTTCCATTTTAATTGCTGTTTGTAATCTTGCACTTAAGCCTTTGTGTTCTAATGCTTCTTGCATTGCAACACCATTAATTACAGTCGCTAACATTCCCATGTAATCCGCACTAGTTCTTTTAATCACGCCATCAGCAGCTGTAGTAACACCACGAACAATGTTTCCTCCACCAATAACAATTCCAACTTCAATATTATTATTAACTAAATCTTTTATTTCATTTGAGATATAATCCAAGATTTTTGTGTCAATACCATAGCCATCCTCACCAGCTAATGCTTCACCAGAAAATTTTACAAGTACTCTTTTGTTCATTGTTTTCCTTTTATAATTGTGCGATTGTAGCTAAATAATTCTAAAGAATCAGTTAAATGAATTTTAGCTTAAAGACCATTCATAAAAAGGAGATACATTTATTTCAAAATTATCATAGAAAAAATGCTCATTATTTGAAACTGTAATTATAATTAATTCTTTAATTTTGTACTCTTCTAGTTGCTTTTTAATTCTTTTTAATTGTGATTGCATCATAAAAGAATTAAAAAATGGAATGGATACAAGAGCAAGATCTAAAGAAGGAATATAAAAATCAATATAATCTAAATAATAAATATCCTCATATCTATTTATTAGTTCTAGAAAAATAATATTTGTTAGTTCATTTTTGAATTTCTTTTTGTGTGTGATTGCACTTGCAAAAGCTTGATTATATGTATAGATTTTCTTTACAGATTTAATATGATTATATTTTGGTATAAAATAAATAATTTTTTCTTTCTGAAATCTATTACACTCTTCATAAAATTTGTCTTTAGATATTTTAATTTCGTTTTTTAGAGTTAAGTATAATTGATTTAAAGATTTTTTCTCATCAATATTTAAAATGAGAATTTTTAATATTTCTTGAGAAGTTGTATTTTCATTAATTAGTTTCAAAAGTTCTTGTAAATTTTGTAAAACCTTAAATTCATTTATTTGAGTAGATTGTGGAAGGTTCCCATATTTTAGAAAAGAATTAAAGCTATGAGTAGTATTTTGATTTCTTTGATCATGTAAAAGATACTCTTCAAAATCTAAAGGAGTTAGAAAAATATTTTTATATCCTTTTAACTCTTTTTTTTCTTTACATGAAATTATAACACTATCACAATATGGTATTTTAAAATCAAAAGAAAAATTTTCTAAGACTATAACTTTTATCTTATTCTTTAAAATATACTCTTTTAGATTTTCTTTAATTTCATTTATATCATTTCTACAATCTTTAAAATCAATATATAAATAATCTTCAGATTTAAAATTCATTAAGTAATCAAAAATTAGAAAACTTTTCCCCGATTTTGGAGCACCATAAATAATTGTTTTTGGATGAGTTATTCTAGTTTTACGTTCAATAAAGTTTATTTTGGAAAACTCTATTTCATGGCAAAATTCTAAGCTTGTCATTTTATTCTATTGTAGTTTTGTTTAGTTTTATAGCTTCTTTTATTGCATTTATATAACTTTTACAATTTAATTCTCTATTTTTTTTATAGGCAATATCAAAGGCTGTTCCATGATCAACAGAGGTTCTGATAATTGGAAGATTTAAACTTACATTTATACTTTGATCAAAATAAAGTGCTTTTAAAGGCGCTAATCCTTGATCATGATACATAGCAACATAATGCGTATATTTTTTTCTAGACATTGGAGAAAAAATAGTATCAGGAACCATCGGACCTTTAAAAATTTCATTTCCTAAAATTTTATTAGTCTTCTTAATAGCTTTTGAAATTCCAATTTCTTCATTTCCTAAAACACCATTATCACTTGCATGAGGGTTTAAAGCTAAAACTGCAATATTCTCTTTTTTTACACTATTGTAAAAATCAATTAAAAATTGTGTTAATTTTTTTTGTTTGATTTTTTTTGCAACATCTTTTAAAGCAATATGTTCAGTAAAAAGTGCTACAAACATTTTTTCACAACCTAACATCATAATGGCATTTTTCTTAAAATAGTCTCTTAAAACTTCAGTATGACCTTTATAAGTAATATTTGCTTTACTCCAAGACTCTTTATTTATAGGAAGTGTTACAATTGCACTTACTTCTTTTTTAGCTGCTAGGTCTATTGCTTGAGTAAAAGACTTATATGAAAAGCTTCCTGCTTTTTTAGAAACTTTTCCTGCTTCTATTTTAAAATCACCTTTTATGCTATGAGTTTTAAAATCTTTTGGAATTTTTAAGTTTAAAAGTTTGGAAGCTTTTTCAAGCATCTTTTTATTTATACAATAAATTGGATTACAATATTTAGAAATTTGTTTATGAGATTTTAATGCAATTTCGATTCCTACTCCATTTAAATCACCAATAGATATAGCAATTTTTGGCAAATCTTTTTTACTCATAATAAGTCTTTCATATCTTTTATAGCTATTTGTAATCCTGTAAATACAGAACGAGCAATAATACTTTGTCCGATATTTAACTCTTCTATTGTTTTAAGTGATGAGATTTCATTAACATTTTGATAATTTAATCCATGTCCTGCTGCTACTTTTATTTTTAATTTTTGTGCTAAAGAAGCTGCTTTTTTTATCTCTTTTTTACTTTTTTGTAAAAGTTTTTTAAGTTCATCTTTTTTTAATTCTAAGTCTTTAATTGAATGATGTGAATTTTTTAGATTTCCATGAAGCATCGCATAAACATTTGCAAAAGTTCCTGTATGAAGTTCAACCCATTCAACATTTAGTTTTGAAGCTAGTTCAATCATTTCTTTATTTGGGTCTATAAAAAGCGAAACTTCAATTTCATTTTCATGAAGTTTTTTTACAGCATTTTCTATTCTCTGGAAATTTGAATTTAAATCTAAACCACCTTCTGTTGTTACTTCATCTCTATTTTCAGGAACAAGAGTTGCTCTTGAGGGTTTCATTTTACATACAATATCAATAATCTCTTCATTTATTGAACATTCTAAGTTAACAGGAAGGGTTGATTGCTCACAAATTCTTTTTGCATCATCATCATGAATATGACGTCTATCTTCTCTTAAATGTATTGTAATTTGATCAGCGCCTGCTAGCTTACAAATGCCAAGTGCATCTAAGGGATTTGGGTCATTTATTTTTCTAGCTTCCCTTAAAACTGCTATATGATCAATGTTTACGCCTAATAACATATACTTTCCTTTATGAAATTTTTTATGATAAGTCTTTTAATGTTGCTATATTTGCTGCAAGTTTGTTATGTACTTCTAAATACTCTAATTCAGGTACTGAGTCAGCAACAATTCCTGCCCCTGCTTGAAAAATAACTGAGTCTTTTGTTAGCATTGTTGTTCTAATAGTAATTGCTGAATCCATATTTCCATCGAAACCAAAATAAGCAATACTCCCAGAATAGAAGTTTCTTTTAATACCTTCAAATTTTGCTATTAATTCCATAGCTCTAATTTTAGGAGCTCCTGTCATGGTTCCTGCTGTAAATGTAGCTGCAAATAAATCAAACATATCATATTTATCGTCAATAACTGCTTCCACATCTGAGACAATATGCATAACATGTGAGTATCTTTCAATTCTCATTAAATCAGTTACTTTTACCGTTCCAGGTTTTGCAACGCGCCCCACATCATTTCTTCCTAAATCAACTAACATAAGATGTTCTGCTCTTTCTTTAGCATCATTTATTAGTTCAATTTCCATCTCAATATCTTTATCTAAGGTTCTTCCTCTTTTTCTAGTTCCGGCAATTGGTCTTAAAAGAAGATGACCATCAACAAGTTTTATCATAACCTCGGGAGAAGAACCTGCAATTGAAAAGTTCTCATATTCTAAAAAGTATAAGTAGGGACTTGGATTTTTACTTCTTAAAGCTCTATAAAAACTCAAATGGTCAACTTTTGCTTTTTGTATAAATCTATTTGACATCAAAATTTGGAAAACATCTCCTGACCGAACCATCTCTTTTGAAGCAGCAACCATATCAAAGAATTTTTCTTTTGTATAGTTAAATTTTCCTTCATCAATAATCTCAGCTTTTTTAAGAGGAGAATATGTATATGGAGTAAAAAGTTCTGCCTCAATTTTATCTAAATCATCTTTTTTAGAATCAAGAGAGGTAATCATTACTAGCTTTGATGTTTTGTGTGAAAAACCTAAAATTATATTTGGTCTAATTAAATCTAAGTCTGGGATATTTAATTGATCAATTAAATTATTCATTGGTTCTTTTAGTTTTGGTTCAAACTCTTTGCCTATATCATAACCAATATTCCCAATAAAGCCATCTACTAGGCCAATTCCTAATTCTTGAGCTTTTTGTTTATAAAGTTTCTTATCGAAGTTTTTATAATATTTTTGTAAAAATTTTAAAGGATTGGATTCTACTTCATTTACAAATCCAGCTTCATTTTTATGATAACAAGTATTGTTTTCGTACCAAATACGTTCTCTTGCACCAATTATTATAAATGAGTAATTTCCATCACTAGAATTAATTGTACTTTCAAATAAAAAAGTGATTTCATCTTTATATAGATTTTTAACTTTTTCATAGATCGAAACAGGAGTGAATTGATCTAGAAAAAGTTCTTTAGAATAAAATTGCATTATATATTTTGCCCTTAATTTTATATTTTAGAATGTTAAAATGAAAGCTCCAGAAACATTTAGTTTTTTCTTAATATTATCTGTTGCTAATCTTGCTTGTCCTTTTGAATTATATGGTCCAATTAAGACTTTATGAAAAAGTTTGTTATTTATTTTAACTTTATATATTGTATAAGAAAAACCACTTTTAATAATATTTGATAAATATTTATCATTTGGCATTTTAGAAAATGCTCCCACTTGTATAAAAGTTCCTTTTGGTTTTGTTGTTACTGTATTTGAAGCTACTTTGGGTTTAGTTTTCTTAATAACTTTTTTAACTACAGGTTTTGGCTTAACTTTTTTAACTACGGGTTTTGGTTCTTCTTTTGCTATTTTTTTAGCAGGAGTATAAACTTTTTCACTCTTTTTTACATCAAAAACATCTGGTTTTGTTTCTTCTTTTTCACTCTTTATTACTTGTTCTTTTTCTTCAATTTTTTGAAGATTTAATTTACTGTCAATCTGCTCTTCATTTACAGCTGTTTGCTTTTTTTCTTCTTGAATATTTTTTAATTTTTCATTAATTATTTTTTGATATTGTTCTTCTATATTTTCATTTGCTAATACTTGTTCACTTCTATTCTCATTTGATTTAGAAAAAGAATCTTCTTGTGTAGAATCATTTGTTAGAAGGCGAATAACTATAATTGTTAATAAAAATAAAATTACTAAAACAAGTCCTAATATTAGATATTTCTTTTTATTCATCTCATTGCTATTATTTGATGAAAGCATAATATCACTATATTCTTGCTCTTCTTGAATCTCAATTTCCTTATCAAGTCTTGTGTGACTTTGTTTTGAAATAGGTTCTTGATAAATTGACTCTGCATCATTAATTTCGTTTAATCTTTGTTCAATCTCATCTTTTTCTTGTTTAAGATGAACTTTTTTTATAAATTCTTCGCCTTTAATTTCCATAAAATATCCTTATGTTAGCAAGTTTTTTGTTTTTCTTTAGCTATTTAATACGTCGATTTATCATAAATAACAAAATCACGAGCAAGAGAAGTAAGTTCTTGTTTAATGCTTTCTTGTAGTTTAGTGTTATTAATATCATCTAATACATCACATATCTTGTTTGCTAT
>Ga0193962_1000087_pt1 | contig 41254 bp, 76 predicted proteins | sample FB_5_MG_FD_140335 | JGI IMG/M metagenome (GOLD analysis project Ga0193962, IMG submission 140335) | Microbial mat bacterial communities from the Broadkill River, Lewes, Delaware, United States - FB_5_MG | ecosystem: Environmental > Aquatic > Freshwater > River > Microbial mats | place: USA... | reverse complement strand
CTATATTTAATATGGTAACAAATACACCTGCACCATTAGCGTTAAATGCAAAAATAGATCTTAACAATAAAACTCGTAATGATTACAATTATGATTCACGGAAATCATTTATAGAAGAAGTTGAATTTGATTATGAGGCAAGTAGTTTACACTTTTTAGGTTATGGAGTTCATGAAGGAGAAACTATTTTTGTAAACATTAACACATCCACATACGGCTACCTTGTGACTATTGCTGGCGAATTGAAAAATGGGTCTTTTGTGGCTATAAAACAAGACGCAGCAGTCGCTGACGGGATTAGCTACAGTTGGACAGCGGTTGAGGATTATGTAGATATTAGGGTGGCATTTTCTTCATTAGCAACTGCGGGCACAGCTACCGTTGATGTTAATATTGACACACTAGCGAACATTCCACTTAGCGAGGCAATCACAGAGGTTAAAAACGGAAAATCAATAACAACAGGTGGTTTTAAATATACAGGTGGACTAACTACTACCATCCCTAATATTGTTTTATATTCTGGCGAAGAATTAAAATTTACAATAGATTCTGGCGTAGATGTTTTAAAAGGCAATATTGTATTTACGAGAGAGGACGGAACGACGAACCAAACTATAACACGGGACGAAGTAAGTGGGTTAACTGAGCATATTTTTATAGCTGAGACGAACTACACATCTTTAGCATGGTACTCAACAGGCTTAACAGGTTCGGGGTCTTTGGATTATGTTTTTGAGTTGAACTTTAGGGACACAACAAAAAATAGTAGGCTAGTTTCAAAGCCTGTATTCAACAGGGGCTTAACATTCGAGATAGACCCTCCTGCTCTTCCTGTTCTTCCTCCTTTATCGGTAGATGAATCAACGCCTTATTTTTATGGGTTATATGATGATTTAGTTACTGCATTCCCTGAATACGTATCGAAGATTGATTGTGATGCTGATTCAGGCATAAACACGCCTGCTTACATGGCTGGGCATCCGATTTATATGTACAAGTTTTCTCCGTATCATGCACCAAGCAACAGTGTGGAGGCTACCGTTACATCAATAGCAGATGAATTGAAATGTTTTATTTTGTCTGGAATACACCCAGAGTATATGGGTATTTTTGATTTATACCAAACTATGAACTTAATATGCACAGCATGGGCATCAAATAAGAATATAGAGGCTATGCGTTATAATTCAACATTTTACATTATGCCGTGCGCTGGTCCTTATGGAGTTGATAAAGGAACTCGAACAAACTTCAACGGTGTAGACTTGAATAGAAATGCACCTACATCTGATTGGAGAGTTGAAGGATTCGGAACAAGCACTTACTCTGGACCATCTGCCGCGAGTGAATACGAAACACAGGTGATTGTTCATTATATGGAGGAAATTAACCCTCAAGTCTTCATAGATCATCATAATTTTACTTCAGGAGCAAATAAAAATCAAATGTACGTTAGTACAAGAATGGGAGAGGTGATAAATATAGGGGCTGAAAGCATTGAATATATTTCCAGAAAGTGGAAAATTAATTATGCTTCACATCCTCCAATAACTGATGTAATTACTCAATTCGGATGGGTGCAATATACTACTAATCACGGGACATGGGCTGTGTATGGATTAGATAAGGGGGCCTTATCTTGCACTTATGAAAGTTGTGATAGAATTAATTACGATAATGGGGTGTTATTGCCAGATAATCCATCAACAAAGAATACTTCTGAGGCTGTAACACAGGCAACTGATGGGTTTATCAATTTTCTATGTAGAATTTTAGATTTATCAACCAAATGATATAATGACACAACGAACTATACAAATAATAGTTAATTATATTTCCTATCTTTACACAAACATTAAATTTTATATTATGAGAAAACAAATTTTAAGTTGCAACGAGCCAAAGGAAGACGTACAGCCGCCTATTGTTATTCCACCAGATAATGATAAGTAAAAGAGTAATAACGATTGTTGCAGTAGCCTATATGATAGCTGCTGTAACATTCTTGTGTTTTGGTGATGCTTATGATGTGAAATGGTACGCTTTCTTTTTCGAAACAGAATTATTTTTTGCATTATTATCATCCCTGTTTATAAGGAATGTAATTGAAAACATAAATTATAAGCGAATTTTTGAAGTTGTGATAGTGTGGAAAATATTTTATATTTTATTTAATGTCGCGGTACTATTTAAGCCATTTAGCTCTTATAGAGACTTTACATCAAGCCCTGTAGTTTGCACTCAAATACTTTGGTGTATTATTGGGTTTTCTTTATTCCAAATATACAGAAAATGAGTGAACAAGATTTTTTAACAACAGCTAGCGATGTCTTAAAAAAAATAGACAATAAGAGTGATAGTTTAGATAAAAGAAATAAAGCCGCATGGAACACAATTGTACTGTTAGCTGTTCTTTTTTTAGGATCTATGGGCACAGGAATATATAAGATTGCTAATCTGGAAAATCAGAAAGCAAATAAAGATGATGTGGAGAAATATTACTTAAGAGTTGAGAGATATGAGGCTGGACAAATTACTAAATCAAAATTAACAGCCGCATACATGGCTAAAATGGCAGCATTAGCGGGCGGTGATACGATAAAGATAAGAATAGCAGAAAAAGAATATAATTACCACATACGAGAAATAATTAAATTCACAGGGATTAGAAGCGAAAAAAACTAATGGGATTTAATAGAATAAATACAAAAGTTGGCGCCAGTAATTTGCGGACCTAACAAAGAAATAAAGGAGCTAAACGGCTCCTTTTTATTTTCCCGAATAATCCCAATTTTCCAAAGGCGTTATTTTAAATTCTATTCTAGGATTACCAGCATCCTTAAATTTCCTTGCGATAATTTCAACGCATTTATTATCGTTTTTAAAGGCTTTTAATTTTTGCAGGCAATCTAATACCGCCTTAAAGCTTCCATCTAAATCAGGCCGCTTAGAATCGTAATAGATAGAACATTCAAACCCAAATTCTCCATCAATGTTTTTATTGCGGTATTTTCTACACTGCAACATGAATAATTTTTCATAGGCCAACATCTTAGAAGACTTCACAAGCCGCCCTGTCAATTTACCTCTTATTTTATTGATTGCTATCCTGTAGCTATTCGATTTACTCGGAATGCTCCCTTTTATTATTTCCATACTTAAAGATAATTTAAAAGTGGTAATTTGAGTGGTAATTTCAAAAAGATAATATCACTCATTTTTGCAATACACTGAGTTTCAATAAAATGAAGTGGTAATTGCTACATTTGTAAATACCACACTTGCCACTCCACACTTAAAAATCAAGGTGCGGAGTGGGTCGGAAATCCCGAACAAATGAATATTTAAAAGAAATTACATTTATTATTTGTAATTACGGATTAAGTAATTACCTTTACAGTCATGAAACAAAACAAAGTTTATCAAATCAGACTGTCCGAAACTTTACTAGGTAAGGCTCACGAGGCGGCAGAAAAGAAGAACACGAAGCTTTCTAAAGCTGTGAAAGAATTTATTAATGAGTTTGTAAAGGAGGGTTCGAAATGCTAAGTAATGATGATAAATTAAAGCTAGATAGGCTGAATAGCGAGTGGACACGTGTAATAAACAATACATGTAACACGATCGGATGTAAAGGCTGCCCGCTTAAAACTTGGGATGAAGATGATAATTATACATGCGTCAGCGGAGACTTGCAAGATGCAATAATGAGTCTAGAAATGAAAGATTTTGATAATGACGAATTAAGGGAGGCTGAATAATGGCGATATTTAGAAAGATTCACACCTCTATGTGGGGTGATAGTTTCTTTAGTGATCTTGATAAAGATAAAAAACTATTCTACATATATCTACTCACTAATGAAAAGACGAAACAGTGCGGTGTTTATGAGATAACTAAAAAGCAGATTGCTTTTGATCTTGGCTATACTATCGATAGAGTATCATTACTGCTTAAATACTTCATTAAACTAAATAAAATAAGATATAACGAGGAAACTTCAGAGCTCGCTTTAAAGAATTGGCTTAAATATAATGCAAGTACATCCCCAAAGGTTTTAGCCTGCATGAATAAAGAGTTTGCGACTGTTAAAGATACTCTATTGATACAGTATGTAAAGGGTATAGGTACTAAATCGCAAGAAGAAGAAGAACAAGAAGAAGAACAAGAAGAAGAACAAGAAGAAGAACAAGAGAAGATTGTTATTGATTTTGATTTCTTCCTTTCAGAGTTTAATAGAATTAAAAAAAAGAAACTAAGAGTAGTTGATAAGAAAGCCAAGGCAAATATCACTTCTAGAATTTCAGAAGGCTACACGGTAGATGATTTAATAATTGCTATTGAAAATTGCAAATCTGATAAATATCATATTGAAAACCCTCATTTCCTGACTCCTGAATTTATCACACGAGAAGACAAGTTTATAAAATATTTTAACTACGAAAAAGGAAGTTCCGCGGGAAATTTCAAACCAAAAGACGATATTAAAAACGCAGGAAAATTTGATCATGATGAAAAGTATTAATGAAATAATCGAACACGAAAAAGAACTTTTGGCATCATCGGCCAATGTTAGAAAATCATTTAATGTTTTTTCTGATTTAAACAGTTGTAAAAATGTTTGGTTTGCCATTGGTAATAGATTGACAAACGGAAGTTATAAAGTAGATGAGAATCTAAAAGAGCCAATCACCGAGATTTTAAAGTGGTGTATTATGGATAAAAGCTTTAAAGGCGATTTACAAAAAGGCTTATTGCTATCTGGTGAAATTGGATGCGGAAAAACTTTGACTCTAAAAATCTTTGTTGAGTTTATGAAGTATGCAAATAAAATTGTCGCTCAATATTCAGCAATTGAGATTGTAGAGATTTTCAAAAGCAAAGAGGGTAAAGATCGTTTATTTGTTTCTCCTTTATTTATTGATGACCTTGGAACTGAGCAAGTAGAAATTAATAATTATGGAACAAAAGAAGCTCCAATTTATGAGATCTTCAACCGAAGATATTTAGACCGTAGATTCCTAATGTTTATCACAACCAACCTTAAACCCTCTCAAATGGAAGAGCGCTATGGGGACAGGGTGAGAGATAGAATAAAAGAAATGTTTAACGTAATGCCAATTAAAGGCGAATCAAGAAGAAAATAAAATGAAACAGAAAATTGAAAGGGCTTTAATAGTTAAAAATGAATGGCTCGATAAAATCTTTAACGAGGGCAAGGTTTGGGAGATGAGGTCTTTTAAGACTAAAATAACAGGTCGCATAGGATTAATTGAATCTGGTACAGGCTTAATCGTTGGCGAAACAACAATTATAGGATGCTTCCCTAATCCTATACCTAAAAAAGAAAGTTTAATTAGATACCATAAAGTTGAAGATCTTAAATTGCTCGATAGGTGGAAATATGCATGGCAATTAAAAGATTCTAAACGATATGATAATCCAATTCCATATAATCACCCACAAGGGGCTGTTGTTTGGGTAAAAATATAGAAAACTGAAATGAAAAACATAAAAGTATCAGAGCTTAAGGTGGGGAATATCTTTGCCGAAAGCTTGCAATTGAAGAATAGGGAAAGTTTCAAAGTTGAAGTGATTATCCGAGAGTCAGTTTTCGCTATTGGGAATAACTCAAAGAAGCAAAAGGAATTTAAAACAGACCAAGAAAAATTAATAATTTTACTTAAAGAATCATAGGATGAGAAAATTAATCGAGCCATTAAATCTACAATCATTAGTTTGTGATAATGAAGAGTGTGATTTTAAAAGAGAATATCAAAGTTTAACACTTGAGCAGATGGGTAATTTTATAAATTGCGCATGTCCTGAGTGCGGCGAGAATCTCTTAACAGAAGATGATTATAATCAATACGTAGCTATGAGAAAAGGAATTGATTTGATAAATAAATGGTTTAGTTGGATATTAATATTTAAAAAGAAAAGACCCGTTGAGAATCACGACACAATTAAAGTTCATTGTCACGATGGAATTAAAATAAGTAAATCTAAAAATCAAAATCATGAGTAAACCGCAATTCAAACTACTAAGAATGCCAGAGCCTGAGCAAACGCCAGGTGTATTATTTTTTCACGATAAATTCCTGTGCGACACACTAGAAGATATTGTAAGAGATCGAAACGCTGACGGAGATTTAGAGGATAAAGACGAAGGTAAGGTTTACGGGGAAACTGCAATCCCTTACGGCACCTATGAGTTAGACGTCACATGGTCTCCAGCATTTGAGAGAAACATGACATTAATTTGCAATGTGCCGCATTTTGAAGGTGTTAGAATACACTGGGGACGAACAATAAGACAATCTGAAGGGTGTTTGTTGGTGGGTGAGTGTGATGGAGTTAACACACTTAAAAACATTGGCATGACTGATAGAATAACCCTGATGGTTAGAGAATTACAAGAAAGAAATGAAAAAGTATTTTTAGAAATTGCAAAACCTTAATTATGTGGAAATCAATATCAATGTTTTTAGGAGGTGCTTTAACTGCGCTATTAATCTATCTTAAGGTTAAAGATCCAGAAGAGATAAACGTATCAGGCGACTACATCGAGAAGCAAAAGAAAACCGATAATACCAAAATTAAAGCAAAGAAGGGTATTTTTGGATTCTTAAAGCGTGATCCCGAGAACAAAGCGGAGCGTAAAAGAAAGCGTGTTTTGAGAAAGTCTAAAAAATAATTACCTTTATAATATAAATAAGTCAAATTAAATCAAATAAAAATGGAATTTTTACAAACGAATTGGATAGAGTTGTTATTTGGTGTTATAGCACTTGCGGAGGTTGTAGTCCGATTAACACCAACAAAGAAGGATGATAGTATTTTAGAATGGGTGATTAAGCTAGTCTCTTTTTTAATCCCAAACCGCAAAGATGGCGGTGGTAAGCATAAATAGTTTTTTATAGTTTCATAATTAGTTTTCATAGATTATTTTTAGGGTTAATTTTTAAGCGAGGGTGGTTCCTCGCTTTTTTTGTGCACATGTTTTAAAACACATGAAAATAACTCTATTATTATTTGATACTATGGATTTTTTATCCGTAATTTGTCATGGACAATGAGAGATAAACCCACTCATTGAAAAATAAACAAAATGATAACTTCAAACGAAACAATCAAAGTAGCAGCTAACCAAAGTAAAAGAACTTTTACTATCCGCAAGTATATTGACGGTAAGTTATTCGCAAAATATAGAACTTACCCAATGTCACAAGAAGAATTTGACAGTGAAGAAATGAACAGTGAAAACGACTGGAAACAATTTTTAAAATCAGACGATTATTATCGAGTTTAAACAAAAAGGGGCTTTAATTAGCCCCACTAAACAAACCAAATGGAAAATCAAGAAATCGTAGAGCAAAGATTAAAAGAGCTATTCCCGAAAAGGAAAGATAGAGCGGAGTTTTTAGGCGTAGACGCCAATGACTCCTACTCAAAGATCGCAACATTCGGCAATAAAATAAAATGGCTTGAAACTAATCTAAAGCCAATGGGATTAATTTTAAAAATAGAAAACGATGAAGAAAGCGAATAATTCACCCAAAAAGAATACCGATGAGCAAATAATAGGCTTAACGGATATTCAAAAGGCTCAGGTAGTTCTAAATAGAGCTAAGGAGCAGCAGAGAGACAAGCAGAACGATCCAAACTACACAGCTCTAATAATTAGGGACGACAACAAAACAAGCCGCTTAAAGTGGATTAAAGCAAATAAGGAGGCAGAAGTATGAAGAAGTTTATAGATAAATGGTGGATGTGCATAGCTGCACTGTTAACATGCGGACTACTAGAGCTCTTAGCTTGGGTGTGATTCCGTAACGTTGGTTGTAAGTGCTGACCGCTTTACCAAACTAGCACTAAAGTTAAACGAATTATAAAACTATAAATAACCGAGCGATGGAAAAAGCTTTAAGAATACTAGATGATGCAATAAAAGCACTGGAAAGTGAAGTAAGAATTTGGACTAAACAAGGAGATTTGGATATAGTAGAAAAGTGTAAAAATGAGATAAAGCAATGCGCTGAAGCTATTGAAAAGTTGCGTGGTGGCGAATGCTCGAACGAGAACAGCGGTTTGCATTTACAACGTGTTAGGCGTAGTTATTTTATAAAGTTAAGAGAAACTACTAAGGCTTACCCTAAAGTAACTTATTATACTGGATTGATTGACGAAATACTTCAAGACACCAAGAAAATGAGAGAGGCTACACTAATGCAAAGCAAGGATATGGCAAAGGCAATATGTACAGAGATAGAGGCATTATTTGATTATACTTGTGAAATCTGCGAGTACTAATTACGCCTAATGGATTAGGCTATGAGTAGTATTTTTAACGACTTAAAAGAACGAAAGATGACAGACCAAGAAATTGAAATAGTAGAAGAATTAGAGAAGCACACTGAGGTAAAAACAATGGCAGATGGTGGGGTAGTGGAGTTTATTGACAGAGCAAAATTTTATGATTTAGCACAAAAGCTAGTTAAAATTATTACTTATGAGCCTGTGCTAGCAACTGGGCTTACTAATGAGCAAATACTTGATGAAGCAGCACGAAGGAAAGCAAATATTGCCTTGCAGTACGAAGATTACAGCCTAGAAACTTGGACAGTTGCAACAAAGCTATTGCCACATAGAAAAGCATATTTGCTTGACGATGACAGTATAAGAAAATTTAGGATAGAATACGAAATGTAGCCTTGTTGCTAACGTATTGGTGTATATTGTCGTAGCTTTTTCAGCTATGCAATATGACACCGTGTTAGTAGCTGGCGGTTTAATTACCCACCACCGCCCGAACGAAGCACTAAAAAAAGAAAAGCGAAGCGTGGGGATTTTATTTTATTAATTTAAAAACTATAGGTATGAAAATTATTGGATTAAGAGTAGAAAAGTATATTGGAAAAGAAGTTTCTGGACATAATTGTGATTTTGAATACAACGATGCTGAATTTGAAAAGCACATAATTTTAGGACTACTTGAAGATAATAGAAAGGTTGAAATTGAATTAACAACCGAAGAAGGAGAATGTGGCTCTGGTTGGTGTACTGCATCTTGGGGTAATCGCAATGTTACTATTGTAGACAAATTTAATGGATACACACATAAGCCAATAAAAGAGCTTATTGTTGATGATGTTAGCATTGAAGCCGAAGATGTAGAGAACGATGTTTTTAGCGTAAATTATAACGGAGGTTGTAATTACTACCCGAGCGGAGGTTATAATGTTAATATGGATTTATTCAAAGCCAATGGAAGAGAAAAAGAACTTAGACCTACTTATGTGTTTATTGGCGAAAGTGGGATAGGTAAAAGCGCATTGGCTTTAAAATTTAACGATGACACTATTGTGTTTGAAACGGATGCTTACGACACTTTACCTGAAAAGATAGTTGCGGATGTTATTGTAGTTGGCAATAAACACAAATACACTATTGACGATATTAAGACAAGAGTAGAAGAAACTGAATTAGTGATGTGTTCTTTTACCCCAATTGCCTGATAAGGCAAAAGCGGGCGGGGCTTTTCTTTTTTTTTGTTCCAATTACGCAGGAACTTTGATACGAGAGCGAACCCCGCTTGCTACTAACACAAAAGGAAGTAGCCGTTCGAAGAATGGCATCTCCTAACTGTTATGCTTTAAAGCATGTGGAAATAATAAACCCAAACTTACATTAATGGAATTCTACGCACAAATAAAAAATCGAAAGATACTGCCTTTGAATGATTCTGATAATGAAGAGGCGCAAAAGCTTAAGGCAAATAAGGATTACAAATTTAAAGTTACAGCTCCAAGGAATTACGAGTTTCACAAAAAGTTCTTTGCTTTAGTCAATCTGGGCTACCAGAATTCAGACAACACTATGAATTTTGAATGATTCAGAGCTTACGTAACAATGCAATCTGGATATTACGAAAAGCATATAACTCCAAAAGGAGAGTTTTACACACCTAAATCGATAAACTTTGCATCAATGGATGAGACGGAATTTGAAAAGCTTTATTCAGCATCTATAAATGTTATTATAAGGATTATCGGATGCACTACTGAGGATATTGAAAATGAATTAATCAATTTCTTTTAAACGTGTTTTATAACACATCTAATTAATTTGCAGCTAAATTAATTAGATATACATTCGTGTATTGTCAATCAAAACAAAATACTATGAAAACACTTATTAAAATACAGGGTGAATTAAAAGCCCCTAAGAATCAAAAAAACTCCTTCGGGAATTACAATTACAGAAGCTGTGAAGATATACTAGAAGCTGTCAAGCCTCTTCTTGTGGCTAATGAGTGCCTTTTAACATTGTCTGATTCAGTGGAAGAGATTTGCGGAATGGCATTCATAAAATCAACTGCTACATTTATACATGGCGATTTCAAGCATGAGGTGACAGCGCACGCCAGACATGCTACTACAAAGAAGGGTATGGACGATAGCCAGATAACAGGGTCTACATCTTCTTATTCTAGAAAATACGCTTTAAATGGATTGTTCTGTATTGATGACACAAAGGATTCTGACGCAACAAATAAACACAATGAAAAGGCTTATACTATTTCTGATGCAATAAAAGAGATTGAGACTTCAGCTAATGTTAAAATGCTTGAGAGTGTTTGGAAAAAAGGCTTAGCGTTTCAGAAAGATACAGCATTTAAAACAGCTACCAATAAGCGCAAAAAAGAATTAGAAAATGTCAAATAGAGCCGATTTTTTAGAAATGAGAGAGCAAGAATCTTTCGAAAACCCTCAGGATTACGAACGCCCTGAGGAAAGAAAGGAGAAATTACCATACAGGCTGGATCTTCACGCGAGGTCTGACGATTATATCGCCGCTATAAAAAGAAGAACTTATAAAGCGCCACTAACGGACGAAGAAAAGTCTAGTATTGAAAAATACTCTACAGAACCAGCGGTATACCCTGATTTTGATTTTCACAAGGATGGACAGCGAGATATGACAGGTCGGTTAATTAACTCTCCTAAGGCTTATGATTTAATACGTAAGACTAGTAAAAGGAAGTGTGATGAATCGGATTACAAAAACTTAAAGGATGGTTTTAAAAGGCTTAAAAGCAAGTCACGAAGTATTTAAAAAGTGTGATAAGTGCGAGTTTGAAACAAATATAAGAATTAGTAACAACTGCCATAATTGTGGCGAAAAACTAAAATAGAATGAACTTCGAAATTTCAGGAAAAGTATTTTTAAAGACAAAGGCTATGATTACGAGGTGTTAAGGCTTCATGAGTCTATGCAGGCTTGAGGCATAACGGCTCGCACAAGAAGCGTTGCCAATTTAATTAATAACTAAATACTTTAAAAATATGATACAGCAACCAAATAAAGATAGAACTACAACACCGCCAAAAGGCAATGATTCTTATGCATTGTTAGGCACAGTTAATTTTTTAGAGCGACATAACTCTGTGATTGTGTGCAATAACAAAAATGAATTAGCTTATGTAATAGCGTGGTGCGATGGGCAAGGCAAACAAGTAGTCGACTATATGAGAATAAAAGATAAATTCCCATATTGCCTAAGTGTAGCTGGTGATATTGTGGGGTGGATTGACAGAATGGATAGAGCAGTTTATTATATAGACTTTATAACCTTTGTAAAGGCGGTGTCTTGATTGTGCCTAACCGGCTTGCGGTATGGTTAGCAAAGCCACCCACACCGCAACCTATGAAATACTAATCTTAATTGGCTTTATTAACTATGACCGCTTGTTGTATGTTGGGCGGTACTAAACAAATTCACAATGAGAAAAATAAAGAAACTAACAACCAACGGAGTGAGTGGGATTAAAATTCACGAGGTAGGCAAAGACAATGTAACAGCCATTAGCGATTTCGGAGTGGATGCCGAACAAAATTATGTATGTGCGTATGGTGTAGATGTAAATGGGGAATTAAAATATAGATACGAGAACGGAGTATATGAGGTTGAGTATTTCGATTAGCCTTACATATAATGTATTGGCGGTATGAAGCGTGCCGAGGTACTACGCTTTAAATTTCACATATAGACTAATAGCATGCTTTATTACCGCTTGTTAGGCGTATGTGCTTTATACAAATATTATGAAACTAGAGAAGGCTAAAGAAATTGCAAGTAAGATTGAACAAATAGAGCGTGAGGAAAAACAGATACAAAGATTCGACAATACTGTTGAATTTTGCAAAATAGAAATAAGAGGCGAAGATGGTGGTGAGCGCGCGTATAGTTTTACGTTGGATCACAATAAAGATCAAGATATTATAGATGCGGTTAGAATTGTAGTTAACCAAAAATTACATGAAAGAAAAGTAAAAATATTGGATGATATAGAAAGCGCATAGCATTACGCCTAACGTTGAGTATATGGCACGTTGCCTTTTTCGGCAATGGGTTATATACATTGTTACCTACTGTATAGGCGTTTTTAAGCAATAACCTAAATTAAAAGCACAAATTTAGTATTTATTTTTTTGAGCGTTGGCAAAATTATTTTGCAAAACTAAAATAATAGTACTATATTTGTATTGTAAATGTATATTAATTAAATAAACTAATAAATGAAAGTAGAAATTATTAAAGCAGAAGATTACGGATTAGAAACTGCAAAAGCAAATGAATTAACCGTAGGTTTAAAAGTAGTAAAAGCAGAACGAGAACTACTTATTAAAGAATTTGAAGAAGTATCTAAATTAGAACTAACTCAAGAAAATTTACCAACTTTTAAAAAACTAAGATTAGCAATAGTAAAAAACAGAACACAAGGAATAGATAAATGGCACAAAACCAATAAAGAGTTTTTCTTGACTGGCGGAAAGTTTGTTGATGCTATTAAGAATAAGGAAAGAGCTATTAACGAACAAATGGAAGAAAAATTAATGGATGCTGAAAAGCATTTTGAAAACTTAGAAAAAGAAAGGATTGCCAAAATACAATCTGAAAGGGTTTCTTTGTTGTCTGAATTTGTAGAAGATGCAAGTGAAAGAGATTTAGCAAATATGGAAGATGATGTTTGGGAATCTTATTTAGCTACAAAAAAACAAGCTCACTTAGATAAAATACAAGCTGAACTGGATGCGGAAAAAGAAAGACAAGCTAAAATACAGGCTGAAAAAGAAGAGCAAGAACGTATAAGAAAAGAGAATGCTAAATTAAAAGCGGAAGCAGAAGAACGTGAAAGGTTGTCTAAAATAGAAGCTGATAAAAGATTAAAAGCTGAAAAAGAAAGATTAGCAAAAGAAGAAGCCGAAAGAAAAGAACGTGAGGAAAAAGAAAAGAAAGAACGTGCTGAATATGAAGCTAAACTAAAAGCTGAACGTGATGCTAAAGAAAAGATTGAGCGAGAAGAACGAATAAAACGTGAAAAACTTGAAGCTGAATTACAAGCTAAAAAGGAAGCAGAGCAAAAGGCAAAAGCAGACGAAGAAAAAAGACTGCAAGACGAACTTAACAAGGGTGATGAAGCTAAGGTTAAAGATTTAATTAACGACCTTGAATTATTAAAAACTAAGTATGCTTTTAAAGCAGTAAAAACACAAAAGATGTATGCAGACGTAGGATTGCTTATTGATAAAGTTACTAACCATATTAAGAAGTAATATGATACCATATCAAATAAGATTACAACCCGAACTTTTAGAAGAAGTTCGGGAATCTTCTAAAAAATATAGTGAAGATAATGTAAATAGAGAGATTAGAGAATTATTGCGAATTGGTTTAAAGCAACGAAAAGATGGAAGGAAAAAATAAATACGGTCGGTTAAGCAATGACTTTAATAAAATGCACGAACTAAGCCTATATTGTAGGTAATGGACAAGAATATGAATTTTAAAAATTTACGGAAATGAAAAAACCATATTACAATTTACATCAAAGGTTACTAATAAGCTTGGATACCGCACAGGGAGCTTTTATGATACTTGAATTAGCTTGGTTAAAGCTATGTAGAGCGTTTATAATTAGCGCAAAACGTAGTAAATTTTTATTATTTATATTTAGTGTTGTGTTTTCGTTTTTGCGCGGTGGCAAGAAGAAGCCTAAACAAACGTGCAAGAACTGCCGATTTAATTGCGAAGATGACCATACGTGCATGAATGACTGTAATGTTGGAAGTTACTACGCTGAAAAAGGATTGAACCGAATTTGCTATGAAGGCGAATTGTGGGAGGGCAAATGAAACACAACACAAAAGGAAGTAGCCGTTCGAAGAATGGCATTTCCTAACTGTTATGCTTTATAACATGTCTTTGGATAGCGAGATTTTGAACAAGCCTCACTATTTTTGTTTTAGTATTAATCCTAATAATAAACCAGATGAGAAAGAAATTGACTAGAGCCCAAATTGATAAGCAAATTTTAGATCATGCAGATGAGATTATCAAATTAATGAAGTTGAAAGGATGGCAGGATGATTCACGCAGTGAAAGCCTAGAAAGCATACAGTTATATGTGTGGCATGATAGTATATCTGTAGAGGCAGTTACTCAAGGCATAAAAACAATAAGACGTAAAAAGAAATAATATGACTGAATTACAGAAAGCGGAGAAGGATTTTATTATGTGGCTTGATAATGTGAATTGTTCAGGTGTTGACGACGTTAGGCATCATCATAAATGTATTTACTACAGACTAATTGAGGGTATGAGAGATAATGTACTACATTCTGTGTCGTTTCATATTGATAGACAAACTGGACAGCCAAAAATATCAAGCCGTGCAATCTATCCAAGATCGCCACAAGTCTACACTATAGAACAATTCTACGAGTGGATGAGTAAGCCAAATAAAACATCATTTTTACAACAATTTTAAAATTAGGCATATGAGATTTAATATAACTGTTGATAATTTTTTAATATACACAAACCCATTAACTTATTTAGTTCTACTTTGCATCTTAATATACGCTCCATTAAATTGGGCTTGCAGAAAATTACAACTACATAATTTATGGTTTATCTTCTTCCAGACTGAAGGGAAGTCGAAAGATGGATTGCTTAGAGTTTTAGAAGCATGCAAAAGGAATTACAGATCATGTGATAGTAGATGGTACAAATATGTATTTGCTCTCTCCATAGTCAAAGTTAGAAAGCAAATTAAATTATTTCATAAATAAAAACTTACAGGATGAACGACAAAATTTCTTGGTTTGGAAGGTATTTAGGGTGTGAATATGTAATGCCTTTAAACACAATAAACTGGCACAAGAAAGGTGATATTAAAAAAGTAACACCACACAATCTTGATTTTTTAAATACAATATCCCACGCTTTATATTTAAATAACACAAAACTAATCCTCAAAGAGCTTAAGGATATTTCAGATGAGGATTTAAAAGAATTAAATGGAACTAGTAATTGTAGACAATGGGAGTTTGATGAATTTTCAATGAAGGAAAATGAAATGCTTTTAAACTCTTTTGAATCTGACTTCCTACGCTCAAAAGGATACGCGATAGGAATAGATAAAAAATATTACATTACTGAGTCGGAATTAAATAAATAGCCCTATCTTGCAAGCGTAATTAGGATTGGGTTTCCTTGTTTCATTCATTACGGGTTTATTTTGTTGATGGTTTAGGCGCTCACCTCTCAGGTGGGCGCTTTTTCTTTGCCTTATTTTCTGAATGTGTTTTACAACATACTCTTAGTTTTGATTTAATGGTTTTGATTTACGTAATTTGTTGTAGTAGAAATTTAAACCTAAATGAAATAGTATGTATACAGATGTAGAGTGCCCATATTGCGGAGAAGGTCAAGTAATTAATCACGATGATGGTTATGGATATGAAGAAGGTGTAACTTTTCAGCAACATTGTTATGATTGCGATAAAGATTTTGCATTCACAACAAGTATAAGTTTTGATTACGATGCACAAAAAGCCCCATGCATGAACGGCGGAGAGCATGAGTTTAAGCAAGTTCACACAGCTCCAAGGAAATATACAAAAATGAGGTGTGAATATTGTGACGAAGAAAGAGAACCTACAGAGGAAGAGTGGAAAATCATTAACAAATAACCCTAAACCCAAAGCAATGAAAAGAAAAATCAACAACCTCGAAGCGTATTATAACTATCTGCAGAAAGACGGCTTTATGAAAGATGTTAAATTTAATGATTTGCCAGCAAGCGAACTTCTAGGCTTAGAAGTTTCAGAAGGATTCAGGAAATTTTTAATTCGTGGAATCTGGAATAAAATATTAATCCGATTAGCCGGAATTTCGATTCCTTTAGGAATAATTTTAACCGCTTATCTTAAAAATTCGTAATATGAAACTAGAAAAGCTTTACACTAGAAGCCAGTTTGATAGAATATTGAAAGAAAAATTTTTATCTGCAGGATTAGGGATGGTTAACTCTGTGGGGAGAGAGTGTTTTGAATTAGAATTGAAATTTGGGGAATTACGCGAGCAACCACTAACCAAGGAGATGTTTATCAATCCGATTGTCAAGCCTGATATTCATAACTACAAAGGCTCTGATTGTGGCGTTTGCGGGATGGATATTTATCACGAATCAGTAGCCGAGTGGCAAAAAGCTGAAAAGAAGGTTATATTCATGTGTGATAATCCCGAAAATGTAGAGACTATAATAATTGCTGCAAAAACTATAGGCGGATATGCAAATGCAATGAACGGAGAATTAACCCTTAAAAATGTGACGATATGAAAGCCATACAATTTACAGATTTAGAGATTGCTAGCTTAGAATGTAGCTCGTTCACTCACTCGGCATACAAAAAGATACACATCGCCAAGAATACGAAAGGAGATTGTGTAATTTCAGATAATGACCTAGAGTTAGTAGTAACGCCATCAAAGGCACTCGAAAAAGTGTCAGAACGAACACAGGCGGCACGTATAGAGAATGAAAAGCGAATTGCAAAGCAGATGATTCATGATTTAACTCTGAAGCATGAGAAATTAGCGGATGAGTACGTAGAGCTAAATAATAGAAATCTTCAGCTTTGCGCGGAAAATCAAAAGGCTGTTGAGATTATGCAGGAATATGTAGATGGATTTAGAAATAATGGTGGGCATAAAACATGCAAGATATTATTTCACAAAGCAAAAGATTTTATAAATGATAAATTGTTTTAACGGACGGCAATAAGGTGTCGTGGAGCGCAGCGGAATGCACTTTATTGTGTGTTAGTTGGCGAAGCGAACTGTTTTTATTTATTTTTTAGGGAGGGATTTTTTAATATGAAATTAGAAAACAACAATATTTTTTGCAGCATTTCAGCAGGTTATTCAAGCGTGTTAATGGCTATAAAGATAAAAGCGTGGTATCCAAACCACAATATAGTATTTGCAATGGCTAATACTTCAAAGGAAAGAATTGAAAGTTTGCAATTTATGAATGATTGTGACAAGTTATTTATGTTGGACATGGTTTGGATCGAGGCAATAATTAACCAAGAGAAAAACAAAGGAACTGATTATTTAGTAACTTCTTTTACTAACCTGAAAACTAAAGGCGAATTATTTGAAAATGGGATTAAAAAATACGGAATACCAAGCAGTATAAATAAATGGTGTAATAGAGAATTAAAGTTAGTACCATTGAAAAAATATGCTGATAGTATTTTTGGGTTGAATAATTACTCTATTGCCGTTGGTATTCGTGCAGATGAAATTGATAGAGTTTCCGAGAAATACAATGATAATAATATATTTTACCCTTTAGTTGAGAATAGAATAGGCACAGATTATAGAAATAAGTTTTGGAGAACTCAGAAAATACAAATAAAAATACCAGCTTTTAAAGGTAATTGTGATTTATGTTTTGAAAAATCAAATCGTAAACTTATGACCATTTTAAAAGAAGAACCTAAAATCGGTTTATGGTGGCAAAATATGATTGATGAATACGGAAATAAGCCTTTAGATGGCAAGCCTTCATATAACGATTTGATGGAAGAAAATAACTCTATGACGTTTTTTAGAGGCTTTAATACTATAAATGATTTGAGCAATATGGCAAAGCGACCATTTACAAAAGCAACAGATGAATATGTTTATGAAAATAACCTATTCGACTTTGAGGGGAGTTGTGGATCTGGCTGCACTGTTTTTACCTAATTGCTTTGAAAAAGCAAAAGTGCGGTGGCAAAAAAAATAAATAAAAATTGCAACTTATTTGGCTAAGATTAGTAGCCTAAGTAATGAACTAATCAATTAAGCAATTGGCTTGATAAGGCTATTAATTTTAGCCTTTGTTATAAGCCGTTTTTATTTAAGATTATGAACGTACCACATTTAATTAAAGCAGGAGATAGTAAAATTTTATTAGGCAAAAGCCAAACACCACCAAAAGTAGATTGCCGAGTATGGGCAGAAGATAGCTACCAAGAAGTGCTTGAAATTTTACGGGAAGTAAGAACAAAAGATATTGAAACCTATGTAAATGGAGAATCACCGTTATTACCACAAAAATTAAGAAAGCGAATACACGACTTTCTTTCTTCAAATGGCTTATAACGGTTTGGCTATGATTAGTACGGATTTGAAAACTAAAATTTAAAATAAACAAGATGAATAAATATATAGAAATAAAAGAGTTTGGAACAGATAAAGTTGTAAAACGTTTTGATGTAACTGGAAAACACGATAGAATGATTGATAAGTTTGATGATGGCTTAAACATTAATTTAAACCATGACAAGTTTTACACCATTAAAAATGAAACCAAACGGAAATATAACTGCGAAGATTAGTATTAATTATAGCCTTTGTTATTGTGCGTTTTAATGCACTCTAACACAAAAGTAAATTACCGTCGAGGAACGAGATGTAATTTAATGACTGTTTCGAACCGTTTTAATGGTTCGAAGAAAGCCACAAATCACGGGGCTTTCTTTTTATGAATTATTCTTTCTAGAAATTAAATAAGCGCCAATAAAAAAGCCTCGTTGTTAGCGAGGCTTTTTGTTTTACTTTAATTGGTCAGCTATCCACAAGTGACACTCACGCCTTGTCATTATTTCAGTCACATTAGAATTACCACCTAGCCCTGTAGTTTCTATCTCTAAACTTTCTGAATAATCAATCTCGTAGGTACATTTTATAACAAAGCAATACGCATCCCCCTCAAAAAACTCAGTGCCATACTGATTTACATACAAAGGCTTCTTTGCGATTTCGGCCCACTTGCCCGTTTTGAAATCAAATATAAAAGGATTAGAGCATAAGTCATCCCATGTTTCTTCGGGCGTCAATACTCGAATCCCATTTAGGTTAATATCAAAATAATTATCAGCCATCTCACAACCTTTGTAAATAACATCAGACCGTGATGATAGGCCGTTAAAGATAATACCTTCCTTAAACCCCCTCTTCTCAGCCTCTTTAATCAGAAGCTTTTTCACTTCTTGCATGTCGGCGGGTTGCCATTTATTTGAGCGCATAGGAATTGTTACGGCTTCATCTCTATCAATCCACTTACAGTTCTTAATACCTACATGATGCCCTCGCTCATCTAATATTAGAGCATTTTCACCACGCATCGAGCAATATGCCCACTCACCAACCTTCAAGGCTGGTCTTTCTTCTTCATAAACAGCCGTTGCAATTCCTTGTTCTAGATCAAAATTAATTGACTTCGCCCCTTTCGGGAAATAGATTTGTTTTTTCATTTCTTGGTTTGGTTTAAATTTGATATTAGCTTTTCTAAATTAGAGCTACTCAGCATGTAGTCTTCAGGCAATAAATAGCCTCTAATATTTAATAGCTTGGTTAAAAGTGATTTTTTCTTACTCATAGTTATTTTATTTTCCCTCTCGGGTGGTTAGGCTTCGATAATTAATGCAGCTACGCACAATACAAGCAAATATGGTATTGATACGATAATAGCAAACGGTATCCATGCAATAAGAAATATATTTGCAAAAACTCTTATTATCTTATGGCAATTCTCTACTGTTTTTGACGGCAACATTAATATCCAGTCGAAATAGAAGTTAAACAGCTTATCTGTAATGTTCATTTATCTAGGTTTTAAATTAAACATACCGCAATTTAACCATTATCCCAACGTCGGGGAAATGGTTTAGTATGTTATAAAGCACATTTAATCGATTTAAATAAATTTCGTATCTTTGGGTAAATCAAATAGACGGAATATGAACGGAGAAGAAACAAGATTTAAAATAGGAAATACAGCCGCTGAAAAATGGACTATCGAAAACTCTTCTGAAGTGTTCGAAAAAATGTACGATAACGCATGTAAAGACTCTAGTATTCTGTGTTTTTCTGATGCGTGTTTTTCAGTGGAAATGAGGGATTCACACATAGATTATTTAATAAAAAAATTTCCCGTTCTTGAAAACTTAAAAAGAGATATTCAAAAAAGAATTGTCTCAAGGATCAATAAGGGAGCTTTAGAGCAAGAGTATCAGGCCACCGCAGCAATATGGCGCCAAAAGATGTTGGGTGAAAGAGAAACAACCGAAACTATTAACACGACTACAAATATTAATATAGATCTGAACGAGGAGCAAAAACAAGAAGCTTTAAACAGAGTTAAGAAAGGCTTAAATGAGTTCGAAGATTACGAATAAAGACATAATCTTAGCTGATAAAGCAGTACAAGAAAAGCGGGCGGAGTATGCGAAAAAGCACTCTCTCGCTTTTGTGCGTTACACTATGCCAACATTCCAGGCAACAAGCTTCCATAAGACTTACTATAAAGTTTTAAATGAGTTTGTTCATGGGAGAATAAAGAAGCTCATAATATCAGTACCACCGCAACACGGGAAGAGTCAAGGCAGTTCGATAAATGTTCCAGCTCAAATGATAGGTCGCAATCCAGATTTAAAGATTGCCACCGTCTGTTATAGCGCTACCAAAGCAAGAAAGTTTGGACGTAAAACAAAACAACTACTGTCGGAACTAAGATATAAAGAGTTGTATCCTGATGCTAAAATGGCTGATAAAGGGGATACTAATTATATCAACACAGCCGAAGAAATCGAGATGGTTGGGCGTGATGGCTCGTTAAAAATGGTAGGTTATCAAGGAGGGCTTACGGGTGATCCCGTAGACGTTCTTTTAATGGATGATTTATATAAGGATTGGAAAGAGGCTAATTCACCTATCATACGTGATAATGTAATTGACTGGTATGTCACGGTAGCTGATACGCGACTTCATAATGACTCACAGCAACTAATAGTGTTTACGCGGTGGCACGAAGAGGATCTGGTGGGATTTATTGAAAAGAACGAGACTGTTATTTTAATCGAGTCGTGGGCAGATGTAGAGAAATATAAAAATCAAGACGTTTGGTTTAAGATTAATTTTGAAGCTATTAAACTGAGTGAGCCTACAGAACTAGACCCAAGAAAGAAGAATGAGCCACTTTGGCCCAGCCGTCATAGTTTGAAGAAGCTCGAAAAATCAAGAGCTAAAGATCCTGTTAAGTTTGATTCTTTATATCAAGGAAATCCAACAAGTAAAGAGGGGCTTTTGTATGGTTCCGACTGGAAAACCTACAACAAGCAGCCTGATAATGTTATTAATAGGAAAAACTACACCGATACAGCCGATAAAGGCGATGACTACCTTTGTTCTATTGATTACGACATTTCAAGCGATGGACTTATTTATATTGTAGATGTCGCATACACACAAGAGAGTATGGAAGTTACTGAGCCTTTAGTGTCTGGCATGATGGATCGAAACAAAGTAAGGGAATCAGATATTGAAAGCAATAATGGAGGTAGAGGCTTTGCAAGAAAGATAGACGAACTAACATCCGACACGTGTTATATAAGATGGTTTCATCAAAGCGACAATAAAGAGGCTCGTATCATATCAAATGCCGCTACAGTAAAAGAAAAGATTATTTTCCCACAAGGCTGGCATATTCGTTGGCCTGAGTTTTACAATCACGTGGTGAAATTCAAGAGAGTTTTTAGTGCAAACAAGCACGATGATGCACCAGATACGTTAACTGGCATTATTGAAAAAAACATAGTCTCGACTGAGCTCTGGATTATGTAATTATTATTTTTGTATCTTTACTAAGAAATTGTAAATAAAATAGATATGGCATTAAATATTAAAGCAGCGATTAAATCACTAATGGGGGAGAGTCTTATTAGTAGTTTGTTTTTTGGGAGTAAAATTATTGATACGGGTAATTATGAAAGGCGTGATCTTCACAACGTCTACAAGGATAGTTCAGCGGCAAGGCTCGTTATTGATAAGGTTGTTGATAGCTTTGTGTCTATTCCTGTTAAATGGGTAGATAAAGACGGGAAAGACGTAGAAGGTATTTATCAGCAAGAATTATTGAAAAGCCCTAACTATCTGCAAACACAAACCCAATTCGAGAATGCTTTTATTACTCAATACTGCATATACGACGAGTGCTTTATAGATGGAGGGATTGAAGGTGTTGCTCTAAATAAGGGCAAGAGAGCGGAGCTTAATATAATACAGGGGCAATATGTCGCTTTTGAATTAGATAGTAATGGTAAAATAGTTAGCTACGTAAACTCATATAATCAGACAAAAAAAGTACCTCTCGAAAACATAAAATCTACGATTGGGAATGTGTTGGATCCAGCAGTGACACAACACGCCACATCTAAGCTTATTACAGCCTCAAAGATCATAAAGAAGATAGAGGAAGGTGATAAAATGGATATTACTGCATACGGAAACAAAGGGGCTAATTACCTTGTGACTGCTGACGGTGACGTGCTATATGACAAAACACAAGCAGCCAACGCGCAGGAGCAGATTAACGACCCTAGTTTGAAAGGTGGCATTAGATTCATGGGTGCAAAAGCTCAGGTTCATGACATTTCAAAAACACCAGCGGACCTGAATATTCTTGAAACATCTAAGGATTCCAGAAAATTATTAGCATTGTTATACGGCGTTCCAATTCCTTTGATATCAGAAGAAGCAAGCACAAGAGACAATGTTATCACATCAGAAAAAACACTAGCATTAAACACGACTATTCCACTTAAACAGATTTACTGTGAACAATTGACTGAGTTTCTTGATGATGGTAAGGGATATAAAATGATTGTCGACATTGACAAAGTCAGACAAATCCAGAAAGACCCTAAAGAAGTTCAAGAGGTGTTAGAGAAGGCTAAAGCGTCAATTAGACAAAGATGGGAGGCTGCGGGATTAAATACGGAAATTCTAGACGGCAACGACCAATGGGATCAACCAGTAACAAACATAAGCGATCAGTTTGGTGTAGCCCCCGACATCGATTTAGAATAGAATAAAAAAGCCGTGATGTGAGTCACGGCTTTTTGTTTTAGCTACTTCAGTATTATTTATATACCCCAAGTCCATCCGTACTTAAAGCCTATTAAAAACAACTCTGTAAAGTCTGTTTTGAATATCCAGCGCTGTTTTTCTTTCGCCCAATACTTATAAGTAACGACATCTTTTTTACCCTCATTGAATGTGTTTACTATATGGCACTTTGTGCCGTTTAAATCTCTGCATATTGCGCCTACTTTTACTTTCATCTTTCTTTTGTTGGTTAATGTTCTTTAAATAATAATTCGCCACAAACCCTGCAACATTCATTGTCTGAGTCTGGCGTTGGGGACAAACAAGCGCATAATGCTTCTTCTTTTTCCCTCAAATCTCCCTCATCGTCTAAGTTATCAATTCTAACAATCTTATCATGTTTCTTGTAATTCATTTCTTAGGTTTTTATTGATACTCCAACAAATCTACAACTAATAAGACAATTCGAGTTATCCGGAAACATGTTACACAACACATCGATATATTTTACCAGTCGGTTTTAAATGCCGTTATTTGTAATAGCAAAACGAGTTATTAACTATAAAACTAAAAGATATGACTACTCAAGTAAATATCAGTAAATCAAACAGTAATCTAATTAATATAATAAACAGCATAGAAAGCATTGATTTTAAAGGCAATGGTTTTATTGTTGAATCTATTTATAAAAGCGAATCGAACAGCGTATATGTTGAATTGTCAGAATCAGATAGCAAATTAGATTACCTACAGACGTTTATTATAAGATTTAGTGATCATTATTGTATTGGACGCGGTAATAATCAAATGATGAATTTAGTATCTGATAATGGGCAATCTATTATAGGATTATCAATGATGAAAAGAATAAAAAATAATATAGAGGATTACAAGACTGCTGAAATTCTACGAAAGAATATGTATTTTGAATAAAAGATTAAATGTCGTACTTGCAAGAAATTAATAACTAAAAAATAAGAGATATGTATTTTAAAGTAGAAAAAGGAACGGAAACATACAATAAACTAAGAAGTGTTTGCGATAAAATCACAGACTGTAACAATAAGGCTTTAGATTTAACCAAAGAGCTTGGCTTTAATAGATGTTGCAAGGATCGCAATGGTGTTGGTGGTGGAATCTCAGCACTAGAATCTTTGAGCGGCAAGCCTGAAGGATATAAGGTTGTCGGAGAGAAATATCAAGATTTATACTATCCAAAAGTTAAAAATAAAGAGGTGGTTTCGAAAATAGAAAGCTTACCCGTTGTTAGTTATGACGAATTTAATGGCACTATAGGATTTAGCGAGCAATTTACAGATATGACGTTTCATCACGCATTTGGATTGAAAGATATTGACGAAAGCTTTCTTATTACAATTAGTGACGAATGCGACTATAAACCTAAGTCAGATATGATTGAGATTTTGGCAAGCGAATATAAAGAGTTAAGTAAATAACTAAAAATAAAAGGATATGAGTGATTACAAGCACGAAAAGGTAATTAGATTACCATTCCCTAAAAGTATTATTGAGAAATACAACGCAGAAGACCCGTATGAGTGTGAGGAGTATTTTAAAGAAAAGATAGGTGGTCTATGGGATAATAGGAGCAAAAATAGCTTTAAGTTGGGATATTCAGATGAGGCGTTTTATATCGATTGGCTTTACTACAGTACATATGGTGAAGAGTCAGGTGATTGGGGAAATGTGCGTTTGCTCACTAAGAAAGAACTTGAGGTTATTAAGCCTTATTTTGACAAACTGGGAGTTGTTTATAAGGATGAAGACTTAAGGCTTGTTGATTATTGTTATTATAATTGCTGTGAGCCTAGTGATTATTATGAATTAAGTGGAGATGATTCTAATTTGTTTATAAATTAGCTATTGCACAACCCAAATAAAAGAGTTACATTTGTGGTATTGAATGACAGGTGAGATGGTCAGATAACATGTATTTCATTTCTTTTTTAAAATATAAAACCCTATCGATCCACATCTCACAATATGGCTGATAGGGTTTTCTCTTGCCTGTCATTCGCTTAAAGTTTTCAATTTCCTTTAAGTGTCTGTAAAGATTTAAGCCAGACTAACAATAAAGAATAAATCCTGTTTGATAAAGCTTATTAAATTAAGTATATTAAAAGGTAAGGTATAAAGTTGACAGTTAATATATTCGGAGCAATGATTTACAAGTATTACCTCCGTTGACAGTGTAATAGAGAGATCTTAGTCAGTAAAACAGCATGAACGCAACATGTGTCAGTCTTTGCCCGATTAGTTTAAATCTTAATAAACTAATCCAGTGTTTTATTCTATTTATATCATTATTGATTTAGTAGTATATTACACAAAGGACGCTTGGGACAACAAACACTCTAACCAATACAAATAATCAATAACTAAACTAAACAAGATGAATGCAAAAGAATTGAGAATAGGAAATATCATTAGATACAGTGACGGGAAAGATGTGGTGATAGCCAATTTGGGAGACATGGGGTTTTCAACAAAAGATGATCGAGGTTTATTTTATGGGTCTGACGACATTAACGATTACAAACCAATCCTACTAACAGAAGAGTGGCTAGTTAAGTTTGGGTTTGAATTAACAGACAGTAATCATAGGAAAATAACAAGGTGGTTATTGAAAGAAGATTATAAAGAAACTAAGCACGCTACTATTGGGATAAATCCAGTGACAGAAGAGCACATGCTTAAACTGAGTAATGTTTTTGGGTATTGGTTTTTTAAGAATGGACATCATAAAATCGAGTACGTCCACCAATTACAGAACTTATATTTCGCTTTAACAGGCGAAGAATTATCATGTTCTTAAACATGTTTGATGTGTCGATTTAAAGAGGTATATTTGAAGTTCATTATTTATAATAAAAAAAACCTTAATCATGTCAGAATTCAAAACAAGACTTATCACAGAGATTAAAGAAGAGACAGTAAAAGCAACTAAGCTCGATTCTTTTATTAATTCACCTAATTTTGAATCGATCGATGAGGCTCAAAAACCATTATTGAAAGCTCAGTACGGAATTATGAGAAGTTTTATATGCATACTTACAACTAGACTAGAGTTATTGTCTTAGGATAGCTTAAATTGATTGCATATAAACCGACCTTTCACGAGGTCGGTTTTTTTTGTACCTTTACTTTATGGGAATTAGACAACAATTAAAAGCAGAACAGAGGCGTAATGCCGTATTTATAGCCAATTTTGAAAGGGTATTAAAGCCACTTAGAAGAAAGGCTATGCAAGTCGTTTTGGATAATATGACAGGATCTTATGAGACATTAGCCGATAATGCAGCCGCTTTAGTGGATGAGTTCTATTTGCCTGACTTCTATAATAAACTTTATACCGGTGTTGGTGGATATTGGGCACGTAGGCAGTATAATAGTTTATTAGGGCTTAAAGCAGATATACGCGATGCCGTTTGGAATATTCAGCTTCAACAATGGGTATCTGCGAATACTGGCGAACTTATTGTATCCGTTGAAGGCACTTTAAAGAAGTGGGTTCAGAAGACTATTCAAGATTATGTGAATATTGCCATTGAGGAAGGTGTAGGATTGGAAGCTTTAACTCAGCGCGCTAAAGTGATATTGAAGAACAGCTATACTGGCTATGAAACATGGAAGGTGAGACAGATAGTTTCTCAAGAGGTTTTAGCGGCTTATTCTGTGTCTAATAAGATAGGGGCGGATAGTACAGGATTAGAGTACACAAAAACTTGGATCCATTCAGGAGCAAAACAGCCCCATGCCAATCATGTAGCTTTAAATGGTGTTACTATTGGTAAGAATGATTTATTCCAAGTTGGAGCGTATAAAGGGAAGTACCCCAGAGATACGACCATTGGAGCCGAAGAGTCAATAGGCTGCATGTGTGCTGTTGCCTATCGCGCCAAATAAAAAAGCCTCACTGGCTAGGTGAGGCTTTTGTTTAATCGAAAAATATTCTATTCTACATCTATACTTGGTAGAATAACACTAGGTTTAAATATTACCCTATATCTATCTTTAGATACGTGTTTTGACTGTAATTGTTCAGAGAAGTAGGTAACATTGTCAGACAATCCTAAATGATGCTTAAGAAACATTCCTTCTTTCGTCTTTATTGTCACTTCTAATTGTCCGTTAAGCTCACTGATAGAGCAATATCCCTCTACAGATAATATGTAAGCATCTGTAATACCATTATAAAACACTACCCTTCTGTAAATCTCGAACTGATCAGCAGCCCTGCTTAAATTTCTTGATGCTACATCAGCATCAGTGCAACTTGACATCGATAATGTCACTAAGGCAATTATTAAAATCATTAATTTTCTCATCTTGTTTTTGTGTTTAATTATTAATAATATTCAAATCTACAACTTTAAAAAGCATTCTAGCTAATTGAAAGCATGTTGTAAAGCATAACCCGAGGTGCTAGGTCGGGTTATCTTGTTTACCATTTAATTATTGTGATGTCCATACTCAACTGGTCTTTAATGGTAGATATATTATAACCATCTGCCAGTAACTTTCTAAGAACCTCACTAGACATGAAACCCATTATATGGCACTGTCTATTGCAATAAGCACCATTAGCGACTGTTTCAATCTCTGTTAAAACTCTTTCGTATGTCATTTCGTTCTTCATGCTAGCAGCTCTAGCATCTTCAGCGGTAAACTTTTTGTCTTCAATCATCCTATTTATTTTTTAACTGTTCTTTCAGATCATTTATTTCATCCTCTGCGACTGTCAAAGCCGCTATAACCTTATCGATTACAGGGGAGTAGTTATTAATTAATCCGTCTCGCTCTGAGACTGGGAATATTTCTTGTGATTTAATTTCAATTCTTTTTTAAGTTCTTCGTGATTAGAGTCAACCATCTTACCCTTAATGAATCGAGGCGGTAGAAATGGCTCCGTATTGAATAGCGCTTTAATACTCCTAATTAGATCTTTCATATCAAACAGCTTTAAATATTCGTCTTATCCACAATGGGATTCTCATAATATCAGACCTTAATGAGTTTATTTGTTTATCGGCTTCAACACCGTAGTCCTTACTCGCTTTTAACTTAAAATTAAGCTCTTCTAAAACTTCATCTTTAGTAGTTAGCTTTTCTGTAGTTCCTCCACTACGATAATTAGAATGAATTCTAAGAACTGTCTCGTTCCCAGACTCTGCCAATTCAATAATTCGCTCCATCTCTTTGAATTCTTCTAAGCTTATTGTTACTGTGTTTTTCATGTCTAACCTATTAAATTATATTTAGTGGTAAAACTCTATATTTATAGCACCTATTTTCGTCTTTAAGCTTTTTCATTTCTAATTCAGCTACAGATTTAGATTTAAAAATAGGCATCGGTTCAAATTCTTCAGGATCATTGGATTCATTTTCAATATTACAGCCTACCAAACTATGGCTATACGTGACGTAGGTATATCCATGCTGCTCTATCTTAACTATGATATACATATATCTAAAATATTAAATCCATTAATAAACCCACGATTAAACCCATGACAAACACGCATGAGTATATAATAAAACTTAACTTCATGGCAAGCTTAACTCTAATTATTTGCCTTGCAATCTCTTCTTTCTGAAGGCCTATGTGGGCTTTTGCATCGGATAGCTCTTTTTTATACCGCTCCTTAGTATTCATTACTTTTTTAATAGAATCATCAACATCCGATTTTTTACAGGCACAATAAGTATCTGTTGAAATCTTAGTTTCACCACTATAATGTTTTTTAATCAAAACAACATCACGATTAAGTAATATGTCTTGATTTGCTAAGTATTCGGATATCGCATCTAGATTATCAAATAGATCATCCGAGAAAGAACGTGTAAACCCTCCTTTCTCGATGCCATTTAAAAGCGTTTGCTTTATTTCTTCTTTCATTTCATTTCCTCCAATATTTCATTTACAATTTTGCTTACAACCTCTTCACTATTCTCCTTAAACTCTTTAATTGACACCCATTTTGTTATTGACCGAGTTAAAGCTTGTCTTTCAGCTATAGAGTTTATTTGTGGCATTCCGCGTTCTACAACTGTTATTGACTCCTCCTTTCTCAAATCCTTCTCAATCAACATGTTTACGTACATGGAAAAGTTAACCTTTCCAAATATCTCTCTACTCCTGTTTTGTGCTGCCAGATAATCTTCATCATTTCTGTATACTGGCCTTAGATTGCTTTTACTCATAATTATTCATTTTCATTTAATTTTTTACACTGCTTATCCTTCATTAATATAAAAGTGCATATAAGAGTCACCCATGAGAGAACAATAAACACGACTGACCAGAAATTAAACTCCTTTTTGTCTAATAACAGGAATGTGATAACACACCCGACTAGCCAAAATATTACGCCTACGTTTTCTGAAATTAATTCTTTCATGGTTATTTATTTACATTCTGGGAAGTCAGACACATCAGCGTCTAAAATAGTTATATACTCGGGAAGTTCTTTAGGTATATTGTCGCAGCCCAAAAACCACCATTGGTCACATATTGACTGCGGCACCGCTTTTTTATACGTTATGCCTAACTCCTTCATTTTGTCCTGAGGGGGGCATGCAGTATTATCATGCATGTGTGCCCCTTGTAAATTGTAGCGTAAATTTTTCATGGCTATTTAGTTTTAGTTAAACAATACCCAAATATACGACAATAATAATATTAAACAAATATTATATGAATATTGCATATAAGAAAATAGAACAATTCCAAACTTATTTTCATGTTTTACAGCATTTTATTAGTAAATTAGCAGTATTAAAAAACTTGTTAAAATATTAACAATGAGTAGAGAAATAGAATTTAAAAATATATCCGCTGAAAATATCAAAGCTTTTGAGCGTAAAGCTGATGGAGAGTTTGCGGGGCGATTGATTGTAAAAGGTTATGCTGCTGTGTTTGGTAATGTAGATTCTTATGGTGACGTTATTGTTAAGGGAGCGTTTGCAAAAACAATAACCGGAGAAAATAAAGAAGATATTGCTTTCTGTTGGCAGCACGACATGAAGCAGCCGATAGGTAATATTATGGTGCTTAAGGAGGATGATTTCGGGTTGTATTTTGAAGCTGTAATTTCGGCTAGTGAGGAAGGTAGGGCAGTTAAAATCGAGGAAGGTATAATAAAAAAGTTTTCTATTGGATATTGGGTTGAGGAGAGAGACTTCAAAGAAGAGGATGGTGAGTCTTTAAGATTCTTAAAAGAGCTTGGGCTAGCTGAATTCTCGGCAGTGACAAGAGCTGCAAATAAGAAAGCTAAAATTATTTCAACTGAGCGCAAAGCAGAAGATTTCGACCTTCAATCAATGGGTGATGAAGAACTAAAAGCTTTAGAATTAAGATTAGAAGTAGAATTAAAGTCCCGTGAGCCTGAGGCAAAAACGGTATTCGATTACATAAATTTAAAATAAAATGACAGAACTAGAAAAGAAAGCTCAGGCTATCGAGCAAGAATTAAAAGATCTTAAATCTTTTGTCGATAAAAACAAAGATTTAGACACGAAGTCTATTACTGACGGTATCGCAGAACTTAAAAAAAAGTTTGATGAAATGCCAGAAATGAAGGATGTTGCAGAAATTAAATCTCTTAACGACGCATTGAACAAGCTTAACACAGAGGTTAAAGGGTTGATTAAAAAAGAAGGTGAAACAAAAACTTTCACTCAGGAAATCGACAGAATTCTGAAAGATCCTGAAACAAAGAAAGCTTTTGACGCTGGTAAAATGAAAGGCCTAGAAGGGAAGTCTTTTGAGATGAAGGTAGACACCACCGCTTTTGTAGGCGATGTGACCAGAACGCAAATTAAGCCAGGGGCAAACTATCCTAGAGAGCAGATGTTAACTGTTACGCCCCTGTTCTCAGTTGTGCCAATGGAGCAAGACAGAAGCCGTATGTTATGGGTAGAGGGTTCTTACACTTCAAATGTAGGTTATGTAGGTGAAGGTGCCGCAATCGGTGCTGATGACACAGGTGCAGAGGAGGAAAAGACGCGTGAAGTTGCTAAAATTTCGGCTAAAATCCCTTTTACTGCTGAAATGTTCGAAGACCGTTCTGCATTCGCTTCAAGATTACAGAATAAATTAATGTTTAATTCTGAGAAGTTCATTAATACTGAATTGATCTCAGGCGATGGTAATGACGCCACTCAGAAAAAGCATATTTACGGGCTTAAAACACAGGGATCTACAGCTTACAGTACGCCAACTGAATTAATCGGAGCTTACAAAAAGGCTACAATTGATGATTTAGCTGTGGCAATTAACGTACAGGCTGATGTTTATACGCCTAATTACGTCATCATGAACAAATTAACCGTAGCTAAATACTCGAGAGTAAGAGACACTACAGGACAGTTAATTATCCGAATGGTGAACGGTGAAAAGGTCCTTGGTGGAATGACTATTATCGAGTCTTATGCAATGGGGGACAATGAAATGCTGGCGGTAGATAGCTCGACATTAGAGCTGTGGATTAAAAGAGGCATGGAGTTTAAGATCGGACAAGAAAACGCCGATTTGTCAACCGACAAGTTTACAGCGGTTGTATTTTGGAGAGGTCAGTCACTGGTAGAGACACCAGACAAGGCAGGTAATATTTACGTTTCAGATATCGACACAGCGTTAATTGCTCTTGATCCAGACAGAACATCGTAGTTAGTTTTAATTAATACTTTAAGGGGTGGGCTTCTGCTCATCCCTTTTTTTTAATATCTGAAACATGGAGAATAAAGAATTAGAAAATAAGGCAGTTAAAAGAAAGCCTAAAAAAGCAACCGCAGACAATAAGTACATTACGACTGACACTTACCCATGCTTACCTAAAGGTGTCGGATTGACCATTAGCAACAAGATAATAGCTGATAAGTTTATTAAAAAAGGATACATTAAGCATGTTAAAAAGTAAGCTCAGTAATATATCGAACCCACCTGTAAGCCTTGCAGATTTCAAGGCTTATATAGGTGGCATTAATCACACGCAAAAAGATGCAGATATACAGAGATGGATAAATGCTGCAATTGTGGTCGTAAGCAAAATGTCAAACATTCCAGCCGCTGACTTTGATGTGGAATTGACACAAGACAAGCCCACTTTAAAGCAAGATCTTTTGTTTGACAACATTACTATTACAACTGCGAAAGACTTGATTACAGGCGACGATTTGACTTACACAACTAACGCGAAAAACAGTGTGATTAATACTGAATCAGAACACCAATATCTTATCAATTACTCATGTGTTAGAGTTGATAATGATGTACTCTCATCGTCCATCCTCGACTATTCTGTTATGAAATACACAGGATCGACAGACATGGATGCTAGAAAGGCAATAACAGTACATTTAAGAACAATTCAATCAGAAATATACTAAGATATGAAAAGACTATTATTATTATTATCGTTAATACTTGCAGCCTTTTTATCTGCATTTAGCCAAAGAGTTTATTCAGACACAGAAGGTAATTTCAGAATAAACGATAATATTTATCCCAAAAACGAATATAGGCTAACATACGGCACTGGAAAGCTTAGTGCGGCTATATACGGCAAAGATAATTACTTTGAGCTAGTTAAATTCCAGCCGATAACCAGTTATTTAGATGAAAGCGGCACTCCTTACGCAGATGCTGCGGCTTTAGAAGCTGAACTTGCTGGAATTATAAGCACCAACGTATTTGATTTGCTGAACGATAATAATTTTGCAATAAAAGTACAGCTAGGGCAAATAAGAGGCGTTTATGCGATCAATAAGTATGGGGAAAACGAATCTATAGACACAGGCTCAGCGCCAGAGGATATCTGGGATCTTGGAGGAATCTACACTTTTAGCACGACAGCCGCTATTAATAGTATATCAAGCTCTAACGCGTCTGATAATGTAGAGATTACGATAGAGGGGTTGGATGCTAATTGGGATAGGGTTATTCAGACTATTAATTTAACAGGACAAACGAGACTCGCATTGCCGACCAGTTTAATAAGAGTGTATAGGGTGTTTAACAGCAATACCACGCCTCTATTGGGAGACGTGTATGTTTATGAAAACACAGCTCTTTCTGGTGGCGTGCCCATTGATGTCTCTTTAATTAGAGCACAAGTTAAAGCATCAGCGAATCAAACTGAAATGATGATATATTCTGTGCCAGCAGGTAAAACACTGGTGTATGTTGAGGGTTATGTTGCCATATCTAAAAGCGGCGGCGTTGCCAGTTCAGCAGTGTTCACCCAGTTAAGGCGCGATTTCGGCAAGGTGTTTAGAGTTGGCCGAAGAATATCGTTAAATACACAAGGAACAGGAACATGGAGGGCTGTTTATACCATCCCTTTAGTTTTCCAAGAGAAATCAGATATCGTATTTAGGTGCGAATCTGTTTCGGCAAATAATACAGGTGTTACTGGTGGTTTTCAGGGTTTTGTTTTTGATAATGTAATTTGGGGCTTATGATATTCAAACCAAAAAGACGAATACTAGGCACTGATTACGATCAGGAGGTCGAGGCTTTCATAACAACTGAAGGTGCTGGATTTGGAAGTAGCAACACAGATACATCTTTATTTACAGGACTGGCGAAGATAGATGTGTTAAGCGGTAATAAAGCCTTGCAATATCGACAACAGGGGATTAATAATCCTGTGTTAATCGAAATGAATTGGATAGACACACTACCCTCTTATTTTATGTGGAACGGCAATAAGATACCAGTAGCGTCTTTTGTTGATCCAGACAATCACGCTAAAAGAAGAGTCGTTATATTAGGGTCTTATACAGCTTGATATGGCTAAAGATGGTATTCAACTAAAGGTTTTTGACAAAGATATGAATAGGGCGTTGCGCTCTATTCGTTTTTGGGGTGGTAAAACTTTAGAGCAATGCTCCAATGAAGTGATCAAAGCTACTTTAAACACGGCAGCAGATGCAAAGCAGAATGTTAAAGATAACGGCAGCATATCAACGAGCTTACTAATCAACTCTATTGAAAGCCGCTTTAATAAGCTTAGGAATATAGGTGAGGTCATTGTGGGTGCTGCTTATGGCGGTTACTTAGAGTTTGGAAGAAAGGCGGGGGGATTTCCACCACTTGCGCCGCTTGAAACATGGGTTAAGAAAAAAGGAATTGAAACGGATCCTAAAAAAATCAAATCAGTGGCTTTTTTAATCGGCAGGTCCATAGCTAATAATGGAACAAAGCCTCGACCTTATTTAATACCAGCATGGAAAAAGAACGCTAATTTACTTGTTAAGAATCTAAAAGTAGTCTTACGCAATAGCGGTAGAAATGCTAAGTTGTAAAAAGCCCGATCAATTAAGGTCGGGCTTTGCTCATGTCCGATAATGGACATGAACTTTATACCTATGTTACATGCAATTTTTATTTATTTTCCCCACGCTATTTGCTTTTTACAAAAGCATATTATAGTGAAAATGCTTTTGCGATAAATTCCCTCTTCTCCTCCATTGTTTTTAGTTTATCAAAAGCGTATCTCTGGCTTGCAGAAACTGAAATCTCTTGATAAAACTCACTACTATCACTACTAGTGTACAGTGATATTCTATTGTAAAACACAGCTTTATTTCTATCTGAAACACTAATGTAGTTTATATAAGAAAGCTTTTCTGACCATAATTCGTATAATCTAGCAGTCTGACTTTCTGTTTTTTTAACACTTGGCTTACATTTAACATTCCCACCAAGGTCATTATAAATCTTTTTATATAAATCCATATTGTTTATTTTTTCAATATTAACTCTGTTTGTGTATAGGAAAAACCCACCCAATAAATAAATAAAAACTTCATGCAACATACTTTATATGTCAGGCGAATCCATTAAAAGCAAATCTACTCCTTTATAATTCCCCATAAAAATCTATTGATATGTTCTAAAACATGTTATCAAATTATTTCGTATATTTACAACAAATCAATTTTTATGCAAAAAGATCAAGGATTCAGGCTCCTGGCGGAATTTAAAGATAATTGGCTACCTGATAACGGGTACATTAATAACGGCGTTGGTGATTATCCGCGTGTAGAGGTGTATTTATCATCAGGAGGTCAACAGATAGACAAGGGCGATAATTCGAAACCCGTTGATATCGTGTTCGATGTGATAACAGAAAATCGCAATGAGGGCGAAGCTATGTTGATATCTGAAGAATTGCAGAATAAGATAATTGAAACCCCTGTAATAGTGCCTGATTTTACCGTGGATATGGTTATAATGACAGGGACGACACCATTAACCGAAGAAAACGCTGACGATCAGCGCACAATTAATAGAATATTAATAAACTATACGTATAATTTAACACAAATTAATTTTTAAGCTATGCCAAAACAATTAGGAGATAAGTTTATCCTTTGGATATTTGACGTTGCGGGAACTGTAAAAACAGCCATCCCGACAGAGACATCGACCGATTTAGATTTCGGGAACGCTTTATTAGACGCGTCAGACAAGGGTACTGGTGGAGTCGAAGACTTTATTGATGGAACAAGAAGTTGGAGCGCATCATCAGAGCTTTTTTATGACAAAGAAAACGCTGAGGTAACTGGATTAATAACTAGAATTTTAGACCCAGCCCAGAGTACTAGGCGTAAAATTGCAATCGGGGAAGACACTGAAACAGGTGACATCTTGTTTACTGGCGAAGCTTTGCTGGAAAGCATATCTATTCCAGCCCCAAAAGGTGAATTAATGACTATGAGTGTGTCATTTAAGGGCGTAGGGCAACTAGTTCCTTCAACAACAGCTTAATGATAGGCGAATGCACCATAAAGCTCAATAATAAAGAAATAGGCGTACTCTTCGGGGTGCGCATTTTCAAAATCATCGAGGATGAGAAATTGAGCATGTCCACTGACGAATCAGATCATATGAATTCTGTAAATACAGTTTGGGCAGGTATTAAGAATCACGCCGACTTATTAGGCGATGATTGCGACGCTACGATAAAGGACGTATATCAATTAATGAATAACGACTTTAAAGAGTTTGAGAAAGCTTTAAAATGCTTTGGCGAGTCTAAAAGCATGGGGAAGTCTATTAAAGAATTATCTGAGGAAGTAAAAAAAAAGAAGAAGAAGAAGAATTGGATTCACCGGCTGTTTGGCAGTCCATTTCTGAAGACTGTATAGGGGAGTTGGGTTTAAGACATGAAGATCTCTACACGCTAACCATAGGCGAATATCATATCAAGATGAGAGCCTTTAACAGACAGAATGAAAGATCATGGGAGAGATTGAGGTATCATGTTTTCGAGGATATAATGGGCAACCCTAATATTAAGAAGTCATCAAAACCGAGAAGACCTAGCGATTTGTTTGGATTAAGTATTGATGTAAAAGTAGAAGTGAAGCCAACCAAGGTAACTAAGAGACAAGCTGAAACGATTCAGAAAATGGGGCTTAATGTTCCTGAAATATTTATAGATAATGGGTAGTATTATTTCAAATTTACTTGTAAAATTAGGTCTTGAAAACAAGGACTTCAAAAAGGGGTTGAAAGATTCAGGAAAACAGACTAAGTTGTTCGGCGATAACATAAAGAAGATAGGCGGCTTGATCGCTGGGGCGTTTGCCATTGGTAAAGTTACAGCCTTTTTTAAGAATGCTTTTAAACTTTACGGAATACAAGAGAAAGCCGAAGAATCGCTAAGGGCACAAATAGAAGCCAATGGGAAAGCGGCGCAATCCACGCTAAATGATTATAAGAATTTTGCTAGCGAATTACAATCAATTACTACCATTGGTGATGAGACAACCCTTAAGCTTTTACAGGTTGCGGAATCTATGGGTGCAACTACTCAGGAAGCTAAGGGTGCGGCAAAAGGAGCAATAGGATTATCAAAGGCTTTCGGCATATCGTTAGAGACTGCAATGCGCGGTGTTATACTTGCTCAAAACGGGGAGTTTGAAATGCTTAATCGCTACATTCCTGCGTTAAGATCAGCTAATACAGAAACAGAAAAGGCGGCTGTTCTTCAGAAGGCTATGGCTGATGGTATGAAAATTGCAACGTCGGAGGCTCAAACATCAACTGGAGCAATAGAACAGCTCAGCAACACATACGGAGATCTACAAGAAAAGATAGGGGATGGTATTTCTAAATCATCTTTGTTTAAAACGGCAGTATCAGAATTAAAGGTGCTGTTAGCTAGTCTGGGCGATGAGGTAGAGAAAACAGGGGCGGAAAATATCTTTGAATCGTGGGAGAAGCAAGGGCTTTTAACTACTGATTTCATAAACAAACAGATTGATGGTATTGTAGATCAGGTTACAGAGCTTGGTGATACTGAGCTACAAATATTAGAAGAGAATAAATGGGCGGATATCCAAAAGAGATTTTTGGGTATGGAAACAAGTGGAGATAAATTAAATAAGCAGATAGAAGATAGACTCCAATTGGTTGATTTATTAAATGCCAAGTTAAAAGAAATACAAGTTTCTGATGCTAAAAATGCAGCAGTAGCCGCAGGGCCTACTGGGATAGAGCAAACAGCCAAGGGTACTGCAATTCCTATAATACCAACTATTGATATAACATCATTACAACTTGATAAAGATCAATTAGAAGCTATAGAATTGCCCGTAAAACTAGACGTATCTGGGACACTTGCAGAGAGTGAGGGATTTAAAGCCACTCAGGAAAATATACAAAACTCTTTGCTAGGAACGCAACAGCAAGTTCTAATGACCCAAAACGCGATGTCTGCCTATGGCTCTGTAATGGGATCTGTCGGGCAGATAGCTACGGCGATGGGTGATAGTACAATTGCCACTTTTGCAAATGTAGCTTCTCAAGTGTTAAGCTCCGTTGCTCAGATGATACCTGCATTGTTTAGTCAATCTGTAGGCTCTGCTGTGGCTTCTGGTGCTGCACTGCCATTCCCTGCAAATTTAGCAGCGATAGCTTCGGGGGTTGCTGGTGTTGTTTCCGCATTCTCAGGAATCGGGGGAGGCTCTGCAAGCTCTGGCGGCTCTGTAACTTCAATAAACACACGCCAATTTGGAGGTCCCGACACCAATAACACATCCAGAAGAACGGCAAACACACAGGCGCAAAACATAAATGTAGAGGTTACCGGAACAATTAAAGGCAAAGACATAGCACTAGCCAATAATCAAGGACAAAAACAACTTAAGCGATAATGGCATACAATTTAAGATACTATAACGAGTTTACATCTTTACATTATCAAAGACTTGTAAGAGTTGAGATACTAGAAAGAGATTACGCTGGAGCTGCTGAGTTTCTTAAAGGCGAAATGGGCGCAAGCTTACATTTGTCAGATTCAGGAGACGGCCGAGAAGAGCCAATAAAGAAGCTTACTGCATCTTTAAGACTGCTAAGTACTCGCAATATGAAGTTCGAGCATTTATTCACATCGGACGATAAAAAGTTTTTAGTTAAGATTATAAGAAATGGTATAACGATTTTTAATGGTTTTTTAGAATCAGATAGTTACTCGGAGCCTTATTATTCATACAAGAATTATACGGTAAATCTAACGGCAAGAGATAATTTAGGAAGACTTGAAACTATTCCTTATTTAGATGAATCAGGCGATAGAATAACAGGCTTAAGCGCGGCGGCTATAATCCTTAATAATGTTTTAGGAAGAGTCGGCTATAGTCTTGACTTAATTGATAAGATAGGTTTATTTTCATCAGATATGTTTGATGACACAGACACAACATTACAAACATATATTAATAATGATGCTTTTTGGAACTTTGAAGATAATGAGCCATTGAATTGCCTAGATGTATTAACTAACATCCTTACGGGATTTGGAGCTCAAATAAGGCAGATTAACAGTAAGTGGCAAATTGTAGATCAAGCCAAATACTACAACCAAACCACAGTGCAAGGGAATAGTGCTACTTATCCAACATATTTAGCTGAGACGTTAAATTTCACGCCTGTAGTTAAAGATTTTAAATGGATAGGTAGGGATTCTGAAATGACTATACTTCCAGCTTGGAAGGAATTCACTTTAGAGCAAGATTACAATGTGCCTGATAGTGTTTATAATGTCGATTTCTTAGATGATAATTCATTCATAAACGAGGGTGATAAATTCCTATATGACACTAATAAAGATTTTGATGTTACAATAACTGGAGTTACTCCAAGAGATGATGTTTTTATGCATTTTTCATCAGATAACAAATTAATGGTTACTGGTGCCGCAAGAGTTAACGATAGCGGCGCAACACTATATGGCGCTGGCACATTGGTTAGTCATAGATGTATTGTTCTTACAAATAAAGTCAACGTAAAATCATCGTCACGATCTTATTCTGTTAAAATGAATTGGACGATATTGAATAAAACTTATGATGCAAACTACAATCTACTGGATGTGTTCGGCGGCGTTAGCTCTAGTGCTAGTGTTGCATTAGTGTTAAAATCATCAACTAAGCTGTATGCAATAACCGATGATGGATGGACTGAATTTGCAAGCATTGAGGCTATTCACGATGATGCTAGAATATCCTCAGGACTAGGTATTAGTGCAGAAAAAGAGTATATCTTTTTTGGATTCCCAGAAGACGGAGAGTTGAGCGTGTTGGTTGGCGGTGCATCCATATCATTTACATACAAGCCTGAATATGTATACTCATACTTCACGACTCAGCTAGACTCTGTTGTCTTAAATAGGTTTGAGGATAACGAGGGGCTTGTTGTAGATCAGAATATAAAAGGAGTCATAAATAATGAAAATAATTTAAACCCAGATTCTTATGATTTAATCATTGGTAATGTTCCTGTCGAGCCAAATTCAAGCATAGTATATTTAGGCGGCCTTTTCACAGCCTCAGGAGTTTCACAAGTTGATTGGAAGAGAGAAGGCGACACAACAGCCGAAAACCTATTGAAGAAAGTTGCAATAGGCTATGGCCTACAAAACAGGCAGCCTGCAAGACAAGTTAACGGCACTGTAATTTGGGATTATGACTTGTGGACAAACATAGATGATCAGAATAAGCGATTAATGATTAACTCGGCCGATTGGGATATGAACACAGACGAGATGAACGCTGAGTTTGTTGAGGTTTTTGAGTATATTAACGCCACTGGTGAGTTCAATGATGATTGGAATGATGATTGGAATACTCAGGATGATTCAAATTATTCAACAAATACTATATTTACATTAACGGAAAAAACAGAATAATCATGAGCGATATAGGCGATTTAAAAGTGCTGATAGGCAATTTACTACCTGATAATTTAAACAAAGCAATCAAAGCTAAGGATGCTAGGGACGCTTTTGATTTAGTGTTGAACAACTTAGGTAATCTCAAGACTCAATACTTAGGTGACATAACACCATCAAGCCCTGCAAAAACAGGTGTTGAAGAAGGGGCAACGGTCTTGCCAACTACTGATGGTGTTTACCCAAACTTTTCAAACATCAGGGTTGAGAATGAAATATGCGTGCTTGAATACGATGGGGGTAAATGGATAAAAAAGCAGGTGTATAGTGCCGATATGGATATATTAGAATCTAGATTTACAAATGACAGAACTAGAACGATAGACTTCATTCCGGGTGGTGTATATTTGCTAAATTATCCTATTGCGAATGGGGAAACTATAACGTTCACAACACAGGCGCCAGTAGCAGGTTTTCAAATCTCATTTGCGGCGCAAAAATTAAATGAAGATTTTTTTACATTTAAAAATCTAATTATTGACGAGGCTGTCGAGGTATTTAGTTATACGTTTAATGAAGACTATAAGGATATTAGGGTGTTCTTTTCGGGTTCATTCTCTGCTGGAACTGCTATATTTAATATGGTAACAAATACACCTGCACCATTAGCGTTAAATGCAAAAATAGATCTTAACAATAAAACTCGTAATGATTACAATTATGATTCACGGAAATCATTTATAGAAGAAGTTG
>Ga0193962_1000086_pt1 | contig 41507 bp, 48 predicted proteins | sample FB_5_MG_FD_140335 | JGI IMG/M metagenome (GOLD analysis project Ga0193962, IMG submission 140335) | Microbial mat bacterial communities from the Broadkill River, Lewes, Delaware, United States - FB_5_MG | ecosystem: Environmental > Aquatic > Freshwater > River > Microbial mats | place: USA... | reverse complement strand
TATTTTTTAAAGATCATTTACATTAACTTGACTATTACGTCTCGTTTTGTGTGGCGGATTATAATACAATTACTTCTCTTTGTCAATAGCTTTAGCTAAATAGTAGCTTAAATTTTGGAATTCTTTTTTTTCTGTTTTTAATACTCTATTGATACATAAAAACTCAAATCAAATTCACCATCACTACTTAAAAAATGATTTTTGTGATAAATCGCATATGAAGGTTTTGTTGTTGTTTCATATCCACTATGTGGAAGCCACTCGTGATAAACCCACCTAATGAATTTTAATGGATCTCCATATGTACCAGTTAAATCAAATTTTGCATACGTTCCTCCTGATATTCTAAACTGAGGTAATTTGTCACTATGCACACTTTGTGTATCTTCTGGAACTATACAAGCTATATACTGACAAGAAAGCAGAGGTGTAATAGTTGGGTTATCATGGTATAACGCTATTTGTTGATAATTCTCAAGTTTATTGTTTAATACCCATGTATATAATTGTTGCCATGTTTTTTTAATACTTAAATCATATCCACTATGTCTTATATAGTAACTACTCATAGCTGGCATCTCCACTATAGTAGGTTCTATAGAATCAAAATTAGCTTTTGATAATAATGCTTTTGGTGACTGAGAAATAATTTCTTGAGAAAATTCTTTATGTTTTCCATTTTTCCATTCTTTTGGGGTCATATTAAAACGCTGTTTAAATACTCTAATAAATGATGATTGAGAACTATATCCACATTGGTTTGCAATTTCAGATATAGTTGAATGTGTATTTGTTATTAAAAGATTCGATGCTTTCTGCAATCGAATATTTTTTATACTTTCATATATATTTTTTCCAAATGCATCTTTAAAAATTCTATGCATATGAAATTTACTTACATTTAGATCATAACTTAAATCATCAATGTTAATATCAGTATCGATATGTGTATAAATATAATAAAGTATATCGTTAGCTATTTTTGTTCTTTTATTCAGTGTTTCTCTTTTCATAAATACAGTATAGCACTAATGAGATAAATTTTAAGCAATAATAGACAACTTTTGTAGCATTTACTGTAAAGAATTATTTTCATAATTTTTCTACAATTACAAAAATTAAATAAAAATAATAAAAAGGCTTAAAATGAAAAACTATCCAATTATGAATTTATGGAACAGCTGTTATAAAAAAGAAGTTTTAGAACATAATATTACTTTAAAAGAATCAATAGAGATGTTGGCAAACCAATTAAGCTTATCTTATAAGCAAACTATTAATGTACTATATAGTCTATAAACTATAAAATGGAAGAGCTGGAGATAAAATGGATTGCACTTTTTATAATATTTGTTGCAATCTTTTTATATAGTGGACCTAATTGTAAAAAGGGAAAATGTAAAAAATAACTTTTTAAAGTTTATTTTTTAATATCACAAATACTTTCTTCTGTAATTTCTCCACATTTTGTTGTGTATTTTATACCCCAAGCATGCATTGCATGTAAAACATCTCTTAATTCTTCTCCAATTGGTGTAAGCGAATATACAACTTTTGGTGGTACCTCTGCAAAAACCTCTCGTTTTACCAATTGTTTTTCTTCTAACTCTTTTAACTTTACAGTAAGTGTTTTCTGGGTTATTTGACATACTTCTTGATTTAAATCTTTATATCTCTTAGCACCATCTAATAAATGCCAAACAATACCTAGTTTCCATTTATCATTGAATACTTCATTTGTAACTTCTACTGGACATTTAAACTCTTTATCATTAACTTTGTACATTTATTCCCTTTATTTTTTGTAATTGTATTACATTTTACCTTTAAGATATTTTATAGACCTTACACACCAAAAGTATCGTAAGGATATTTTAAGTTCTCTAGTGCTAGAATTTCTTAAATTAAATATTAGGATAAATCATGGAAAACAATTTTACAAAAGCAATGAACTTTAGACATGCGTGCAAAGTATTTGATGATACAAAAAAAGTATCGGATGAAGATATAAAGTTTATTTTAGAAGCAGGAAGAAAATCACCATCATCTTTTGGAATGGAAGGATGGAAGTTTTTAGTTATTACAAATGAAGAATTAAAAGCAAAAATAAGACCTTTTTGTTGGAATCAACCACAAATCACTACATCTTCTCATTTAGTTATATTACTTACAAATATAGATAGTGTTAAACCAAAAAGTGGTCAACCAGAAAAAAGATTTAAAAGAAGAGAGATGCCTCAAGAAAAACTAGACTTTTACTTAAACCTCTATGAAACACACTTAACAAAAGAACTAAGTACAGATGAAAATGTTCATCATTGGACTTCAAAACAAGTTTATTTAGCAGCAGGAAACATGATGACAGCAGCTGCATATATAGGTATCGACTCTTGTCCTATAGAAGGATTTGAAAAAGAAAAAGTAGAAGAAGTTTTAAGCCTAGATACAACAAAAAATCAAGTAGCTATGGTACTTCCATTTGGATATAGAATCAACGAACAAAGCACACAACAAAGACTTCCTTTTGATGAAGTTGTTGAGTTTATAAAATAATAAAGAAGCTAAAATGAAAAATGTACTTATTATTAATGCACATCAAAAATATGAAGGTTTTGCTGAAGGAAAATTAACTAAAGATTATATAAATAAAGCAAAAGAATTTTTGAATAAAAATGACTTTATAATTAAAGAAACAACTATCGAAGTAGGATATGATTTTGAAGAAGAGATAGAAAAATTACTTTGGGCAGACTATATCATCTTTCAATATCCTGTATATTGGATGAGTGTACCATGGATAGCAAAAAAATATTTTGATGAAGTATTTACACCTAGCCAAGGACAACTCTATACTAATGATGGAAGAAGTAGAGATGATGCTTCAAAAAGGTATGGTAGTGGAGGACTTATGAAAGATACAAAATATATGCTTTCATTAACTTACAACTGCCCTGCTTCAGAATTTAGTAATAAAGATAGTTTTTTTGAAGGATTATCTTTAGATGAAGCACATTACGCTGTTCACAAAATATTCCAATTTTGTGGTGCTAAACCATTAGAAACATATGCAGTATTTGATGTATACAAAGGTGATATGAATTTAGAAAATGAACTATCAAACTTTGAAGATACACTACAAAAAAACTTTATAAACTAATTACAAGGAGATTAATTTGGCACAAATCGTTATAGTAGCAAAAGTTACAATCAAAGAAGAATTTATACAAGAAGTATATCCATTATTAGAAAGTTTACATAAAAGTACACATGCAAATGATTTTGGATGTATTCAGTATGATTTACACAAAGATTTAGAAAATCCAAATAGTTTTACATTTGTAGAAACATGGGAAAATACTGAGCTTTTAGATGCTCATATGCAAAAAGAACATTTCCTTTCATTTGTTAAAAATGTAGAAAATAAACTAGAAAATTTAGAGATAAGCAAACTAGAAAAAAAAGAATTATAAAAGAATGTTTATGGAATTTACATATAAAAATCCAACACAAATAGAATTTGGGCAAGGAAAAATATCTAACGTATCTACTCTTGTACCAAAAGAAAATAAAGTACTTGTAGTTTATGGTGGTGGAAGTATCAAAAAAAACGGTGTTTATGACCAAGTAATAGATGCTTTAAAAGAACACAATTGGTGTGAAATAGGTGGAATAGAAGCTAATCCCACAAAAGAGACTTTAGATAAAATAGTTGCTTTTGGTAGAGAAAATAAGATTGATTATATTTTAGCAGTTGGTGGAGGAAGTGTTGTTGATGGATGTAAATACATTGTTAATGCTTTTTACTATGAAGGTGATGGTTGGGATCTACTTACAGGTGATTTTCAACCTATAAAAGCTCCTCAATTAGGTGTTGTATTAACATTAGCAGCAACGGGTAGTGAATCAAATACCGGGGCAGTTATCACTAAGGCTGAAACAAAAGAGAAAAGATTTTTTCATTCAGCTTTTTCATATCCACAGTTTGCAATACTAGACCCAGATGTTCTTAAAAGTTTAGATGATAGACAATTAGCAAATGGTGTAATAGATGCTTTTGTACATACTTGTGAACAATACCTAACAAGCACTCATGGATTTAAAGCACAAGATTATTATGCAGAAGGTCTTTTAAGAGGTTTATATGAATTAGCAGAAACTTATGAGCAAAAAGATGACAAGTGGTATGCAAATCTTTTTTGGATGGCGAACCAAGCACTCAATGGTCTTATAGGTTCTGGTGTTCCTCAAGATTGGGGTACACATTTTATAGGGCATGAGTTAAGTGGTCTATATGGTATGGATCATGCAAGAACTTTAGCTGTAATTCAACCGCACCTTTTAAGAGAACTTATTGATGAGAAAGAAGATAAACTTCTACAAATGGGGAAAAATGTATTTGGACTAAATACAAATAATCCAGAAGAGGTAATCATAAAAATAGAAAACATGTACAAAGATTTAAATGTAGACTTAAAACTTTCTTCATATATGAGTGACAAAAATTTAAAAGCAAATGTAACACAACTCTTAGAAAAACACGGCTTTACAAAATTTGGAGATAGAGAATCTATCACTTTAAATGTTGTAGAAAAGATACTCGATAGAGCACTTTAAAATAAACTTCTTTTTTAGTCAAATAGTATATACTGATATATATTATTTGACTACACTGTAATTAGGATATAAAATGAATCTAAAACACAATCTCTTCAAACATGAAAAACATATCAGAACACTATTGGGTGTTATATTTATATCAACTGCAATCTATTATGATATATGGTGGTTAGCAATTTTTGCTATCATCTCCTTTATAACAAGTTCTTATGAATATTGTCCGATGCATGATGCATTAGGAATCAATGATAAACAAGCAAAAAGGAACTATTATTTATCACAATTTCCATTATTCAATCCAGAACCAGTTCTTTTATTTCAAGAAAATGGTAACTTAGATTTTACAAACAATGCAGGAAAAGAAGTATTTAAAGAGATTCAAAATATAAATGATATATATCCAAAAAATGAAATTCTTCCACACCTTCTCATTAAAGAAAATAAAAGTGTTTTCAATAAAGTGACCGTTGGAAAGCTAACATATATGATTCATTTTAAAGGTGTTTCTGAAATAGGTTCTATTTTGGCATTTTCATTTAATGTAACAGATTTAGTTAAAATCAATGAAGAGATAATCAGTACTCAAAAAGATATCGTTTATAAAATGGGTGAAATAGGAGAAACTAGAAGTAAAGAAACAGGAAACCATGTAAAAAGAGTGGCTGAATACTCTTATCTTTTAGCTATAGAATCAGGTCTGAGTCAAGAAGAAGCAGAAATATTAAAAATCGCTTCCCCTATGCATGATATAGGAAAAGTAGGTATTCCTGATAATGTCTTGAAAAAGCCAGGGAAGCTTGACCTTGAAGAGTGGAAAATCATGCAAACTCATGCCCAGATGGGATACGAGATGTTAAAAGGTTCAGATAGACCGATTTTAAAAGCTGCTGCTATTGTTGCACGCGACCATCATGAAAAATGGGATGGTTCAGGATATCCAAATGCTACATCAACAGACAATATACACATTTATGGACGTATCACTGCTATAGCTGATGTATTTGATGCTTTAGGAAGTAGACGTGTGTATAAAGAAGCTTGGGAGTTAGAAAAAATACTAGCACTATTCAAAGAAGAAAGAGGAAAACATTTTGATCCTAAACTTGTAGATATCATGTTTGAAAATCTTGATAAGTTTTTAGAGATACGTGATAGTTATAAAGACGTATAAAATATCATGATAACTATAAATAGATTAGACCATTTAGTTTTAACAGTAAAAGATATAGATACTACAGTATCTTTTTATACTCAAGTTTTAGGGATGAAAAAAGAAGTATTTAAAGAGACTAGAATAGCTTTAAAATACGGCAATCAAAAAATAAATCTACACAAACTAGGCAATAAGTTCGAACCAAAAGCACAAAATGTAAAAGAAGGTAGTGCTGATTTATGTTTTATCATTGACACACCTATTCTTCAAGCAAAAGAATATATAGAAAGTTTAAATATAGAAATCATAGAAGGTATCGTAAATAGAACGGGAGCAAATGGAGAAATTCAATCTATTTATCTACGTGATCCAGATATGAATCTAATTGAGCTTTTTTGTTATATTAAAAAGAACTTATATATTCAATATAGTAGACTATGAACATTATTATTGAATAAAATCCTCTAACGTTTCAAATAACTTATTTAAACTAGGTACTTTCATCCTTACATTTAAATATAAATTCTCATAATCCAAATTTTCCACAGTTCGTGTAGTTTGATTATCTGTTTTTTTGTATGCTAAATTAACTAACTTATATATATCATTTAATGTCTTTGCTGGTTCCGTAATTTCCTCTTCATAATTTGTAATATCATCAAAATCTATGTATTTATCTTTAATTTTAGCTAATGTTAAATCATTATGAATTTTTGTATAGTGTTTGGTTTCTGCAATAAACCAAGTTTCAACTTCCATAGTAGCAAAAATAAAAGTTGCATTTATAGAATCTTTATCCAAAAGAAATTTATTAATCTGAATCGCTTCCTCTTTTTCTAAGTAAGTGAAATCTGGATATAAATCTCTTATTCCTATAAAGTGCGTGTATCCTGCATCTTTCATACCTTGATATCTCTCTCGTATGTCTGGAAGAACCTTCGTATCAGTACATGAATTAAAAATTAATATTTCAAATTTCGTACCATCATTTGAGGATATTATCTCCTTAATAACAGGACATTCTGTTCTATTTGAAAATTCATTAATCATAATTGAAATACTATTCTTATTAAAAAATTCTTGTAATAATTTTAATACAAATTTTGACTCAGTATAACCTTCAACAAAAATTGCTAATTTTTTTAGAGACATAATAAATCCATTAGTTTATTTCTTTGTAGTATGCACCAGAAAAAAAGTCAAAATTATTTAAACCAAATTTTTTAAATCTTTCAAATAATTTGCTATTATTTTTCTTACTGTAAAAATTTATTTGATTCTCTTCCTTATCAATAATTATCCAGTACTCTAAATCTATAATATTCATTACAAACCTATCATTCGTTGTCATTATTAATTGCATTTGATCCGCAAAAACTTTTGCTTTTTCAATTATATATTTTATTAAATTCGTTGATCGCTCATAATCTAATCCTTCACCAATGTCATCAATAAGAATACAAGGAGACGAAGAGTCACTATATTCTAAATATCTAATCTGTATAATTAAAGAGAGAACTCTAAACATTCCTTGTGATATTTCCCCTTGGAATATTTTATCATCAACATTATTTTCTTTAATATATAATAGAGAAGGGACAGGCATAGAGGAGTTATTGAGTAATTCTTTAAATTCATTTTCTTTTGTCGTACCAATATCACTTAAGTTGTACCCTATACTATTTATATCATGTAAAATATCTTGCTTAAATTTTGCCCCTCCATTCTTTAATCCATTTTCATATTTTAATACTACAGCATCATCATCTTTTGAAATCTCATTTAAAAACTTATCATCTAAATCTAATAATTTGGGTGACATTACTGAATCTCGACCTAATTTACTACCAAATTTATATAAATATACATTTTTTACCCAAACAAAAAATTCCTCTAATGTTGGATGCTGTTTTTTATCTCGTTTAGTTTTTAATACAAGTTTATCATCACCAATCTCAAATTCTATTTCTTGGTTATCTAATGACTCATATGTTATTGTACCTTTACCCTCATTATTTCTTGTAAAATATGTGATATCATCAATTATCAGCTCTTCTTTATCAACTTTATTGTCAATAAACTTCAACTCATAAATGACTTTCTTTTTATTATTATTTGTTAATTCTATCTTCCAATGATATGTAAATCCATTTTTTAAACTTCCCTCTCCATCAAATAAAATTTCTGATAGAGTATAAATAGACTTTATTAATCTTGTTTTTCCTGATGCGTTTTTACCAGTAATCAAATTTATTTTTTCTAGTTTACATTCTTCAATTTTCCATCCATTTCCATTTAATGGTTTTTTTGAAAATGTGATGTTATTTATATACATAATAGTTTCCTTTAATATGTGTTGTTAAATATTTATATAGAAGAGTAGCAAACTTTTAATTAAAACAAAATCATTTCTACTTCAGTAATATTCTTAAAAACTAATCTATCTTATCCATAGTACTTTTTTATTAAAAAAGTAGTTGTCAAACATAAAAATGTTAGATACATTTATATAAATAAGCTAATAAGAAAACAATTAAACCCCTTGACATAAAATTTTAAAAGAGTATACTCCGCGCCTTATTTAAAAAAAGGTGCAACTTGACAAAATCACAAAACTTTAATCTTTTAGGATTAGTATCCATTATATTTGCCATGTTTATATGGGGAAGTTCTTTTATCGCTTTAAAATCAGCCATGGCTGACTTAGGTGAATTTACAGTAATATTTTTTCGTATGGTTATCGCTTCTTCATGTTTTATATATTTTATAAAAAGTTTTACAAAATACAATTTTACAAAAAGAGATATTCAGCTCATCATACTTTTTGCTTTTTTTGAACCATGTTTGTATTTTATCTTTGAAGCTAAAGCTCTACTTTACACTTCCGCTTCACAAGCAGGAATGATAACTTCACTTATGCCTATCATCACAGCTATGGCAGCTGGATATTTTTTAAAAGAGATTATCTCAAAACAATTAATCTTTGGTTCGCTTATCGCTGTTTTGGGTGCTGTTTGGCTAAGTTTACAAGCTACAAGCACAGTGTCATCACCCAATCCACTACTTGGTAATTTTTTAGAATTTTGTGCGATGATTTGTGCCGCTGGATATACTATCGTAGCGCGTTATTTAACATCTAAGTTTTCAGCGATATTTATCACTGCAATGCAAGCTTTTATAGGTGCTATATTTTTCTTTCCTTTTTTTCTCTATGAATTTACCACTACAGATATGAACTTTACTACTAATGCTGTGGCTTGTTTATTTTATTTAGGTGTTGTTGTGACGCTTGGAGGATATGGACTTTATAACTTTGCACTTACTAAAATTGATGCTTCAAAAGCATCTATGTTTGTATATTTGATTCCTATATTTACAATGATACTTGCTTTTTTCATTTTAGATGAAAAATTAACAGCTATAGAACTAATAGCAAGTGCAGTAATATTAACAGGAGTTGTACTCTCTCAGTTAAAATTTAAGAAATTAAAAAAGAGAAAAATATAGCTAAAATAATTTATTTATTTCATTATAAATTTTAGATATAGTTTCAGATAAATCAAAAAGGCATAACATGGCAATTAAAAAAAATCAAATGATTAAGTTAAACTATGAATTAAAAATCAACGATGAGATAGTTGATAGTAACATAGGAACAGACCCAATCGAGTTTACATATGGTACAGGACAACTTATCCCAGGTTTAGAGAAAAGAATCGAAGATATGAATGAAGGTGAAACAAAACAAGTAAAAGTACCTGCAGAAGAAGGATATGGAAAATATAACGAAGAGCTTTCAGAAGTAGCTCCTATAGAAGCATTTGAAGGAATAAATTTACAAATCGGCATGGTTTTAGAAGCAGATACTGAAAGTGGTGAAGTTGTAAAAGCAACAGTTACTGAAGTTACTGGTGAAGAAGTTACAGTAGACTACAATCACCCACTTGCAGGTTGTGACTTAGACTTTACTGTTACAATTACAGCGATTGTTTAAAGTTTTTAAACACTAAATGGATACAAATTTAGACATATACCAAATCATAGGATTCATAGGGATGATTTTCATCGTCTATGCCTATTTTTTGCTACAAATAGGAACGTATGATTCAAAATCACTTCGATTTCAGTATATCAACCTTACTGGCGCTATTTTACTACTCATTTCATTATGTGTACATTTTAATTTAGGATCATTTATCATCGAGGTTTTTTGGATATTTATCACACTTTATGGGATATATAAAAACTATAAAGAAAAAGTTTCAAAGAAACAAAACCAATAACTAAAAAAATAATTTCAACTTGAAATAAGAATATACAATTAAAATTGGTACATAAAAAAACAAGGAGTTTATTATGGCAAAGTACGAATGTGAAGTATGCGGATATATTTACGATCCTGCTCTAGGTGATCCTGAAAATGGTGTAGCGCCAGGAACTGCCTTTGAAGACTTACCAGAAGACTGGACATGTCCTGACTGTGGTGTAAACGTAGAAGATTTTGAAAAAAGTGAAGAGTAATCTCTTCCCTTTTTTAATCCATCGATTCACCCTGCTCCATAGGAAGTAGCGTTCTTGTATATTCTACCATAGACGCTTCATACACTTTTACATCTTCCATACCAACAATAAATTTTGAAACAAACCACAAACCTCTTGCTTTATGTGCAGTATTACAGTAGAAGATTGCACTTTTGTCTAGCTCCAAGCCATAATCATTATTATTTAATGTTTTTGTTGCTTCCTCTTTAGAGATAATTTCAAAGTGTTCTCCCACTTTTTGAGTATATCGAATCATCGGAGTAAGTTTAGCTGTCGGAATTCTTCCTTTTCTAGCTAAATCTTTTCGCCCCACCTCACCTGTATAAAACTTAGAAGTTCTACTATCTGCTATTTGGATATCATCATTGTATTGTGCTTTTAAAACATCATTTAAAGATGCGATTGCTTTTGGATTAAAAACCTCCACTTCAAACTCACTTGGTTCTATAGAAGGGATAGTTTTTGTAGTATCTTTTTTCTCTTCTATCCATTTGGCATAGCCGCCATTTACCAACACAGAGTTTTCAAAGCCATAAACCCAAGCAGTATAAAAAGCACTTGCTGCATCTGCAAAATCTTTACTATTTGCCCCTGCACTATAAAACACTACGATACTGTCTTCAGTTACACTTGCTTTTGAAAACATCTCTTGGAATTGTTCTGGTGTGTTATAAATCTTAGGGATATTTCCAACTTTCCCTTGAAACCAAGAAGATTTAGGGTAGTTTACCGCACCTTTAATATGCCCTTTTAAATACTCCTTATTTTTACGAGTATCAATGATAACTAACTTATCATTATTTATATTTTTCTCTAACCAGTTTGTATCTACAAGATGATTTGATGGGATATCTAATGCAATCGCATAGATACTTACAATCAAAGTCAATAAAATCTTTTTCATAGTTTTCCTTTTATATGCTATTTAGCTAATTAACTAAATAGCATACTACAAGATTCCATCTTAAATAATGTTTACACGAAAGATTTTTAAATTTGAGGTTTAGTTTTAGTTATTTGGTATTATCGAATTGAAAAAGTGATTCGTTGTAGTTATCTACCAAATCTTTAAAACAACCAGATAGTTCTATGATAATCTCAGGGTTTGGTTTGATATATATTTTATTTGATATTTTTGTCATTATGATTATATTTGCATCTTTTAGCTCTTTAAGATGTCTAGAGATTGTAGGAAGTGAATACTCAAAATGTTCAGCTATAGTAGAAACACAAGTAGCCTGAGCGATGATATCATCGTTTAGTTTTTTATCATCTATAGAACAAGCATAGCCACCAGTATATATATTTTTAAATATAAGAAATCTTGTTTCATTTCCTAAAGCTTTAAAAATCTTTATTTTTTGTTCCATATCGAGCATATTTATCTATCCTTTGTATAACTTTTAAGATTATACTATAATTATCCTTTTGCAGATAAATATAATAAATAAAGGTAAATAATGCAAATCTATAAAGATATAGCAGGTATAAATAGTGAACTTTTTTTAAAAACAAGAGAATACATCATAAAACTTATAGGTGAAGATTCTTTTGAAAAGTATAGTAAAAATATCACTTCATATTATTCTAAAGAAGAAGGTGGACTTTGTTATCTACGCACTAAAGATGATTATTTACATATAGGCTGGTTTCGAGGAGTTTATATAAATGATAAATACGATTGCTTATTTGGAAATGACAAAACCATACGAGGTCAAAAAGTTTATAAACTAGATAAAGAAACAAAAGAAAGCATAAAACACTAGATCAACGAAACACTTATATATCTGATAGAACATAATGAATTAAAAAAATTACGCAAGCAGATGAATAAGAAATAATAAGATTTCAAAACTGTGACTCTTTTTGTGACTTTGTTATGGTAATATCTAAGTAAATGATTTTACAAAATATAGTAAAAATCTAATAAAGGATAATAGGAAATTATGAATGAATATATCATGTTATTTTAGAAACTCATATATAAATAGATTGACAAGTTTTTTTAGTTCAGAAGATGATTTAATAATTGTAATTGGTCAATCTGGAGTTGGTAAAAGTACAATAATAGATCATACAATTGATAAACTACAAATTATTAATAATACAGTTAGATATTCATATAGAGAGGATTCAGAAAGTTTAAAAAGCTTTTTAAATGATACTTTAACTAAGAGTTATAATGAGGATTCATTTTTAAAAAGAATTTTCAATAGAAATCTTAGCATAGAAAAAGTCCTAGTTAGTCCTAATAAAAACCTATCGTTAGCATATACAAAAGAAGATGATAAGTATAAATTTAATTTACTGGGTAAGAAATTAACTAATCAGATTAGTTTTGAGAGTTCGCCATTAAAACTTAACGGAGGTGACTATACTAAGTTTTTTAAAAAATTTTGGAGAATAATCAAAAAAACAGACTGTAGGCTTTTATATTTATCTAATCTTGAATTAGCACTACTTAATCATAATGAAATTGAATTAATTAAAGCCATAGCTCAAACAAAGCCTAAGCATATTAAACTAATTTTAGAAATAGGAAACTTAACTTCTAATGAAAGTGAGAAAGAAGCTTTTTGTAGAGAACTTCAACATTATAGAGGAGAAAAAAATCTAATACTAGAAGTTAACCCATTTGATAAATCTATAGCCGAAGACTTCTTTCATAAAATAAAAGATGATTATGATATTTCAAATTATCAATATGAGAATAGTAGGGGAATTCCTATTGCTATTGTTCATGATATGAATCTTATTGAAAATAAATATAAAGTAAATAAAGTTATTGATGAATTAATAAACGATAAGAAATATAAACAGACCCTATTGTATTTTACATTAATGTATGGTATTTGTAGTGACTTTGAAGAACTATTGCAATTTGCAAAGGACATAGATATAAAACTTGATTATAAATATCTAGTTAAAAAAGATATATTAAGATACAAAAATAATAATATCGAATTTTCACATCCCTTATTATTTGAATATATACAAGCTAATTATTTATCAAAAATATCTGATATTATTAATTTAAAAATAAAAAAAATAAAAAAGTTAGATAGAACCCTATATTATTACCTATTTTTAAAATATAAAAAGCTCTTAAATAAAAAGTTTACAAAAAATGAAAAGAAAGAAGTTATTAATATTTTAATAGAATCAATAGATATTTATGATATGAAGATAATAGATTTATTTTTACCTAAAGCATTATCTTATATCAATGACTTTAATGCAAAAAGTAAAAAAATATTATGGCTAATAAAATTTCAATATGAGATTTATTCATTTAGACTAAATTTATTAGTAGAGCATGAGTTGATTTCAGTAAATGAACAAGCTATTTTAGAACTACTAAAATTACAATCTCTTTATCATAATAATGATTTTGAAAAAACTGTAAAGATAGGTAAAAAAATAGTAACAGATATAGATATCTATGAATTAGATGAGCAAATATTACCTTACTATTTAGCTATTATCAATGCGATAATTGGTGTTTCTAATATTGCATTAGGAAAATATAAATTAGCTAAAGATCAAATAACACTTGCAAAAAATATTTCATCTAAACTAAATATTGATAAGGCAGAAAATAATATATCAAATTATCTGTTATTATTAGATTCTTTTCTATTTGGATTTACATATTTTGAAGATATTGTAGATTCTGATTTAAATTCATTTTTTAATATAAAAAATAAAATTTCAAATAACTATATCAAATCTAAATTATTCCATAATGTATTTTCTGCTTATTTATATAATAATAGTGAAGATACTAATATTGAAAACTATTTTATAAATACAACAATTAAACCTTTAAACTATATGCATTCAAGAGAAGTTACTTACTCCCTAAATAATATAGCAGTATATTATCTAATGAACAATGATTATGATAATGCTGTTGATGCCCTCTTGGATGTAGAAGATATAGCATTTGAGATATACGACTTATTAAGTTGTTATAATAATTTGATAATCACTTATTGCTTAAATGATAAATTCAATGATGCAATAATTTATTCAAATTTAGCTATAAAATTAATTGAGGATGAAAATTTTAGTGACCCTAGCTTTAAAATGAAAATATATCTTAATTCTGCAATTTTATATAATTTAATATCTAACTTTAAAGCGATGAAAAAATTCTTAAATTTAATTAATATTTCTAATGATTATGATGATTTTAATTTAATAACAAAAAAAGTCAACCAGATATCATTAGAACGGCTAAATAAAGATAATTTATTTATAGATAAAGAAGCTAAAAATATAAAAGAAAAATATATTTTTTGGCCTCAGCTAATTCATTTTTGGGATTTTAATATTCCTATAGTTAATAAATATTTATTAAAAAATATTCATTAATGATTAAAAGAGTTATTTACCGATTTATAAATGCCATCATAGTAACTTAATTTATATACATCCTGAAAATAACTCTTGTATCTTTTATATGTTAAAAATGGTGCGGTATTTAATTCAATAAAATATACTTTATTTTTATATACTCTTAAGTCTATTGCAAAATAATCTTTTAAATCGAAGTAGCTCATAAGTTTTTCTACTATTAAATTTACTTCTTTTTTTATGTGTGTATAGTTTATATTATCTTTAATATAGTCGTATCTTTCATTATGAGTATTTCTATTTTCCTCAGTAATGAATTCAATTCTTTCTCCTTCTAAATCTGATTTAGTCACTTTATAGATGCTAATAGAATCAGCTAAACTTCTGTTATCTATATTTATATATTGTACACGTAAATCATATCCAGTAATATATTCCTGAATTAAGATATCATCCTTAAATTCATGAGAAAGTTGTTTAGATAAGATTTGTGCTTCTTCAAAAGAAGTACATTTGGAATGATTATATATACTTATATTGTTATCTAAAGAATTACCTTTTACAAATAAAAATTTTGAATCTTTTATTTCTTCAATATTTAAAATATTATCATTTCTGTAGAGAGCACTTTTAGGGATATTTATTTTTAATTTATCACATAAAATAGTCATTTTATATTTATCTTGTGCCATCATTTGAGAAAATTCATTATTGCCAAAGAATTTTATTCCTAATAAAGAAGCATAAGCAGGAATATATGAACCTTTATATTTCTTTCTACCATCTGTAATATTCCATAAGATAAGTTTATCTGTATCAGTATTACTTATTTTTTTTGAAACTGATTTAAAATCAGTTATTTCTAATAATTCTACTGTAATATTTTTATTCTTATCTTTTAGTCCATCATATAAATCAAAGATATCTTTCAGGGAAACTAAAAAATTTGACAAGATATTAATTATTTCTGTTTCAATTGATGGATACTCTTTTTCAATTCGCTTTATCCATTTTTTTCTATCTTCATATAGAATTATTAAATGGTAATTTTTATCATTCATAATTTCCTATTATCCTTTATTCATATAGGAAAACAAAAATCACTAATTTTCTACAAAATTAAGATTCCTCCTTGGGTGTTTTGTACTAAATATTTTCTTCTGATGTTTCATATTTACTTGTGTATATATCTGAGTAGTAGAGATACAACTATGTCCTAAGATATGTTGTATATATCGTATATCTACCCCCTCTTCTAGTAACATAGTTGCAAAACTATGACGAAACATATGAGGTGTGATATGTTTTTCTATACCTACTAACTTTTGATATTTTTTGACCATAAATCGTATCGATTGTTCTGATATCTTTTGTCCTAATCTATTTATAAAAAGGTGTGATTTTTTTGTGTCTTTATGGAAGAGTTTTAGATACTCTTTTAGTAAAGTTTTTATCTCTATTTCACAGATATGAAGTGTACGTTCTTTGTCACCTTTGCCTATGATTCTAATAGTATTTGTTTTTTGATCTATATCTCTTACATTTAAATTACTCACTTCTGATACTCTCATACCTGTCGCAAAAAGCAATTCTAAAATCAAAATATCTCTTACTATTGCCTTATAAGAATATATATCTTTATCTATATTCTCCTTTGCTTTATAGACATACGTTAAAAGTTTTTTTACTTCTCGTATACTTAATGTTTTAGGTAATCTTTTTGGCTCTTTTATATTAATTTTAATTTTTCTAAATGGGTTTACCACTATCTGTTCATCAAACTCTAGATAATTAAAAAATGCCTTTAATGTCGCTAGTTTTCTTTTGATAGTTTTTTCTTTTAGTTTTTTATCAAAGAGACACTGAATGTATTTTTTTAAAATTATTTTATCAACATCCTGAATCAAAAGTTCCCCTACTTCTTGAAACTCGATGAATTGTTTTAGATCTATTTTATACGCTTTGAGAGTTTTCTCACTTAAATTCTTTTCATATACACAGTGAAAGATAAACTCTTTGATTGATTCTTGTATTGAAACCACTATTTTCCTTAATGTTTTTACAATATTTATCAGAAAACTCTATAATCTTTGTTTAATTTATATGAAAATTTGTAATATTACAATATTTACACAACTTGACATATGATAAGTTATTTCTCTATTTTTTACTGTACTATTCTATTTTAATTCAAAAGGTGTACTTATGAAAAATAGTTATTTTCTCTCCCAACCCCACCAGCCATTTTTTGTATTGGCTTTTATCAATGCTGTAATATTTATGCTACTATTTATGCTCTCTTATAAAGGTGTTTTGCCTTTTACAGTAGATGTAGTAAATTTTCATGCTTTTGGTTTGATATATCTCTTTTTCACACCTGCATTTTTCGCTTTTTTATTTACAACTTTTCCAAGGTTTTTATCAACTCCTGTAGTTTTAAAATCTTTATATATTAAAATATTTATTTTATATCTCATAAGTAGTGTACTGTTTGTTCTAGGAGCTATTTTTTCACCTACTGTGTATCAAATAGGTATGATAGTAGCTGGTCTTGGTTTTTTATATGCATACAAAACTTTATTTGATATTTATAAAAAATCTACGGTAGTTAACAAACACGATACATTTTGGATACTAGTAGGCGCAAGTTTTGGTATAGTAGGTATCACATCTTTTATCGTTACGCCATTTAGTACTTTTAGTATCCAAGTATCTGTGTACTTATATCTTTTTGTATTGGCTTTTTCTGTAGCTCAAAGAATGATCCCTTTTTTCTCTCAATGTAGATTTGACAAAGAAAAAAACTTTGTAAAATATGTCGTTATTTTACTGGGATTACATGTTCTTTTTGAGCTTATATATCCAAATTCTTCTTTTATAGTTGATATTATTTTAGCTCTTTACGTAGCAAAAGAATTAAAGAGATGGCAACTTCCATTTCCAAATAAAAATGCAATGTTAAGTATACTTCATATCGCCCTATTTTGGATACCTTTAGCATTTTTGTTATCTTCTCTTTCAAATGCAATGGAGCTATTTTTTGATAAAAGTTTCTTAGCTTTAGATATACATAGTTTGATGTTAGGTTTTTTACTTAGTGTCTTAATAGGTTTTGGGACACGTGTGACACTTGGTCACTCTGGAAATATGATGTTTGCTACTAAACTCACAAAATTTATATTTATATGGACACAAGTTGTTGTTTTAGTAAGAGTTCTTGTTTCTGTTGTAGCCTCTTTTGGTATGAACTATATGGTACTTTTTGATATATCTGTGACTTTTTGGTTGGTGTTATTTATCATATGGTCGTGGCAGTTTTTACGAGTATTAACACATGGGAAAAAACTTAACTAGAGAGACTATCTCTAGTGTAAGTCTTGTGCTTTTTTCACACACGATTCAAGAGAAGTTGTTTCGGATATAAAAGGTGTGATATAAGAGGGAAAATAATTCGCTGTTGTTTTTCCTATACTTACAGCTTGAAAAGTACTACCCCAATGGATATTTTTCAAAAAACATTCAATAGTAGATGGCGATGAAAAAATAATAATAGAGTGTTTTGGTAAAGTTATCTTTGAATCATACTTTTTACATACTGTTTCATAAATAGCAAGATGGTCACATAAAACTTCATTTTCATTTAAAATCTTTCGTAACTTTGAAACCACTTTCGTACCCCCTATATAAAGTACTTTTTTCCTTTTGAGTTGATCTTTTATCTCATGAGCAAATTCATTTCCATGTTTTTGTTTTCCAGTAAAAACTAAGTTTCCTTGAAAAGATTTTACTATTTTTGCAGTTTGTGGAGCGATAACATACGAGGGTATTTTTTTCCAAGTATCATCCATGCTATTGATCGCTTTGATTGCATTTTTTGAGGTAAAAACCAAAGCATCATAGTGACTCAAATCTATATCTTGCTCTATATATGCTATCTCTATCATAGGAAGATTTATAGCACCTTCTACTTTTTTGTCACTGAGGACATAAATATGTTTGCTTGTATTTTTTACCTTCTTTACTAATCGTGCAAACTTGTGTTTCATACGACTCATAAATTTATCGGAACACTCAATAATAATATTTTTTTCATCATCAATAAAAAATTCAATGTCATGTTTTGTTAAAGTATATGTTATTTTTATAAGTTCTCGTCCTACATCATCACAAGAGCTATTTTTATCAATAAATAAAGTATTTTGAGTTTTGTTGTATTCGTAATATAATAAATCCAATGAATCAATAATTTTTTGTCTTTTTTTGCTCATTTGATAGCTCCTATTGTTTGATGTATTGTATTAATATATCATTAATATAGTATTAATTTACTGTTCATATTCTTGGTTTATAATTCAAAATCAAAACACAATAAAGGATTCAAATGACAAAAAACCAAAAACGAGATATAGCTACTTCATTTACTACACTTATATTTTTAGTAGTAAGTACAACTGGGGTATTGATGTATTTTCATCTCTTCGATAAATACACAAAAGAGTTACATGAGATTTTAGGACTTGGTTTTGTAGCTGCAGTTGTTTTTCATGTTTTTTTTAATTTTAAAAGTATGAAACAATACTTCACAAAAAAAATATTTTTTGCCGTAAGTGTAGCAACACTGATGATTACATTTGGTTTTATTTTAAATACACCAAAGGGTGAAAATCCTAAAAGAATTGTTTTTGATAAAATCATCAATAGTGATATTGAAAAATCATTTTCACTATTAAGTGGAGATATTGACTTAGCAAAAATAAGACTAAAAGAAAAAGGTATTATAATGAATGATTCAAGAACTATAAAAGAAATTTCAAGAATAAATAAGACAAATCCTTTTGAAATCATAGCGATAATTACAGAAAACTAAAAAAGGTTTCCTGTAGTATTATTTCACTTTTAATATCTATTGATAAACCTATCATACTCTATTTTTGTCAAACTTTTTATGATAAAAACTTCTGCTTTTTCTTGAATATAAAAAGTTATTTTCTTAGTTTCATTCAATACAAAAAAATCATCTTTAGTTAAAAAAGTATTATCTATTTTTATATTGCCATCTAAAATATAACATGAATATGTATAGTTTTCATCAAGTATCTCTTGATAACTTCCTTTTTCAAATGTAAGTTTTTCTATACCAATATTTGGAGTAATAGAAGAGATAATTCCATTTGGTTTTAGATAAGTTAATCTTTTTACTCCATGAAGTTCGATAGTTTTAAACTGCTCTTTTTTATAGTCTTGATATGTTGCATCTTCTATTATAGATTTAGAAAAATCAGGATCAAACCATATTTGAAATAACCTACCACCTTTTTTGACTTTTTCTGAGTGCTGTACTCCAGAACCTGCTTGGATAACTTGCACATCACCCTCTTTTAAAGGTGTCCAAACTTTTGTAGCTGTATCGTAGTGTTCTACATCTCCTTTTAAAACAAAAGTCATTATCTCAAAACCCTCATGTGGATGAAGTGGAAATGCTGATGTTTCAAAAGCCTCTAAATGTGCCCAATAAAATAGATTTGAATATGCAGTTGTACCAAACCTATCTGGAAAAGGGATAGGTTTGTTTTCAATAAATGCATTATCAAATAGAGGCATGAGTTGTTGCTCTTCTTTTTTTAAATGAATTAGTTTTTTCATAACTATCTCCTTATTATAATTGACATATCATTTTATATCGCTCTTTATATTTTGTCATAACTATAATTGAAGCAATTACTAAAAACAATGATTCAACCATACCCGCTGGGTCTAAAAATATTTTATTTTTCATTTTCTGTCCTTTAATCAAGAGTATATTTCTCTTTTTTTGTAGAAATAGTATATCAATTAGAGATATTTAAAAGGAAGAGTAAAATATCGCAATAGTATGCAATATTACGTTTTTTGATAAGTTAATCTATATTTTGAAGAGCTAATACCTTCAAATCGTTTAAAAAAACGACCTAAATCAGAACTGTTTTCAAAGTTCAGCATAGTTGTTATTTGTTTTATACTGAGCTTTGTATACACAAGTAAATATTGCAACTCTTTGAGTATTCTTATATGTATATAGTGAAGTGCTGTTTTATTTGTAAGTTCTTTGATAGTTTCACTGAGATGTTTAGGTGTCAGTTCCAAAATATCTGCATACTCTTGTACAGTTTTTTTTGTTTGATAGTGTTCCTCTATAAGACTTTGAAACTGGCTAATGATTTGCTCTGATCTATTTTCTGTTTTGATCTCTAAACTATCAAGTTTTTCTCTTTTTAAAAGCAATAAAAGTTGTGTCACTAAAGTTTTCGTTATCTCTTTATAACCATCTTTTTTCTCTTGATACTCTCTATTAATTTGCTCAAAAATATATTGTACACCTGCAAAACCACACCCTACAAGATCGATATAGTTTGGATGAAGTTTGTGAAACTCCAATAAAGCATTGAGTTCAGAAGAGAGATAGCTTTTATCAAACAATATTATATAGGAGTTTTGAACATCACTTATATCTTCAAATGAGTGAATCACTACAGGAACTAAAAGCTGTAAAGATTGCGCTTGTATATTATAGTCGTGCTGATTTATATGTCGAATACTTTGACCTATCAAACTCAAAATAAGAATATAATAATCACAACGATAATTGGGAGAAGAACTCCCCTCTCCATTATTTTCCAATATCAAAAAATCTTCTGCTTGAAAATTTTCATCAAAAATATCCATTCCAAAAGATGGATTTTTTGCATACATATTTTGGTATAGTTCAAGGCTTTTTTTGATACTTAATAATGGAAGTTGATGCATACTACTCTCTACTCAACTATCCCTGACATACAAGTAACCTCAACACCCTTTTCTCTCCAAACTTTTACAATCTCTAATAATCCTATACTATCACTAGGCATATGGGGAGCAATTATGATATTTCCTATATTTTGTTCTTGCACTGCTTTTTTTACATCTTCAGGTACATGCATAGCTATAATAGTTCCAACACCAGCTTCAAAGTATGATTTGATTACATCTACTCCACCGTTTGTACCACCAGCCATAAGAACTTCTATTTTTCCTGCATAGTCATCATTTGATCCAACTCTTATAACTGGTTGTGCTACTTTACCTTGGTAATACTCCCATGAGTTTAGTTCATCGATGATATCTTTTAATTTTGTTTTTGGTTTATTTTCAAAGGCATTGTTAAGTGTAGTTTGAACAATCTCTTCAGTGATAAAATCTGCTGGAATATGTATATTTAAATATGGCATTTTCATCAATCTAGCAGCTGAACTCACTCTATCATAGTTTGAAGCATGACTACCTAAATCAACACTTTGTTGTTTTTTTCGTAAAGCTTTTTGTGCTTTGTTTATTGGAACACCTGCTTTTACCATTCTATCGATTTGTACATCCATCACTTTTGCAAAGTCAACTACACAAGAATCAGCTTTAGGATGATGTGAAACTACACAATCATACCCCAACTCTTTAGCTAGTAAAAGTTCAGGAGTCTCCATATCGATACCAATAAGCACTTTTTTGATATTTTCACCATCAACTATAATATCAGTATCATAAGGTGTGTTTTCTAAATTTGCTCTTTTAAGAGCACTGTTCATAAGTTCAGTTGTATTCATACTATTTATAAAACGATTCTATATTTTTACGATGATTTTCTGCCCATTTTTCCAGACCCATTTCGGCTTCTTTTTCCATTTTTATTTTTGTAGCTTCATATACTTCTTCTGCTCTATTTTTTGGAATAACAGCAACACCCTCTTCATCTGCAACTATTATATCACCCGGATTAACAGCAATTCCACCAGCAACGATTGGTGTATTTAAAGGTAAGATAGCTTTTTTTGTTCCAGGCATTGGGTGAACACCTCTACCAAAAATAGGAAACTTCATCTCTTTTACTTCTCCTATATCTCGCACCACACCATCTATTACAAAGCCAGCTATTCCTAGACCTTGAGCAATAGCACATACATTTCCACCACTAACTGCATAGTCCATTGAGTTTGTTTGTGCTACAATGATTGAGCCTTTTGGTGCTTCATAGATCGCTTTATGAAGTGCTAAATTATCCCCCGGTACCATATTTACTGTAAAAACAGGTCCTGCAATTCTTGGAATCTCAAGCCATAACTCTTTTACTCCAGCATCCATAAAGTTTTCTCGCTTTATTGCCCCAACATAATCACAAGGTGAATACTCTGCAAATTTTTGATAGTTCATATATACTCCTAAGTTTTGATGCGATAATTATACTAAATTGTTTCTACTTCTATTATAAGTAAACTCTAAAAGAGTGGAAATAGTTCTAGTATAAGGAGCATCAATTCCTTGCTTTTCACAATTTCTTACAACAACTCCACAAATTTGTTCAAGTTCTAAATCACGATTATTCTCTTTATCTACCCACATTGATGGTTTTACTGATTGAAATTTTTTATAAAGCTCATACATTTTGTCGGCATCTTCTTGTGTAAGGTTTACTCCCACTGCATTTGAAGCAAGAGCAGCTTCACTCATAAGACCATAGATAAGTTTTGAAGTTTTATCGTTTTGTAAAAGTGGACCAGATTCCTCTTCTATTAATGCACAGATTGCATTTACACCATTGTTTATTATAAGTTTATTCCATAGTTCTAATTTAATATTTTCACTTATTATCGTTTTTGTAGGAGTTGTATCTAAAATATTTTTTAAATTTTCTAAAAATTCTTTATTTTTAACAGTATGATGCAAAGCACCAAGTAAAGTTTCCACTCCACCTTCACAATGTACATGACCTAACCCCACAGTATGAGAAACAATTAATCGAGAAAGTCCACCTATTACATAATCTTTAGCATAATACTGTTCCATTATATCTTCATTTTCTACACCATTTTGTAGTGAGATATAGTATGGTATTTTCTTACTATTTTTACTCCACTGCCCTAGTTTCATAGAAATAGATTCCGTACTCATTGCTTTTGTTGCTATGAAAATAGCATCGATTTGTTCTGGTTTAAAATTTGTTGTTAATTCTTCTAAAGAGTATGTATCTATTTTATCTTCTATAGTATAGTTTGGATGTGTCATTTTCATTTTGTTATTTTTTAAATACTCTAAGTTCTCTCCACGAGCAATAAATTTTACATCACATCCTACAGAATGTAAAATCATCCCATAAAAAGCCCCTATTCCACCAGCACCTATAACTACAATATTCATATACTCTTCCTAAACTTTATTCTATTTATAAATCGTATTATAATTAAAATGAAATTAGTTGTAGGTATGATAAAAGGGGCAATTTAAAAAAACTTATTATATACTTCTATCATGAATAAAAATACTCAAAATGATGATTGTTTTGCACACTGGATAGCAAAAACTCATTTCACTTTTAAAAATAGGTTATCACAAGATCTTAAACAATACAATCTTACTGTACTTCAAAGACAAATTTTACTACTACTATTTGAAAATGATTCTATGACACAACGCCAAATATGTGAAGAAACTATCTCAGAAGCTTCAAATATGACAGCTACTTTAAAAAGAATGGAACAAAATGACTATATATGCAAAGTTAAACACCCTGAAGATAAAAGAGCGGTATTAATCCAACCTACAAAAAAAGCATTTGAATTACAAGAACAACTAGAAGAGTTCGGAAACAATGATGAATTTTTATTTGATGGAATAGATGAGAAAGATCAAGAAACTGTAGTAAAAGTACTTAAAGAGATATATAAAAACTCACTTCAAGAACAACTAGAAAATAAACTAAAATAATTGTTTTCTATAATATATAGTTTAAGATAAAATCTTCCATGAGAAATTATTTTTTACCATTTCTTCAATTTTTTCCACTTCATCATCTTCCATTAGATCAAAGTACTTCTCTTTTTTATTTTTAGAAAGTATCCCATTATTTTGTAATATAAAAGTGATCAGCTGTTTTATTTTATTATCTGGCATCTCTATGAACTGATAAATCTCTTCATAAGTATTATCAAAAGATTCTAAATAATTTAACTCTTCAGGAAGTGTTTCTTCAATAGTTTTTTCAACACAAGAATAGATAAATTCACATGCTTTTGTACAATCAAAAAATTGGTATAAATCAATTGTTTCATTTAAAACATTAACGTTACCTTTGTCTGTTGGTTCCCATTCAATAGATTCCATTAAAGGGGAAGAGTGTTGTTCTAAAATATCTCTATATGTATTTATCTCATCCAAAATCACATTTGATATTGGAAATATCATACCTTTTTGATAAAATTCTCTTTGAGCTAATACATGGTGTAAAAGATAACGATGAAGTCTTCCATTACCATCTTGAAGTGGATGGATATACACAAAAGAAAATGCAAGTATAGTTGCTTGTAAAACGGGATCTATTTTATCTTCGGATAAATGTTTATTTACTATCATCCAGTTATTGAGTAAGATTTCTAAATCTTCGCTTTTTGCACCAATAAAATCAGGGATAGGTTCTCCATCACGATCGTGATCACCTAAAAATACACCTTCATCTCTTAGTCCAATTTTATTAAAACGTGCATCTTGAAATAAAAGAGCATGAAGTCTCTCTATCTCCTCTATAGATAACTCTTTTTTACTCGCTTCATTAATAACCTTTCCCCACCTTTCAATGCTATTTTTTGGAACTCTCTCTCCTTCTATTTCAAAAGATGCTTTTGAGTCTGACAATAATAAAAAACTAGCGGCTCTTCTCATAACACGGCTTGGAATATTACCAATAAGTTCACTTGTTTTAAGACTTAAATTTTTATCAATATAAGCTTTTAATTTTTCTGTTTTTCTGATTATTGGACAGAACTTATAAGTACCTAATAAATTATAATTGATTTTATGTCGTTTGAATTTAATAGGATTATTTTTAACAAAATACTTTTCAGAATTAATCAAATCATCATATTTTCCTGAGGGTAAATCCTCTATTGGCAAATTTCTTTGTAACAAAAATTCATAAAAAAACCATATTTTTTTCTTTAGTATAGCTTTGGGATTTTTATTTATATGTTCAATTAACTTATCCAATGGAGTTATATTTAAAATTGACTTGAGAATAAGTAGGTCAATGTTCTCATGTTTAATAGCAAATTCTAGATGTCCAGTAATAGTATCTTCATATTTAACCTGTGCATCAAAAATACTCCATTTCCCTTTTTGCTCTTTTTGAGTATTAAGACGTATATTACTAATGCAACACAGTTCTCTTAATGGTAGATCTAGTTTAAAATGCTCTATTAGCCAAGTATAACCAATCGCTTGCGTTGATTTTGGTAAAATTTCTCCATGATAAGCTAAAGACATATTTTTCCTTTTATCCGGGATTTTATTAAAATCTCCGGGATTATATTTAATTAATCTATATTTTCCGGGATATTATCACATAATATTATTTAATGTTCCGGGATTTAATTAAAATCTCCGGGATTATTTATATTATTTGTCTCTTTACCGGGATTTATTATATAGTAATTCAATTAACACTTGACAGTATTTGTAAAACTTAATTTTAACTACTTAAATAGTTATGCACATAACTATTTAAGTAGTTATTTAGATTTCTTAAGTTAAAGTTTCAATATAAATAAAAAATATTGGAGGAAATAATGAAAAATAACAGTTATATTTTTGCACTATTTATTACGTCACTTGGTGTTATTTTAATGAGTATAGAATCTTTACTTATTAAAATGACTAATATCTCAGGGGTTACCTACTCTTTTTATATAGGTATACTTATGTTTATATCTTTAAATACAGTTTTATTAAAAGATGGATTACAAAATACTATTAAAATATATAAAAGTAATATAAAAATCATTTTAATAGCTGGTATCTTAACAGCTTTTGCAAATATATTTTTTATCAATTCAATTAAACATACAACAATCGCTAATACAGTAATTATAATCAGCTCATCACCTCTATTTGCGATGTTATTTGCTTATGTATTTTATAAACAAAAAGCACAAAAAAATGTATTTGTTGCATCATTTTTTATATTTGTAGGACTCACTGTGATATTTTCTCAGCAGTTATCGTCTGGAAATCTATTTGGAGATATGTTAGCAGTATTTTGTACTATGGCATTTTCTTTATCTTTTGTTCTAATGTCACGAGAAAAAAATGTTAATCGATTTGAAGTGATTGCATTACTCATTATAAATACTTTATATATAGCAAGATTAGCAAAACAAAAAAAGGAGATAAACGATGCAAACTAAACAATTTTGGGATACACAAGCTTTAAATTTTCCTAGATATAATGAAACAAAAGATCAGTTTCAACAAATGTTAATTTCAATTTTAAAAGAAAAAAACATCATTACAAAAAAATCATCACTTCTTGATATAGGATGTGGAACAGGAATATATACTATTCCTCTAGCTAAAAATGTCAAAAATATTGTAGCACTTGATATATCATCTACTATGCTAAATATTTTAAAAGAGGATGCTTGGAACAATAATTTAAATAATATTATTCAAACAGAGTGTTCTAACTGGCAAGACTTCAATAGTGATGATAAATTTGATGTTGTATTTGCATCATTATCTGCTGCATTTAATGATGATAATGATTTTGATAAAATTTTAAACCATAGTAATAAGCATGTAGTATTTCTAGACTTTATTGATACAAAAGGTTCAAATTTTGAAAAACTATTATTTGATAAATTTGGCATTAAAGAGCAAGTATTTAACGATACTGAAAAAATAAAACAATGCTTAGATTTCAAAAAATTAAAATATTCTACTATTCCATTAACAAATCATTATGTAAAAACTTTAGACAAAAAATCAGCTGTAGTAAAAATAGAAGAACTTTTAAATGTTTCAGAGTTTGATAAAATATTATCAAATGAGGAAATTTTAGAACTTCTTCAGCCTTTAACTATAGATAACAAAGTAAAAGAAGAGTTTAATATGAAACTAGAGCTTATATATTGGTAAAAAACCTGATATAAAGGAGGTTAAATTATAGTTAGACCTATACAATATAAGGTTAAAAAGATATAATTTTCTATAAATAAATAAGTGATTTTCATACATGAAAATCACTTAAAAATGGAAAACATAATGAATTTAAGAAAATGGATATCTTTAGCAATCTTTTTAACGATATTTTATTACGCATTTATAGCAAACTTTTTTGTAACAATTTCGATTATCATTGGTATTGTTTTTAGTTTTAGAATATACAAATGGTATGCTAGAAAGAAACGTAACAAGTTAGCTAATTCAAAAGAACAATTTGAGAAAAGTGAACTTGGACTTTTTATTGCTCTAGTTGCCAAAGTAGCAAAAGCAGATGGAAGAGTCGATGAACTAGAAGCACAACTCATAGGTATGATGTTTGATGATATCTCTAAACTTTTTGATGAAAAAGAAAAAGCAAGAGCTATCATGAAAGAGATTTTCAATGATGAGAAAGAACGCGACGATGATACAAAAGAGAAAGCACAAGCTTTAAATACACTGCTTGGTCGAAGTGTTCTGAAACGTCGTCAATTTGTAAGTTTTTTAATCCAACTAGCTTTTGTAGGTAATGGCATAAGTGATGATGAAGATAAAGTTTTACGTCTTATTGTAACTGAATTAAATGTAACGCAAGAACAATACGAGGCTATTCTTAAAAGTTTCGAAAATATGAAGTCAAATAAACAAAATAATATGAGTTCACATAAAGCCTATGAAATTTTAGGTGTAAAAGAGAGTGACGATATGGGTACTATTAAAAAAGCTTATCGTAAACTTGTTCGAGAATACCATCCTGATATTATAAGTTCACAAGATAAAGATGAGTCATATGTAAAAGAAGCAACAGCTAAAACACAAGAGATAAATCAAGCATATAATATTATAAAAGAGTTAAAAACTCCTAATAAATAGGAGTTAAAAAGAGATGGTAATAGATTTTCTATTACCAATTTTTTGTATTATTTTGCTTTAATACCTTCAAGTTCAACATTTAACTTAACAACATCACCAAGTGCTACTCCACCTGCTTCTAAAACGTCATTATATGTAAGTCCAAAATCAGATCTTTTAATTTTACCAGTTAATGCAAATCCTGCTCTATAATTTCCCCATGGGTCTTTAATAGTACCACCATTTTCAAGTTCAAGTTTAATTTTTTTTGTAATACCTCTTAATGTAAAATCACCATAAACATCTTCACCATCAATTTTTGTAACTACAAAATCTATCTTTGGATATTTTTTAGCATCAAACATATCATCTGCTCTTAAATGATTATCTCTTTTTGTATTCTCAGTATTAACAGATGCTACATCAATATATCCAGTTAATGATGTAAGAGTATTTTTCTTTTCATCATATTCAAATGTCCCTTTAAATGTATCAAATTTTCCTACAACATTTGATATCATCATATGCTTAATTTTAAATCCTACATTTGAATGACTTGCATCAACATTGTATGTCCCTGCAAATAATGCAGAAGCTAAAAGTGTACTACCTAATACTATTTTTTTTAAATTCATTTTTTTTCCTTGTTTTTTATAAGATAATATTATCATTGAAAAACTTATAGTTAGTTAAAAGTATCTTACTAGTAAAGTACTCTTAAGATATTAATCTTTTAATGTGATTTGTAGTACAATAAAATATGAATATAAATGAACTTGAAAAAGATATACAACAGCACAAAAATAAATCACCCGAAACCTATAATGATATCATCAATGTAACTATTCCATTTTATATGTTTTACAATAAAATGATGCAAGGTGTGTGTAATCTTCAAGAAGATTTACATAAAATTTCCAATAGTGAGCTAGATGTATTAGCATCACTTATTATGTCAGGAGATGAAAAGTGTATATTAAGTCCAACAAAACTCTATGAAAGATTGCTTTTTACATCAGGAGCGATTACAAAAGTTTTAAAAAAGTTAGAAGAAAAAAAATATATAATCAGAGTCAACAATAAATTTGATAAAAGAAGTAAACTTGTTCAGATCACCCCACTAGGAAAAAAAATCTGTACTGAAACATTAAAAGAAGTTATTTTATATGAAAATCAATGTTTTTCAGTTTTAGATAAAAAAGAAAAAGAGCTATTTAAAAATATGCTTATTAAAGTATTGAAAAACTTTTAATTTAAAGATATCCATATACAAAGGAAATATATGAGTTACTGTAAAAAACTTTATTTAGAATTTTCACAACTTAGTCAATATATCTCATCCCTATCGTTACTTTTTGCACGACTACTCATCGCATATGGTTTTTATGAACCTGCAATGATGAAATGGAATGATGTTGCTTCTACTTCCAAATGGTTCGACTCCTTAAGTATTCCTTTTTCTACACTTAGTGCTTACATTGCAATTGGAGCAGAAACTCTAGGAGTTATATTTTTATTTCTTGGATTTTTAACAAGAGTAATCTCTATTCCGCTTATTATAGTAATGATTATAGCTATTTTTACTGTTCATATAGGCAATGGATTTAGTATTGCAAATAATGGTTTTGAAATACCTTTATACTATATGGCATTTTTAATGATATTTACGACATTTGGCGCAGGCAGATTTAGTCTAGATAATATTATATTTAAAAATAAAGGATACTAGATGGAAGAGTTATTAAAATTTAGTAATAAGTTTAGCCATTATGATTTTCCAATTATTATGTTTTTACTAAAATCCTCTATCATTTTATTTATAGTTATAGCTATCATTTTATTTATATATGATAAATTTATCCAACGTGAAAATCAACTTCTTATTAACTATCCTCTTGTTGGAAGACTTAGATATCTTTTTTATGCTCTTCGTGATCCTATGCGCCAATATTTTGGTGATGAAAATTTTTATGACTCTTTTGATAAAGTAAAATGGGTTAATAATGCAGCAGAACAAAAACCCTCTTACACATCATTTTCACCCAGCCAACCTATAAATAAATCAAAACTCACTCTAAAAAATGTAAACTGTGTATTAAATAGCAAAGATGTTAGTAAAGAGTTTCATGTTACTTTTGGAGAAAATACACAAACACCTTTTACCACAAACTCTGTTATAGGACGAAGTGCCATGAGTGATGGTGCTATCTCACCTGAGGGAACAAGAGCATTTTCAAAAGGTGCTTTTTTAGGATCATTTCCTATCAATACAGGAGAAGGTTCTCTTACTTCTAATTTTTTATATACTCATAAATATAATGAATCAAATAAAAAATATCTAGAGATAAAAGAGGGAACGTTTTTTGCTAAGTCAATTTATAAAATTATTAAATTTTTACTCAATAAATCAATAGCACAAAATATGTATAAACATATGATTATTTATACAAAAGATTATGAAACATACCTTTTTGATGAAAATACACTTATTTGTTATAGAATAAATTGGGATACACCTCTTGAAAATTTCCCTACTATTGTGCCTAAAGATATTCCTGATATTATTTTTCAAATGGGAAGTGGACTGTATGGTGTAAGAAAAAAAGATGGAACTTTTTGTGAAGAGAGATATAAAAAAATTATGTCTTTTTCAAAAATGACAGAGATTAAAATGGCACAAGGTGCAAAACAAACAGGAGGAAAACTTCTAGCTAATAAAGTCACAGAAGCTATTGCATACTATAGAGGTGTTCCAGTACATCAAAACTTATTTAGTCCCAATCAATTTCCCTATGCAAAAACACTTGAAGAACTCTTTGATTTTATAGGTAAACTTAAAAAACTTTCCAAAAAACCTGTAGGGGTTAAAATCGTTATATCTTCAAAAGAATCTTTTGAAGAATATGCAACTTTGATAAAAGAAAGAATAAAAAAAAATTCACTAGCTTATCCAGACTTTATAACAATAGATGGAACAGATGGAGGAAGTGGTGCAGCACCATTAGAGATGATGATGAGTGTAGGTATGAGTATTACAAAAGCTCTTTATATAGCTGACACAACACTTCACAAGTTAGGAGTAAGAGATAAAGTAAAATTAATCGCAAGTGTAAAAGTCCTTACTCCAGATGACGCTACTGCTTTATTAGCTTTAGGGGCAGACTTTGTATCAATTGCACGTGCATTTATGATGAGTGCAGGATGTATACGAGCACGTGAATGTTCAGGTGCAAATGGAAGAGATTGTCCCGTAGGACTAGCAACACAAAATAAGAAAAAAAGAGCTTCTTTTTTAGTAGAAAAAAAAGCTGTAAATATTGCCTCTTATCATAATCAACTCATAGAAGGTATACATCAACTTTTAGCTATCATGGGAGTAACAAATATCAAGGAATTAAATAAGACAAATTTAATTTTTAGAGATAATAAAGGTAAAAACTACATGAATATCGATAAATATTTTCAAGACAACTTACAAGACTAAATAGGAAAAATATGGAAACTACGATTAAAAGTATTGGAACAGGTACAACACAAACATATACTATAGGTGAAAAAACATTTCAAAGTGCATACAAAAAAGATAATTTTGTTACATCATGTATTGTTGATAGGTCAGGTATAAAAAATGATATTCAAGTAGACAAAAGATTTCATGGTGGAATTGATAAAGCTATTCATATTGGATCAACAAAACATTTTGAACTTTTTCAATCACAATACGCTAATACACTTGATCCTCTAGCAATAGGTTGTAATATTTTTGTAAATAACTTTGATGAAAATGATATTTGCATAGGAGACATTTATACTATAGGTGAAGTAAAAATTGAAGTAACTCAACCAAGACAGCCTTGTTGGAAAATAGGTGCACTTTTTGGAAAAGAGACAAGTCGGTATATATCAAAAAATCATGCTACAGGATGGTATGTAAAAATTCTACAAATAGGGACTTTACATCTTATGGATACTATGATATTAGAAAAGAGAGTAAGTAATATAACCATAAAAGAACTTAGTAGTTATTTATCAACTCCACCTAAAGATAAACAACTTGCAAAACATATACTCAATATATCTGCTCTAGCACAATCATATAAACTTGATTTTGAGAAGTCGTTAAGAAACTGTTAATCTAAAGTTAAAAAGTCGTTAACTTCTATAGTTTATACTTTCGGTACAACAAAAAAGGATATAAAATGAAAAACATAAAAAAATCAATACTACTTGCAACAGCATTATTTGTAACTACAGGATCATTTGCAAATGACAACTATAGAGACAATAGAGGTTATGACGAACGAAAAGAATATAAACATAACAATTACCACAAAGAAAAAAGAGGTTATAACAAACATCATGGATACAATAATCATGACAAAAAAGAGAGACGTTCTCACAGAGGTGATGTAAGTAGATTTTTTATAGGTGCTGTGTATGAGTTAAGATTAACACAAGAGCAAGAGTTAAAAATTGACAAAACAATTAAAGAGTTTAAAAATAAAAAATTTGATAGATTTAATGGTTTTACAAAAGATGGTTTTGATAAAAGTGCATACATCAATGCAAGAACAAAAACAAAAGCGGATAAGATTAAACTAAGAGCTGATTTAATAGAAAAAATATATACTATTTTAGATAAAGCACAAATAGAACAACTATCTAAACAAATAGAAAACTTTAAAAATAGAAGAGAAAAGAGATAATATGATACAAGTTGCAATGATAGAAGACAATGTTGAGTTAGCAGAAGTACTCACCCAATATCTTGCAACTTTTAATATAGAAGTTACAAACTACGAAGACCCATTTATTGGACTCAGTGCTATAGGGCTAAAAAAGTATGATTTAATCATACTTGACCTTACTTTACCAGGACTTGATGGATTAGAGGTTTGTCAAGAATTACTAAAAAAGCATGATATCCCTATTATTATATCAAGTGCAAGAAGTGATATTACTGATAAAGTTACTGCTTTACAGTTAGGTGCTGATGACTATCTTCCTAAACCATATGATCCAAGAGAGCTTGAAATACGAATCAAAACTATTCTAAGACGTGTCAATAAAACAGTAAAAGAAACTCCAAAAACAAAACTTTTTGAATATGATGAAGAAAAAAAAGTTATCACTAAAAACAATATTGCTTTAAAACTCACCCCAGCAGAATTTGAAATACTTGCACTTTTTATACAAAGAGAAGGTTTTGTAATCAGCCGTGAAGATATTTTTGAAAATGTAACATACTTAAATAGTGACTTAGAAAACTCTAGTTCACTTTCAGTTATCATAAATAGACTAAGACAAAAAATAGAACAAAACTCAAAAGATGCAAAACACTTGCAAACGATAAGAGGTATGGGATATAAGTTTGTTCAATAAAAATTCTATTTTTTTTACTCTTGGATTAAGTTTAATATTTACTATTGTATTACTGGTAATTAGTTTTATCACTATTAACGAAATAGATAAAGCTAATCACTTTAATAATTTAAAAAAAAAATATTCAACTATTAGCCAAATAGTAAATCAAGAATATGCACGGTTTGGATTTACAAATGATTTAAAAAGAATGATTAATGATATGGATTTAATCTTAGTAGAAAAAGATAGAAACATTCAATATATTCTTAAAAATGAGCACCTAGAACTTTTAATACGACGACGAAGTGAAAATATACTATTACACATTTTTAAAAGTGAAGAGGATAATTTTTTACACTTTCAGACACCTTTTGAAGAATTTATAATAGTAGATGAAAACGCAATGTTTACAGACTACGATAGACTTACCATCTCTATTTTTCTAGTATTATTACTAGGTATATTACTTATTGCATATTCCGTTTATAATAAACTATCACCCCTAAATGAATTAAAAGCAAAGATTGATAGCATAGGTAAAAAAGATATGAATCTAAACTTTTTACAAAAAGAAGCAAAAGATGAAGTCTCACTTTTAGCAAAAGCATTACTTGAAAAATCACAAAACCTAAACCAACTCAAAACTTCAAGAGATGTATTTATACGAAATATTATGCATGAGCTTAAAACTCCCATTACAAAAGGTAGATTTATAACTGCATTACCTCAAACTGATGAAAATAATAATAAACTACAAAAAGTATTTCATCAGTTAGAATCTCTTATAAGTGAGTTTGCAGTCATTGAAGAGGTGATAGCAAAAAAAGAGATGATTGAGAGAAAAGAGATTTTCTTTGATGATGTTATAGAAAATGCACTTGATATTCTTATGATTGATGATGAAAACATGATCTCTTCAAATCAAAATAATATAAAAGTAAATGTAAACTTTAAACTCTTTTCTATTGTTGTAAAAAACCTTATTGATAATGCTCTAAAATATTCAAGTGATAAAAAAGTACATATAAAAATAAAACAAAATCAAATCTCGTTTTCAAATAGGGGAGAAAAATTAGAATATGATTTAGAAAAATATTATGAGCCTTTTTTTTCAAATAATAACAATAAAAAAGAAAGTTTTGGACTAGGTCTTTATATCATAAAAAGTATTTTGGATGTACATAATTTTCAATTATCTTATAAATATGAAGACAATCAAAATATATTTACTCTATCGCTATAATATTTTTTTTCTCAATAAGTAAGAACTTACTATTACAATACTCAATATCCCTATTCCAACAACAATAAAAAAGTTTTCTATACTAAAAAAACTCACTACTGGATGAAAAAATATAGGAGAGAAAAACTGTCCTAAAAACAATGAACTTGTAAGATATGCAGACTTATGTATTCTTTGTGTTTGATGCGTACGACTCAACATCCAAGCTGTCATATTTGTAGTCAATATTCCACCACCGAATCCCATGATAGGAGAAGTTAAAAAGAAATAATATACATTATGAACTAAACCAATAGCAATAAATCCAAAACCAATAATAACCATACCAATAATATATATTTGTGCATGAGAAAATCTTTGCTTAAATTTTCTAAATGTTATAGCCCCTAAACCATTAAAGATAAATGCAATAGCAATAATAGCACCTGTCATAGTCCCTGACTCTTCAAAGTGATTCATGATTAAAAAAGGTATTTGTGTTGGTAATATATAAAATACTATCATTAACAAAAATGATAAAAAATAGATATAAAATAAATTTGAATTTATATCAGTATCATCTTCCTCATTGAAATTTTCAACTATTTTTTCACTTAAAAAAGCATATACAAAAGGGATTAGTAAAAAACCTATCATATATATAGTAAAAGAATATCTCCAGTTTATATCAGATAATAATCCTCCCCCTACAACAAAAATCACACCACCTAAAGATATAAAAATACCTTGCTGACCCATAAATTTATGTCTAGCTTCCCCTTGAAAATAATCCCCTATCAGTGATGTAGATACGATCATCAAAATAGCTATAGAAATACCTAATAAAAACCGTGAAAATAATAATGAATTCATAGTATCCAAAACAAGTCCAGAACTTCCAGCAATAGAAAATAAAGTTAGTGCGATTAATGCAGATTTTTTTCTTCCAAATTTATAGATGAAATGCCCCAAAATAGGTGCTAAAAAAGCGATTGCTATTGAAGGCATTGTAAGCATCATACGTGCTAAGAATTCTATGTTTTCAGTTTGTGTAAAATAATCTTTAAGATGAGGAAGCGCAGTAACTATTGCAACATTTGACATCATTGTTGTCAGTGCAATTAAAAGCATTGTAAAACGTATGGAGAGTGAAACTTTTTTCAAATTTATAACCTTTGATAGTATTGTATCAAGAATAGATACAATACCTCATAATAAAGGTTATATTATTTTTTATCTTTTAATTCTAAATAGTATTTTATTTCATCTTCATTTAAAATTTTGATAGTATTTGTGCTACCTGGCATACCAACTGGGTAACCAACAGTTGCAACATATGGGCCTTTTTTATCTAAAATACCTTTTTTATCTAAAGCTTTTAACATTTTTTGAAACATCTTAGAAGCATGTCCCTCTTTGATTGTGTCAATTGGGAATATTCCCCAACCCATATTTAAAGAGTTTAAAACTTTTGATTTATGTGCAAAAGCTAAAATAGGTGTTTTTGGTCTATATCGAGACATTCTAAGTGCACTTTGCCCTGAACTAGTAAGTGCCAAAATTCCTTTAGCATCAATATCATCAGCAAGTCTTGTAACAGTTGCTTGAATTACATCAAAATGATCTAAATAATTCATTTTATATTGTTTTACATAGTCATACATCTCTTCAGTTTTAGCAATAATATTACTCATACTCTCTACAACATTTCGAGGATCTTCACCTATAGCACTCTCTTCACTTAACATAACAACATCAGTACCATCTAAAACAGCATTAGCTACATCTGAAATCTCAGCTCTAGTAGCTCTTTCATTATTTGTCATAGAAAGTAACATTTGAGTTGCTGTTATTACTGGTTTTGAAGCAAGATTTGCTTTTCTGATAAGTTCTTTTTGAATTGTAGGTACATCATAATATGGAACTTCAATACCTAAGTCACCACGAGCAACCATTATTCCATCCGAGTGATCTACTATTTCATCAATATTTTCAACTGCATCAAACTTTTCAATTTTTGCAATAAGTTTACCATTGTATCCATCTAATAATGTTTTTGCTTTTATCATATCTTTTGCATTTTGAACAAAAGAGATTGCAAAATAATCAACCTTATTTTCAACACCCCAAGCGATATCTTTCTCATCTTTTTTCGTGATAACATTGATATCAATTTTTGTATTTGGAAAATTAATCCCTTTTCTAGAACTTAATGTTCCATGATTTTCAACTCTAGCGATAACCTCTTTACCTGTCTTGATAACTTTAGCTCGAATAATTCCATCATAAAGATAGATAAATTCACCCTCTTTTACTTTGTCTAGAAGTTCTGGATAATTAATAGAAACTACAAATTTTTTGCTATCTTCTCTATACCCTTCTATATCTTTTTTAATAAATCTGATTTCATCATTTCTATGTAAATCAAAAGGCTCTTTCAAGTCTCCAATTCGTACTTTTGGTCCCGAAATATCTTGAAGGATACCAACTGTAGTACCTAAATTTGACATTGCTTTTCTTATATTTTTGATAGTATTACTATGATATTCATGTGAACCGTGAGAGAAATTCAATCTAAACATATTTGCACCAGCTTCAATTAAACTCTCGATAACTTCTACAGTGTCACTGGCTGGGCCAACTGTTGCTAATATTTTTGTTCTTTTAATCATATCTATTCCTTTTATATTTATCATTTAGTATAACGAAATAATGATTACACAATAATTACAAAATAAATTAATAGATTATGTAAATTTTATATTTAGTGAGTATGAAGAAAAAGAAAAAGTATTCTTGTATAGGAAAGAAGAGTTATCACAAAATAGTTTGTAATAACTCATAAAATATAGAGTTTATAAGCTTTTCATAAACTCTAATGTAAGTCGTACTCCAGCACCAGATGCACCAGCAGGATTATATCCCCAAGCACTTTCAACAAAAGCAGGACCAGCGATATCTAAATGTATCCATTTATCTTTGTTTTCTTCTTCAATAAAGTTATCTAAAAACATACCAGCTGTAATAGCTCCACCATATCTTGTACTTGCGATATTTGACATATCTGCTATTTCACTTTTAAGTGTTTTTTTCAAGTATCTATTAAAAGGTAAAGTAGCAGCTAATTCTCCACTATTTAATGCACTTTGAACTATCTCATTTTGAAGCTTAGTATTATTACCCATGATTCCATTTGTGTATTGTCCTACACCAACTACACAAGCACCAGTTAAAGTAGCATAATCAAAAATATAATCGATATCTTTAATCTCATCTTGAGCATAACATAAACAATCAGCAAGAACTAGTCTACCCTCTGCGTCTGTATTTTTCACTTCAATTGTTTTACCATTTCTAGCAGTTAATACATCATCTGGTTTATAAGCATCTCCACCTATCATATTTTCAACAGCGCCAACAATACCATGAACCTCAATAGGTAAATTTAAAGCAGATATAGCATTCAAAATACCAAGTACTGCACAACCTCCGCCTTTATCACTTTTCATGTTTACCATATAGTCACCAGGCTTTAAACTCAATCCACCACTATCATAAGTAAGACCTTTTCCAACTAAAACCATTTTCTTTTTCGCTTTTACTTTTCCTGATGGTTTATATGTAAGATGAATCAATTTTGATCTATGTCTACTTGCTCGTCCAACTGCTAGCATAGAACCCATATTATTTTCTACTAAATAATCTTCATCTAAAATTTTACACTCTAGATTATTTTCTTTTGCAATATTTACAGCATTTTGAGCCATAATAGTAGGATAAAAATCTTCAGGTGTAGTGTTTACAAAATCTCTTACCATATTTACAGAATTACAAATAGCAACAGACTCTTCAAACTCTTTTTGAGTATTTTTGTCTATTTTTGATACTTCTATATAAATATTTTTTTCTACAGATTCATCTTTGGCTGATTTGTATTTTGTAAATGTATAGTTACCTAACTCAAAACCATCAACATATGAACTTAAATTTGATTTTACTTTTATATATGCTGATGTGAAGTTTGTACTATTTATTTTTTTAACAGCAGTTGCAACAGCAATTCTGATACTATCATGATCATCATTTTCACATCCAACATAAAGTTTTTTTAACTCTGGAAGTAAAATACACTCTTCATCAGCACCTTTAAAATTAAGAGACTTTAACATCTCTTTGTTTTCTTTTATTTTTTTATTTTTTACTAAAACAATCTCTACATTTGTATCAATTTTTTTAGTTGTTAGATTTAAATTCATTTTTTTCCTTTTTATCTTTTTTTTGCGTTGCTTTTTGGAAATAGTATATTATACTTCCACCAAATAATAATGCAAATGGTAATGCAAAATACCAATGCTCTTTTGCTATTTCTAATAGTTTTAAAATCTCTTCACCAAAATACCAAACAGGTACTATAGTAATAGCAGCCCAACACCATGCACTAATAAGATTGATAAATGCAAACATTTTTGCATCATATCGTGTAAGTCCTATAGAAATAGGGATAATAGTTCTCATACCATACATATATCTTTGTGCAAATATAATTGGCCAACCGTACTTTTTAAGTAAAAGATGCGCTAAAGCGAACTTTCTTCTTTGACCTTTAAATTTTTTATGAACATATGCTTTATTGTATCTTCCTATATAAAAATAGATTTGATCCCCAACAAAACCACCAAGACCAGCTACAAAAATAGCAATGGGAAGCCACATATCACCAGTATGACAAAGCAAACCAGCCATAATAAGACCCATCTCACCCTCTAATATACTCCATGCAAAAAGAATAATATATCCATATTCTTTCATAAGATATATAAACTTATTTGTTACACCATCTACTGGTGCATTGTAAAGATTAAATGCTAAATATGAAAAAAATAAAACAACTAATAATGTCGCTATTTTTCCAGAATGTTTTTTGATGAAATCCATAAAATAACCTTTTAGTCTAGATTCAATAAACTTTGAGCTTGTACCATATCTTTATCACCTCGACCAGATAAGTTTATCACTACTATTTTACCTTGTAATTCTTCTTTTGCTTTTTTTAAATATGCGATAGCATGACTTGACTCAAAAGCAGGAATAATACCCTCTTTTTGACTTAACCATACAAAAGCATCCATCGCTTCATCATCAGTAATATTATCATAAGTAACAGTACCTAAGTCATTGTGAAAACTATGTTCAGGTCCAATTCCAGGATAATCTAATCCAGCTGATATAGAGTGCGCTTCTTGCACTTGACCATCTTCATCTTGTAATAAATAAGAACACTGACCGTGTAATACTCCTGGACTTCCTTTTTTTAGGCTACATCCGTGTTTATCAGTTTCGATTCCATGACCACCAGCTTCTATTCCAACACACTCAACAGCTTCATCTTCTAAAAAGTGTGAGAACATACCAATTGCATTTGAGCCACCGCCAATACAAGCAACAACCTTATCTGGTAGTCTATTTTCTTTTTCTAAAATTTGTTGTCGTGTTTCCCATCCAATAATAGCTTGAAAATCTCTGACCATCATAGGATAAGGATGAGGACCTGCCACTGTACCAATGATATAAAAAGTATCTCTAGCATTTGTAACCCAAAAACGAATCGCGTCATTCATAGCATCTTTTAAAGATCGGCTTCCACTCTCAACGGCAATGACTTTAGCACCTAAAAGTTTCATTCTAAATACATTTAATTCTTGTCTCTCGACATCTTTTGCACCCATAAAAACAGTACACTCTAGACCCATAAGAGCTGCTATAGTTGCTGTTGCAACACCATGTTGCCCTGCTCCAGTCTCTGCAATAACTTTTGTTTTACCAAGTCTTTTTGCCAATACACCTTGAGCTATAACATTATTTACTTTATGTGCACCAGTATGATTTAAATCTTCCCTCTTTAAATATACCTTTGCACCAATCTCTTCACTTATATTTGGAGCAAAATAAAGTGGGTTGGGTCGACCTACATACTCTTTTAAGTAGTAGTTTACCTCTTCCCAAAACTCTTTATCAAATCTATATTTATTATAACTCTCTTCAAGTTCTAATAATATAGGCATAAGTGTTTCAGGAACATATCGTCCCCCGAATATTCCGAAATGACCATTATCATCTGGATCAAATTTACTTGGTGTTGGGATATAGTTATTCATTTATTTACCTTTTAAATATCTAATACACTATAAATAGGTGCATGTTCTTTTACTTTTTCGTCACCTTTTAAGAACTTAAGGTTCATTAAAAAACACACTTCTACAAGATTTGCTTTGGTAGCCTTGATAAGTTTACAAGCAGCATTTGCTGTTCCACCTGTAGCACATAAATCATCGATTACTAAAACTCTTGCACCCTCTTTGTTAT
>Ga0193962_1000085_pt1 | contig 42900 bp, 42 predicted proteins | sample FB_5_MG_FD_140335 | JGI IMG/M metagenome (GOLD analysis project Ga0193962, IMG submission 140335) | Microbial mat bacterial communities from the Broadkill River, Lewes, Delaware, United States - FB_5_MG | ecosystem: Environmental > Aquatic > Freshwater > River > Microbial mats | place: USA... | reverse complement strand
TCACGCTCGAATGAAAAGAAACCGGACATTGGATCTTTTACATGGCAAAGCGGCAGCGCTAACCAAGTCGCAACTTTAGAGTTTAATAAACGGAAGAAGCCCCAGTCTTCATCAAACGAGCCCCCTTCAACATAGCGTGAACCGACAACGAAGTCGGCTTCATCACTTTTCAGTTTTTCGACCATATGCGGAATAGCAGAAGCAGGGTGCGATAAATCACAATCCATCACGACAACGTATTTGCCTTGCGCTTCTTCGATACCACGGATAACCGCTGTGGATAAACCACGCTCTTCAGTACGCACAATAATACGAACAGGCAGCTCATGGGCCAACTTAGTGACCGCATCGAACGAGCCATCTTGAGAGTCATCATCAACAAAAATAACTTCGTAATTTTCATTGCTTAAAATACTATCAATTTCTTGTGCAATTAACGGGATATTCTCTACTTCTTGATAAGTAGGAATAACAATTGAAATTTGTTTCTCAGACATTTTAATAACCATTACTATTTGATTGCATCAAGGTAATTGCTGCATCGATATACTTTGAAATAATTTACGACAGAAGATTCAATATTTATCTTCAATTCAGAGCTAAATTCACAGTGCTCAAATTTTTCTAATGACTTCTCTTTAAAGCCCTTACGGTTGGCATGTAATAACACTAGGCCAGAATCTCCCGCTTCAGCTGAACCAAACCAAAGATCAAACTGATCGAAACGTGTATCCAGTACTTTAACAGGCAACGGGCGGGCATACCATGCTACGCGCGAAGCATGAGACCAGTTGGGGATGAAAATATGATCGCCCGGCTGTGCTTGTTGTTCGATTTGCTGCGAAATTTCTTTCCAGCCTTTCAAGTCCGCTAAAGGATGTGAGTAATCGGGAAATTCGAGTTTAGGCGCGCTCAATAATACTTGGACAACCAAGGTTAAGAGCAAGCTAAACCCAGTAAGGCTAATAATAAGAATTTTCTTAGCTTTCGTATTCCAACTCGCAACAATGAACTGAGCAATAAGAGGCATCATTAATATCACCCCTAATTCCGTCCAGTGCGGTAAAGAGCGGCCTTTTGCGGATAAAAATGAAAAGAGAATTAAGATAGGTAGTGCAAAGATTAGCCATAGATTGATGGGCTTGCTCGTAGCTTTATTGGTAAAACGACTCTTTAGCTGAGTAATAATGACGATTAGGCCCAAAACATAGAGTAGAGGCCCATAGCTGGCGAATTGCGTGGCTTGCATCGTCGCAGCCGCTTGTAGGCTGTATTCAGACTTACCTGCGCTATGATTCAGCTGGTATAAAATTGAGATCCAATCGTTCTTAATGTTCCAGTACAGCACAGGCGTGATACACAAAGCGGCAATCACAATAGCCAGATGAAAGCCTGTTTTGCGGGCCAAACCTGTTTTGAAATGCAGGCATAAAACAATGAAGGTAGAAAAGGCTAAGGTAATGCCGGTGTATTTACTTAAGCCCGCAGCGCCTAAGATCAAGCCAAGCAGCAGCCAATCATTTAGGTTTTCACCCTTATTATGAATCAGGCGTTTAAGAATCCAAATATTGAGCAAACCGCATAAAATCAGAGGCGTTTCTGGGATCATACCAAAAGGTAAAATCTGCAAAATAGGGGCTGAAATAAACAAAAGAATCGTTATAAACGCTGTTTTCTCATCAAACTCATCGCGGGTTAGCTTGAAGAGTAGCAGTAACGATAGCGTGCTGAATAAAATAGGTAATACGCGTAACGCCAGCTCTGATTCTCCCAGCATTAACGATATGAATTGCAACCAGCCGACCATAGGAGGATGGTCGAAATAAGACCAATCAACCATTTGCCCATATAACGCATAATGCGCTTCGTCCGCTGAAAACGGTAATAGCCATGAATGCAGTAGCGCCAACGAGGCAAAAATAGCGATAGAAATCGTGCTAACGGTTTTTAAAGACATATCAGTTTTCAATTCTGCTGATTAAAAAGAATGGCCATTGTAATCAAAGCCATTATGAAAGTATGTTTTATAGCCGTCATATCGAGCAAAAAACAACGTGCGCTGAGATCAAAATAGCTGAACTAGCGTGGCACGTCGCGAATTCGGCCCTGTTCATCAATAGCAACGTAGACAAACGTTGCATCAACGACCTTACGTCGCTCTTCTTCTTCTAAGTTTCGAGTCCAAACTTCAACATGAATCTTAATTGAAGACGTGCCAATGTCTTCGAGCTTAGTATAAAAGCAGACGGCTGCACCCACACGAATAGGTGACGTGAATACCATCGAATCCATTGATACATTAGCAACACGGCCATGAGCAAGACGGCTAGCAACGCTTTCAGCCGCTTCATCCATACGCGCGGTTACCCAGCCGCCTGACATACCGCCATGCATATTGGTATCTTGGCGACCAGGGATTAAGCGTAAGCTCAGCTCGCCTCGTGGCGCAGGCTCTTGGTCTTCATTAGTAAAAGTATTCATTGTTATTATTACCCTTAATTTATGTTATTCGTATGGGACAGAACTATCCGTATAATTTAGTCGGTAGCCAAGTTGCCAGCTCAGGTATGAAACTCAAGAGAATCAACATACCTACTTGTATCGCAATAAAAGGCGCAACGCCCCGATAAATGGCGCTCGTGGGTAGCTCTTTAGGAGCCACGCCGCGCAAATAGAAGAGTGCAAAGCCAAACGGCGGCGTTAGGAAAGACGTCTGCAAATTAATCGCAATCATAATACCTAGCCAAACAGGGTCGATACCCATCGCCAATAAGATCGGTGCCACAATTGGCACCACAACAAAAGTGATCTCAATAAAATCGAGAATAAATCCAAGTAAGAAAATCACCAGCATCACGACCAACATTGCACCGATTTTGCCACCGGGCATGGCTTCGAATAAAGCCTGAACTTGTTCATCACCACCAAAGCCCCGGAATACCAACGAAAAAACAGCGGCGCCGATAAAAATCATGAAGATCATACTGGTGACTTTAAGTGTGCCGTCCATAACTTCTTTTAAGCGTGTAAACGACAATTGACCATAAGCGACCGCCAGAATGCTGGCTCCCATAGCCCCGACGGCCGCGGCTTCTGTTGGGGTCGCGATGCCGGTTAAAATCGAGCCTAATACTGCCAGAATTAATGCCAGCGGTGGCAGCAGACCTGCTAATAACTGTAGAGCGAATTTACGGTCTAGTTGAGGGCGATCAACAACGGCTGGTGCCGCTTGCGGTTTAAGCCATGCGGTAAAACCCATATACAGCATATAAAATACGACCAGCAATAAACCTGGAATCAATGCACCGACAAATAAATCAGCAACAGAAACGGTATCAGGGCTGAATATACCCATGCTCAACTGGGCTTGTTGATAAGCACTAGAAAGTACATCGCCAAGAATAATTAACGCTGTAGAAGGAGGAATGATTTGCCCCAGCGTTCCCGTAGCACATACATTGCCCGCGGCTAAAGAAGGGCTATAACCATTTTTAAGCATGGCAGGTAAAGAAATTAAGCCCATGGTGACAACCGTCGCACCAATAATGCCGGTGCTTGCCGCCATGAGCATACCGACGATGATGACTGAAATGCCCAAACCACCCCTAAGTGGACCAAATAACAGCGCCATATTATGTAATAAACGCTCAGCAATACGCGACTTTTCGAGCATGATGCCCATAAAAACAAAAAGAGGGACGGCGATTAAAATCTGATTACTTAAAATGCCAAAAATACGATTGGGCAAAGCACTCAAAAAGGCACCATCAAAGCTTCCGGCTAAATAGCCAAAGCCTGCCACAATAAGTGATGTTCCGGCTAACGAAAAAGCGACAGGAAAGCCCAGCATTAATACCAAACATACTAAAACGAATAAAACTAAAGGCATCCATTCCATTATAAATTGATCTCTTGAACATCGTTATTCGAAGTATCTAGGGAAATATTAAATACCAGAGAGAGCACATCGCTGAGGGCTTGGATAATTAATAGCGCAGGTAAAATAACGATTAGGGTTTTTAGCAGATAAACAAAAGGTAGCCCGCCAGCTTCATGAGATTTTTCACCATACTGCCAAGCCAGCATTACGTAATCCCAGCTGATGTACATTAAAAAAAGACAGGTAGGTAATAATAAAAATAATGTCCCCAATAAATCAATTCGCTGCTGAATCGATGCAGGCCACTTGTGGTAAAGGACATCAACCCGAACGTGACCATTTTGCTGCCATGTATAAGCAGCGCCAAACATAAATAATGAAGCGTGTAGATACATCACGACTTCTTGCATGGCAATGGAAGAATAATCAAAGAGATAACGCAAAATAACCACGGAACAGGTCACAATGACCATCGCGAGAGAGAACCAGCGGCACATTCTTCCTATGAACTGAGTAAAAGTTTGCAGGGAAGAAACAAATGTTTGCAAAGACAAGGACATGACGTGCTACTAAATCTTATTATTGGATGGGCGGAATTATACCTAAGCTGGCTCTGTATCCCAGTAATAACGCGCTCGATGTGAAGAAAATGTGTATTGCTCGTGATAATAAGAAGGGAATCAATGGCTTAGCTGGTTATACGTAAAATCATTATTATTAAAAATAATACAAAAAGGCATTGACGGAATAGCATATGCTCTATATTATCTCGCCCCAGTTAGCCGACATAGCTCAGCTGGTAGAGCAACTGACTTGTAATCAGTAGGTCCCGAGTTCGACTCTTGGTGTCGGCACCAAATACTAAAACCTCGTTATCATTAGATAACGGGGTTTTTTTATGCCTGACGTTTAGAGAACTGCGTCCATGCAGTTCTCATTTGCGGTCTTTGCTGCAGTCGGTTTTAAGAAAGCGCCACTGATTTTCTAAAACGTGATAGTGCGAAGAAGAAGCACACACTGCCAATGACCAGTAGGGCAAGAAAATACGGCCAAACGACTTCCCAACCCGCTCCTCTGTATAAAATAGCTTGCGCGAATTTCACAAAATGAGTCGTTGGCGCAACAAGCATAATGTTCTGAACTGCATCCGGCATACTCTCGCGGGGCGTTATACCGCCTGACAGCATCTGTAATGGCAGCAATATGAGGATCATCAATAATCCAAGCTGAGGCATCGTGCGAGCTTGTGTTCCTAACAAAATCCCTAAAGACGTGGTTGCAAACAAGTGTATCGCGACTCCAAATAAGAACAGCGCAGCAGAACCATGAATGGGAACTTGCAAAATCCCTTCAATCACGACAAATAGCGAAATAGCGGTCAGTGTTAAGATGACTAGGCCATTAGCCCAAATTTTGGCCGCGACGATTTCGAAAGACGTCAGTGGCATTACTAATAAATGCTCTAGCGTGCCGTGCTCCCGCTCACGAATGACCGCAGCCCCTGTGAGGATAATTGAGATCATGGTAATGACATTCATCAATTCCATCACGCTACCAAACCAAACACTTGTCAGATTGGGATTGAACATAATGTGGGCAGACTGCTGAATCGGCAGTGCGTATACCGAACGCTGGCCTCTTACAAATTCATTAATTTCACTGCTGATAATCGTTTGGATATAGTTATCGCCAATAAAAGCTTGTGACATACGGGTCGCATCAATATTAACTTTTAAGGTCGGCTGTTTGCCGGCCAATACGTCACGTTCAAAGTTGGGTGGGATATCCAATACAAAAGTATAGATTCCATTATCCAGCGAAGAATCGATGTCGTTTAAAGAAATGCTGTCTGGGTACTTAAAATAAGGCGCGTAAAACGCATTAGTGATGCGCTTTGATAAATGCGATTGGTCTTCATCGACAACCGCGATAGGAGCATTGTTGAGCTCTAATGAGGCGGCCGATGAAACAACATAGATTAAGCCTGTGAAAGCAAAAAATACGAACATCAATAATACTTTATCGTGCCATAAGCTACGCAGCTCTTTGATGCCTAATTGAAGGATATTACCGCGACGTTGCATGATTATTTATCCTGTTTCGGAAGTAAAAAGACGCTGGCTAAGGTCAGCACAGGAATGAAAGCGGCCAAAGGAAAAATCTGAGACAGTAAGTCAGAGAAATTTAGGCCTTTATTGAATACCCCTCGGCAAGCTTCAAGAAAGTAGGTCGTTGGAAACAGCTTGCTAATAATCGCAGCCAGACCTTCTAAAGAGGTGACCGGATTAATCAAGCCACAAAAGTTGACCGCAATCATCAAGACAATAACGGTGGTTGCGGCTAAGGCTGATATCTGGGTTTTGGTGAATGTTGAAATCAAAAGCCCAACACCGGTTGTGCCGATAACGTAAAGCAATGCCGCAAAACTCAGTGCTGGCAAACTGCCTTTGAGAGGAACACCAAATACGTAAACCGCGAGGGCGACCAAGCCAAAGAAGCTAACCATGCTGACAAAAATGTAAGGCAGTTGCTTTCCAATCAGAAATTCCAATCGCGTCACTGGCGTAACGTAAAGGTTAGTGATTGAACCAAACTCTTTTTCGCGAACAACGCCTAGCGCCATTAGAATTGCGGGAATAAATACCAGCAGTAGTGGAATCACCGCAGGCACCATGGCTTCAATACTCTTGAAATCTTGATTGTAGCGATAGCGCGATGCAATATTCGCGGGAACCAAATTTGGTACATGGCCGTAGGTACGCAAAGATAGATCGATTAAGTAAGCATAATGAGTGCCTGTAATATAACCTTTAATTGTTTCTGCTCTAAAGGGCATCGCGCCATCAATCCATACCACAATTTCAGGGGTTCTATTACGTTTCAGCTGCCGTCCAAAATTGGGCGGAATTTCGATAGCGACGCTGATTTCACCACTGCGCATTCGTCGTTCTAATTCAGCAGGGCTTTTAATATCGGCTCTTTGAATAAAATAGCGAGAGCCTGCAATATTCTGGATATAGTCGCGGCTTTGCGCTGTTTGATCTTGATCCAATACGGCAAAACTCAAATCTTCTACATCAAAAGTAATACCATAACCAAGAATGAACATAAGAATGATGGAACCCAGCAACGCAAACGTTAAGCGTATCCTGTCTCTCCACAATTCAAGCGCTTCGCGGTGCGCGTAGCCAAATAATCGCAGCAAGCTAAACGATGTTTTAGCCGTGTTTTTATGAGCAGTCGGTCTTGCTGCAAGTGCACTCTCGTCATCATCAGCGCCTTGAGTCACTGGTAACGCGGCGGGAGGTGTCGATGCTGAAGAGGATTTTGCGACCGCTTCTTCTAAGTAGGCAATGAACGCTTCTTCTAACGTTTCTGCCTGGCGTGTTTCACACAGCCCAGCAGGTGTATTGCTCGCGAGTATTCTTCCTGCGTGCATTAATGAAATGCGGTCACAGCGTGCGGCCTCATCCATAAAGTGCGTCGAGATGAAAATAGTAACGCCTTGTTCACGCGACAGTTCTATCAATAATTGCCAGAAGTCATCTCGAGCGACAGGGTCTACCCCTGATGTTGGTTCATCAAGAATCAATATTTCAGGGTTATGGACGACAGCGACAGCCAAGGATAAGCGCTGACGAATACCAAGAGGGAGGTCATCCGGAAAAGTATCACGGTATTCTTCAAGATTAAAACGTGTAATGAGCGCTTCAATACGAGATTCTATTTGGTCTTTAGGTAGGTGAAATAAACGTGCGTGCAATACCATATTCTGCTGCACGGTCAATTCGCTATAGAGCGAAAATGCCTGCGACATAAAACCTACGCGCTTACGCGAATTTATATTTTTAGCATCGACTTTTTGACCAAATAGCTTGGCTTCGCCAGAGCTTGCCGGTTGCAGGCCGGTTAGCATTTTCATGGTGGTGGTTTTGCCGCAACCATTGGAGCCTAAGAAACCAAAAATCTCACCTTGCTCAATGTTCAAGTTGATGTCGTTCACTGCGATGAAATCGCCAAAGCGCTTAGTCAGGCCCGTTGCACTAATCGCAGGCTCTTTTGTATCTGAGTTATCTTGGCGTGGTGGTACAACAAGAGTATGGTGGTTGTGGCGTTTCTCTAGTGGCAGCAATGAAATAAAGGCTTCATCCAGCGTATTCTTGCCCGTTTCGGTCTTTAGCTCACTAGGCGTACCCGTGCCGATAACCTTACCGTCATCCATGGCGACCAACCAGTCAAAATCGTCCGCTTCTTCCATATAAGCCGTCGCAACCAGTACGCTCATATTTTTCTGACGGCTACGAATACGATCGATCAATTGCCAGAATTGACGACGAGAGAGCGGATCTACCCCCGTTGTAGGTTCATCCAGAATCAATAACTCAGGATCATGAATCAAAGCACAGCACAAACCGAGTTTTTGCTTCATCCCACCGGAAAGCTTATCAGCAGGGCGGTCAGCAAAAGCTTCTAAGCCTGTACTTTTTAGTAAGTCTTTAATGCGATGTTCACGTTCGGCTTTTTTTTGACCAAATAGGCGACCAAAGAAATCAATATTTTCAAAAACAGACAGCGTTGGGTAAAGATTTTTGCCTAAGCCTTGGGGCATGTAGGCAATACGGGGCGATACCGATGTGCGAAAGCGGCTATTACTCATGTCGCCGCCTAGAACTTCAATGCCCCCCGTCTGAATCGAACGAGCGCCCGCAATTAACGCTAATAAACTGGATTTGCCAACACCATCAGGACCAATTAAACCAACCATATTACCCGCAGGTAATTCTAGGCTAATGTCTTCTAGAGCAAAATTATCACCATAGCGATGGGTTACTTTGCTGAGCTTGGCAATATTTTTTGACTCTGCAATGTCTAACATCATTCAGGCACTCTTACCTGCAATTGTTCTGGCCATTCTTTTTCTGGGGCTAATAGGACGTAAGCCATTCCAGGAACGCCGGTTTTTACTTGCTGAATATGCTCTTTAAGCAACTGTGAATTTAATTTGAGCTTAACTCTAAACATCAGTTTGTCGCGCTCATCACGGGTTTCCACCGACTTAGGTGTGAACTGTGCTTGAGCAGATACAAAGGTTACCTTGGCAGGCAGTGTATATTGTGGAATGGCATCAATAATGATGCGGGCTTCAGAGCCTATGGCGACTTTACCTGCTTCGGCTGTTGGTAAATAAATGCTCATATAGACATCGGTGAGATCTAATACGGTTAAGACTTTGCCACCGCTGCCTAATACTTCGCCAGGCTCGGCAAGGCGGTACAATACGCGACCATTAATCGGTGTTTTAAGAGTGCTATCTGCGATATTGCTTTGCAGTCTTTCGATGCGCGCTTGAGCCGCTTCTATTCCTGCATCGGATTGAACAACTTTCACATTAGCGGCTTTCAATGCCGCTGCGGCTGAAACAGCAATCATGCGCTGCTGATCAACTTTTTCTTGTGGGGCGTGGCCATTCTTAAACAACGTTAAAGAACGCTTTAATTCAGTTTGCGCGTAGTTCAGCTCACTTTTATGCTGATCAACGATGGCTAGTGCATATTTGCGTGATTCGCTGGCTTCACGCAATCCTGCATTGGCTTCACGTAGTTGAGCATTAAGGTCATCGGTATCGATAACCGCTAATGCTTGGCCTGTTTGTACGGTATCGCCTTCTTGTACCGATACATCGACCAAGCGCCCAGGAATTTTCGTTGCTATATCATATTCGGTTGCTTCGATGCGGCCATTGCCGTAAGCAATACTCTCAGGCAGGTTGTCCGAGAAACTATCTGGTTGAAGTGTTTGCCAGGCATACCAACCAGCACCTCCCACTAATGCCACAACAGCGATTGTACTGAAGGATTTTAGTGTTGATTTCATCGTCATGAGGCCGCTCCAAATATAAAGATCATCTAAAAACTAAGATTAATGATGTTTATGTTAGTAAATAACGAAACAACATCAAACTTACACTGTAATTATATTCTAATACTTTATTGGCGTAAGCTTATTGATATTTTTCATATTTTAATCATATTTCATTAGAAAATAGTGTCCTAATATTGGTGTATTTATATTTATTCAATAATCTGTTAAGGAATAAAAACAAATACAAATGAGTCGATCGATGCGGCAGGAGAATGCGGCCATAATAAAATGTTGTCTGAAGTACGCGGTCGTATTGTGAGTAGAGAGGTGCTATTTGGCGAACCGGTCGATGTTTTATTAAGAAGTCGATATTTTATTGAAAGATACAGAAATAACGAGGGATATAAAAAGAGGAAGCAGTGCATCTTTCTAATCCTTTAGAAAATAAGACGGGAGAACATCCTGTTCTTCCCGTCTCAGCACCCTAGCAGCCATCCAATTGGCTAACGATCTTCCTTGAAGCAGTCCGTGGCAATATTGTTATCCTTAACCGTTACATCCTGTAACGCTGCCGTCCTTGTGCATTAAAGTTAGCAGAATGTAAAAAAGTGAAAACCCTTGTTTTTATCCCTCAAAATAAATAAGGTTTTTGTTATTTAAAAAACTCCTTATAAATCAACGGGTTAAATAAAAGTCGCTCCATTTTTGGTAGAAGGCTCTGGTGAGACAGTGACATAATCTTACTTTCAGTGTGAGATATATCGCACAAGCAGTTGCGGTGATGTCGCACATCCAAAAAACGGTCGTTTTATAAAAATCGACCATAATTAACTAACGGCAAGTATCTAAGGCTTTATTAGGTGAATTTATTGTATTATTTTTTTGGAACCGAAGGCTTTATTTTACTGAAAAGAGGCTATTTGCCTTTTCTTTCGCCCTCACAATTACCAGATCCTTGGTTGCAAACAAATACGACCTATCAAGATCAAATACGCCCTCAACTCGACGCTGCCGATTTTCGTCAGCATTTAAAAGTTCAGTATCAAGAGCTGCCTGAAAACTTGCGCTCTATGATCAGTTTTGAATATTTTGAGCAGCAATCTTTAACTAAACGAGAAGAGATTGAGCAAGCGTTGCTCCTAAAAAAGCATTCGCAGACCATCAAGCCTTTTGCTTGCGAAGCCCTTTCAGATTGGCGAGTGCTCTCTCTTTATTCGCAATGGCACTCTGCTATTCTATGGCAGCAGCTTGGTGCATCGGGTCAAGGAATGGTTGTCGAGTTTGAGGTTTCAAAAAGCAGTTTTGGTAGCGATTCCTATAATCAGCATGCTCAGCACTTTGGCAACGTTGAAGTTGTTCAGCATTGGCAGCCGTTTGATGACTTATATTATGTCTTTCATCGTCCAAGCTATACTGATCATGCCCAGGATGACATTGAATGGCGGCTAATGCGTAAATTAGATGCGGCAGATCGCCAAATTGATGTTCAGGGTGCCAGTCGTGCGATGTATAAAATACCTACCAAGGCCGTTAAACGAATAATCTTAGGTTACGCATGCAGTCCCGAGTATTGCCAGCAGGTTAAGCGGTATTTGAGCCAGGATATTTTTTATCGCCACTGCGAGTGTGTACAAGCGCAATTAGATCCGCAGACCATGCGCTTGCAGCTTGTTGCTATCTGAGTTTTTTACCAGAGGCATTTACCTTTGCCCCAAATCCTTGTGGATCGGCAAGCTCGCCTTCTTCGTCCATTTCAGGATATTCCCAGCCAAGCTCTTTGCAAATACGGGTATAAAAAGGGTGGCTCCACTCAAATAATAAGCGCTCATAATCTTCATCAGAAATACGACGCTGATCAAACATACCTTTTAAGGAACGCTGACGTTCTGCTTCGCTTAATAATAACGCGGCGGCAACCGATACGTTAAAAGATTGCACCATACCGAGCATCGGGATGGTTAGGTGTTCATCAGCCATCTCGGCAGCAATATCAGTAACGCCCGTTAACTCATTGCCCATCATAATGGCGGTAGGCTGGGTAAAATCGTAGGCGCGAAAATCGATGGCGCGTTCACTAAAGTTGGCTACGCACACCTTAAACCCTTGGCCTTGTAGTTGGCCAATCGCATCTTCGGTAGTGCGATAAGTATCGACGTCGACCCAGTGTTGGCTGCCTTTCGCTTTACCACGAAAAGTACGGTAGTTGTCATAGGGCCAAATTGCATGAACTTTTGGTACTGCAAAGGCATCACAAGTACGAATAATGGCCGATATGTTGTGAGCTTTATGAACTTCGTCGGTGACTACCGCAAGGTCTGGCTGGCGACGATTAAGCGTTTCTTTGATACGAGCAAAGCGTTCGGGGGTCATTGAATTAGCCTTTTAGCTAGCCTTCATTACGGCAGGTATTGTATAAATGAGCGCGATTTTAGCGATTAGAGCAAAAAAAAGGAAATTTATATGCGTGGCAACCCGTTACTAGGCTTTCGATACTTTGGACGAGGCTTTTCATTATTAACGAATAAAGGCTTAAAGCGCTATGTCGCTTTCCCTATTTTAATCAATGCGATACTGATGTCGGCGTTGATCTATTTTGGTGGTGGCTATCTGGTAGAAAAAATTCAGGGGTTGGTCGATTGGCTGCCTAGCTTTCTATCTTGGCTTTATTGGTTAATTTTACCCGTCACCGCGCTGACCCTTATTTCTATTACCTTGTACTTTTTTAGTGCAATTTTAAACCTGATCGCGAGCCCATTTAATGGCTTATTGAGTGAGGCGGTTGAAACGCAAAAGTATGGTGCTGAAATACCAGAAGAGTCTATTGGGAAATTGGTTTCTCGAACTTTGCAGCGTGAATTAAAAAAGTTGGGCTATTTTATTCCTCGTTACATTGCCTTATTGGTTATTAGCTTCATTCCCGTGATCAATGTGGTGAGCCCAGTCTTGTGGTTTTTATTTGGAACGTGGGTATTAACACTGCAGTTTTTAGATTATGCCTTGGACAATAACGGTCACAGTTTTTCAGATTTACACGCCGCCTTAAAATTACAGCCATTAACCAATCTAGGCTTTGGATTCGTTGTGGCGCTTGGTTTTATGGTGCCGGTATTGAATTTATTCGTGATGCCTGCTGCCGTTTGTGGTGCAACACTTTATTGGAGTGAGCAAATTAAAGGGCAGTTTAAACCTGCTTAATAGCCACTTTAAGCTATGCTCAAACTATAATGAGCATAGAATTTAAGGTGCAACAATGAAGGCGCTTAATGTTTTAGTTGTGGATGATGCCGCATTCATCCGCGACTTAATTAAGAAATCCATGCGTGATAGCTATCCTAGCTTTAAAATTCATGAAGCGGTCGATGGCCGAAAAGCCCAGTCGGTTCTTAAAGGAACCGCCATCGATTTGGTCTTGTGTGATTGGGAAATGCCAGAGATGTCAGGGCTTGAACTGATTACGTGGATGCGAACGGAAGAGCGCTATGCCAAAACCCCTTTTATGATGATTACCAGTCGTGGAGAGCGTGACCATGTAATCAAAGCGGTTACTGCTGGGGTGAGTGATTATATTGGCAAGCCGTTTACCCGTGATAACTTCTTAGGCAAGGTCAATAAACTGCTCGCTAAACATTATGGTTTGTCTGCGCAAGAATCTTCAAAGCAAGCGTCTCCAAGCCAAGATGCGGGGATGAGTGCGCTCATGGGGGGTGCAGCGCCTGCGGTACAAAAATCAGCCGCACCGCCGACGAAAGCGACCTCAGCTCAAGATGCGGGCATGAGTGCATTAATGGGTGGATTAAGCGCGAGCAGTCCCACGAGTAGTAGTCCCAATAAAGCCGAGGCTAAGCCTACTGAAAAAACATCCAATCAAGCTTCTGCAAAAACGAAAGGCTCTGCTAAAGCGAAAGGCATTGCTGAGCTGCGGTTTGGAGCGGGTGGCAGTGCCCGATGTGTCATTAAAGATATCAACCTGCAAGAAATGTCGGGTATCTTTAAGCGTGAAGGTGATATTCCACAATTATTAGAACAAGCGGTATTAGATATTGTTGACCAAGAAGCGGGGCAAGTAGCTCGAATAAATTGTTATATTCGAATGCTACAAGCTGTTGAAAATGTCGCTGATGCGGAAACCATAAAAATAGTGATCCGCTACGTAGATGATGATCCTGTAAAGCTTGATACGTTATCTCGATTCATTGCCAAGGTTCGCTAGAAACCTTCTCTAAGAAACTTTAGTTGAGAAACGATAGCCTGTGCCCCGAACGGTTTGAATCAAATGCTCATGAGCACTGCCAAGTGCTTTTCGTAAGCGACGAATATGCACATCAACCGTTCTTTCTTCCACATACACATTCCCCCCCCATACTTGATCTAATAGCTGGGTTCTAGAATAGGCACGTTCTTGGTGGGTCATAAAAAATTGCAATAAGCGATATTCAGTTGGGCCAATATCGACAGAAGCTTGATTTGCCGTTACGCGATGGCAGGTTGGATCAAGTAACAAGCCTTCAATTTCAATCGACTCTTCAATGCCCAAAGGCGTTGCTCGGCGCAAAACGGCTTTTAAACGCGCCACTAATTCTCGTGGCGAGAAAGGTTTGGTGATGTAATCATCCGCCCCAGAATCCAATCCCTGAATTTTATTATCTTCTTCGCCTTTGGCGGTTAATAAAATAATAGGAATTTCTTTAGTGAGGTCATCACGCTTTAAGCGTCGAGTGAATTCTAAGCCCGTTGTGCCAGGCAGCATCCAATCGAGCAAGATCATATCAGGCTTACGATCAACAATGCTTGCGTGTGCATCTTTGCAGTTACTGGCTTCCAAGCAATGGTAGCCAGCCATTTCTAAAGCAACCGCAATCATTTCACGGATGGCGGCTTCATCATCAACAATTAAAACTGTTTTGCCAGTATTCATAAGCTGAATGTCACATGGTTGTCATAAATTAAGCATTTATTACAACTCACGATTGTTACAGCTAGATGACAGTTGAGTATTTAATTTCTTATAAATACGCCAGCGCTAAACCTATCCAAACGGCGACTCCTACCCAATGACTGTTGATGAAGCCTGCAAAGCATCCTACTTCATCGCGGGCTCGAATAAGCCACTGTTGATAAATCATTAATCCAGTCGCTGCGAGTAAGCCCATATAGTAGAACATGTTGAGTGCCAATTCAGAGCCTAGTAGGAATAGGCAAAAAATGGCGATTCCTTGTAAAATTACAATCATCACTTTATCGGCATCGGCAAATAAAATGGCCGTAGATTTGACCCCGATTTTTAAGTCGTCATCGCGATCAACCATGGCATACATCGTATCGTAGGCGACGGTCCAGCTAAGGTTGGCAATGTAAATTAACCAGATGTATTTAGGCAGCGCATCGGCTTGCGCCGCAAAAGCCATCGGGATTGCCCACGAGAACGCGGCTCCCAAAAATACTTGAGGTAAGTGAGTATGGCGTTTCATAAAGGGATAAATGGCTGCGAGAGCGGCGCCCGCGAAAGACAGCTGAATGGTTAGCGTATTGGTAAATAATACCAAGATAAAAGAAGCGGCTAATAAGACAGAGAAAAGAATAAGCGCTTGTTTATTCGTTACGGCTCCGGTGACCAAAGGCCTTGCTACAGTCCGCGAGACGTGACCATCGACATTACGGTCGGCGTAATCATTGATAACACAGCCTGCGGAGCGCATAAAAATCACCCCAAAGATAAAAATAACCAATACTGAAAAGTCAGGAATGCCTTCAGCTGCAACCCATAGCGCCCATAGCGTTGGCCATAGAAGTAAATAGATACCCACAGGTTTATCAAGGCGCATCAATTGCCAGAAAGGCTTTATTTTTGCCCAAAGTTCAGTAAATACGGGCTGCTGTCGCAAATTTTGAATAGGTCTCATGGCGTATGTTTATGGCTTCTCTTTATAAAATCGTTATTTAGTGGCTAGGGGCTGAGTAAATGCTTCTGTCACTAATATAGGTTTTTGCCCTAGATAAAATACCGAACGTCGAGCCCAAGATAAAGATAGATCGTTATGGCCGATACGATAAGCACTCATTTTTCCACGATGCATGTGAGGATGCTGGAACAAATAAGCCCCTAATGGCTTATTGCCTAAATTCTTTAGCTGACGTTCATTACCCGTCAGTGTTGTTTTTGGCATGCAGGTGCGAGCATAAACTCGAGGTTCGCCGTGGACTTTTAAGGTGACATCACGGCACCAAGCAACCTTTTGGTTTTCTTGGCAACCTAGTAAAGTGGCTTCTTGCTGACTGAGCTTGCGCCAGCCTTGCCATAAAACCTCAACACTGAAATCCCCCTTACTCAGGGTGATCAGTTGAGCGGTCAATGAGCTGGCATCAAATAGGGTATTGCGCCAAACAGTCGGCACGGTGAAGTATTGACGCTGATTTCGCGCAGACCATAAAGGAAAGGACTGTGAGAGATGATCGCTGATAATAGACTGATGTTTCATGGCGCGGAGCATGGATGAAAATTGACCTAAAGGCAAGATGCCTAATCATTTGTGTTGATTTTTTAGCCGATGAACAGTAGGTTACGCCTGAATAAAAAGTGATTATATAAATAGAAGAGTTGCTCTTATGAAGAAGTGGGAATGTGTAGTTTGTGGTTGGGTATACGATGAAGAAGAAGGTTGCCCAGAAGAAGGTCTTGCACCAGGCACTGCTTGGGCTGATGTGCCTGACGATTTTATCTGCCCTGATTGTGGCGTAGGTAAAGACGATTTTGAAATGGTTGAAATTTAATTCGCCAGCTTCAGTTCCTTTTTAGTACCCCATTCCACCTGAATGAAGATAAAAATCTATGTCACAAGCTAATGCACCTGTCATCGTTATTGGAACCGGTTTAGCGGGTTATAACCTCGTTAAAGAATTCCGTAAACAAGATGCTGAAACACCGGTATTAATGATTACTGCCGATGATGGCTGTAATTACTCCAAGCCAATGCTTTCAACCGGTTTTACCAAAGGTAAAACGGCCAGTGACTTGGCAATGGCAGATGCTGGCAAGATGGCAGATCAGTTGAATGTGACTATTCGCACCAATACGCGAGTAACGGCGATCAATGCTGAAAGCCATACTATTTCTATTGGTGAAGAGCCAGTAGCGTATAGCAAATTGGTATTAGCTTGGGGCGCAGAGCCTGTTTCCGCTCGCATCGAAGGTGATTCAAATGAACACATCTTCGCGATTAATGATCTGCAAGATTATGCGAACTTCCGTGCAGAGCTAGACGGTAAAAAACGCGTATTAGTGATGGGCGCAGGGTTAATTGGCAGCGAATACGCGAACGATTTAACCAACGGTGGTTACGAAGTGACGATCGTTGCTCCTAGCAGCCAACTGATGCCAGCGCTTTTGCCAGAACCAGCGGCCAACGCTGTTCAGCAGGGACTTGAAGGTTTAGGGGTTAAGTTTCATCTTGGCCCTTTGATTACTCGCATCACTGAAACCGAGAAAGGCCTTATTGCTGACCTTTCTAATGGCGAGCAGATAGAAACTGATATCGTTGTTTCTGCGATTGGCCTTCGCCCTCGCTTAGACTTAGCGGTTAAGGCAGGTCTGCAAGTGAATCAAGGCATTTGCGTTAATCGCTCACTGCAAACCAGTGACGCAGATATTTTTGCATTAGGGGATTGTGCGGAAGTTGATGGTAAGGTTTTGCTTTACGTTATGCCGCTAATGGCAAGTGCTCGTGCTTTGGCTAAAACGTTGGCAGGTCAACCAACCGACGTTACTTATGGTGCGATGCCTGTTGCTGTAAAAACCCCTGTTGTGCCAGTTGTGGTATCACCTCCTGCGACTGAAGGTGAGTGGACCATTGAAAGCAATAGTATCGATGTAAAAGCGCTATGTCGTGATGATGCGGGTGCATTATTAGGGTATGCTCTCACAGGAGCTTGCATTGCTGATAAAATAGCGCTTAACAAAGAGCTTCCCGCTATCTTGAAATAGCTTATAAAGAAAACAAAAATCAAGGAATAAGACATGCGTAAACCTGAATTAGCCGCTGCGATTGCAGAGGCAACTGGTCTAACTAAAGAAAAATCAAACGAAGTAATTACTGTTATTACAGATCAAATTGCAAAAACTTTGAGTGAAGACGATACCGTAAGTTTGATCGGTTTTGGTACTTTTAGCCGTCGTTCACGCGCCGAGCGTAAGGGTAAAAATCCTCAGACAGGTGCTGAACTAATTATTCCTGCAAGCAATACTGCTGCGTTTAAGCCTGGTAAAGGCTTAAAGGATAAAGTTCAATAATTGTGACGGATTCTTTAGTATCAAATACAGTGGCTGCTGAAGCGCTGTCGAACAAAGCTTTAACCCGATTGTGGGTGGAAAAGCTGGTCGTGGGGGAAGGACTTTGTCCTTTCGCTCACCCGATCATGGACAAGCTCCATATCGAAGAATGTAAGAGCCAAGATTTAGAGCAAATCACCCGCGCCTTTTTATCGTTATTAAATGAAATGCAATTAGCGGATGATGAAGATTTACCGACCGCATTATTCATAGTGCCGCAGGCACTGGCCGATTTTGATGATTACCTCGATTGGTTATTTTTGTGCGAAGATCTATTAGAGCAAGCAGGTCTTGAAGGTGATATTCAACTCGCCAGTTTTCATCCTCATTATGAGTTTGAAGGCGAAGATGCTAGCGCTATGACAAATTATTCAAATCGCTCGCCGTTTCCTATGATCCATTTCATTCGTGAAAACCACATCAGTGAAGCGTTAAAAACGGTGACCAAGCCAGAAGCGATACCTGAGCGCAATAAACGCCATATGCAGCGCTTAGGTAAAGAAGGATTATTGCGACTAATGCCTGAATTGGCCGATAGCGCAATTTTTGTGAAAAAGTAAGTAAGCTGAATTTACACACTTACCGATTATTAGATGTGCATTCAATAAAAAAACTAAGGTAGAACGTTAATGAAATTCCGTATGTTGCTGTGGGCTCTTGGCCTAATGATGAAAAAAGCCAGCAAGAATAATCCAGATTTTCAAAAGCAGTTGGTTGGTAAAGACTTCGCTTTTCAAATACAAACTCAAGATGGCTCTGCAGCACGCCACTATATTGTCAAAGATGACCGTATAAAATCGAAAGGCGGCGCCGCTAAAGATCCTGCTTTTAGCATTTCTTTTAAAGATGCCGAAACGGGCTTGTACATCATGACGGCCAAAGACAAGAATGCTTTTATGAAAGGCATTCAAGAAAAAGACATCAAAATCGATGGTGATTTGTCTCTGGTTATGTGGTTTCAGACTATTGTTAAGTATGTAAAACCAAAACCTAAAAAGAAGAAGTGATTTTTTAATAATTTAGATATTTTACAGCATACGATAAATCCCCAGCCTTAGGGCCGTGATACAGATTGCTGAATTCGACAATAAGGATAGCGACATGAACCTAACGCAACGGATTTTATTAGCGATGGCCGCTGCCATATTGTTGGGCGGCGCGAGTCAGCAATTATTATTATGGCCTGAATTACCCGAGTGGGCTGCAACCACGTTGGGTGAAGGCCTAGCGGGTGGCTTGTTTTATGTAGGTGGCAAGATCTTTGTTGCTAGCTTAAAAGTGCTTGTTGTTCCTCTTGTTTTCATTTCTTTAGTCTGTGGTACCTGCCAATTACAAGGGCAAAGTTCATTAGGTCGCTTAAGTTTTAAAGCCATTGCGCTCTATCTAATGACCACGGCCATTGCTATTTCTATCGCCATATTGTTTGCCGAATTGCTGCAACCAGGCGTCGGTGTCGAGATGAATACCTCGGCTGATTTTACTGCCCCAGTCGCACAACCTTTAAGCCAAGTCTTTATCAATATCTTTCCTGATAACCCTGTTAGAGCAATGGCAGAAGGCAATATGTTGCAAGTCATTGTCTTTGCCATTCTGATTGGGCTAGCAATCAGTCGTAGTGGTGCTCCTGGCGATCGCTTAGCCAAGCACTTCAACGATTGGAACGAAATCATGATGACCTTGGTTTCATTATTAATGAAACTCGCGCCTTATGGTGTTTTCTGCTTATTGTTCACCTTATTCGCTAAACAAGGCTTAGGGGTTATCGGAGAACTTGCGTTGTATATGGCGACGGTATTATTGGTACTGTTCATTCATGGACTAGGCATTTACCCGTTATTATTACAAACATTCTCTCGTTTAAATCCGCTGATGTTCTTACGTAAAATGCGCAATACTCAGCTATTTGCATTTAGCACGGCTTCAAGTTCGGCGACCATTCCCGTGACTCTAAAAGCCGTAGAGCAGCGCTTAGGCGTTAGTAATCGTATCGCTTCGTTTACGGTACCTCTAGGTGCAACGATTAATATGGATGGCACGGCCATTATGCAAGGCGTTGCAACCGTCTTTATTGCCCAAGCTTTTGGCTTAGACCTTGGCATTACCGATTATGTATTGGTTGTCGCGACGGCAACACTGGCCTCTATCGGCACCGCCGGCGTACCTGGGGTTGGTTTAGTCACCTTAGCGATGGTATTGCAGCAGGTTGGTTTGCCGGTTGAAGGAATTGCTTTAATTATTGGTGTTGACCGAATTCTAGATATGGTACGTACCGCCGTTAATGTCACGGGTGATGCAACGGTATCGTGTATTGTTGCTAGCTCAGAAAATGCTATCGATAGAGATGTTTTTAATAACCGTGATGCTGGCCTATTTGAGCAAACATCACAGTATGGGGAAGATAAATCTTAATGTTTCGCTTTTTATTGTTAATTAGCGCTGTTTTTTCAGCCAATGTATTTGCACAAACCGCCGATGTTATGGCGACTAAATCAACGACGGATGTTGTTGAATTTACTGAGCTTGAACATCGTATTGTCGAGCTATCGGGCTTACTGAGTTTAAGTGAGCAGGTTAAAACCAGTGCCCAGTATATGATTGCAAAATCAACCGCTAACGGCGCTGATAAAAGCGCCGCTGCATTGGTCGAGATCAATCATGCGCAGCATTTTGGTATCGCTCAGCGTTTATCTAAGCGCTGGGCGCAGGCCGCATGGGAAAATCGTCTATTAACCTTGATTGCTCGTATCGATGTTAAAGAGCAAAAGCGAATTGCACAAGACTTGTCAAAAACCGTCATACGCTCTGCTCAGGCAAAAGAAAAAGCGGCCATCAGCAAGCAAGCTAAAGCTGAATACTTGATGTATATGGACAAGCTAAAACAGCGTCCACCGGCGGCTTCGCGCTGGCAGTTAGTGGAATCTCTTGATCAGCACTCTTTTTTCTCTGAATTGATTATTACAACCAGAGCGCAAGTTTATGCTGAAATCTCAAACCAGGTTAAAGGTTGGAAGCCCCCGAGTAACTGGCAGAAGAATGCGAAAAAAGAGGTGCTTGAATTTTTGTTCTATGCCTATCGCAAGACCTCTAATCCAGAGTTAAAGACAATAGCGAATAGCTATGATACCCCGGCACTAAAGTCATTTCTTACGAAGGTGAAGGCCGGGTTATAGCGGTTATTCGATTTTATTTATTCAGCATTTGAATAAGCTCTGTTAGATCATCGGCTTTTTCTAGCAGGCTTTCAGTAACGTTAGTAGCCGACTCGGCGCTAATACCTAAACGTTCGAAGACTTCATGGCTTGGCTCTTCCCAAGGGCCATCGCCAAAACCTTGATTGCGCAATGAGCGCACGGCAACATAAAGTAAGTTTGCACAAGTACTAAAGTCACCCTCGTATTTAGGATTGTGCTGATTACGCAGCGAAATCACGACTTCTTCAGGCATGCGCCATTGCTGCATTAACAAGCTGCTAACCTGTTCTCGGCTCAAACCAATTAAATGCTTTTCAATTAAACTGCGATTGATATGAGGGTTGACCTCAACGTGGCGGTTAATCAAAGAAAACTGGGGTGGAAATACGTGCCCTAAAATTAGATAGCCGAAATTGTGGAGTAAACCACAAAGGTAAGCTGTGCCAGTATTTGGACGTTGTTTAACGGGCATTAATCGTGCGAGCTCTCCCATTAATGTGGCGGTCATAACCGCTTGCTGCCAAAACGGAGCGTAGCCATTTGGCCCTTCTTTTGGCACGTTAAGAGTACGGCCTAAAGCTAAACCAAGCGCGAGATTAATCACAAGGTCAAAACCGAGTACACGAATAACCGCATCTTCAACTGATTTGATTTCGCCTTTAACGCCGTAATAAGGTGAGCGAGCCCAGCTCACTACTTGTGCCGCCATGCCGGGGTCCATTTCGACGACTTCAGATAAGGCGGTTGTATCGGCATTAGGATCGACTCTTAGGTCGATGATTCTACGAGCGGTTTCAGGTAATGGCGGAAGGTCTAGCGTTTCTTCTAAACGTTGTTGAATCCGCAGGGGGGTAAATTGCTTAATTGCCGCATGCACATCTTCTAAATCTTGGTGGGTATTTTGCTCATACGAGGGCAATGGTAGCGGTGCACTAAAATACCCCATGATCGAGCTGGTAATTAAGGATTTGAAGCATTCGACGGGTAGCTTGATCCATTCAAGATTATCGCCTGAGGTGATGAAGAGCTGTGTTTCTTCTAATAAATGCTCATCAACCATGCTATCAATTTTGGTGACCTGCGGTAGCGCAGGGAAGTCTTCAATACCAAATTTATTTCTAAGTCGGTTTAACGCATCAGCACCTAAAGCGCTGAACTGGCGGCCACATTGTTGAGATAAGCGGTTAAGGTCAAGAATGCGATTGCTAGGAATAACAACTTGAACCTTGCCAATACTGTCTTTCAAAAATATTACCCGAGCGAGCTTACTCGAATATTCTGTCATTGGGTTGCCCTGCATAAGCTGAAAGGTATCTTCGTCGTCAGTCAGTTGATAGTCGACTTGCCAGTCATCTAACACTTTTAATACTGTGGCTGGGATGGTCATTACTTGGCCTTTATCATTAACTCTTCTCTATAGAATATAGATCAGAATTCAACTTTTGCTGTTGAAAATTAATAACTAATTATTAGGCCTGTGCAAATTGCTCTGCGTTACCCATCCAGCGTTTAATGATGGCATTAACGGATTGAGGATGCAGCTCAACCAACTGTTCGGCCATCGACTTAACTTGCGGTAATAAGTGCCCATCTCGTTCTAAATCTGCAACGGTGAGCTGTTGTAGCCCAGTCTGGCGACTCCCTAGTAGTTCACCTGGCCCACGTATTAATAAGTCTTGTTCGGCAATATAGAAGCCGTCCGTACTTTCACGCATAACGCTTAAGCGTTGTTTGCTCACGTCTCCAAGAGGTGCTTGGTACAGTAAGACACAATGAGATTGCTGATTCCCTCGACCTACACGACCTCGCAGTTGGTGTAACTGTGCAAGCCCGAGTCGTTCAGGGTTTTCGATAATGATGAGGTTTGAGTTAGGTACGTCGACCCCCACTTCAATCACGGTGGTTGCTACCAGTAAGTCCAGTTCATGGCTTTTGAAGCGTTGCATGATGTCGACTTTTTCTTGCGCTTTCATACGTCCATGAATCAAGCCAATACGTAACTTAGGTAAGGCTTCTGTCAGCTGCTGAGCGGTGACTTCGGCCGCCTGGCATTGCAAACTTTCGCTCTCTTCAATCAAGGTACATACCCAATAGGCTTGTGTGCCACCTTGGCATACTTCATTAATGCGCTGAATAATTTCATTGCGTCGTTGGTTGCTAACGACCAAGGTATTGATTGGAATCCGGCCTTTGGGGAGTTCATCAATAATAGAAACATCTAAATCGGCATAAGCACTCATCGCCAGAGTACGTGGAATGGGAGTCGCGGTCATAATCAGTTGATGAGGGGCTAGCACTTTCCCTTTCCCTCTTAATGCCAACCTTTGATGCACACCAAATCGGTGCTGCTCATCGATAATGGCCAAACCCAGCTGATGGAAATCCACATCATCTTGGAATAACGCGTGGGTGCCGATCACGAGTTTAGCTTCGCCATTAGCAATTTCTGTTAAGACTTTTTCACGTGCTTTGCCTTTTACCTTGCCTGTTAACCAAGCGATTTTCTTTTTTTCTGAGCCTTCGTTGGCGGCGGCAAAAATAGGTTCAAACCATTGCGTGAAATTCAGTAGATGCTGTTCGGCTAGAATCTCGGTAGGGGCCATGATGGCGACTTGATAGCCTTCATCAACCATCGGCGCAGCGGTGAGTGCGGCGACTAAGGTTTTACCTGACCCCACATCTCCTTGCACCAATCGCAACATAGGGTGTGGTTGATTAAGGTCGAATTGTATTTCTTCGACAACGCGCTTTTGTGCCTCGGTCGGGGTGAAAGGCAGAGAATCGATAATTTTTTGCTGACTCTGACCCATGAAGTGAATTTGAGCGGCACGCTCCTGTTTGACCCTTAAGCGGGCTCGGTGCATCGACAGTTGATGTGCGAGTAATTCTTCTAAAATCAATCTACGCTGGCAAGGATGTTGCCCCAATTCTAATTGTTCTAAATTGGCCTCGGTAGGCGGCTGGTGGAGATACTGTAAGGCTTGGCTTAATCCCGGCAGCTGCCATTGCTGCAACCACGTCGCGGGTAATAAGTCGCGCAGCTGAAATTTATCGGCCGCCAGCATTTCTAATGCTTGGCTAATCATGGTGCGTAAACGGCTTTGGCTAATGCCTTCGGTTGCTGGGTAAACTGGGGTTAGGGTTTGTTCAAGGTTGTCTTCATTGCTAGTAACAATGTGATATTCGGGGTGATAAATTTCTAGCCCACTGGCCCCACGGCGAGCCTCTCCATAACAGCGAATTTCTGCGCCTTCTTCAAATTGTTTTTTCTGAGCCGCGGTAAAGTGATAAAAGCGAAGGCCTAAGCTGCCACTTTGATCTTGAATGCGCACGCTCAGACTGCGCCTTTTACCAAACAGAATTTGGCTGCTGCGCACAAAGCCTTGTACCACATAGGTTTGCTGTGGACGTAACGCGGCGATTGGCGTTATGCGCGTTCGGTCTTCGTAACGAAACGGCAGATGAAATAGCAAGTTCACTAAATCATGAATCCCCCAATCAGAGAACTGTTGGGCGAGTTTTGGGCCAACACCTTTTAATTGTGTCAGGGCTAACTGCTTATCGATTAAGGATTGATGAGACATGTGCCAGCGGTATCCAATAATAAATCAATCGCTTGCCCGCGAGGGAAGCTTGCTCGCCATGCAAGTGCGACCGTTCGAAAAGGGGCGGGGCTTGCAAAAGGCCGAGTAGTGATTAGCTCAGAGTCTAAGTTACCGACGGCGGACTCAGGCAGTACGGTGATTCCCAACCCTGTCGCGACCATATACTTCAACGTTTCTAATGAACTGCCTTGAGTTACGCTGCCAACGCGATTATTTTTTTGCTGGCTAAGAGCAGGGCACAGCTCGATGACTTGGTCGCGAAAGCAGTGGCCTTCGCCGAGTAATAATAAGTCTTGATCGGGTAGCATCTCGGCATCGATTTGCTCAAGCTTAGCGAGAGGATGATCTTTTGGCATAACCACAACAAAAGGTTCATCGTAGAGCGCACGGGTCATTACGTCAGGTTCATTAAAAGGTAAGGCGATAATAATGGCATCAAGCTCGCCTTCTCTTAATTGGCGACGTAATACCGAGGTATAGCTTTCCTCGATGTAGAGCGACATTTGAGGGGCTTGTTGATAAGTTCGTGGCACCAGATGAGGAAATAGATAAGGCCCAATGGTGAAAATAGCCCCAACTTTTAATGGGCTGCTCAGTTGATCTTTACCCGCTTCGGCCAATTCTTTTAAGGTGCGTGTTTCGGCCAGTACTTTTTCTGCTTGTAGAATGATTTTCTCGCCGAGTGGCGTTGGTGTTACAGAGCTCTTACTGCGCTCGAAGAGGGCAATGTTCAATTCGCCTTCTAACTTTTTTACCGCTACGCTCAAGGTAGGCTGACTGACAAAACACTTCTCTGCCGCACGGCCAAAATGACGTTCTTGAGATAGGGTTACTATGTAGCGTAATTCGGTTAGAGTCATGTTGCCTCATTAATCATAATAAGCACTCGTAAGTGGTGGATCTAGATTGGTTATTCTAAATTAGACGCACTTAATTAGAGTTACTGTTTTGATTTATATTAACTATTGCAAGAGCGAATGAAAAGCCTGCCTTCAACTAAAGGCTTTATAAAGGAGTATACAATGGCGCGAATTTTAATTGTGGGTGCAGGGGATATCGGTAGCCAGCTAGCGATAACGCTAGCGCAGGCTCGTCATGATGTTTGGGCTATGCGCCGCTCAAATGTCGAAGTCGGACAGGGTGTGCACTCGATTATGGGTGATGTGTCCGACCCTGAATCCTTATTAGGTATCCCCAGTCATATAGATATTTTGGTCTACTGTGTTGCTTCACCAGAGTTTTCCAAAGAGGGCTACCATAAATATTATTACCGCGGTATTCGACATGTACTGCATGCATTAAAAGCTCAAGGGCAAAAGCCTAAACACGCTTTTTTCACCTCAAGCTCCAGTGTATATCATCAAATGGATGCTTCATGGGTTGATGAAGAAAGTCCTACTGAACCAATCAGTTTTGCGGGCAAAGAGCTGTTACAGGCTGAAAATGCTCTCGCAAAAGGCTTTATTCCTGCGACGTCGGTACGCTTTCCGGGCATTTATGGCCCTGGCCGCAATCGCATGGTTGAACAGGCCCGCCAAGGTGGGCATTGCGACCCGGCTCCCGAAGTTTGGACTAACCGCATTCATCGAGATGACTGTGTTGGTGTATTAAACTTTTTGATTGAAAAAGTAATTGCTGGAGAGCCAATCGAAGGTCTGTATTTAGCCTGTGATTCTGAACCGGTAACGTTGTACGACATTTTAGAATGGATGAAAGATCGGATTGGTGAGGTTGAGCCCGACTATGAATTGCCCGAAGCAACGCGCCGCGCTAATCGTCGTTGCAGCAATAAGCGCTTATTAGACGCAGGCTACAGACTCAAATTCAAAACGTATCAAGAAGGGTATGAGTTTGTATTGAAAGAGCTTGGTTTGTAGAGGGTGAGATAGGGAAATTCGGCCTTTAGGTATCACTGAGAGCTAAAGGCCTCGTTTGACTAGCTTTCTAATTCTAGAATGCCGTCCATTTCAACATTGGCGTCTTTCGGTAATTGAGCAACACCAATAGCCGCACGAGCTGGGTAGGGTTGTTCAAAATATTCCGCCATGATGAGGTTTACCGTTGCGAAGTTAGATAGATCGGTTAAGAAAATATTCAACTTAGCAATATCTTGCAGTTTACCGCCAGCGGCTTCACAAACGGCAGTTAAGTTATCAAATACACGACGAATTTGAGCGTCAATCTCACCTTCTACCATTTCCATTGTTTCAGGAATCAATGGGATCTGGCCAGAAAGATAAACCGTATTGTTTACTTTAACCGCTTGTGAATAAGTACCAATTGCTTGTGGTGCTTTATCGGTATTAATAATCGTTTTAGCCATAATAAATCCTTAATCGTATCTACAATATTGATCTGAAGAGTCTCTAATTTTTAATCCGCACAATCTTGTTAACACCAGGAATTGCACGTAATCGACGCATCACTCGAGCAAGGTGCTTACGACCTTGTACGCTTAGCTGTATCTGGGTAACACTTAATCTGGCATCTCTATCTTCAACACTAATGCCTTCAATATTGGCATCGGCTTGAGTAACCGCCGCGGCCAGTTCGGCGACAACGCCTTTACGGTTTTCTAAGTAGAGTCTTAAATCGACAGTGAACTCACTATCAATGTCTTTATCCCAACTGAGGATGACGCATTTTTCTGCATCCTCGCGGATATCCTGCACATTTTTACAGGTGGCGGTATGAATTACTAAACCACGGCCAGAGCTGGTATTCCCGACAATAGGATCACCAGGAATGGGGTTACAGCATTTGGCGAAATTAACGACTAAACCTTCAGTGCCTTTAATGGCCAGCGGCGCTTCATCAGCAAAGGCTTCAAGATCAATGTCGGTATCGCGGTTTGCCGCTAATAAACGACGGGCAACTAAAGAGGCCATGCGATTGCCAAGGCCAATGTCTTCCATTACATCTTCAATAGAATCTAACGCGGTTTCTTCTAATAATAAGTCGATACGGTCTTGCTCAATATCACTCATTGATTTACCTAATGATGATAAGGCTTTATCCAATAAGCGATCACCCAGCGCTACCGATTCAGAGCGACGCTGGCTTTTTAGAAAGTGTCGAATATTAGAGCGAGCTTTACCGGTGACGACAAAACTTAACCAAGCAGGGTTTGGCTGAGCACCGGGTGCCGTAATAATTTGCACGGTTTGGCCATTTTGCAATTTAGAACTCAGTGGTGCGAGCTGGCGATCAATACGGCAAGCGATGCAAGAATTACCAACATCGGTATGAACCGCATAAGCAAAATCAACCGTGGTAGAACCTTTTGGCAATTCCATGATGCGCCCTTTGGGCGTAAAGACATAGATTTCATCAGGGAACAGGTCGACTTTTACATGTTCAATAAATTCAATCGGGCTACCAGCACTTTTTTGTAGCTCAAGGAGGTTTTGCACCCATTGCTGCGCGCGCTGGCTGCCTGCCATTTCATTGTTATCTGTTTTATATAGCCAGTGTGCCGCAATACCATGCTGCGCCATCGCATCCATTTCTTCGGTGCGAATTTGAATTTCAATAGGGACGCCACTAATGCCAATCAGCGTAGTATGCAGTGACTGATAGCCGTTTGTTTTAGGAATCGCAATGTAATCTTTAAAGCGGCCCGGAATAGGCTTATACAAGTTGTGAATCGCGCCTAATACGCGGTAGCACATATCAACGGACTCAACGACGATACGAAAGCCGTAAACGTCCATGATGTCGCTGAAGGATTTACGCTGTTCTTTCATCTTGCTATAGATGCTGAACATGTGCTTTTCACGGCCTAATACTCGGCAAGGTAGGTTGTGTTCGTTGAGGCGGGCGCGCAATGCCCCTGAAATTTTGTCTACAAGCTCTTTGCGATTACCACGAGCACTGGTGACGGCCTTGCGAATTAATCCTGAGCGCATCGGATACATCGCATCAAAACACAGCTCTTCCATTTCGACACGGACGCTGTTTAATCCTAAACGATGGGCAACAGGAGCATAAATATCAAGAGTTTCACGGCCAATACGACGACGCTTATCGGGGCGGAGTGCACCGAGTGTGCGTAAATTGTGCAAACGGTCTGCGAGTTTCACTAGCATGACGCGAATATCTTTTGCCATTGCCAGAATCATCTTCTGGAAATTTTCGGCTTGCTGTTCTTCTTTGCTCTCAAACTTTATGTGCGTCAACTTGCTTACGCCATCAACAAGTTCCGTAACAACATCACCAAATTGTTCTGCAAGAGCAATCTTAGGAATCCCCGTATCTTCAATAACGTCATGCAGCATCGCCGCCATTAAGCTTTGATAGTCTAGGCGCATGTCGGAAAGAATATTAGCAACCGCTAATGGATGAATGATGTACGGTTCGCCACTGCGACGGCGTTGGCCGGTATGCGCTTGTTCCGCATAAAAGTATGCGCGGCGTACCTGTTGTATTTGTTCGGTAGAAAGGTAACTGGATAATCGATCAGATAAGGCGTCTATAGTTGGCACGGTTGAGCCCTGAGGTTGTGGAAATTCAAACCGAGCTGGCCAGAGCCTAAACTCGGTTTGCGATCGCTAAGATTTGGTATTCACCAAAATCTTTTCTAATCGTAGCAGAAAGAGAGCTTACTCTGCGTCTTCTGCTTCTTGTGCGTCCATGCTAGCAGTCGATACAAGACCGGCAGCAATTTCACGTAAAGCAATAACAGTTGGCTTATCACCTTCAGGAGCAACTAAAGGCTCTGCGCCTTGCACAGCAATCTGGCGAGCACGTTTTGTGGCCAACATCACCAATTCAAAACGGTTATCAACGTTTTCTAAACAATCTTCAACGGTTACGCGAGCCATGAATTAATTTCCTGCAGGGTTACAAAATTTGGGTTCGTTGTCTAAGCATTTAGCCTATCGACAATGATGACCCTATAGTTTAGCGAAAGCTGGGCCATCATTGAAGACTCTAAAGCATATATTTGGTTATTTTTTAACTAATTTAGTAAATTTTCTAATAAATAACGCTGTTTTTGGCTCTGAACTTCAATTCTTTGGCGGCGAGCAATGATGACGGAGCGTAATTCTTGCAAAGCGTACTCGAAATTATCATTGATAATTAGGTAGTCAAATTCAGCATAGTGACTCATTTCGCTAACCGCATCGTGCATTCTGCGATCAATGACTTCTTGAGAATCGGTGCCTCGACCGGTTAAACGTTTAAGCAGTTCATCACGGCTTGGAGGCAAAATGAAAAGGCTGACCATATTTGGCATTTGCTGGCGAATTTGCTGAGCACCTTGCCAATCAATTTCTAAAATAACATCGCGGCCAGCATTCAATTGCTGTTCAACCCATACTTGTGAGGTGCCATAAAAATTATCGAATACTTGAGCGTGTTCTAGAAAAGCATTTTGCTCGATTAATTCTTTGAAGGCTTCTTGGCTAACAAAGTTATAGTCTTTGCCATCACTTTCACCTTCACGAGGCGCTCGGGTTGTGTGAGAAACCGATACGCCAATGTCTTCAGTTTTTTCTAATAATGCTTTTACTAAGGATGTTTTACCGGCACCAGAAGGGGCGGAAAAAACATAAAGCGTACCGATGGAAGTCGTTTGCATAAGGCTCTCGAATATAAGCGAATTACTGTATTTGAGGGTATTTTAACCTGTCAGCGAGGATGCTCAAATACGTAGTTACAAATTGTCTTGAATTAACGTTAGAACACAGCACTATCTGTGTCACTTGGCGTTATAATGTGCCCATTATTTCAAGATTAATATCACGTCCTCGAATGAGGACATTGTGGAGAAGTTGTATGAGACCTAGCGGCCGCCAAGTTAACGAATTGCGTGAAGTGCGCATCACTCGAAATTTTACTAAACATGCAGAGGGTTCTGTATTGGTAGAATTTGGCGATACGAAAGTAATTTGTACCGCCAGTGTTGATAAAGGTGTTCCACGCTTTATGCGGGGGGAGGGCAAAGGTTGGGTTTCGGCTGAGTATGGCATGCTGCCTCGTTCTACTGGTAATCGTATGATTCGTGAAGCGGCAAAAGGTAAGCAGACGGGGCGTACGGTTGAAATCTCGCGCTTAATTGCCCGCTGCTTACGCGCGGCGGTGGATATGAAAGTGCTTGGTGAATATACCATTCAGTTGGATTGTGATGTTATCCAAGCCGATGGTGGTACGCGTACGGCAGCGATTACTGGTGCTTTTGTGGCTTTGCAAGATGCGATTAATGGCTTAATCGAAGCGGGTAAAGTTAAAAAGAATCCAATTAAAAGTCCGATTGCCGCGGTCTCAGTGGGCATTTATAAAGGCACAGCGGTATTGGATTTGGATTACGCCGAAGACTCTGTTGCTGAAACGGATCTGAATGTGATTATGACGGCGGCAGGAGGTTTTGTTGAAATTCAAGGTACGGCTGAGCAAGAAGCATTCTCGCCAGAAGAGTTGGCATCGATGCTCGCGTTGGCGAAAGAAGGTATTACTGAGTTGTGTGAAATACAGCAGCAAGCATTAAAAGGTTGATCTATTTTAGATAAGATAATGAGCTAAGAGAATCATCACGCCCCTTAAAGATAACCTTTGGGGCGTGTTGTTTCTAACTATTCGTCGTCAAACTCATATTCAACTAACACAGGTGCGTGATTGCTGAATATTTGGTTTTTCATGATCTTAGATTCGACTACGAACTGACGTAAATCGGGTGTACAAATCTGATAGTCAAAACGGAAGCCTTCGCTATTGCGACGGCGCGCTTCTTCATTCGGCCAATACGTAAATTGGTTCTCACCAAAATTCGCTTCACGAAATGCATCGACAAAACCGACAGGGCCAAATACTTGATCCAAGAACGCACGCTCTTCTAATAAAAAGCCCGGGGTATCTTGTTGTTGGCGCCAGTTGGCTACATCAATCGTTTTATGAGCGGCTTCAAAATTGCCACAAAATATAAAGTCACGACGCTTGCGGCGAGTCTTCTTCAGGTGATTTAAGAACTCTTGCTGAAAAGAGAGCTTATCTTCTAAGCTGTGAAACGCATCTTCTTTGGGAAAAAGTATGCTTCCTATGCTGACATGTTCAAAGTCTGCTTGAATATAGCGACCCTGAAAATCACACGCAGGAAAACCTAGCCCAGTCATAATTGCTTTTGGCAATTCACGGGTATAGATAGCGACACCTGAATAATCGTCGGTCTCCCCTTCAAAGAAATACCCATTATATCCATCAGGATACAATACGCTGTCCGGCAGCTTGTATTCTCTATCGAGAGTGTTTTGGATGCACACAACATCCGCTTGCTCTTCATTCAGCCATTCGAAGAGCCCTTGTTCCGCGGCTTTTTTTAAGCCGTTTACGTGTAGGCTGATGATCCTCATACATGGTTCCTGCATACTGAAGAGTGTATGATACCTGATCCTAGTGGATCTAGGGTAATTTCTGGTAAGGATTCTCTGTTGCTGAAACCAGAACAGCAATGTTTATTAAGGCTTATTATGCAAAATTATCAACGTGACTTCATCGAATTTGCTATTAAACAAGGTGTTTTGAAGTTTGGTGAGTTCACTCTTAAATCGGGTCGAGTAAGCCCATACTTTTTCAATGCCGGTTTGTTCAATACGGGTAAGGCCTTAGCAGAGATTGGTCGTTTCTATGCCGCTGCACTTGAGGACGCTGGTGTTGATTACGATGTTATTTTTGGTCCAGCGTACAAAGGCATTCCTTTAGCGACTACCTTGAGCGTAGCTCTTTTTGATAAATATGGAAAAGATGTTCCGTATGTTTTTAATCGCAAAGAAGCAAAAGCTCATGGCGAAGGCGGAACATTGGTTGGATCGCCACTAGAAGGGCGAGTTTTGATTGTTGATGATGTGATTACGGCGGGCACTGCGATCCGTGAAGTGATGTCTATCATTGAAGCGGCTCCAGATGCAAAGCCAGCTGCTACACTGATTGCATTAGATCGCCAAGAAAAAGGCAAAGCAGAAGCGTCTGCGATTCAAGAAGTGGAACGTGATTACGGTATTCCAGTGATTAGTATTGTTAAACTGGAACAAGTATTGGCGTATGTTGCTGATCAGCCAGAACTGCAACAATATGCCGCATCAATAGAAGCATATCGTAAAAAATACGGAGTATAGGTATGAGGCTCGTAACGAGCGCTTTAATTTTAGCTTTAATAAGCCCAGTGGCTTTTGCAGCAAGATTGTATCGTTTCAATGTTGATGGCCAGATGATTATGAAAGATCATGTGCCCCCTGAATATGCGCAAATGGGCTATGACATTTTAAATGATCAAGGCCTTGTGGTTAAGCGTATTTCACCAGCACCTACGCCAGAAGAGTTAGCGGCGTTGGCTGCGCAAGAAGCGATAAAAAAAGCCCGTCTCGAGCGCATACGTATTCGTAGAGAAGCGGATCAGGCTTTGTTGAGAGTTTATTCTAAGCCTGCCGATGTTGAGCGTGCGCGTAAGCGCAAAGTTGGTAATATTGATGGCTATATTAGTTTGCAGCAGCGCCGCATTGTCGATCTAACTGAAAAATTAGAGCGTGCTCAAGCGCGTGCGGCTAACTATGAACGCTCTGGTCAAGAAATCCCTGTCGATATGCGTTTAGAGATTGCGCAGTTGCAAAATCAAATTCGTGAAAGCCATTCTAATATTAAGACTCGAAATATGGAAAAGGTAGAGAGTACCAAGGTTTATGCTGAGGAATATTCGCGCATGCAAATATTGTTGAAGTATCCTCCAGGTACTTTGGAAAGTGATATTCCTTTGGATGCGCTTGATTAATAGCGTACGTGCATAAAAAAAGAAGCTCTAGGGCTTCTTTTTTTATGCTTGCTGTTTTGGTTTATTAGCCAATATCGCGCAATAAGTGCTGGCTAATCAATTGCCATTGGTCAGGCCAGTATTGCGTAGGCTTAACGCTGAACTCAGTACGCACGTATTGGCGAATACGACCTTCGACCAAGGCTGTTAGTAAGTTAGCACTGGCAGATAATGGCATGCATGTTACTTTTTGCTCTCGCAATTCTGCTTCGCGTAAAATTTGCTTAAGTTGTGTTTCTAAGCGTTCAAAAAATTGATGGATGCGCTGACGTAAGCGATCAGTTTCACCCGCTAAAGCATCCCCTGATAGCAAACGACACATGCCAGGATTCTTTTCTGCGAAAGTAAGAACCAAGGTGATGGTTTGTTCACAGCGCATATCGGCTTTTTGAAAATCTTGCAAGATTCTACTCGTGCGAGAAAAAACTGCATCTTCGATAAACTCAATTAAGCCTTCAAACATTTTTGCTTTGCTTGGAAAGTGGCGATACAGTGCCGCTTCCGATACGCCGACCGTTTTGGCAATATTGGCTGTGGTGATTTTCCCACCTGGATTGGCCTCCAGCATGTGCACTACGGCTTGTAATATTTGTTCACGACGGGATATTTTGACTTCCGTTTCGCTCATTATTTTTTCTCCAGTCCAGTGACGATCAAAGTGCTTTACGGTTGGTGATTAGCGTACCAACCCCTTCGTCAGTGAACAGTTCTAATAGCGTTGAATTAGGAACTCGGCCATCAATAATATGAGCGCTGGTAACACCGGCATGAACAGCATCAAGAGCACACTGGATTTTAGGTAGCATGCCACCATAAATTGTACCGTCAGCGATTAAATCATCGACTTCTTGAGTGCTTAGCCCAGTTAATACTTCACCGCTCTTATCTTGCAGACCTGAAATGTTGGTCAATAAAATCAATTTCTCAGCCCGTAATACTTCAGCGACCTTGCCGGCGACGAGATCGGCGTTGATGTTGTAGGAAGCGCCGTCTGCATCCACTCCAATCGGGGCAATAACCGGAATAAAATCGCTGTGAGATAGCATGTCGAGAACCTGAGTATTCACTCGGGTTACTTCACCAACATGGCCGATATCAATAATTTCTGGTGCCAGCATGTCGGGTGTCTGTCGAGTAACCTGCAATTTTTTAGCGTGTAGCAGTTGACCATCTTTACCCGTAAGACCAATGGCTTTACCGCCATTTTGGTTAATGAGGTTTACGATGTCTTTATTCACTTGGCCGCCAAGCACCATTTCGACAACATCCATGGCTTCTGTGGTGGTCACACGCATGCCGTTGATGAATTCGCTTTTGATATTCAGCTTTTCAAGCATTTCACCAATTTGTGGGCCGCCACCATGAATAACAATGGGGTTAATGCCAATCAGTTTCAGCATCACCATGTCGCGGGCAAAGCTGTTTTTAAGTGTTTCGTCCGTCATGGCGTTACCGCCGTATTTTACGACGATGGTCTTGCCACTGAATTTTTGCAGGTAAGGCAGTGCTTCACTAAGCACCTTAGTCGTAATAACTGCTTCTTTGCGACTCAATGGCATGGAGTAGATTTCCTAGTAAAATTAAGAGAGAACAATAAAAAATATAGGCCGCTCATTATAGCTTGGCCGCCTATGAGAATCATCCATCGAATGACGATGATATGGAAATATTATGAATATCTGGTTAAGCGCAGCCCTTTAGAAGGGCAGCTTCAGTTCAGGGGCATGGCGATTCAGTGCTTCTCTGAATAAAGATTTTATGCGTTCTAAGCTTTCAGTATTATTACCCGCAAAACGCACGGTGAGTGTGGCTGCGGTATTTGATGCTCTGACTAATCCCCAGCCGTCAGCAAAGTCAGAACGAACACCGTCTATCACCGATATGCGGGCCTCTTTTTGCAAATTAGGATCAGAAGCAAGCAGCTGAATAATGACGAATTTACGTTTATCGTCAGCGTCGATGGTGAGTTCAGGTGTTGATATATCGTCAGCAAATTCTTCGAAAATCTTGGATACAGACTCGAACTGATGACTCAGCAATTCTAATAAGCGTGCGCTGACGTATAGGCTATCGTCGAACCCATACCAGCGGTCACGGAAGTAGATGTGTCCGCTCAATTCACCCCCTAACAGTGCGTTGAGTTCTTCCATTTTCGCTTTCATCAAGCACTGACCGCTTTTCCACATGGTCGGACGTCCACCTGACTGCGAGATCAATTGGCTTAGGCGGCGTGAAGATTTGACGTCATAAACAACGTCACTACCAGGTTGGCGGCTTATGATGTCCTTTGCTAAGAACATTAAGATACGGTCAGGGGATATGATTGTGCCTTGCTCATCGACGATGGCGATGCGATCGCCATCACCATCAAAAGCAATACCAATGTCGGCTTGCTGTTCTTTAACCGCATTTTGTAAGGCAATCAGGTTATCGGGCTTGCTTGGGTCTGGCTGGTGGTTGGGAAAATTACCATCAATATCGCAATACAAGGGGATGACTTCTAGTCCCATGGTTTTTAATAACTGTATGCCTACGGGACCCGCAATACCATTGCTACCATCCAATACGACCTTCAGGGGACGACTCAGCTGAATGTCACTTTGAATGCGTTCGATATAGGTACTCGCGATACTCTTCTCTTCAACTAGCCCTTGGCCGCTGGTGAAGTCTTGGCGTTGTATTCTGTGATAAAGCGCCATCAATTGCTCTTGCATCAGAGGCTGGCGGTTGATGACAATTCTTAAACCGTTAATATCTGAGGGCTTGTGGCTGCCAGTAATCATAACGCCATTACTGCTTTCAAGTTCATGGCAGGCGTAATACAGCATGCCTGTCGTGATGGCGCCAAGATTGATCACATTGACGCCAGACGCTAATAAGCCTGCTTGTAATGCGCTTGCCATGGCCGGGCTCGATAAGCGTCCGTCCCAGCCTAAAATAATGCTATTTTGATTGCGCGCTTGCAGCTCGCTGCCAAGTGATACACCTATCTGTTCGATAATGTCATCATTGATGTCGCGGCCAACATGGCCGCTGATGTCGTACGTGCGAAAAATATGTTGAGGCATGGCCATTTTATTATGGGTAACCTCCTCGACCATCACTTGAGGAATAGATTGGCTATGGTTATTCGATAGGTCTCTATTGGCTGTGATTTTTGGCGATTGCTGAGTCAGGTCAATATTTTGCTTTTCTCGATCGATGGTTGGCTGGTTGGTATTTTTCTCGCTGGTCTGAGCGATACCTTTTGAATGGGCTAAATGCTCCATGGCTTTGGCTAAGTCGTGGAAGATTTTAATATTAAATTTTGGCCATTCGCTTTCACCTTTGCGATATAAATGGCGGGTATAGTTAAACAGCATTAACTTATTGCGATTAATTTCACGCTTCTGTAACCAAACGAGCATAAAGAGAGTGATAAGCGTGCCTACTAGCGCAACAACCCAAGGGGTGACAATAGTTGCGGTAGCCAGTTGTGGTCGAGTATCAGCGGGTATGAAGGTCAAAAACCAATAATCGTTAATGGATTCGGTCACTACGGTTAACTGTGAGTCGCTTTTTCGGCCAATTTCAAACAGTTGTAATCCTTTCGTCGGATTATCACGCAATACTTGGCGGGTAGAAATCAAACCGTGTTTTGCGGCTGCGCCAGAACGCAGTTGATCGAGCCAGTCGGTGCCGTATTCTATTAATAAAATGCCTTGCACGGTATTGGAGTAATCTTTGATTGGCGTCGCTAAGTAGAAGTGAATTTCGCCATTACGCTGCACCGCTTCGAGTGGGAATTCTTTGCCTTTTAGTGTGCTGGTCGCTAGCTCTTGTACGGCGTAGCCTAACTTATCTTGCAGCCCTATTGCGCTAAGATTGTCTAAAATAAAAATTTGTTCTGAACCTGTGATTAGCGATTTGAGGGTTCGCTTCCAAGAAGCATCTGGCTTGTCTAAATAGGCAATGGTATTGGCGTGACGCGCCGCATTTTTTTGCTGTATTTGAGTTTCCGCTAATTTAATCCGCAAACTATGAGCCATCTGCTGGGCCATGGCTTGGGCGTATTCTTTATCGAGGGTCGCCTGGGCAAATAAGTTTACCTGCAAGCTTTGCATGGAAAGACCAAGGGATATAAATAATAAAGCGACCCAAATTCCGAGTCTGTTATAAAACGCCAGCGTGCGTTTAGGAGTTTTTATATCCACGGCCAATTATTTCCTGTTAGTTATTCTTGGTATTCTAATCAGATTAGCAGGAGACCGTAGAATTAGAGAGGTCCTCTAATGCCTTCATTGGTATCTCCTGCGATATAGGCGCTGGTTTTTATCGTTGAAAGTGGTTTTTTACCTAAAGCATCACTCTTTATAGATTAACCTCTTCCAGAATGACCAAATCCTCCTTCACCTCGATCTGTGGCTTTAAATTCTTCAACAATATTAAATTCAGCTTGTACCACCGGTACGATGATTAGCTGAGCTAATCTTTCACCTATTTCGATTGTAAAGGCTTGTTGGCCGCGATTCCAGCAAGAAACCATAAGCTCACCTTGGTAGTCAGAATCGATCAGTCCGACTAAGTTGCCTAATACAATACCATGCTTATGGCCTAGACCTGAGCGCGGCAAGATCATGGCTGCAATTGTTGGATCTTCTAAGTAAATAGAAAGGCCTGTGGGAATAAGTTGAGTTTCTCCTGGATGCAAGGTTAATGGCGCATCCAGTGCCGCACGTAGATCTAAGCCAGCGGAGCCTGAAGTGGCATATTCTGGCATCGGGATTTCATGGCCAATACGAGGGTCGAGCACTCTAACTTGTAGCTGTTTCATAATTTACTTCTTCTTTGAGTTTATATTATCGGTGTATTGATGAGCGATAAGGTCAATTAATTGGTGCGACAAAGCGGACTTTGACATGCAAGGAAACTCTTGCTGGCTTTCATCCCAAAACGCGGTCACCGAGTTATTGTCGCTATTAAAGCCAATTTCCGCATTAGAAACATCATTAGCGATGATCATATTCAGATTTTTACTCTCTAGTTTGCCGCGTGCGTATTGCGCGACATCTTGAGTTTCAGCAGCAAATCCGATGACAAAAGGCTTGTTTTCTAACTGGGCAATTGTGGCAACAATATCAGGATTTTTAATCAACGATATTTGCATGTGTTCGCCAGACTTTTTAATTTTTTGTTGTGCAACTTGTAATGGTCGGTAATCGGCCACGGCGGCGGCGGCTACGAAGATGTCACAATTATGTTGTGCTTCAAGACTAGCGGCAAGCATTTCACTGGCACTTTCGACCTGAATTACGGTTATCTTATCGGGTTCAGGTAATCGCACTGGCCCGCTAATAATGGTGACTCTAGCACCAGCATCTCGTGCAGCTTCAGCCAGAGCATAGCCCATTTTCCCAGAGCTGTGATTGCTGATAAAGCGCACTGGATCGATGGCCTCGCGAGTTGGCCCTGCGGTAATGACGACGTCCAATCCCGATAGTGATTCACTGGTGAACAATTTCGCTAATTGTTCTGCAATTAAACGGGGATCTAACATTCGACCAGGGCCAATATCACCGCAAGCTTGTTCGCCATCAGCTGGGCCAAGGCTATGAAATTTTTTCCCTTTTAAATCGATTAAGCGCTGAATGTTGGCTTGGGTCATTTCATCACGCCACATGGCTTGATTCATGGCCGGGCAAATGGCTAAAGGGGCATCGCTGGCGAGACATAATGTTGTCAGCAGATCATTTCCCATGCCTTGAGTTAGGCGCGCAATGAAGTCGGCCGTGGCCGGAGCTACGACAATAATATCAGCCCAGCGTGCTAATTCGATGTGTCCCATGCCAGCTTCGGCTTCAGGGTCTAACATAGAATAATGGACTGGGTTTCCTGATAAGGCCTGCAGAGTGAGTGGGGTAATAAACTCTTGTGCAGCAGTGGTCATGACAATACGCACTTCCGCTTTGGCTTTGCGTAATTCACGAACCAGTTCAGCGGCTTTATAAGCTGCGATACCACCTGTTATGCCTAATAAAATGCGTTTATTGCAAAGTTGTTGCATGGGAATGCCCTTTAAATATCTGCACGGAGTATATCAGCGCAGTGGGGGATTCAAAGAGCTGATAGGAATTTTAATAGCGATGATATGAAGGGATTATTATGTCGATTGTAGATTGGCCTGCGGATGATAGGCCTAGAGAGAAGTTGCTGGCACGGGGTGCTGAGTATTTATCAGATGCGGAGTTGCTGGCGATTTTTTTGCGCACGGGTGTTCGTGGTAAGAGTGCGGTGGATTTAGCGCGGGATTTGCTGTCGGGCTTCGGTGGGTTGCGCCAGTTGCTGGTGGCAGATCAGGGTCAATTCACTCAGCATCATGGCTTGGGGCCGGCTAAGTTTGCTCAGTTACAGGCGGTTCTGGAAATGTCGAATCGGCATTTAGCGCAAACATTGCAGAAAGAGGGGGCGTTGACGAGTCCTCAGTTAACTCAACGTTATTTGATGTCGAAGCTGCGTGATCGTCAAAGTGAGGCGTTTGTGGCGCTGTTTTTGGATAGCCAGCATCGGATAATTGAGTATGTGGAGTTGGCACATGGCACGATAGATGGTGCTGCGGTGTATCCGAGAGAGGTCGTAAAAATGGCGTTGGCAAAAAATGCCGCGGCGTTAATTTTTGCTCATAATCATCCGTCTGGTATTGCTGAGGCGAGTCAGGCAGATAAGTCGATTACTGATCGGTTAGTGAAGGCGCTTTCGTTGCTTGATATTCGAGTTTTGGATCATATAATTATCGGCGATGGTGAGTTTACGTCTTTTGCAGAAAAAGGCTGGCTATAATGGTATTGAGTGTCTAACATAGCCATTTAAGGGCAATTATCCGCTGTTTGTGTAAAATTCAGCCTGTTGTCCTTGCCAACCCCCCTGATTTTTTGGTATAAAGCGCAACCCTTTTTTAAGGTCGTTGTGTTTCCGATGCTTTGCTTTGGTAAATACCACTTAAAAATTTAGGGAACTAACAGTTTCAACTGGCATTTTATAAGCCCGGTTGGTAACAAGATTTTTCATTGGATTCTTCGTACGAAGGTCTGATATTTAATGACTCGGGGCGAGTAGCAATGTCTAAAGTTTGTCAGGTTACAGGTAAGCGCCCTGTAACAGGAAATAATGTATCTCACTCAAACATCAAAAGTAAGCGTCGTTTTTTGCCGAACTTACAATCCCATCGTTTTTGGGTTGAGACTGAGAATCGTTTTGTACGTTTACGCTTATCTACTAAAGCTATGCGTATTATCGACAAGAAGGGTATCGATGCCGTTCTTAAAGAAATCCGCGCACGCGGCGAAAAAGTTTAAAGGAGAAGATTATGCCACGCGATAAGATTCGTTTAGTTTCAAGTGCCGGTACTGGTCACTTCTACACAACTGATAAAAACAAACGTACGATGCCTGAAAAAATGGAAATCAAAAAGTTTGATCCAGTTGTACGTAAGCACGTAATGTATAAAGAAGCTAAAATTAAGTAAGCTTTTTTGTCATTGAAAAACCCAGTCTTGTTGGCTTGTAAGAGCTAACAAAACTGGGTTTTTTTATGCCTGCGATTTGAAGAGAGTAAAATTTCTGGTTTCTAAAGCATTTTGCTTACGTTCAGGTTTGAATTCAGGTTTGTACGGAACGCTGCAAGTATGTCCCTATAAGCTCAGCGATTGCATCCCTGCAATCGGATGTCCTTCAACCCTAAACCCAATCCATCACCGCAAAATGAGAATTCATCAAGTTCTCGAAAATACTTTTGTTTGAAATGCTATTTTTGAAAATTATTACGCTTTTGGCCGTCAGACTTTTACTATTTTCTGGCGTAGAATTTGAGAAAGAATTTTGGCTACTGTGCGGATCGGGATTGGGTATTTTATTTAAGGCCTTCTGAGGGAGGGATCCCGAGGAGAGTCTACAGGGAGGTATTTACGACGTGCCGCAAAAGGAAATACCCAATGACGATCTTGAGCTCAGTAGCGTCGAGTGATTTTCCAATTGCGGTGTTTAAGAATAAATCCAACGAGAGAATAAAATGCCTGAGCTTCCTGAAGTAGAAACCACCAAACGCGGAATAGAAAAGTATCTCAAGGGTTATGTCTTAGATGGAGTGAAAATCCGTCAGGGGCGTTTACGTTGGCCTGTGGGTGAAGAAATTCAAGCTTTAGAAGGTCAGGTTATCAAATCGCTGACTCGCCGTGCTAAATACATCTTGGTTGAGTTTGAGCACGGCTATGCACTTTGGCATTTAGGCATGTCGGGATCTCTGCGTTTGGTCGAGCCAAGTGAAGTGGATAACTTCGGCAAGCATGATCATATCGATTGGGAACTGAGCAGCGGTAAGATCTTACGCTACCACGATCCTCGCCGCTTCGGTGCCTTGCTGTGGGTCGAAGACCCTGTGGATAATAACTACATCAACCATTTAGGCCCTGAGCCATTAACGGATGAATTTGATGCCGCGTATTTGTACGAGAAAAGCCGAAGTCGCAAAGCGCCGATTAAAACCTTCATCATGGATGGCAAAGTCGTTGTCGGTGTCGGTAATATTTATGCTAATGAAAGCCTATTTTTAGCAGGCATTAACCCTACGACAGCGGCAGGAAAAATCAGCAAAGCGCGAATGGAAAAGCTGGTTTCGCATATTAAGCACGTATTAGCTTCTGCTATTGAACAAGGCGGAACGACGCTAAGAGACTTTGTTGGTGGTGATGGTAAACCGGGTTACTTCGCGCAGCAGCTTAATGTATATGGCCGTGGTGGTGAAGAATGTGTGACCTGTAAAAAGACCTTGAAAGAAATTTGCCAAGGCCAAAGGGCTACGGTTTATTGTCCTACTTGCCAGAAGTAAGTCGCGGCTTTAGCTCGATAGGTCTGCGCAGTATAAATAATCCGTTAAGACTTAATCGCCGCCCAAGCCTTTCCTAATAATTCATACCAAGTGCGCTCTGTTTTCATCAGAGCGCTGGTTTCAATTTTCCAGTTTGTTGAAGACTCTAGTGCACCAAAATGCGCGGGTGCTGCAATGGGTTGCAAATATAGCTGCCCAACTTTTTGTTGTTCAAACCACTTTATTGAACGTTGCATGTGAGAAGCCGACGTCACTAAGGCAAAACGCTTTCCCTTCAAGAAAGGTGTTGTCAGTTCAGCTTCTTGCTGAGTATCTTGAGCGGTTGGGAATAAACGGATTTTCTCTTTAGGTACACCTAAACTTAAAGCAATTTCCCCAGC